>Ga0208492_1000825_pt1 | contig 23365 bp, 14 predicted proteins | sample Subbioar_CSW14AB_FD_184820 | JGI IMG/M metagenome (GOLD analysis project Ga0208492, IMG submission 184820) | Serpentinite rock and fluid subsurface biosphere microbial communities from McLaughlin Reserve, California, USA - CR12Mar_CSW14AB (SPAdes) | ecosystem: Environmental > Terrestrial > Deep... | reverse complement strand
CGGGACCCGCTTCAAGCGGCGTATGGTTGCCGCGCGATCCGCCAAATTGCGGTTGCGCATCGGCCGGCCTACGAGGAGCCGGCTTGCGGCCGAATTTCTCTGGTCCACGGCCGAAACGACCGGCGCCCTGGCGTTCGCCAAAGCGAGCGCCTTCGGGGCGCGGGCCATTGCGATCTGAGCCTTGAGCGCCTCCACGATGAGGAGGCACGCGGCGGGGACGCTCTTCGACGCGTTCTTCCCAGGAAGAATCCATCCCGGAGTTGGCGATCAGCTCCTTGATTCCGAGGTCGGCAACCGGAATGCGCATGCGGTTGAGCCGCTCGATGGCGCCAAGCAGGCGGCGCTCGTCGGGACTGCAAAACGACAAGGCGGTTCCCTTGGCGCCGGCGCGCCCGGTGCGGCCGATGCGGTGGACGTAGGTTTCCGGTTCCATCGGCAGGTCGTGGTTGATCACATGGGTGATGCCATCGACATCGATACCGCGAGCGGCGATATCGGTTGCCACGAGCACGCGGATGCGGTTGCCCTTGAAATCGGCCAAGATGCGCTGGCGGATGTTTTGGCGCTTGTCGCCATGGATGGCATCGGCCGAGAAACCGGCCTTGTTGAGCGTCTTGGCAACCCGGTCGGCGCCGTGCTTCGTTTTGGTGAAAACAATGGCGCGATCGAGGTCGGTCGACTTGAGGTAGCCGGCCAACACCTGGGCCTTCATCGCCTTGGGGATGTGAACGACCGATTGCTCGATCAGTTCGGTGGTCGTTTGCACGGGGGCGATTTCGACCCGGACGGGGTCCTTGAGCAGGGCACGGGCCAGGTTTTCGATCGGACCGGGCATCGTCGCCGAAAAGAGCAAGGTTTGGCGGTCTTGCGGCAGTTGCGCGAAGATTTTGTTCAGATCGGGAGCAAAGCCCATGTCGAACATCCGGTCGGCTTCGTCGAGCACAAGCGCCTGAATATTGCTGAGGTCGACATGCCCCTGCCCCATGAGATCGACCAGGCGGCCGGGGGTGGCGATCATGATGTCGACGCCATTGCGTAGCGCGCGAACTTGCAGCGTTTGGTTGACGCCGCCATAAACGGTGATCACCCGCAGGGGGGTGTGCTTGCCATAAGCAAGGAAACTATCGCAAATCTGGCAGGCCAGTTCGCGGGTGGGGGCAATGACCAGAACGCGCACGCGCCGGCCATGACCTTTGGGGGGATTCCCCGCCAGCGTCAAACGGTGGAGAATCGGCAGGGCGAAGGCCGCGGTCTTTCCCGTGCCCGTCTGGGCGCAACCAAGCACGTCCCGGCCAAGCATGGCGGGAGGAATGGACTGGGCCTGGATCGGGCTGGGGGTTTCGTAACCCGCGGCCAAAACGGAACGTAGAATCGGCTCGGCAATGCCGAGATCGGCAAAACTCATGGACTGGTCCTTGGGGGACTATCCCAGGACCATATGCGACGAACGCTCACTGCGCCCAGAAACAAACGATAGGACCTGGCTGGAATGCCCGGAATCTTTGTCCGGGGATTCAGAAACAGAATCGTACCATAAAAGGGGCCCGGAACCAAATGAATCCCGCAAGATCGCGAGAAATCCAAGGCAGAAGTGTGTTCCGTCCCCCTACAAATCCAGGGATTTCGCGTCGGATTCCCTTTTTTGCCTCCATTCGAATTTTCTGCAGGAATTGGGTTCCTTTCGGCAAATATCGCACCTGTCAGGCAACGGGAAATTGCCGCGTCGAGGAATGTTGGCGCATTTCCCGGCTGCCAGGAACAAAAACACCGCAAGAAGACTTCGCGAAATCTTCTCGCGGCGCAAAGCCAGCCTCCGCGTCCACCCCTTTTTACCGGTTCGAAGAATCATCATAGATCGGCTTCAAGGCCTTCTTGATGGCTTCCTTGTTTTGAGCCGGGGCGATCTCGACCGCGTTGTCGGCCACTTTCCGGGCGATGATCTTGTCCCCGGCGGAAAACGCCACGCGGGCTAAAGTCACTTGCCCATTCAGATCCTTGTCGCCCAGGATCGCCACCGCTTTATTGGCAGCAACCAATGCCAATTTGGCCAGGCCCTTGTCGTTCTTGGCATTGGGGCCGACCAACGTCGATGCAACCGCGATCAACAGGGCGGGGTCATCATACTTTACGGCACCATCGATCAATTGGGCGCAATAGGATTTTGCATCGTCTTTTTTTCCAGCTTTCAGCATCATATTTATTTTTGGACGTATTAAATAGGGGATTCTATTTAACTCAGGATATTTTGTTTCAAATTCCTCAAGTATATTTAAGCCAGATTCGAAATCAGGTTTTCTGGTGGCTTCGTGTGCCAGATTAAAATCTTTTAGAACGACTGCTAGTTTTTTGGTGTCTTCCTTACCATCCCATTTTCCGGCAACGACCTTGGGGAGGACGATATCAAGAAACATGGGATGACCGATGTAGGCGATTTTCCCCTCCTTATCGACGACAAAGGTGCAGGGGATGCCGCCTTGACCGGCCGCCTTCATCCAGTTGTCGTAGGTGGCCCGGTCGTCGGCGAACGCAAACGTGTAATGGAAGTTGCGGCCGTTCTTGGCAACAAATTCCTCGACGATGGCCTGGGTGTTGTCGTCATCCTTGGCGGTGAAGCCAATGACCGTGACCGACTTGTCCGCATATTCTTTTTGCAATGCCGATAAGTGCGGCATCATCACAATGCAAGGTCCGCACCAGGTGGCCCAAAACTCCACGACATAAACTTTGCCTTTTTCAAACGAGGTGACTTCGGTTCCCTTCACCCATTTGCTTGCGTTGAGCGCCGGAGGCTTATCTCCGACTTTCAGCTTCACCTCTATTTCTTGAACGGTCCCGGCTGGCCCCTGCTTTTCCAGTTGATTCTGGCCGTCTTGGGCCCGCACCGCCCATCCGAGACCCAGACAAAGCATTCCCAGAAAAAAGTGACGCATGATGCACTCCGATCACGTCCAGGATGAAAACCGAGCGGAAAGTCTTTGGAGATTCCTAGAGGGTCGACAACCCACTCCCCAGATCATGGCAGAATTCCGCTGGCGCCCATGAGATCGACCGTCCTTCTTCCAAGCGCCTGATGAAAACGATTCCTTCGACATTTCAAAAGGTCGATCGCGGGCGAATCGTGAGTTCTTTTGCGCCCCTTCCCTGCCCAGCAAACCCAACAAGCCGCCACCCATTCCAAAGAACGCGTGACGGCTTGAAAACAACGGATCGCATCGATTTCGCCGATCGGCCTTGATTACTGAGTGGAAGATTCTTCCAGGATCGCCTTGAGGACTTTCTTCACTTGTTCCTTGGTCCGATCGTCAGGAGCGACTTTAACGGCGTTTTGGGCAGCTTTCTTAGCCATTGCCTTCTCCCCCGCTGCAAATGCCACGCGAGCAAGCGTCACTTGGCCACTCAGGTCCTTGTCTCCTACGATTTCCCCCATTTTTAGGACAGCGGCTAAACCGACCTTGGCCAGTTCGGGATCCTTTTTGGCAGCGGGCCCGGTGAGCGCTGCAGCGACCTGGCCTAGCATTGCGGCATCGTCGTTCTTGGCCGCATTTTCAATGACCTTGTCGGCGAACGCCTTCGCGTCCGTTTTCTGTTCAGTCTTGAGCATCATGTTGATCTTGGGGCTGACGAAGTAGGGAATCTTGCTCAATTCAGGATGCTTCGATTCAAAATCAGCAATGACTTTCAGACCGGCAGCCGCATCGGGCTTGGAAGTTGCCTGGAAAACCGCGCCAACCTCTTTTTCAATTTCTTTGATCGCCTCGACGTCGGTCTTGCTGTCCCATTTGCCCGCAACCACTTTGGGTAGAACGACATCAAGGTACATGGGATGACCGATGTAGGCAATTTTCCCTTCCTTGTCGATCACAAAAGTGCAGGGAATTCCATTTTGGCCGGCGGCGGTCATCCAGTCGCCATAGGTCGTCTTGTTATCGGCGAATGCGAAGGTGTATTGAAGCTTGGCCCCTCTTTTGCCGACAAACTCCTCTACTTTGGCTTGGCTGTTATTCGGGTCAGCTGCGGAAAATCCAACGATCGTCACTCCCTTATCCGCGTACTCTTTTTGCAGTTCGGACAGGTGGGGCATCATGACGATGCAGGGCCCGCACCAGGTTGCCCAAAATTCCATGACATAGACTTTGCCTTTTTCAAACGATTTGACTTCGGCGCCTTGCAGCCATTTTGTGGCCTGCAAAGCAGGCGCAGCATCTCCTACTTTCAAGGTCGGCTCTGGTCGACTCTTGATCGTCGCCGCAGGAGCCTTCTTTTCCGTTTTCTTCTGATCGGTCTTTTTTTGTTCATCTTGAGCCTGGACGGCCATGCCGAGTCCCAGGCAGAGCATCCCCATAAAGAAGCGACGCATGATTTCACTCCGAGAACGTTCGAGGCGGGAAAGTGGAGAGGAGGGTCTTTGTTTATTCCTAGGGAGCTTGGGTTCCATTACACAAAAAAGGCGGAATTGCGCGGAAACTCATGTCAACCGCAGAGGTCTTAGGTTCGGATCTAAATCCCTCGGCTCCCAAGGAAGAAATCCTTCGAGGCGGTTCCGGTCTGCTTTTTCCCTGACCGAAGCATGGAAAATATCCACCGGTTTCATGGCCACTGGTTCCCAAAAAAAACGGCCCGCAAGGAGTACTTTTCCCTCACGGACCGCTGCTGTTTTCGCGAACAGTGTTTGATTCCCTGCACGGGAATCAAACACTGTTATTCCCTTGGACGTCGGCGATCAGTTTCCGCCGTCCAGCGGCTTCAATTTGATGTTCTTGTACCAGCAGTCGGAACCGTGGTCTTGCAAGCCAATATGCCCCTTGCGCGGGTGGTCTTTGAAGGCGACGTCAAACTTGTGCATCGTGCCATCGGGCCGCACATTCTTTTTGTCCCATTCGTCGACATCGATCGCATTCACCTTCTCGCCATTGAGGGTGATCTCGATGCGGCTGCCCTTACTCAGCACCTTGATCGTGTTCCACTCCCCCACCGGCTTCATGGCATTGATGCGCGGTTTGACGAGGTCGTAAAAGGCGCCGGTGTCGTGAAAACCGGCGGTCTTGGTGTCGTCGATCGCGATCTCAATCCCATTGAAACCGACGTCCTTCATCGGCCTGGGAGTCAACGGGAAGGTGCGCACAAACAGCCCGCTATTGCACTTGGGGCTGATTTTGAAATCGACCGACAGCTCATAGTCTCCCAACGGCTTTTCATAGGTAAGCATGTAATCGCACGGGTGCGGATTGAGCGTGCCGTCGACCACATGCTTTTGCGACAGGGCCTTCCCCTTGGGCGACATCCAGCCCTTGGTGGTTTTGCCATCAAAGAGCAAGGTCCAGCCCGCCTCTTTTTCGGCGTCGGTCAGTTCATTATCGCCGGCCTGGACGGCGCCGCTGAACAGGCAGCTTGCAACGGCGAGGCATAAAAATGATTGGCGCATTACAGGGACCATCCTTTGCGGTACTCGGTTTGAATGAACTTGGAAAGTTCGGGCATGTTTTTGACTTTCAGATTCTCCGAATCCCATTCCAGGCGATTGCCCGGAGCACGAAGCGACAGCACGCCCAAGAGCATCGTCTCGGTCATGGGACCTGAGTAGTTGAACGAGGCCTCAGGGCGCTTGCCGCCCTTGCAGGCCAGCACCCATTCCTCATAGTGGCCCGGCGAGCGTTCCATCGTTTTCGGCACTTTTTTCGCCTCGTCGTGGAGTTCGCCCGGTAGAAGTTGTGGCATGCCGCCATGGGATGAGTGATACATCTTCCCCTTGGTGCCGATGTAGAGCACACCGTTGTCGGGAAGCTTTTGGCCCTTCATTTCCGCCGGAGCCGGCGGCATGAGGCCGCCATCGTACCAGGTCATCTTGACCGCAGGCATTTTGCCGCGTGCCGCGAAATCGAAATAGATGAGGCTGGCAATGGGATACGAATCGAAGTTGGGAACCTCTTTTTCGCCAGGCTTGCTCGATTTGATGACACTTCCATCGAGCGTCGTTCGCGATTCGACGAACGTCGGGGCTCCGAGTTCCAGCGCCCAGATCGGATGATCGATGATGTGGCAACCCATATCGCCAAGTGCCCCCGTGCCATAATCCCACCAACCGCGCCAGCTATGGGGAGCAAGGGCCGGGTGATAGGGACGTTCGGCACGAGGCCCCAGCCACAAGTTCCAATCGAGGGTCTTGGGGGTGGGAGGCGTGTCGGTGGGCCTCATTATCCCCTGCTTCCATAGCTTGCCCGCGCGGTCGGACCAGGCATGGACTTCCGCCACGTCGCCAATGACCCCGGCACGGATCCATTCGTTGGTCAGGCGCGCGCCTTCGGTGGCGTGGCCCTGGTTACCCATGGAAGTCATCACGCCTGAGGCAATCGCCGCCTTGGTCAGTTCACGACATTCATGAAGCGTCTGCGTCAATGGCTTTTGGCAGTAGACATGTTTGCCCGCTCGGATCGCCGCCATCGACGCCACCGCGTGAATGTGGTCGGGAGTGCCGACCGTAACCGCGTCGACATGGTTCGCTTCCTTGTCGATCATGACGCGGAAATCTTTGTATTTGCGCGCCTTGGGGAGCGCATTGAACGTTCCTGCCGCCCGCTCATCGTCGACATCGCAAAGCGCGATCATCTCGCCGCCCAGTCTGCGCACCTGGCCGATGTCGCCGCCGCCCATGCCGCCGCAGCCGATCCCCGCTACGCGGATCTTTTCGCTGGGAGGCAGCATGCCCGACCGGGCGACACAATGCCGGGGAGCGATCGTGACCGCAACGGTTCCGGCAGCCATGGCCGCCAGGAACTCTCGGCGAGAACGATCAGCGGATCGTTCCCTCTTTTGCGCGCCCTTTGACTTCATCTGCGCCATCACCGACCTCCTTTGAGAGAAAAAGAAGAGAAACAGAGAAACAGAGAAACAGAAGCGGGGAATCAGGCGGGAATTTAAGCGAGCAGCCAGGCGGCGGGGTTTTCGAAAGCGCTGATCAATTCCTTGAAAAAGCGCGCGGCGGGGGCGCCATCCAGAACGCGATGATCGAAGGTCAAGCTCAACGGCAGTACCGAGCGGGCGACGAACTGACCGTTTTCGAGCACCGCGGGTTCAGAGCGGATCGCCCCCAGGCCAAGGATGGCCGTTTCGGGCGGATTGATCACCGGCGTGAATCCCTCGATGCCGAAAGATCCCAGGTTGCTCAGGGTGAACACGCCATCTTGCATCGACGAAACGGGAAGAGTTCCCTTGCGTGCCTGCTCCACCAACTTCGCCGATTCCTTGGCGATGTCGAGAATCGAACGCGACACGACCTGACGCAACACGGGAACGAGCAAACCATCGTCGGTATCGACGGCGAGGCCGATATGGATCGATTCGGCACCGGGGACGTCGAGGTGGTTTTCTTTCCATCGGGCACCGATCAACGGGTTGCGTGCGAGGGCCAGCCCGGTCAGCTTCGCCAGAAAATCGGTGTAGGAGGGCACCGTCCCTTTGGCCGCCTTGAACTGATTGCGCAGGGCGATCAAATTGGTCGCGTCCATCCGCGCAAAAAGGGTTACGGGTACCGTTGTCTGCCGGCTGTGCGTTAGTCGCTCCGCGATAACCTTTCGCCGCGGAGAGTGAGGAATTCGCTGCCAGGTTCCGCCTGCAGCCGCTGCTTCCTTTGCTGGCGACCTTTTCGCCGCGGGCGAGGCCTGGAAAAGGTTCACGTCCCGCTCGCGAATGCGGCCGCCCTTCCCCGTCCCCGAGATTTGCTCCCAATCGATTCCGAGTTTCACCGCGAGCCGGCGTGCGCGCGGGGTCGCTTTCTTTCTCGAGGCACCTGAATCCATTGCGGATTCTGCAGATCGCTTAAACCCCTGACCTGCAGCGGACGCCGGCGATTGTGAGGCACCACGCACATCCTCGCACAAAATGCGTCCGCCCTTGCCGGTTCCCTTGACTTGAGCCAGATCAACGCCGGCTTCTCGGGCCAATTGACGCACACTGGGAGCGGCCGGACCGGAAGGTGTTTCGGCCACGGAAATCGTTTGGGAGTTCTGTTCCTCCTTCACCGAGGCAAAGTTCCCGGCGCGAGGTGGCGCTTCGCCTTGAGCCAGAAGATAGCCGACCACGGCTCCCACCGCGACGGTCTGTCCCTCAGCCGGTTGTTCGGGGGTGAAGGATAAAAAACCCGAATCGATCGCTTCGATTTCCTGGGTGGCCTTCTCTCCTTCGAGTTTGAAGAGCGGGTCGCCTGCCTTCACCAACTCGCCCGCGGCCTTGCACCAGCCGGCGAAGACTCCTTCTTCCATCGACCAGCCGAGGCGGGGAATGACGATTTCGCTGGCCATGGTCACTCCTCCATCAGCGCGCGGATGGCCGCGGCAATTTGGGGCGCGGCCGGCACGACCGCCGCCTCAAGCACCGGACTGTAAGGCGTGGGGGCAAAGGCACCATTGACCCGCTTGATGGGGGCATCGAGTTCGTCGAACCCCTCATCGGCGATCCTGGCGGCAATTTCCGCGGAAAACCCGCACGACGCGGGGGCCTCGTCGACGATCAGTAGGCGCCCGGTCTTGGCCACCGAGTTCAAAATGGTTTGCGTGTCAAGCGGCACCACCGTGCGCGGGTCGATCAATTCCACCGAGATCTTTTGCGCCGCAAGTTCCTCGCAGACCGAACTGACCAGGTGCACCATGCGCGCCAGGGCAACGACGGTGACATCGGCTCCCGGACGCACGACCGCTGCCTTGCCGAAGGGAATCTCATAGTCCCCTATCGGCACGGGAGACTTCGTCTGCAAGATTTCGCGGTGTTCCAGAAAGATCACGGGGTTATCGCCGCGAAGCGCCGTTTTCAAAAGCCCCTTGGCATCGCGTGCGGAGGAAGGGACAACCACCTGGAGTCCGGGCACCTGGGCGTACATGCCGTAGTAGCTGCCGGAGTGGTGCGTGGCCGCCGAGTGGCCGATGCCGATGCAACCGCGCAGAAGCACGGGCATTTTCAGCCGGCCGCTCGACATGTACTGGATCTTGGCGATCTGGTTGACAATTTCGCCCACCGAATCAAGCACAAAATCGGCGAACATGAAATCGATCACCGGCCGGCTTCCCGTCATCGCCGCGCCGCAGGCCAGGCCGACAAACCCGCGCTCGCAAATCGGTGTGTCACACAAGCGCTCGGGGCCATGAATGTCGTAAAGACCGGCCGTGGTGCGGAAGTTGCCGCCCCGCTTGCCAATCCCTTCGCCCATCACAAAGATGTTTTTTTGCTTCTCCATTTCCTCGGACAGCGCCTCGAGCGTGGCCTGGGCCATCGTGATCGATCGATCGTCCGGCCTGCTTGCCGGTTCCACCGCTTCCTTGCCTTGGGGTGCATACACATGTTGGGTGGCCGACGCTGCTTCGGGCGCGGGGCTTTTCTCCGCGAAATCGCGACCGGCGGCCACCATGCGGGCCACCTCGTCTTCGACCTCTTTCAAGGTCGCTTCTGCGATCTCGAATTCACCGAGCAAGCGGGATTTGAATCCAGCAATCGGGCAACGCGTTTTCCATTCCTCGACTTCTTCGCGGGTGCGGTAGGTGAAGTCACCCATCCCCTCGGCATGAGCCCGGGTGCGATACGTCTTACATTCAATGAGCGTCGGGCCTTCCCCCCTCTTGGCGCGCGCGACCGCTTCCTGGCCCGCCTGGTAGACGGCGAGCACATCGTTGCCGTTCACCTCGACTCCCGCGATGCCATACATCGCGCCGCGACGGCCGACATCGGGTGTGCCGCTGGCGTAGGCAAAGGGCACTTCGGTCGCGAACTGGTTGTTTTCGCAAATGAACAAAACCGGCAACTTCCAGATGGCGGCCATGTTCAGGCCCTCGTGGAAGGCGCCGTTATTGACGGCTCCATCGCCAAAGAAAGCGGCCGATACGCGGCCATCCTTCGCCAGCTTGGAGCTGTAGCCGCCACCGCAGGCCTGGAGAATGCACGGCCCCACGATGCCGCTGGTTCCCATCATGCCGATCTCGGGCGAAAAAATGTGCATGCTGCCGCCGCGGCCGCGCGAACAGCCGGTGTCGCGGCCAAACAGTTCGGCCATCAATTCGCTCGGCGGCATTCCCTTGGCGAGGGCATGACCGTGGCCACGGTGGGTGCTGAAAACGGGGTCGCGATTGGTCAGGTGCGCGCAAACGCCGGTGGCAATCGCTTCCTGCCCGACATAGGTGTGGCAAGCGCCATGGATGAGGCCGCGCTGATGGCAGCGGGCCAATTCCTCCTCCGTCTGGCGAATGATCAACATGGTCCGGTAAAGACCGAGTAACACCGATCGTTCCATCATCCCACCATTTCCTGCCGTTTGAACCGATTCAGTTACAGAATTTCTACGGAGATTGCAGAGCTTTTTAGACGCCGATCGTGCCACCGGCATTCATGGCGAGGTTGCCGCCGTCCATCGGAATGAGGGCGCCCGTGATCCAGGACGAGGCGTCGGAGGCGAGTAGCACCACGAGGCCTTGAATGTCCTCGGAGCGCCCGAGCCTTCCCGCGGGAATTCCGGAAAGCCATTTTTTTTCGATGGCCGGGTCCGCGGCGATCCGCTTTTCGAGACTGGGATTCATGACCTGCGCGGGCAAAATCGCATTGACCCGTACCCCCTTGCACGCCCATTCGGTACTCAATTCGCGGGTCATCTGCACGACCGCCCCCATCGCCATGCTGTAGGCGATATGGCCGCGGCCAAGAGCCGTCGTACTGGCCAACGACCCGATATTCAAAATGCTGCCGCGGCCTGCCGCCACCATGCGCCGGCCCGCTTCCTGGCACATCGCGAACCGGCCGAACACCAGGTTTTGAAAGACACCGCGCAGTTGTTCCTGGGTCAGATCCTCGGGTTTGACGAGCAGCCCTTCCCCCGCGATGTTCGCGACGAAATCGATCCTGCCGAATTCCGCATCGACCTTGGCAAATAGGTTCGTCGCCGTTTCCGGCTTGGAAATGTCGGCGACGGCCGTCACCACTTTAACGCCATGGGTTCGCGCCTCTTCGGCCGTTTTCTCAAGACCGGCGGCATTCAAGTCGGCGAGTAGTAATCCCGCGCCTTGCCCAGCCAGCGCCAGCGCCGAGGCCCGCCCGAGGCCGCTGGCGGCACCGCTGAGGAGGGCGACCTTGCCCGACAGGTCAAATAATTTCTTGCCGTGGTTCGTTGCGCTCTGACTGCTCATGAATGACTTCCATCTCCCGTTTGTAATCTGTGGGGCCGCTCAATGAAAAGGCCGGTAAGTATGGCCATGGGGACACCAAAAACCATGATCAGGCACATCGCCATCGGTCCGAACTGGCCAAGAAGCGTGGCGGAGAAAATGCCACCGATATTCGCCACCGAGTTGATCAAAGCGATTCCGCCCGCGGCAGCGTTGCCGCCCAAAAACATGGGGGGGATCGTCCAGAAGATCGGCAGAATGGTCATCATGCCCGCCTGGGCCAAACAAAGGCAAACCAAGGCTACAGTCGGGCTGGTTGTTCTGGCTGCCCCCCACCAACCCACCGCCGCAACGAGTGCCGCGCATGCAAGCCAGGCGCTGCGTTTTTTCGTCCGGTCCGAAAGTCGCCCCAAAACCACCATGGCGATGAGCGCCGACAAATGGGGCAATGCGCTCAAAATGCCGATCAAAAATAGCCCGCGCGAGGAGCCGGTTTTTTTCGTTGGTGCTTCGGGGAGCACCGCAGCAGCATCGGCATTGTCCAAAACATCGCTCGACGGTACGACCTTGCTAAGGTCGATACTTTTGATGGAACGGGTGGGGTCGATGGCGGTCGCTGCCGGGTCGAAACGCTCACGCACCAGCGTGGGCAGATAGGCCCCCATTCCGTTGGTTCCCAGCGCCACGGTTGCGTAAAGAAAAATCAATAAAAGGATTCGGCCATCGAGCATGGCACTCAGATGAACCGAGCCGCCGGTTTGGGTGCGATGATCCGCCTCGTTTTCCAGTTCCTGCTCCAGCCAGTCCTTTTCCTCGTCGCCTAGCCAATGCGCATCCCTTGGTTTGTCTTGGAGCACATAAGGAACCAGGCATCCCAGAAGAATCGTCGGAATTCCTTCGAGCAGAAAAAGCCACTGCCAACCCTTAAGTCCGCCGACATCATGAAAATATTCAAGGATGGCGCCGGAGATGGGGTTTCCAAAAATGCTCGCCATCGTGTTGCCGATCATGAACCAGGACATGGCCTGCGCACGAAACCTTTGGGGAAACCAGCAGGTCAGGTACAAGACAATGCCCGGGAAAAAGCCGGCTTCCGCAATGCCAAGTAGAATTCGCACCAGGTAGAAGGATGCCGGACCACTGACCCACATGGTCGCCGTGGAAACCAGCCCCCAGCTCACCATGATGCGCGCGATCCAGAGCCTGGCGCCGACTCTGCGTAGGATCAAATTGCTTGGTACTTCGAATACTAGATAACCCACATAGAAGAGCCCGAAGCCCCAATCGATCACCTTTTGGGTAAGCCCCAACGAGGTCTCTTCCTGCATCGTGGTGCGGGCAAACCCGATATTGATCCGGTCGAGAATGTTGAACAGATAAAGCAAGCAAAGGAACGGAATGATCCGCCAGGCCAACTTGGACATGGTGCGTTGACCGATCGCTTTTTGGCGCTCGGAGTCGTTTGCCAGCAATGATTCGGCGGCTGTCACCGGAGTTGGCCTTGTGGAGAGAGGAGAGCTAAGGTGGTTTCGGCGGGATCTTGGATCAGTTCCTTTGTGCCACGGGCTGGTGGTCTTTGGCGGAAGCGGTCCTGACCGATTGAGCGATCCGCATCAATCCGCACAGGGTCTCTTCGGTGGGTGGGTTTTCGCGCTGAGGCAGCTTGGGGAAAACCCCTTGCAACAGGGTCTTGAGCTTGGGGAAGTTATGCGTCAGGCCGCCCGAAAGCACAATCGATTTCCAGGCTTCGGGCCCATCCAGGCGGCCGGCGCACTGGCCAAACCCCTTCGCCATGCTGATAAGCGCGGCATGAAAGAGCGAGCCGATCGAAAGGTTTTCCAGGGTAATGCCGGTGATCGCACCCGAATCTCCCAGAGGTCCCGGGAAGAATGAAAGGTCAACTTCCATCCCCGCAGGACCGGCAGGAATGTGCGCGCCTTCGGCCTGAGTTTGCCGGATATAGGGCCAGGGATCGAATTCGGGCTGGCCTGTGCCGCGCGAACACTCGCACAAGAGGTCGACAAGGGCGTTGAGCGCCCGGCCTGCGGGGATATGCGTGATCGTGTCGAGGTTCCAACCGTCGAAATAGGCGCGAGTTTGATAATTTCCCGGTTGAAACCCGGAACGAAGACGGCTGACCTGGGCACCGGTCGAGGCATTGATGGAAAGATCACCCGGTTGCACGCCTGCCCCATAAAGCGCGCATTGCTGATCTCCAAAGGAGGGATAGACCGGGATTTTCCTGCCTTGAAACTCCCATTCCCCTACCGGTACGCCCGTGTCGGCAAGTTGCGGCCAGTGCAGGTGGTCCCAGCCCAGGCGCGCAAAGATCTCCTTGTGCCAGGTTTGATTGCGCACATTGAGCAGGCCGATCGCCGCGGTGGGATGCACCTGGGCGGCGGCTCCCGTCAAATGCGACAAAACAAAATCGCCAAGAGAGAGGGGAACGGCACCCTTGGGAAGGTCATCCAGACAAGAAAGAAGGACGGTGGCCGAACCCGCTTTGCATTCGCCGCCCAGTTCACTGAGCGCTTGCTCTCCCAGCCGGGCGCGGAACGCATCAAAGGGAGTTGGACCCGATGCGCCTGCCACCAAGCTTCGCTGATCGCGCCAGGAGAGGTAACGGGTTAACGGTTTCCCCTCGCGGGTCGCGAGGATCAATCCGCCCATTTGCGAACAAACAAAAACCCTGGCGCAGTCGGGAGCGACTTGTGCCAGGCGTTGCAGAAGCCTCTGGGTGGATTCAACCACCACCTTGGGATCAATTTCAAACCAGGAAGGGGGAAGCCCCTTCACCGGAGCAGGAAACGGTTCGGACTGAACATGGGAAACGGTCAACGATTCAAGATCGAGGACCGCCCCCTTGATGGATGATGAACCCAGGTCCAGACCGAGACAGCGCATCAGGTGAGCTTTTCCTCAATGACCGGATTGGTCAGCGTGCCGATCCCTTGAATCTCGATGCTCACCGAGTCTCCTGCCTTGAGGTAGACCGGGGGAGTGCGCGCAAAGCCGACGCCGTGGGGAGTTCCCGTCAGGATGACCGTGCCGGGTCGCAGGCGGGTGCTTGAGGAAAGGAATTCGATGAGCGTGGGCACATCGAAGATCATGTCGTTGGTGTTCCAATCCTGCATGGTCTGGCCGTTCAAGATGGTCTTGATGGTGAGGGCATTCGGATTGGGGATCTCGTCGGCTGTCACCAACCAGGGGCCCAGCGGGCAGAAAGTGGCAAAGGTTTTGCCGCGGCACCATTGACCGCCGCCGCCATTGCGTTGCCAGTCGCGGGCGCTGACATCGTTGGCGCAGGTATAGCCCAGCACATAGCTCAGGGCGTCCTGGCGGCGCACGTTGTACGCTTCCTTGCCGATCACGACTGCCAGTTCGCATTCGTAGTCGACCGAGTCGCTTTTGAGCTTGCGTGGGAGGATGATCGGGTCGTCGGGATTTTGCACCGTCGCCGAGTTCTTCATGAAGAGCACGGGGTTTTCCGGAATCGCCTGATTGCCTTCCGCCGCATGCTTGCGATAGTTCAGGCCAATGCAAAGGATGTCGCGCGGATCGACCGGGGCAAGCAGCTTGGCGACCTGGGCGGGATCGCCCGTGTCCCTTCTGCCGCCAAAGAGGTCGCCTTCGACGCGCGTGAAATGGCCACTCGCCTGGCGTGCCCCCAGATGAATCTCCCCCTTGGGATCGCGGTAACGGATCAATTTCATTGGTCACTCCAGAATCAAAAAATCCAAAAAATTCAAAAAAGCAAATAACGAATCAGTGGTCTCAATATAGGTCATTCGCACGGCTTTACCGGGTTTGACCTTGGGATGACTCCAGGTATGGCAAGATGGACTCGCTCCAGCACAACTTTGTGGGCAGAGTCGGCATCACTCCCGTTACCAGGGGTAAGCAATCGACCAATCGCTGCCCAGTTGCCGCAATTTGGCGCGGACATCCTCCGGAAGCGGCACGCCCAGCGATTGCGCGTCCCGCTTGGCCTTCCATTCCCGTTCTCCCGGAATAAGCACCCGCTCCACTCCTTGCGCGGTGGCCACCCCGTGAATTTCGTCGATCAAGCCTTGGAGCCGACTGTGAAAGGCCGCCGGGCCTCCGATGGTTTCCACGTCCATCACCCAGAAGCTGGCGTTGTGCCGGGAGGCGACGGACGGGTCATCGAACATCCAGCTTCCCACCTGCCAGGTCATGGCGCCACCGGGAACCAGGCTGGAAAGGATTTCGGCCCACAAGCCAAATCCGTAACCCTTATGGCCGGCCATGGGGGCCAGCGAAGCTTTTTGCGGGTAAAGGCTTCCGTCGGTCGTTGGCCGGCCTTCCGCATCGATCAGCCAGTCGGGCGGAATCTTTTCTCCTCGTTGGCAGGCAGCGTAGACCTTGCCGCCCGCCACGGCGGCAGTCGCCATGTCGAGCAGGATGGGGTCGGCGCCCGCGACCGGAATGCCGTAGGCAATGGGGTTGCTGCCCAATACGGGACCTCGTGAACCAGGCGCGGCGACACTGGGAATGTCGTTCCCCGTGACCATGCTGATCATGCCGGCCCGAGCCGCGAGGATCGAATAAAAGCCCGCGGCACCGATATGGCCGGTGTTTCTCAGGGCGACAAAGGCCACGCCGCATTGTTTGGCTTTTTGCACCGCCAATTCGACACAGAAGGCGCCGCCAACTTGACCGAGCGCCGCGTCGCCATCCACGACCGCCCAGGCTGGCCCCGATCGCTCCACCTTCGGCTTGCCCTGGGCCCGGTACCCGCCGCCTTTGAGGCGATTGAGGTAACCGGCCAGGAGCTTGGTGCCGTGAGTGAACACGCCCATCGAATCGGCCAGGGTCAAGGCATCGGCGACCGTGGCCGCATCGTGATCGCTGAGACCGGCCTTGTTGAGCGCCGCCTTGCAAAAATGCGTTAATTCACTCAGCGGAATGCGCAAGCTTGGGGAAGGACTGCTTGTGGCGGCACTCATGAAATCGACCTGTGTCTTACTCTTGGAAACGGCACGGAAAAAAATCAAGGATCATCGCGGCCTGGACCGATTCACGCCAGAGAGAAAGCTCTCCTTGAGATTCGGTCGCGACTAGGCTTTTTTGCTCGGAATCACCCCGTTGACAATATTGGGCAACGGTTCTCCCTTGAGCGCCGTCGCGGCCAGTTTCGCCGCGGTCTCGCGTAACTTTTTCACCGCCGGCGCGCTCACCGAAGCAATATGCGGCGCAAGCACCACATTTTCCAAACCGAGGATCGGGTGATTGGCGGGAATCGGCTCGGGAGAAAAGACATCGATCGCCGCGCCGCCCAGGTGACCCGACTTCAAGGCGCCGACAAGGTCGTCGGGAATGACGAGGTCGCCGCGTGCCAGATTGATCAGCAAGGCACCCGCCTTCATCTTGGCAAGCGATTGCTTGTTGATCAGGCCGCGCGTCGATTCCGTCGAGGGGCAATGCAAGGTGATGGCATCGCTCGCCTCGAGTAGCCCGGTGAGAGAGGCGGCCTCGGCTCCGAGGGCCTGGATCGCCGCAGGGGCCACGACCGGATCATGCACGAGAATGCGGCACTTGAACGGCTTGAGCCGGCTGGCAACTTCCCGTCCAATGCGCCCAAAGCCCACGATGCCCACGGTCATATCGCGCAGAGCCCGGAAGGAAGCCACCGGAGTGGCGAGGCCCCATTTTCCCGCACGGATCGCCACGGCATGGGGCACCACCTGGCGAGTCAATGACAACAGAAACGAAAGCGTGTGATCGGCGACCTCATCGATGCAATAATCGGGGACATTGCAGACCGGAATCCCCCGCGTGTTCGCGGCGACCAGATCGACATTGTCGACCCCGATGCCATAGCGCACAATCACCCGCGCCTTGGTCATCGCCGCAATCACCGCGCCGTTGATGGGTGCGAACTGCGTGATCACCGCGTCGGCATTGGCCATTAAGGGAATGAGGGCGTCGGGAGTCTTCGCCTGCTGGGCAACAAGCTGAAAACCGTCGCCGGCAAGAATCTGCTTTTCGATTTCCAGATCGGGAAAGGTGGAATCGGTAACCAGGACATTCATGAGAGAGGACTCGGGGAATCGCGGGGTGCGCAACCCAGATCGACCCACGAACGGCTTACTCGAATCGACTAGAAACGGCTTGGAGGGCAACCCATTGCATTTTCAGGCAAATATTGCGTGTTCAAGCGAATCTTGGGGGGAGGAGCCAAGGTGGGAGAAAAGGGAGGATCTGATCATTGTTCCTAGAGTTGGGCTGCGCACTGGCAAGACCTTCGTCCTTGACAAGGCCCGAATTTGTCAGATAAACTTCTTGAGCCTACCTGAGTCCTTCTCTTTGACTTCCTCATTGGCTTTTCGTCGCGAACCGTAATCCGGTTTCGTGCGTGTTGGTTGTCGATCGCGATGGGGAATTCCTCATTCCGATGGACGAAATCTCTTAAACTTGAGTCACCCGTTCATGATGCAAACCGCCAGGCGACCCAAAATTCGCGAAGTGATCGCCGACCGGATCCGGTCGTTCATCGCCTCGGAGAATCTCAAGGCGGGAGACCGCCTTCCCACCGAGACGGAATTGGCCGAACGGTTTGGCGTCAGCCGTCTGAGCCTGCGCGAAGCGACCAAGGCGCTCGAATTCCTGGGAGTGCTCGAGGCCCGGCCCGGCCGCGGCCTGACCGTATCGCTCTTCAGCATGGACCGCTTGATCGGTTACCTGGGGTTCCATCCCGAGCTTCAAGAAGCCCCCCTCGAATCGCTGATCGATACGCGGGTGATCCTGGAAACCAGCGTGCTCGCCATGGTCGCGAAGAAGATGAAGTCCAAGCCGGAGATTTACGAGAATCTCAACACGATCAACGGCGAACTGAAACGAGCCCAGGATTTGCAAACCTGGCTCGATCTGGATCTGACTTTTCATCGTCAACTCATTGAAGCCGGCGGGTTGAGGCCGATCGTCGCCTTCTCGGGCGTCATCGAACTCTTTTTTGATCGCTTTCGCAAAAGTATGAAGCAGGCCGAGTGGAAGCAGGGAATCGTGAGTCATCAAAAGATCATCGATTGCTTGAACCGCGGCGAAACGTCCAAGGCCCGTGACGAACTGAAGAAACATATCGAAAGCCACAAGCAACGCTTGGGGGTCCATTCATGAACAAGGCTCTCCTCTCCCTCCCCGTGGCCGCTCTCCTCGGCCTGGGTTTTCTCGTTTCCCCGAACGCGGGGAAATCAGCAGGTAAAACGGAAAACGCCACTCCTTCACAAGAAGGAAAGCCGGGACGCACGACTCAGGAAAGCTTCAACAAGGACGCCGTTCCATACTTCCGCGAATTCTGCCTCGGTTGCCATAGCGCCGAAAAACATGAAGGCGAATTCGACCTGGAAGAACTGCTCGATCTTTCCAAGACCCAGAAAAAGTCGCGGCACTGGCGCAAGATCGCCGAGATGATCGACACGAACGAAATGCCGCCCAAGGACGCGAAGCAACCCGCGCCTGAACAAAAAAAAGTGTTCCGCGTCTGGTTGAAGAATTTCCTCGATGAACAGGCTCGTGCTCGCGCCGGCGATCCCGGCAAGGTCGTTTTGCGCCGGCTCAATAACGCCGAATACACCTACACAATTGCCGATTTGACTGGGGTCGCTCTGGAACCCGCCAAGGAATTTCCCGGCGATAGCGCGGCGGGTGAAGGGTTCACCAACACCGGCAACGCCCTGGTCATGTCCCCGGCTCTCTTGACGAAGTACCTCGATGCGGCGAAAGGAATTGCCGCCCACGCGGTCTTCCTGCCCGATGGCTTGCGCTTCTCTCCCTCGACGACTCGCCGCGACTGGACCAACGAGGTGTTAGATAAGATCCGTGGCATCTACCGCACTCACACCGAAGCCCAGGGGGCCTCGCAGGTCAACTTGCAGGGACTGGTGTTCGACACCAATTCAGGGGGCCGATTGCCGATCGGCAAATTCCTGGCCGCCACGATCCAAGAGCGGGATGCCCTGGAGTCGGGGAAAAAGTCCCCAGCCCAGGTGGCCCAGGAGAACCACCTCAACGCCAAATACATGCAATCGCTCTGGACTCTGCTACATGCGAGCGACGGTAGCCCGTTGCTCGGTGCGATCCGCAATCGTTGGAAGAGTGCAAAGATCGGCGATGTGGACAAAATCGTCGCCGAGATCACCCAGTGGCAAACTGCGCTCACCAAGTTCCAGAGCGTCGGCCACATGAGGCCCTGGATGGTTTCCATCGATCCGATCGTCAGCCGCCAGGATTTTCGCGTGAAGCTCACGGCTGCTCCCGAAGTCAGGGAGATTGTCGTGCATCTCGCCGCCAGCGACTGCGGCGACGGCAACGGTAACGATTTCGTGGTGTGGGAACGGCCGCGACTGGTCGTCCCGGGCCGACCCGAGCTTTTATTGAAGGACTTGCCTGAACTGGCCCGCAATCTCAACCAACGGCGCAATCAACTGTTCGCAATCAGCGCCAAGGCGCTGGACGCGGCCGCCGAACTTGGCGGCAAGGGAGCCACCGCACAGGACCTGGAAAGACTCGCCAAGAAGGAAGGCATCGAGCGGGAACTCTTGGAGTCGTGGCTGGCCTACTTGGGCATCGGTCCTTCGACTGCGATCAACGTCAACCACTTCCCCAACAAGCAACTCAAAAGCGGCGGTTACGATTTCGTCAATGGCTGGGGCCTTCCTGAACTCCCCAACATTGTCGCCAACTCCTCCGGTCAACATGTCCGCATTCCCGGCAATTTGAAGGGGCATGGCATCTGCGTGCATCCTTCGCCCACGCTTTACGCGGCAGCCGGCTGGCAAAGCCCCATCGACGGATCGTTCAGCGCCCAGGCCCAGTTAACCCATGCTCACCCCGAGTGCGGCAATGGGGTGACCTGGTCGCTCGAACTGCGCCGCGGCGGCACGCGCCAGCGCCTGGCAACCGGCATCGCCCACGGCGGCACTCCGGTGAAGGTCGGCCCGATCGATAATCTTGCCATTCAGAAGGGAGACCTGGTTTCTCTTCTGGTCGGCCCCAGAGATGGCAACCATTCCTGCGATTTGACCGACATCGAGCTCGTGCTGAAATCGAAAGGCCCTGAGGCCAAGGAATGGAGCCTGACCAAGGATGTGTCGCCCGACATCTTGGCGCACAACCCCCATGCCGACCGATTCGGCAATGCCGGCATCTGGCATTTCTATTCCGAAGCGGTTACGCCTGGCGGCGATTCGGGTTCGGTCATTCCCGCCGGTTCGGTGCTTTCCAAGTGGCAATCGGAAACCGATGCCACCAAGAAAAAGGCCCTTGCTCGCCAATTTCAGGAGCTGTTGCTTAAGGGCGCCACGGGAGCCGTGGCGCCGCCCGACAAGCAACTGTATCAGCAACTCTCTTCATTGGGTGGACCGCTTTTCGCCCAGTTCAAACCTTCTTCCGCAAGCGCGAAGGACGCTGCAGCCGTATCCCCCTTCGGATTGCCTGCCGCGGCTTTCGGCAAGCATCCCGACGGCACTCCCGTCGATGCCGCCAGCCTTTGCGTGAAGGCGCCCCAGGCTTTTGAAATTCGCCTTCCGGCCGATCTGGTCAATGGCGCCGAACTGGTCACCACCGGCTACTTGCACCCCGCCACCGGTGGAGAAGGAAGCGTGCAACTGAATGTCGGGTTGGGTCAGGGCCCCAAGTTCACCTCGATGAACCCAGGGCAGCCGATCGTGATGAAAAACCAAAGCGATGCGCGCAAGAAGCTCGAGAAGAGTCTGGCCGATTTCCGCGCTTCATTCCCCGCGGCGCTCTGTTATCCGAAAATCGTTCCGGTCGATGAAGTGGTCACCCTCACCCTCTTTCATCGCGAAGACGACAACTTGTGCCGTCTCATGCTCGACGAGTCGCAAAAGAAAGAACTCGATCGACTGTGGACCGAACTGCACTTCATCAGTCAGGACGCACTCACCCTGGTGGATGCTTACAACCAGCTCATGGAATATGCGACCCAGGACAGCGATCCGCGCCAGTTCGAGCCTTTCCGCAAGCCGATCAAGGATCGTGCCGCCAACTACCGCAAGGAATTGGTCGCCGCCGAACCCGCGCAGCTCGAGGCGGTGCTCGCCTGGGCGGCCAAGGCCTATCGCCATCCGCTGACCGCTCATGAAAGAAGCGATCTGACCGGTTTGTACCACAGCTTGCGGTCGAAGGAAATTCCTCACGACGAAGCCATTCGGTTGACACTGGCCAAGGTGCTCGTTTCGCCCGCGTTCCTGTACAAGATCGAGCAATCAGGGCCGGGTTCGACGCAGAACCCCGTGAGCCCTCAAGAACTGGCATCGCGGTTGAGCTATTTCCTCTGGTCTTCCTTGCCCGACGCCAAGTTGCGCGCGGCGGCCGATCAGGGGGCCTTCGCTCAAGCCGACCAGGTCAAGGAACAAGCGCACCGGATGCTCAAGGATCCGAAGGTCCGCAGGCTCGCCACCGAGTTTGCTTGCCAGTGGGTGCATGTTTATGGCCTGGATCGTCTCGACGAGAAGAGCGACAAGCACTTCCCAACTTTTTTGAAATTGCGCTCCGATATGTACGAAGAGGCGATCCTCTTCTTCACCGACATGGTCCAGGAAGATCGTTCCGTGCTTTCGGTGTTAGATGGCGACTCGACCTTTCTGAATGAAGATCTGGCTCGCCACTATGGCATTCCGGGAGTGACTGGCCCGCAATGGCGTAAGGTCGACGGCCTGCGTGCGCTGGGCCGGGGCGGGATTCTGGGCATGGCAGCGACGCTGGCCAAGCAATCGGGTGCGTCCCGGACCAGTCCCATTTTGCGCGGCAACTGGATTTCCGAAGTGATGCTTGGCGAGAAATTGCCAAGGCCGCCCAAGGATGTGCCGCAGCTTCCCGAGGACGAAGCGGCGACCCAGGGTTTGACGGTGCGCCAGCTTACCGAAAAGCACACGACCGATCCGAAATGCGCGTTCTGCCATGTGCGGATCGATCAATTTGGATTTTCACTTGAAGGTTTCGATGCGATCGGCCGCAAGCGCACGAAGGACCTCGCCAATCGCCCCATCGACACGCATGCCAAACTGCGCGATGGCAAGGAATTTGACGGGCTCGAGGGCTTGCGCAACTATCTCGTGACCGACCGCAAAAACGACTTCCTGCGGCAGTTCTCTAAAAAGCTTCTCGGATATGCCCTGGGAAGAGAGACGCAGCTCTCCGACGAGCCGATCCTGGCGGAAATGCGTACGCAATTGGAAAAGAACGGTTACCGCTTTTCCGCGGCGCTGGATGTTGTGCTCCAAAGCCGGCCGTTTCTTGATATTCGGGCGAAGGATTTTCCCGAAGAGAATTGACGATTGATCAAGCAGAAGGCCCTTCCCTCAAATGATTGAAGGAAGGGCCTGAACATGCGGAATGCCCGCGATCAGAATCAGTAATTGGAAGTTAGAATTTACGGATCACTTAGCCTCACCCGTTTTTCCAAGGAGTGAATCATGATGGGTCATCACTTTAGCCGCCGGACTTTCTTGCGTGGCGCCGGGGTGAGCATGGCGTTGCCCTGGCTCGAATCGCTGCCCGTTTGGGGCGACGAAGTCACGAGCACGGCCAAGTCCGCAAGCCAGGCCCCATTGCGGTTTGCCGCGCTCTTTTCGGGGAATGGTTTCCATAGCCGCGAATGGTGGGCCAAGGGCGAAGGCGCCAAGATGGAACTGGGCAAGGTGCTCGCCCCGCTGGAACCGCTCAAGCAAAAGATGGTGTTCGTCCGCGGCCTGTACAACGACGAAGCGCTGAAGGGGAACATTCATAGTTCGCAGACGGGTAACCTCCTATCGGGAGCGCCCCTGGCATCGGGCGGTGAGATCCACTCGGGCACGAGCATCGACCAGGTGCTCGCACAGCGTTATGGCGCGACGACCAAGGTGCCAAGCCTGGTGCTGGCCTGCGAATCGGCCAACCCGGCGGTGCACAAGAACTACTCGATGCTTTACAGCTCGCACATCTCCTGGAGTTCGCCCACGACTCCGACTCCACTTGAGCTCTACCCTGCCCTGGCCTTCGATCGCCTCTTCAAAGACGAAGTCGGCAAAGGCGACAAGAGCGTGCTCGACGCTGTGCTGGCCGACGCCAAGGATTTCCGCAAGAACATCAGCGGCAACGATCAGCGCAAGCTCGATGAATACCTCGACTCGGTGCGCGAAGTCGAAAAGCGGATCGACAACGCCGGCAAGCAAGGCGAGCTGCAAGGCTGGCGCCCCACCCTGGAAAAG
>Ga0208492_1000824_pt1 | contig 23390 bp, 22 predicted proteins | sample Subbioar_CSW14AB_FD_184820 | JGI IMG/M metagenome (GOLD analysis project Ga0208492, IMG submission 184820) | Serpentinite rock and fluid subsurface biosphere microbial communities from McLaughlin Reserve, California, USA - CR12Mar_CSW14AB (SPAdes) | ecosystem: Environmental > Terrestrial > Deep... | reverse complement strand
TTGCTGGCAACCGCAAGTTGGTCGAGCAGGCGCGTGCGCAGGCCGCTTCGAGTTCGTCCTGCTGGGCGTCGAGCGCGCGCAGATCCTCATCGCTGGCCGCTGCCTGCGTGAGGCGCAGGCGGATCTGTTCGGCCACGGCGACCAGCGACAATCGCGCGCAGCCGCTGCTCTCGCCTTGGGCGCGCAGACGTTGCAGCGCATCCTCGGCATCCCAGGGATGGCCGCTCACCGCACTGGCCCGCGCATAGGCGGTCAGGGCGCGCACCGCGCCTTCCGGCACCACCAGTTCGCCCAACACATCGCAACGCGGTCCGATCAGCTCACACACCGCTTCGAGTTCGCCGGCTTCGTAGCATGCGGCGGCGAGGAAGGCGGCGGCCACGCAGGCCGGCGCGGAACGCGTGCCGGTGCTGGCCACGGCGTGTTGGAATATCGACTCCAATTGTTCGCGCGCGGTCGCGACCGCGCCCTGCAACAGATAGCTGTATGCCACCAGCGCCTGGCCATAGGCCACACCGAAGGCACTGCAGTGCGCGCTGTCCCACTGGCGCGCCCAGGTCTGGGCATTGCGCGCGGCCTCGATGCGGCCTTCGAGCAGATAGCCGCAGCTGACGATGTTGCAGGCGGCGCTGACGTGATAGGCATCGCCGTGCGGCGGAAAGTGTTCCGTCAGACGCAGACAGCATGCGCTGTCATCGCCATAGGCGCCCATGCCGGCATCGAGCACCGCGCACACGAACAGACGCTCTTCGTCACCGGCCGCGCGGGCGCGCAACGCCGTGATGGCCTCGCGCGCCGCGCCCAGGCGACTGGTCAGCACCAGCGTCCAGCAATGGGCGAGATTGAGATGCCAGCTGCCGGCCACCGCCGCCGCCGGCAGGCGCGCCAGCCAGTCGCCGAGTGTGGCGAGGTTGCCGTCGGCGACCAGTTGCATCGCGCAGCCTTCCAATTGTTCGAGCGCAAACTCGGTGTCGCCGCAGGCGAGCGCATGTTCGACCGCGTCGGCCAGCATCTGGCGTGCCGCGAACCAGCGGCTCGCGCGCCGATGCACTTCCGCGCTGTCCGCGCTGGCGAGCGGGCCGCCGCGCAGATGCGCCTGGAACATGTGGTGATAGCGGAACCACTCACCCTGCTCGTCGAGGCGGATGAGGAACAGGTTGTCGCGTTCGAGGCGCGCGAGCAGACGACCGCAACCGTGCACGCCGACCACGTATTCGCACAACGCGGCGTTGAAGCGCGACAGCGGCGCGGTGCGCAACAGAAAATCCCGTAACTCGTCGTCGAGGCCGGCCAGCACCTCGCTGCCGAGGTAGGCGCCGATGTCGCGATGCCCGCGCTCGAATGCGGCCACGGTACGCAGGGCATCGTGGGATTGATTGAGCGCGATGGCGGCCAGTTGCAGGCCGCCGGCCCAGCCTTCGGTGACGTCATGCAGATCCCGCACCGCGCCGGCCGGCACTTCGCCGCGCACGCGGCTGCGCAGGAAGTCGCGTGTCTCCTCGAGCGAGAAGCGCAGCAGCGCGGTCTCGTGCAGGGTGGCGCGATGGGCGACCTTGAGGCGCGAGAGGGGCAGACGCGGCGCGGCGCGGCAGGCGGCGAGGAGATGCAGATTGGCGGGTGCGTGCAATACCAGTCTTTCGAGCAGAGCCTCGGCCGCGCTGTCGGCGATCAGATGCACATCGTCCAGCACCAGGAAGAAGCTGCGTTCGACATCCTGCAGCGCGTTGACCAGGTCGTCGATGAAGCGGATGCCGCGCGTGGCCGAGGCACTCTGCTCGAAGGCCACCCAGGCGTCGTGCATCGAATCGAGACCCGCCTGGCTGAGCGCGGCGGCGAGGCCGGCGGCGAACTGACTCTCCCAGCTGTCCGCCTGGTCGAGCGAAAGCCAGGCCGTGCCATGGCCCGCATCGCTCAATGCGGCGTGCCATTGCGCAAGCATGGTCGACTTGCCGAAGCCGGCCGGCGCCACCAGCAGATTCAGGGTCAGTTGTTCCGTGGCCCGCAGCGCGGCCAGCAACGCGCCGCGCACGAGCGTGTCGGCGACGCGGGGCGGCGGGTTGAGTTTGGTCAGCGCGAGGGGATAGCGCGCAACGGAGGCGGGCATTTCAATCCGTTTGCCGCCGCGGCGCGCTCATTGGCATGGCGCAGCGGAGCGGCTCGCGCGCGGCAACGTCGAAACCCGCAGACGGGGCGCTGCGCTTCGGCCTTCCATGGCGTTACATCTCCTCGGCGCGCGCCAGATCACGTTCCAGATGCTTGCCGCCCTGGTAGTAATGCCAGGCCACCCACAAGCCGATGGAGCTGAAGCCGAGCAGACTGTAGCGCAGCGAATCGGCACCGAAGCGCGGCGCGAGCAGGTCGCTGACCGCGCCGATTGCCCATGGGCCGGCGCCGAGACCGATGATGTTGGCGATGAACAGCAGGATGGCCGAGGTCTGGGCGCGCATGCGCAGGCGCACCATGCTCTGCGCCTGGGCAAGCGTGGTGGCCTGCCAGAAATTCGCGGCGATGACCGGCGGAATGAAAAATGCGAGGGCGAGATAAGGATCGTTGACCGTGTAGGCGGCGGCGCCGAAGGGCAGGCCGATGAGATTGGCAACGGTGACTATCCACGCGCTCCAACGCGTATCCCGCGAGCCGAACCGATCGGCCAGTGCGCCGCCGACGAACATGCCGATGCCGCCCACCACGCCGATCAACAGGCCCAGCCACAGACCGACGTCCGTGGTCTTCATGTGGTGCGTGCGGATCAGGAAGGAAGGAAACCAGGCGATGAAGCCGTAGCCGACGAAGCAGGCGAGTGCCGCGCCAAAAGACAGGTGCATGAAGGCCGGCCGTCGCCGCAGGAAACGCGCGGTCTCCATGATGCCCGGGCGGTCACCCTGGTCGGTACGTGCATCGGCATGACCGCGTTGTGGTTCGGCGATGGTGTAGCGCACCAGCAGCGCAAGCGCGAGTCCGGGCAGGCCGACCACGAAGAATGCCCGGCGCCAGCCGAACAGCTCGTTGATCCAGCCGCCGACGAACAGGCCGAACATGATGCCGAAGGGAATGCCGAGCGCGTAGATGCCGATGGCGGTGGCGCGCTCCCGGGCCGGGTAGTAATCCGAGATGATGGAGTGGGAAGGCGGACTGCAGCCCGCTTCACCGATGCCGACGCCGATGCGCGCCAGGGCGAGATGGGTGAAGTTCTGGGCCAGGCCACAGGCCGCCGTCATGGCGCTCCACAGTGCGAGTGACCAGGCGATGAGATTGCGGCGATTGCCGCGATCGGCCCACAAGGCCATCGGGATGCCGAGCGTGGCGTAGAAGGCGGCGAAGGCGAAGCCGGCCAGAAAGCCCAGCGCCTGATCCGACAGCACCAGATCACGTTTGATCGATTCGAGCAGAATCGAAAGTATCTGGCGATCGATGAAGTTGAAGGTGTAGACCACCAGCAGGATGCCGAGCACATAACGACGCGCCGACGGCGCGCCAGGGGTGGTCGTCATGATGGACGCGGCTCAGGCCAGCGGACCGCGCGTCGCGCGGCTCAGTTCAGGATTGAGATCGAAGATGCGGGCACGGATGTCGGTAATGCCGAAGGCGGCGAGGCGCGCGCTGTGTTTGGCGAGATAGGCTTCGGCGCTGGCGGCGTCCTGAAAGAGGTAGATGCCGCCGGCCAGTTTGCTGTCTGCGTTCTCCGTCCACAGCTTCCACAGCAAGCCCGGCTCGGTCGCGATCGATTCCGCCAGCTCGCGCAGTTGATTGGCCATCTCGGCGCCGAACGGGCCGGCAAAGGGAAAATCGATCTGCAGCAGCTTCGCCATGTTGGAACTCCCCAGTCCGAATTGGTGGCGGGCCATGCTAGCCGGTCGAATGTGGCCTTGTCATCCGCGTGGCGGATGACGGGATCAGGTGCCGGTGCGGGCGCCCTCCTCGCGCAGCAGCCAGGCGAGGGCGGTCTCGCGGTCGAGAAACGAACGCACTTCAAAGCCTCGATTGCGGCACAGGGTTTCCCAGAACGATGCATCCAGCGCCTGGATGGGCTGCCGCGGAATCACCAGCGCTTCACGCGCGCCGAAGGGCATGCCCATGTCGTGCAGACGCTCGGCCAGTGCGTAGAGATCGAAAATGCTGTGGCCGCCGGTCAGACGCGAGGCATCGCACAGATAGCGCGAGGTGCCTCGTGCATTGCCTTCCTGCAGCCCGGTGGCGACCCCTTCTGTCAATTCCGCGGCGGTGAGTTGCCCGAATAATTCGCTATCGATGAAATCCTGCTCGGCGACGTAATGCAATTGCCACGGCATGGTCGGCTTTCCCTGGATGATGTTGACCGGCGGCCGCTGCCCACGACCGTGTCCGTTTGGCTGCTGACGGGCGATTGCCCCACCGTGCCCTGCGTCCGGTGCCGAGGGAGGTCGTCGATGGAAGCCAGCGCACCTGCCACACGATACACGCTGGCGCGGAATCCGGGATCTCCAGGTGGCTCAGAAGCCGGCGACGAGGCCTTCCTTGCGATGATCCGAGCCACCCACATAGCCGTCGGCGGTGCCCAGAATCAGTTGTGCGCCGCCGAAGCCGCGCGCGCTGGGATCGACCTTCACGACATGACCGCGTGCGCCGAGTTCGGCCGCCACGCGCGCGTCGAAGTCGCTTTCCACCGCGATGCTGAAGTCGGGTTCGACGCGCCAGCGTGGCGCGTCGCTCGCGGCCTGCGGATTCTGGCCGTAGTCGAACAGGCGCGTGACCATCTGCACATGGCCCTGCGCCTGCATATGGCCGCCCATCACGCCGAAGCTCAGCACGGGCTGGCCGGCGCGCGTGACAAAGCCTGGAATGATGGTGTGAAACGGGCGCTTGCCCGGCGCGACACAATTCGGGTGCGTGGGATCGAGCGAGAAACCGTGACCGCGATTCTGCAACGCGATGCCGGTATCGGGCACCACGATGCCGGCGCCGAAGCCGTGGAAATTCGACTGGATGAAAGACACCATCATGCCGCTCGCATCGGCCGCGCTGAGATACACGGTGTCATGGGAGATGGGCAAGGACACCGGCGGCAGCGCCATGGCCGTGCGCCCGATGCGCGCCGCGGCGCGCGCCACGCTGCCCGGCTCCAGCAGTTGTTCGGGACTGACGCGCATGGCACGTGGGTCGGCGAAGTGCTGGGCGGCGGCGCCGAGCGCGATCTTCATCGCTTCGATTTGCACATGCATGGCGTCGGCGCTGTCCTGCGGCGGCACCTCGCGATGGGCGAGGATGGCGAGCGCAATCTGCGCGGCGAGGCCCTGTCCGTTGGGCGGGATCTCGTGCAGCACCACGTCGCGATAGGGCTGCGCGATGGGTGTCACCCAGTCGGCGCGATGGGCGGCGAGATCGCTGGCGCGCAACGCGCCGCCGTCGGCCAGCGCCGCCTGTTCCATGCGCGCGGCCAGCTCACCGGTATAGAACGAGGCGCCACCCGTCGCGGCGATGTCGCGCAGCGAGCGCGCGGTGGCGGGCAGGCGCAGCCGTTGACCGGCGGCCGGTGGCGGCCCGAAGTGGCGCGCGAATTCCGGGTAGGCATCGAACAGTGCGGCGTCCTGCTGCCACTGACGGGCCGTCACCGCGCCGACCGCATAGCCCTGTTCCGCGTAACCGATGGCCGGCTCGAACAGATCGGCGAACGGCAGTTTGCCGTGGCGTGATGACAGTTCCACCCACACGCTGACCGCGCCCGGCACCGTCACCGCATCCCAGCCGAGGCGCGGCATGGCCTCGAGATGGGCGAAGCGTGCATGGCTCCAGGCGGCGGGCGCACGCCCCGAGCCATTGATGCCGAGCAATTGCGTGCCATCCCACAGCAGCGCGAAGGCGTCGGAGCCGAGGCCATTACTGGTCGGTTCCACCACCGTCAGGGTGATGGCGGCGGCCAGCGCCGCGTCCACCGCATTGCCGCCGCGATAAAGCATCTGCAGCCCGGCCTGGGCGGCGAGGGGCTGTGAGGTCGCAATCAGGTTGTCGGCCGCGACCGGCGCACGACGGGAAGCATAGGGAAGTGTGTCATCGAACATAGGGACTCGGTTCCTGCGGTAGATGAAGCGCGCGGCGCCGCCACGCGCAGGGATTGTAGCGCCCGCGCGGCCATCCACCGGTGCTGTAACTTTTCCGTCCCCGCCGTCGAATTAGCTGGGGCAGGTCACACCGACCTGCGCTGCGGCCCTGGTATTCGGCGTTCTGCGCATGTCATGGCTGCCTGCACAACCCCAGCAAGAGGTAAGCGACATGAGGAAATTCAACGTCAGTTCCCGCACGGCCACCATCGCCACGTCCTTCGCCGTGAGCCTGGCGACGAGCCCGCTGGTGAGCGCCGATACCAATCCCTTCGGCATCACCGATCTGCGCGGCGGCTTCACCATCGCCCAGGCGGAAGAAAGTCGGCAGTGCGGCAGCTTCTGTGGCGGCAAACATCCGACCTACTCCGACAAGGGCGAAATCGTCAAATGCGGCAGCGTCTGCGGCGAGGTGGCCAAGTGCGGCAACATCTGTGGCGGCTTTGGCGCCAAGAACCCGAGTGCGCCCGGCGTCGCCATGAAAGACGGCGAAGTGGCGAAGTGCGGCACCATCTGCGCCGCCGCGAAGTAGCCTGACCATGCACGCCCGCCCTACGCCCGCGCAGGAGGACCGATGCCTGTGAAACCATCAAACCTGCCGCGCGACAGTGCGGGCCTCGGTCTGCGGCGCGTGCATTTCGACGCACTCGCCCAGGCGATTCCCGGCGCCATCGACTTCATGGAAGTGGCGCCGGAAAACTGGATGGAGGTGGGCGGCGGTGGCGGACGGCAGTTCCGCGCCATCGCCGAACGCGTGCCGCTGGTGTGCCATGGCCTGGCCTTGAATCTCGGCGGCCACGCGCCCCTGGACCTTGCCTTCCTGCACAAGCTGCGCGGCTTCCTCGCCGAGGTCGGCGCGTGTTTCTATTCCGAGCATCTGAGTTACTGCGGTGATCACGCCCATCTCTACGACCTCATGCCGCTGCCCTTCACGGAGGAAACCGTGCGCCACGTCGCGGCACGTATCCGTCAGGCACAGGACGTGCTCGGCTGCCGCATCGCGGTGGAGAACGTCTCCTACTATGCCGCGCCGAGCCTTGCTCTCAGTGAAATCGAATTCCTGAACGCCGTGCTGGCGGAAGCCGACTGTCTGCTGCATCTGGACATCAACAACATCTACGTCAACAGCATCAACCACGGCTACGACGCCGCGGCCTATGTGCGTGCCGTGCCGAGCGCGCGTATCGCCTATGCCCACGTCGCCGGCCATCACTACGAGTCAGAGCATCTGCGCATCGACACCCATGGCGCCGATGTCATCGAGCCGGTGTGGCAGTTGCTCGATCTGGCCTACGCCACGCATGGGGTGTTCCCGACGCTGCTCGAGCGGGATTTCGATATCCCGCCCTTGCAGGACGCCGTCAAGGAAGTGGAGATCATCGAAGCCGCGCAGGCCCACCACAGCGCGTCCCGTGCACGGAGACTCGCCCATGGCTGAACTTGTCGCCGGCGGCACGGGGCCGCGCGATCTGATCGCCTTCCAACGGGCTTTCACCGCCTATATCCGTGACCCGCAAAGCGCGAGCGCCCCACCCGGCGTGCCGCCAGACCGCATGGAGCTTTATGCGCAACTGGTGTTCGGCAATGTCGAGCGTGTGATGGGCAACATGTTTCCGGTGCTGAAGTCCTTGCTGCCTGAATGCCAGTGGCTGGCGCTCGCGCGGCAGTTCTTTCGCGACCACGACATGCACGATCCCTTGTTCCAGTCCATGCCGCGCGAGTTTCTGCGCTTTCTGGAACAGCGCGCGCCTGCGCAGGAAGACCCCCCCTATCTGCTCGAACTCGCGCACTGGGAGTGGGTGGACTATGCCCTCTCGATAGATGTGACCGAGATGGATCTCGCCGGTGTCGAGCGTCACGGCGACCTGCTGGCGGGTCGGCCGGTGTTGAATCCGCTGGTATGGATGTCGAGCTACACGTTTCCGGTGCATCGCTTTCGTGAGGAGGCGCCGCCGCGCGCGGCACCGAGCGTGCCGACCTATCTGCTGGCCTATCGCGATCCCGAAGACCGCAACGCCTATCTCGAACTGAACCCGCTGTCGGCGCGCCTGCTGGAATTGATTGACGGCGGTGAACATGGCTGTGGCGCGTCGCTGCTGCAGGCGCTGGCGAAGGAGACCGCCACGTGCTGTGACGAGGCATGGATGGCGGCGGGCCGCGCGATGCTGGAAGGCTACCTGCAGCGCGGAATCCTGCTGGGCGTCGAGCGCAGTGGCGCGACCCTGGCGCACGCCATCACCGCGCCCTGCACAAATACCTAGGCACTGCGCAAGGCCAAGGCCCGCACCAGCAATATCGCCGCCAGTGGCACCACCAGACCGATGAGCGTGCAGGTCAGCAACAGATCGCCGAGCTGGCTGTAATCGGCCGGCACGGTGATGGCCTGGGTCTTGGGGTCGCTGACCTCGCGCGTCACCTCAAAAATCTGATTGAGATATTTGGTGCCGAGTTGCGAGGCCGACAGCGCGAGATTGGTGAAGGACGCCATCACCGCGAAATAGGTGGCCTTGAGATTGTCCGGTGCGGAGCGTGCGATCCAGGCCAGCATCGGCACCATGGAGATCTGGCCCAGCGGGGATTCGAGCGCGGTGTCGATGAGCGCGATGAAACGCGCATCGACCACGCCGCCGGTGTGGGCGGCGGTCCACACGTGCAGCCCGTGGTACATGCCGAGCACCGGCAGCGACAGCAGCGTGCCGGCGAGGGTGAGGAAGGCGACGATGGTGGTGATGCGGCGTTCCGCCATGAAGCGTCGAAACAGGAACAGACCGGCCAGGGTCAGGATGCTGGCCATGGCCGACAGGCGCGCGAGGAAGGATTCGTCAAAGCCCAGGTGATCGATCATCCACCAGGTCGAGCCCGGCCCCGGCCCCGGCATGGCGCGGAAGATGAAGATCACCACCGCCGTGCCGACCAGGGTTGCGCGGGCGTCGGGTTCGAGCGCGCCGAGCAGGCGCCACATCAGGAACAGCACGATCGTGAGCGAGGCGCCGAACACGATCTCCTGGCCACCCGGCACGCGGCCGAGGCCGACCGCCAGCGAGACGCAGGCGAATACCAGACCGCCGATCAGTATCGACCAGTTGACCGGCGGGCGTTCGCCATGCACGGCCATGAGGTTGTCTATCTGGCTCAAGCTGTAGCCGCGCACGGCCAGGCGTTGCACATCGCGTTTACGAATGCGCCCGGCGAGGGCCACACCCAGCACCGAGATCACGGGAATCAGCAGCGCGTATTGATAGATGCGCAGATAGGCGGCGACCTTGCCGTCGGCCGGCAGGCTTTCAACACCCGCCAGCAACACCACGTTGACCAGCGATACCAGCACGCCGCCGCCGATGATCGCGACCCTGCCCAAGGTCTGCATGGTGGTATGCATGAGGGTGCGCTGCTCGGCGGGAATCGCGTGGCCATCGGCGTCGATGCGCGGCACGGCCTCGACGGTCATGGCGTCGGCCACCACGTCCTGAATCACATAGCCGATGGGGGCGAGCAGTGCGGTCAACACATACCAGGCTTCGGCCGGCATCACCGCGCGCATCGCATCGGGCGCGGCGAGCAGGCCGATCATGATGCTGAGACTCAAGGCGATGAGGCTTGCGCCCAGCACCACCAGCAGGCCTTTCCATTTCCACATCAAATCGACCAGATGCCCGAGCGGCATCTTGAGCGCCCAGGGCAGGCCGGCCCAGAAGCCGAGCGCGGCGAGAAACTCTGCCGACAGTCCGAGATAACTCTTGACGAAAAACGTGCCGACGATGCCGGTCAGGCCCGAGATGCCGGCGGCGACGTAGACCATCAGCGGTGGCAGATAGGACAGGCGCATCTCGCGACCGAGCGCGAGCACGTTGCGATCCAGCCAGCCGTAGACGCCCGGTGCGGAAGAATTGTCAGTCATGGTGTGGCGCAAACGGCGGCATTCGCTGTCGTCCCTTTGTCGTGCGGGTGAGGGCGGCGGCGCCCTGCATCGGGCGGGCCGCTTCTGGCCGCGAATGATGCGGGATCGCGTCACGCGCGTCGACCGCGTGCTGTGTCGCGCTTATCCCCTACAATGCCGCGCCATGAACCTTCCCGCTCGCCGCTTGAATCGCAAAGCCCTGCTCGCCGCAGTCGCCGGCATCGCCTGTCTCATGGGCAGTTGTGCGCCGCTTGGCACCGCCGCGTGGCGAACCTGGCAGGGCAATCCGCCGCGGGTGCTGCCGCTCGCCGTCGATGCGCCATTGGTCGGCGTGCCGCTCGAGGTGCAGCGCGGGCGTCATGCGCGCATCGCCCTGGTGGTGGCACTGAAGGCGGCCGAGGCTACGGCGCCGGCCGAGGTCGCCCGCGGGGTGCCGGCCACGGTGCGCATCAGCGACAGTCAGGGCAAGGTGTTGCTGGAGGAAACGCGCGACACCGACGCGGGCGGCGCACGTCACGCCCACGCGCGCATCGCCAAGGCCGGCGGCGGTCATCTGACCCTGCACTATGATTTCGCGAAATTCATGGCCCCGCGCGATGGCCGCATTCTGGTCGATGCCACGCTTGCCGCCGAGCGCGGCGACGGCACGACGCTGGTGAAGGCCGAACTGACGGTCAACGATGGCATCGGCGATTACGCGGTCGGCGTGACTTTCGGGGTGTTCATGCTGCTGGCCGGCTGGATAGCGGCGGTGGTCGGCGTGCTGACCCTGATCGGCAACCCGCCGCCGCCACTCGCGCAAGCAGCGACCCATGGCGCCGAGCGCAACGCCGCGATGCGCGGTCATCTGCTCGGCCTGCTCGCCTATCCGCTGCCGTTCGTCCATCTGCTGGTGATGTCGGTGCTGTGGCTGCGCGGCCGCGCACGCTCGGCCTTCGTCGAGGAACATGGCCGCGAGGCGCTCAATTTCCAGCTTTCGATTCTGGTGTATCTGCTGATCGCCTTCGCCCTCAGCCTGGCGCTGATCGGCATCTTGATGCTGCCGCTGGTGTTGCTGTTCCAGGTCGTGATGAGCATAGAAGCGGCGGTGCAGGCGCGTGCCGGCCACCGCTTCCGCTATCCACTGACGTTCAGGTTCTTAAGAGCGCCCTGACCGCGGCCGACGCCGCGCTGTTCGTGGGTGCGAATGAATTCGCACCTGCAAAGTGGTATCGACCCTCCCTCAGCGCGGCATCACCACCGTCGAGTCGGGGTCGAACTTCATGTGCTTCTCGAAGAAGTTGAGGGTGCGGTCCAGGGCAATGGACGCGCTGGTTTCGTCGTAGCTCGCGCGTTCGTCGCAGTTGAAGCCGTGGTCGGCGTCGTAGACGAAAATCTGCACATCGGGTTGGGCGCGGCGAATGGTTTCCACGTCGCTCAAGGGGATGTGTTTATCCTTCTCGCCGAAGTGCATCATCACCGGACAACGCGCATGGCGCTGGGCTTCCTTGGCCGTGCCACCGCCGTAGTAGCTCGAGGCCACCGCCACCTTGTCCAGTTCGCAGGCTGACAGCCAGGTCAGCAAGCCGCCGAAGCAGTAACCGACCACACCGACGCGGCCGTACTTCGCGGCGTAATCCACCGCTGCCTGCAGATCGAGCAGGGTGTCGGCGATTTTCAGGTCGTGAAAGGCGATGCGCAGACCTTTGTCGAAATCCGGCTGGTCCGTATAGCCGAGTTCGACATTGCGTTCGACGCGGTCGAAGATCTGCGGCGCGATGGCAAGGTAGCCGGCCGCGGCGTAACCAGCAGCCACCGCGCGGATGTGATGGTTGACGCCGAAGATCTCCTGAATGACGACCACTCCACCTTTGGCATCACCCGGCGGTTTGGCGACATAGGCGCCGAGTTTGAAACCGTCGGCGGCGGTCAGTTCCACAGTTGCCATGGACTGCTTCTCCCTGGCTGGTAGGTGATTGGGTTGGCCCGTTGTCAGAGCGAGTATAGACCGGGCGGCGAACGCGAAATGTTCACCGGTACATGAATTCGCGATAGTCGCTGGCCGCGGTCGCGCCGAGCAGCACCGCGGGTCGCATGTGGTGCTGGGCCTTGGCGCGGCGCACGGGATCTTCGCTCGGCGGCCCGATGTAGCTGCCGAGATCGCGACTCCATTCGACAATCTCGCGCGCATAGGCGACGCGCGCGTCCTGCCAGGCTTCGAGTGCCGCGCCGCCCGCATCGAGCGCATGGGCGAAGCTTGCGGCATCAACCGCAGCCTTGGACACGCCCATGCCGCAATGGGGGCGCGCGGTGGCGGCGGCATCGCCGAGCAGCGCCACGCGGTCGAACAGAAAGCGTGGCGTGCAGAAGTCGTACATGCCCTGCAGGAAGGGGCGCGCGGTGGCCGCGATCACGGCCTGGACCTGCGGCGCGAGCCAGGCGCGCGCTTCGCCGCGCATGGCCTCGATGAGTTCGCCGCGTATGCGATCGTGGGGAATGCCGTTCTCGTGGTAGTGGCCGCCCGCGTCGGTCAGATGATCGCGCAATACGGCTTCCGTCGCCGTGCGATACCAGCCCCAGTTGTACCAGCGCTGCCCCGGCGTGAGGGCATCGTTGGGGCCGGCCACCAGATAGCCCAGCCAGTGGCCGCCGGGCGCCATGCAGAAGGACATGCGTTGGTCGAATTGCGCGAGGATGTCCGGCGCGACCAAGGCTTCGTCTATCAGGCCGCGCCAACCGAAATAGCCGCAATATTCCGCGAGCGCTGCGGGCGCGACGATGCTGCGCACACTCGAGCGCGTGCCATCGGCACCCAGCAACCAGTCGGCCTCGATGCGCGCGCCGTTTTCAAATACCGCGGTCACGCCTTCAGCATGGGGCTCGATGCCGCACAGGGTGTGTCCGTTGTGATAGCGGGCATCGTCCACCTGCGCGCGCAGGAAACGATAGATGAGCCCCCAGGAGGTCATGATCTGCGGCAACTCGTAGCTGCCGAGCGTGTGGCCGTCGCGATCGAACATGATGCGGCCTTTGGATCGCACCCCCATTTCATCGCGCAGATCGATGCCGGCGCCGCGCACCGCGGCATAGAGTTCGTCGTGGGTGGCGATCCCCGCACCGCGATTGGCGAGCGCCTCGCCGGCACGTTCATAGATGTCGGCCTGCCAGCCGAGGCTGCGCAGGGTGACGGCCGCGAACAGCCCGGCCATGGAGCCGCCGATGATGGCGACGCGGCCTTTGGTGGTGGACAGATTTTTCAATTCTCCCCCCGTCGGTGCGAATTCAATCGCATCTTCATTGCAGGGCGGCATGCGCTGCGGTGAATTTCGATGAGCGAATGGCTTCGCACCTACGAAAGCGCTTTGCGCAGGGCCGCCGCCGCATCGTCCAGCGCGACCAGGGCCTTGTCGACGCGCCCGCCCATGCGCATGAAGCCGTGCACCATGCCTTCGTAACACCTGCGCTCGACCGCCACGCCGGCGCGCTCCAGGGTGTCGGCATAGACGTGGGCTTCGTCGCGCAGCGGGTCGAACTCCGCGCTGGCAATGAAGGCCGGCGCGACGCCCGAGTGGTCAGGCGCCAGCTGGGGCGAGGTGCGCGGGTCGGTGCGCGCGATGCGCGAGGGCAGGTACCAGTCGATGAACTGCTCCATGGCGGCGCGGGTCAGCAGGTAGCCCGTGCCGTTGTCGCGCATGGAGGCGGTGTCGGCGGTGAAATCCGTGGAAGGATAGAACAGCAATTGCAGGCGCAGCATCGGCCAGCCTTCGTCGCGTATCGCCAGCGCGCAGGCGGCGGCCAGACTGCCGCCCGCCGAATCGCCGCCGACCGCGATGCGCTTCGCATCGATGCCGAGTTCCGCCGCGCTCGCCGCCACCCAGCGCGTGGCGGCCAGGCAGTCCTCATAGGCGGCGGGAAATTTGTGTTCGGGCGCGAGCCGGTAATCGACCGCCACCACCACCACGCCAGATTGCGCAGCCAGATAACGGCACAGATGATCATGCGATTCGAGATTGCCGACCACCCAGCCGCCGCCGTGGAAATACACCAGCACCGGCGCGGGCGCGCTGCCGCCGCGCGGGCGGTAGACGCGCACCTTGACGTTCTCCGTCGGGCCGGCGAACACCAGGTTGGCGACGCTGTCGAGAGGCGCTGCCTCGTGTCGATAGAGCAGCGTGCCGGCGTCATAGGCGAGCCGCGCGAGTCGCGGCTCGTTGAGATCGAAAGCCGAACCGGCGCGCGCCGCGGCATCGACCAGCGCCTGACATTGGGGATCGAGCGGCATGCGGGCTACCTGTGCTGATTTGTCGCCGGGTTATTCGCCGCCGACGATGAACACGCTGTCCATGCCTTCGTTGCGGGCCGGGATCGCGGCCTGATAGGCGGGCGAGTCGTACCAGGCCTTGGCGGTCGCGCGATCGGCGAACTTGATCACCACCATCACGCCGTGGGCGTGCTTGCCGGACAGGGTTTCGCTCGGGCCGCGGCTCACGAACTCACCACCAAAACTCGCGACGGTCGGGCCGGCGGCGGCGGAATACTCGGCCAGCTTTTCAGCGTTCTTGACGGTGGCGTGAACGACGACGTAAGCGCTCATGGGATCTTCCTCGAATGGGGGGCGGAAACGAATGCGTGCCGCAAGCGGCGCGCTCGATTGTCTGCACTTCGTCGCGGCACCGCAAGCCTCGCGCGGTGCGCGCCCGCCGCTGCGAATTCATGCGCACATGCAAGGCATGCGCGACGCTATCCAGCGCGCCGACAGCACCGTGGTCCGCCAGCGCGCGTGCGAAGGAATACCTACAGCCATGCCGCCAGCCGCTGGCGTGACGCTTGCCACAGTGCATCGACCAGACGCTTATCGCCTGCGCGACGGTCGGCGCCGCGTTCCCTGCAATTATCGAAATAGCTACCCGTGATACCCGCCACCGCCGGGGAAGTGGCGAGATGGACGGAAGTACGCGCGCCGTCGGCGACTGCCGCGCCCTGCATGCGAAACGCATTCTTCAGCAGCTTGGTGCCAATCACGCCGGGATGCAGCGCATTGGCGCTGACCCCGCCGAGGCGCGCCGCGAGTCCGCGGGTGAACAGCACATTGGCGAGCTTGGAAGTGGCGTAGGCGCCGTAGGCGCTCCAGTCGTGCGTGAGATCGAGATCGCTGACATCGAAGTCGGCGCCGTCATGGGTCATGGAACTGACGTTGACGATGCGCGCGCCCGCGCTGCCGACCAGCAAGGCCTGCAGATGATGGGTGAGCAGAAAGGGCGCGAAATGATTGACGCCCATGGTCAGCTCGAACCCATCGACGGTCAGGCTGCGCCTGGCGGCGTAGAGTCCGGCATTGTTGATCAGGACGTCGAGTCGTGTGGTGAGCGCACTCACCTGGCGGGCCAGCGCCACGACCTCATCGAGGCGCGCGAAGTCGCCCCATACCGGCAGTGCCGTGCCGTTCGTGCGTCCCAGGTTGGCGATGGCCTCGCGCGCCCGTGCTTCGTGCCGGCCGTGGACCAGCACGCTGTGGCCGAGGGCCAGGAGTTGACGTGCGGTCTCGAAACCGATGCCGTCCGATGCGCCGGTCACGAGCATGATTCCGGGCGTCGCACTCATCGCTTGTAGAAGGGCGGAAGCTGCGCGTCGTAGTTGATCCACACCGATTTCGCTTCGGTGTATTCGTTCATGCACTCGGTGCCGAGATCGCGCCCATAACCCGATTGGCCCATGCCGCCGAAGGGCGAGCCGGGATGCACGCGTTTATAGCAGTTCACCCACACCATGCCGGCCTGGATGGCGTCGGCCACGCGATGGGCGCGGGCCAGATGGGTGGTCCACAGACCGCTGCCGAGGCCGTAGTCGCCGGCATTGGCGAGCGCAATCGCTTCGGCTTCGTCCTTGAAGCGCGTGACCGAGACGAAGGGGCCGAACACCTCCTGGGTGAACACGGTATCGCCCGGCTGCGCCTCGACCACCGTCGGCTGGATGAAGCAGCCCGCCGCCAGCGCGGGATCGTCCGGCACGGCGCCGCCGGTCAGGATGCGATTGCCTTCCTTGCGACACACATCGAGATAAGCCAGCACGCGCTGCTGATGCAGACGCGAAGTGAGCGGGCCCATCTCGGTATCCGGATCGAGCGGATGGCCGAGACGGATGGACTTCGCCAGCGCGATGAATTTTTCGAGGAAGGCATCGGCGATGCTTTCCTGCAGCAACAGGCGTGATCCGGCGATGCAGGCCTGACCCTGGTTGTGAAAGATGGCGAAAGCCGAGCCACCGACGGCGGCGGGCAGCACGGCATCTTCGAAAACGATGTTCGGGCCCTTGCCGCCGAGTTCCAGCGACACGCGTTTGAGGTTGCCGGCGGAGGCTTCGACAATCTTGCGGCCGGTGGCGGTCGAGCCGGTGAAGGCTATCTTGTTGACGTCGGGATGCTCGGCCAGCCGCTGACCGGCGGTATGGCCGTAGCCCGGCACGATGTTGACCACGCCCGGCGGAAAACCCACCTCATGCATCATCTCGGCAAGACGCAGAGTCGACAAAGGCGTGATCTCCGAGGGCTTCATCACCACCGTATTGCCGGCGGCGAGCGCCGGGCCGAGTTTCCAGCTGCAGAACATGAGCGGAAAATTCCACGGCACGATCTGTCCGACCACGCCGACCGGCTGGCGCTTCACCACATTCAGAAAGCCCGGCTCGACCGGCACCTGACGACCATCGAGCTTGTCGGCAAGGCCGGCGAAATAGCGGAAATTGAGCAGGGTGCGCGGCACATCGAGAAAGCGCGTGTCCTTCAGTGGATGGCCGGTGTCGATGGCTTCGAGCTCGGCGAGTTCCTCGAAGCACTCTTCCATCTTTTCCACCAGCTTGTAGAGCAGGCGACCGCGATCGGAGGGATTCATCGCCGCCCATGCGGGAAACGCGGCCCGCGCCGCGGCCACCGCGCGATCGACATCTTCGGCGCGCGCTTCGGCGATAGTCAGGATTTCACTGTCGTCGAACGGATCGCGCACGCTCAAGCGCGCGCCGGCGAGTCCTTCAACCCATTCGCCGTTGATGAAGAGCTGGCGTGGGAGCGTGGCAATGGAGACGGTCTTGGGGGAATGGCGCATGGGTCGCTTCCAGAATTCGAGGCGTAAATTGCAACTGCCGTCTGGGCTCAAGTCGGGCAGGACGGCAAATCGGGCGGTCGTGTCGGTCGAGACGCCGTCTTTGTGGGTCAGACCGAAAACTGGCCGACAGAAGACCGGATGCGGTCATCCACGGCTGCGAACCTGTTCGCACACTCGAAGCCGGACGACGGTGGCATCGTCGGCAATGAATGTGCGTATCAATTCGCAGCTGCCGGGCATGGCCTAGAACTCCGCCGCTGTCGGCGGCAGCTCACCCGAGCCGTAACGCGCTTCGAGACCCGGCGTCATGTTCTCCCATACCAGCAGCATGGAGCGCTTGGGCGAATAGCCGCGGTGACTGATGTCGGCCGGCATGGCGGCGATGTCGCCGGCTTTCATGGTGATGACGGCGCGCGGCGCGGCGGTGTTCTTGTCCGCCACCTGCCAGGTGATTTCATCGGACAGCTGGATGAACCACTCGACGCGGTCATTGCCATGCAATATCGGCAGGATGTGTTCCTCCGACGTCGGGCAATAGGCGCTCTGCCCCACCACCGAGACGATGGAAGGATTCCAGGTCACCGGTGAGCGCGACAGATAGGCGAACAGATTGAAGGCTGACAATTGTCCTTCAAAGCCGGGCTCGGCATGCACTTGCGGCTCGTCCTGGGGCACGTCGGCGAACTGCCGGTTGATTTTGAAGCCGCGCGCGTCGGTGCGCAGTTCGGTGTCGCCCGGGCTGCCGACGAAGCGCTCGGCGAGCTCGCGCTGGAAGTTGACGGCGATATCGTTGTTGCCGTTCTTCGAGCCATAGGGGCTGCCGGTCTCGAGCGGCGCGGCGAAGGGATCGAAGCCGGCATTGGTCCAGTCCGACAACATCGCATGGAAGCAGTCGTAGAGCTTGTTGGCGTCGAAGCGTTCGCAGTAATCGGTGCCGGCCTGCTTGTAGCCGGCGTTGTAACTGCCGACGAACACGTCCACCGAGCCGTAGTGATTGACGGTGCCGAACACCTCGTCGAAATTCACCCAGCCATAGAAGAAGCCCCAGGCGACGTCGCGCATCATGGCGCGCAGGAACAGCCCCGCGTCGCTGACATAGGTGCCCTTGGGGTAGGTCACGCGCACGAAGTACTCATCGCGCGTGAACGTGAAGCTCCCAATGCTGAAGACCTGATAGCCGTAGCGCGGGTCCGGCGCCGTACGGTGAGCAGAGCGGTTGATGGCGAGTTGCGTTTCGAGTTCTTTGCTGGCGATGGCCATGGCGATGCTCTCCCTTGATGCTGTTGCTGTGCGTGGCGCTGCGATACTGCTCAGTGCTGGCAGATGGCGGCCCAGCGTTGCAGGGATTCAGCCCCCTCGATCGACTGCAACAGCACCACGCCGAGATTCTTCGCGCGCAACTGATATGCCGCGTTGGCCGGCAACAGCGCCATATGGCCGCGCGCCAGACACACGTGGCCCATCTTCGCGCCGGCCGGCGCTGCCGCCAGACGCACCGCGCCAGCTTGTTCAGCCGCCGGTTTCACGCTGCCATCGCTGGCGGCGATGAAATGGATCTCCATGTCGCCCTGCATCACCAGACAGGTTTCGTCATGCGCGCAGATGTACCACGGCGAATCGCCTTCGGCGCGCGCGCACTCGACGGTGAACTCGAGATTCTTCGCCACCACCACCCGTTCCCAGGGCTGCGATTGTTTGGCCACCTCGAACATGTTGGACAACAGATAACGCGGCGCGGCATCGTCGCCAGTGATCTCCACACTGCCTTTGATGTAATCGTCCATGGAAGCAAAACGCGTTGCGGTGCTCATGCCGATGGGCTCCTGGAGTGAGGCATTACGCGGACATGGTGCATCCGGCGGCAGGGGCAGTGCAATCGGGCACGAGAAAGGCCGTGGTGAGCGCACGCATTCCAATGTGTGAATGGATTCGCACATGCCGACGCACGCATCAGCCCGCCACCCGCGGCCGCCACGCGCTCAAGGGCGCCACCTCCACGTCGCTCGCGGCCGCCACCGAACACAGCCGCACCAGACCGTCGGCATCGTGTGCCCCGTCGCCGACCGCATTCGGCGAGGGTCGGCGCACGGCCACCACCTCCCCGCTCACGAGCGCCGCGCGACAGATCGCACAACGCCCCTGCAGACAGCCGGTGGTGATGAGATAGCCGGCGCGCGCGGCGGCCTTGACCAGGGACTGCGTTGGCGGCGCCTCGAATTCGACGCGCGTGCCGTCGCTCGCGATGAGGCTCACGCGAAAGGCGCGCGTCGCGCTCACGGTTCAGGAATGCCGAGCGCCGTCGGTACCGAGTATCCGCGTATCACCGCCGGGCGCGCGGCGATGTCGCGATACCAGCGCAGCACATGGGGGAAGTCGTGCAAGGACACGGCCTGCCATTCATGACGCGCCGCCCACGGCCAGATGGCGATATCGGCGATGGTGTATTCGGCGCCGGCGACATAGGCGTGGGTCGCCAGACGGCGGTCGAGTACCCCATACAGCCGTTGCGCCTCGGCGGCGTAACGCTCGTGCGCGTACTGCGATTTGTCCGGATTGAAATGCACGAAGTGATGAGCCTGACCGAGCATCGGACCGAAGCCGCCCATCTGCCACATCAACCATTCCAGGGTCACCATGCGCGCGCTGGGTGCGCGTGGCAGAAAACGTTCGGCGCGCTCGGCGAGATAGATGAGGATGGCGCCCGATTCCATGAGCGTCATGCCGCTCTCGTGATCGACGATGGCGGGAATCTTGTTGTTGGGACTTATGGCGAGAAAGTCCGGCGCGAACTGTTCGTTGCGCGTGATATCGACAGGGTGCACGGTATAGGGCCAGCCGAGTTCCTCGAGCAGAATGGAAATCTTGCGGCCATTGGGCGTGGACCAGGTGTAGAGATCGATCATGGCAGTCTCTCCTCGCGAGTCATTCAGGGCGTGCGCCGCGCCAGGCCTTGTGCAGTAGTTCGAGTACGCCTTCACGCGTCACTTCACGCGGGTTGACCACCGCGCTCTCGGTGGCGAGTGCGGCGATGCGCGGCAGGTCGTCCGCGCCGATGCCGAGCATCGTCAGCGAGGTCGGCAAGCCCAGCCGCGTACTGAAATCATGGATGCCGGCCGCCGCATCGGCGCAACCCAGCGCCGCGGCGATGCGTGCCATGAGATCGGGCACCGCCGGTGCATTGAAGGCCATGGTGTAGGGCAACAGGACGGCATGGGTCTCGGCATGGGGCGTGTTGCAGCTGCCGCCCAGGGTATGGCACAGCCGATGATGCAGGCTGGTGACGCCGGCCCCCAAGGTCGCGCCGGCCAGCGCCGCGCCAAACAGCAGGCGCTCGCGCGCTTCGAGGTCGCGGGGCGCGGCCATGACGGTCGGCAGTGCCTGGGCGATGGCGGCGATCGCTTCGAGGGCGATGTTCATGAGGACGGGATTGGTGCGGCGGTCGTATGCATTGACGATGGCCTGGGCCAGCGCATTCAAGGCACTGGGGCCGGCGATGGCGGGCGGCAGGCCGAGGCTGAGTTGCGCGTCGTAAATCGTGAGCCTGGGCAGCACCGCGAGGCTGCGGCCGGTGCGTTTGCGACCGTCCTCGGTCAGGCCCCAGATATTGGTCATCTCCGAGCCGGCATAGGTGGTGGGAATGGCGACCAGCGGCAGATCGGCATGCAGGGCGAGGGCCTTGCCGAGACCGGTGGTGGAGCCGCCACCGATGGCGACAGTGCAGGCCGCGTCACATGCGCGCGCCGTCTCTTCAGCCGCGCGTGCGACTTCCACCGGTACATGCATGCGCGCTGCGCTGAACAGGCCGGCGGCGCGGGCGCCAAGCAGGCGCGCCACCCGTTCGGCGTCGCCGCGTTGTTCCGGCGTCGACAGCACCAGGGCGCGCTCGAGTCCCAGTTCGTCCATGCGTGCCGGCAGACTGGCCAGCGAGCCGGCGCCGAACACCACGTTCCAGGGCAGCATCTTGAAGTCGAAAGGATGCATGGGCGACTCCGCGTGGCGATGGGCCATGATAGAGGCGCGGGCGACCCGCGCCCAGCCGTCCGGCTTGTCTTGCCGCTCGCGGGAAGCGCATGCTAGCGTCGTCCACCGCCCCACGCCCCGACGTGACGCTCTGATTCGCGTTGCGCGTGTGGCCAATCCCCGGCGTCCGATAATCCACCCAATCGAGCGGAGAGCGTCCATGACAGCCACACCAGGCAGCTTCATCACCCGTCACCATCACATCACGATCGCGACCGGCGGTGCACAGGAAGATTACGACTTCCACACCAAGGTGCTGGGTCTGAAAAGCGTCAAGAAGACCGCCTTCTACGACGGCCAGGCGCCTATCTATCATCTTTATTACGGCAACGATGGCGGCGAAGAGAGTTCACTGGTGACGACCTTTCCGGTCGGACACACCGGTGTGAAAGGACGTCGCGGCAGCGGCCAGATCAGCTACGTGAGTCTGTCGATTCCGCCCGCCGCCCTCGATTTCTGGCGCGAACGTCTGACTCAGCACGGCTTCCAGGTCACCGACAACGAGCGCTTCGGTGAACGCTACCTCGATTTCCAGCATCCGTGCGGCGTCGAGTACTCGCTGGTCGGCGTGGCCGACGACGCACGCAAACCCCACAGCAAGGGACCGGTGCCGGCGGAACTCATGATCCGCGGCCCCCATTCCATCGGCGTGTCGATGCGCGACGCCGAACCGATGGCGGAATTCATGCAGCTCGGTTGGGGCGGTCAACGCGTCACCGAAGATCGCCATCTCGTCCGCTACCAGCTCGGGCAGGGTGGCAGCGGCACCATCATCGACTTCGAAGTGGAACCGGCGCGCAAGGCCGGCACCTGGATAGTCGGCGAAGGCACGGTTCATCACATGGCCTTCCAGGTTGGCAGTCACGCGGAGCAGAATGAACTCAAGCTGCACCTCGAAGCCATGGGTTACACCGATGTGTCGGATGTGAAGAACCGCGGCTACTTCGATTCCATCTATGTGCGCACGCCGTCGGGCGCGATGTTCGAAGCGACCGTCACCCATGACGATGGCTTCACCTGCGACGAAGCGCGCGACAAGCTCGGGCTGGAAGTGATGCTCGCGCCGCAGCTCAAGATGAGTCGCGAGGAAATGCTTTCGCAGCTCGGATATCTCAAGGACTGACAATACGCAGGCCGGGCGCGACGCGAGGCGCGCCCGGCACTTGTCGCTGTTTTCGATGCGCGTCGGCGGCGAACGTCGTCAGCCGACGACACCCCACTGCGCGACTTCACATTTTTTCCCTGACATAGTGCGACGCAAGTCCGCAATCGACGGCTTTCGAGGCCGTTACGGGGTTTGGCCCGCTTCCTGCTATTTCCGTGGCAACACAACAAGACCGCAGACCCCGGTCCAGCGGTACGACGCCATCGAACAGCAAGGAGAAGATCATGCACAGCCTGGCACAGGGTCTGCGCATCGCCACCCTCATGGGCGTGCTTGCCTATGCAAGCGGCGCTGCGGCCTATCCCATCGACGATACCTATTACGGCGGCGCCGATCATGGTTACGGCGATATCGTCGGTGGCCCGGTATTCGACGTGAAGGGCGCGAGCATCGTGCGCAACGGCACCCAGCTCACCGTCACCATCTACACCCACTTCGCCGGTCACGCCGACGAGTTCCTGTTTCCGCAGTACACCAACCGCGCCGCGAGCAAGCTCGACGGCCGCGCCATGGGTATCGGTTATGGGGATCTGTTTCTGGCTGGCGAGTGGACGCCCTTCGGCAGTGACGCCCATCACCTCAATGACAACAACGTCACCGGCACTCATTGGACCTATGGCTTTTCCATCGACGGTGATCGTTGGACCGACGCCGGCGGCAGCGGCACGCTCTATGCGCTGAACGGCGCGAGCAACGACGCCAATGCGCTCCTGAGCAATGACTTCCTGTCCGGCGCCATCTTTCGCGACGGCCAGGAAGTGGGTGTGGACCGCGCGTCGAACACCGTGCAGGCGGTGGGTAGCGGGCACTGGTCGGTGGACACCACGCCCGGCAACAGTCACTTGAGTTTCATCTTCGATATCGGCAACACCGCGCTGGCGAGCGCCGACACCATCGCGCTGCACTGGGCCATGAGTTGCGCCAACGACACCATCGAAGGGGAACAATTCGTCCCCGAGCCCGGTACCCTGGCGCTGCTGTTGCCGGCTTTGCTGGGGCTGCGTCGTCGCGTCAGGTCCTAGGCGCAACACCTCATGCCCGCCGCGCGCCCATGCGGGCGCGCAGTCGTGTCACTGCCGCGCGATGATGTAATCTCGCTTGGTCGAGCACCGCGAAGGCGGCTCGCCGGCGCCTGCCATGGGCATGAGGGGGAGGGG
>Ga0208492_1000823_pt1 | contig 23421 bp, 22 predicted proteins | sample Subbioar_CSW14AB_FD_184820 | JGI IMG/M metagenome (GOLD analysis project Ga0208492, IMG submission 184820) | Serpentinite rock and fluid subsurface biosphere microbial communities from McLaughlin Reserve, California, USA - CR12Mar_CSW14AB (SPAdes) | ecosystem: Environmental > Terrestrial > Deep... | reverse complement strand
ATGCAGGGAATACTTATTTTATTGATAGCAATGAAGTAAAGTTGATATCTGGAACACAAGATATTCCAAAGAAATATTTAAATGATTTTGTTAAATATATTGAATCATTTAGAGGCAGCTATCAACTCCCAGCTGATATAGAGTGGGTAATCGATGAAAATGAAACCGTTTGGTTTGTTCAAATCAGACCGATAACGGGGATAGGGCCAGAGAGCAATGCTTACTTTGATTTAGGGGAGAATTTTGTTGATTCCATCGATGAAGAAAAAAATAATGTAAGGTATTTAGCCAAACGTTTTGGATTGTATGCATCAAAAGGAAGGCAATTAAAATTAAGCACCGACTCAAAAGAAAAAGACATTTCTAAATTGTTGACTGGCTTTCCTTCTGGATGTGTTGTCAGCGTAATTTTACATCAATCATATCAGCACATAGGTTTAGCTAAGCGAACATTTGGCAAGTTTAATACGATATGTGAAAAAATCTTTAAAATATTAGAATATTTTAAAGACGATTACCTTGAAATACAAATTACGTTGTTAGAAATTATTTCTCCAGAGTTTTCTGGTATAATAAAGAAGGAGGAAAATGCTGTAATTATTGATATTACCAAAGGACACTATCTAACAAAGGGCGTAGTAGCATCAAGCTCATATGTTCTTGACCAATCATATAATGTTTTAAAAAATAAGGAAGAAATGCAGCATGAGCATTTTCTTGCTACTGAAAATGGTCAAAAAAAAATTAGAGAGGATGTAAAGCTCTCATTTTCACAAAACCAGATAGGGCTTATTGCGAGAAGCCTTGCTCCGTTATTAGACTATTTTCCTTGTATATTGGAATTCGGCGTAATGAAAGATGGTAAATTGTTGTTAATGGGTTATATCAAAGAAAAAAATACTGAAACAGCCAGATTTGCTTTAGAAACAGGGGTGATTTCTGAGGGGGTAATCGAAGGCGTTTTGGTCATAGATAAAGAGGATCTTACCAAAAACAATTCATTTAATTCTCATTTCGAATGTTCAGAGAATTATGATGATGATACAACAAATGGTAACATCATTATCTATGCAACAAGAGCCTCTTTGAATCTTAAAATATATATTAAAAAATATGGTGCAAATAGAATTGGGTTTATATTTAAAGAGTTTTCATCATTGAACCATTTTTGTATTAGATTAAGAGAGTTGAATATTCCTGCCCTATTCGTAGACTATGATTTATCGGAGTTTTTGGGTAAAGAAATAATTCTTGATGCTCGTTTTTCAGTGATGAACAGCAATGAAAGAGTAAGGATAGTCCCATTTTCTTGAAATACAGGAAGTAAAAATGAAAAAAAAGATTGATACAGAATATTCCACAACTATGATACATGGCCGATTTCAGCCTTTTCACAATGGGCATCTTGACTATTTTATGAGAGCTTTGAAAATAACAACACAAAGACTAATTGTTGGAATAACAAATCCTTACCCAGAACTCATACTTAAAGAGGCTACAGACGATCACAGACATTTACTGGGCGCGAACCCCTTTACTTTTTATGAAAGATATCGGATGATTAGTGAGTCCGTTAAGTTTCATCCCGCTTTGATAAATGGAGATATAGAGCTAATTATCGTTCCTTTTCCCATACACCACAAAGAATTATGGCGATTTTTCATTCCTCCAAATGCAGTTCAGGTTATGAGTATTTTTGAAGATTGGGATGTCGAGAAAAAAAACAGATTTGTTGCGTATGGTTTTAAAGTACATGAGTTGCAGTGTGAGCGGATGGTTTCAGGAGAGTTCGTTCGCAGTAATTTGAAAAAATTGTTAAATGTCGGTGAGATATCAAATTTGGCCCCAACAGGAACAATAAATGTCTTGAATGAGCTTAATAATTGTGACATTTTGAGTCGAAATAATTAGTTATTAAGGAATTTACCCTCAATTTTTTAAAATATGGTGTTAGATGATATGGTACTTTTAAGCGAGACCGTTTTAGACAGATTGTTCAGTCTTTCCTTTTTGTCAATTAGCTTCAACTCGAAAATTAGTTCCCAAACTGGCGCGGCGGCTGCGACATTTTTTTCGTCGAAAGGCAGTGGCTTCAACATGATAAGTGTGAAAAAAAATATGATTTCAACTCTTGATCAAGAATCATCATATGTCAGTAGTATTTCTAGTTTAATGGAAGAATATTTAAAAGAAGCTAATCTTCTTGATATAAGTTCTATTAAATTTTCTGATAGTCTGACATTAGATCAATTATCACAATTGTGTGATGGAATCGATAGAAATGAGAAAAATGCAGATAACTTAATTACATATCTCGAAGAAGCCAGGGCGTATGCTTTTACCCAAAAGTATGCCGAGCCACGAGAAGATGATGAAAAAATAATGAAAATTGAAGGCCACGAGAGCTGGCATAAGGGGTTTTGTGATGTGCTATCCGAACTTCAATTAAACGATTTATGTAAAAAGAAAATTCTGAATGTCGGTGTGGGACACGGCAAGGAGAGCGTTGGGCTATTTGAAAGCGTTAATGAATTTATTGGTGTAGATATCTCTAAAAAAGCATTGGAAAATGCTAAAAAGAATTTTCCTAACATGAGACCGCTCTTGGCTGATGCAGCATGTTTAGAGGAAATACCTCCAAATTCAATTGATGTGTATGTTTCCCTAAGAACATATCAGTCGACTTTATTTGACATTGATCGGTCAATTCGCGAGGCCTATAGAGTTTTACGGCCAGGTGGTAAAGTGTTGATTTCGATTCCAAAGTTATATGTTTCAAAAGACGGTAGAATGATGACAGGATTGCGCAAACGCTACTCAAAAAAAATTGTGAGATCTCGTCTTGTTCTTTGTATTGAGAACATTAAGAAGTCTTTAAGAAATTTAAATTTCTCACATAAAAAAGTCTTCGATAATTCAGTTTATGAAACATATATCTCTGCAATGAAAAACATTGATGAGTAATTGCGGGATATAGCATCAATCTATCCAGGCTTATGAGGATCAATTGGTTTTGTGTTTCAGTGTTGATATATTATCCATAATTGGTTGTTTATGCATATAAAAAAAATAAAATATTCTTCCGGAGACTGGGCTTCAATAATCAGTTTGGTTATAGTTCTGGTGGCATTTGTATACCAGACAGGATTCACAAAAGTATATAAATACACTGAGAAATCTGAAATTTGTTTAAACAAACTACACACTGATAGTAATTTTGTTGATAAAATTAAACCATTAATCGGCCAAGAGCATTTTTCTGAAGAGCGTTTTAAGTCAGCTATAGATAGCTTAGCTCAAATCCCAATAGATGGCAAACTGTTAGATTTAATAGTTGAAAGCAGCGATCAACATATTTCTTTCAAGAAACATATTGATGTTTTGGAGTGTTTCCTCATTGTGGTTGGATTCTTCGCACTTGCGTTTTTTATACGCAGCGCTGCGGCAAGGACTCTTGCCATTCAGGCAGAAGTTGAAACGTTTAAAGAAGAGGTGAAGACCCTTAAAAGCACATGTGAAGAAAAAGAAATAGAAAACGGAGAGTTAACCATTAAGAATCAGCAATTGTCATTACAAAATGAAAAGGATGCGGAATATAAACATCATCTTTGCATGTGTAATGTAGTAAATGCTTTTCATACCCTTAAAGACTCAAAGTGGGACATCTCAAACACGCGCGAGAATGCAGCTAATCTTCATGAATTTCATATGATAGCGATTTTTGCTGAGAAATGGTTAGGCGATGAAAATAATCTATCTAAGTTTATTGAGTTTATGGACACTTATAAAAATAGCGACTATAGACGTCCTGAGAACGATAAGATACTGTTTCTGTTATCAGACCCTCTTAATGATAGTGTGCGGGAAAGGTTAATAAAATCTGATGCAAACATCACTAATGAGACAATAGATGCTTGTTTTAATAACTATTCTGAATTGTATAAAATATATCATAGGTATGACAATTTGTTTGAATGCAGGATAATGGACGAATTCCCAATATTTCGATATCGTAGAATTAATGACGAAATTCTTGTCGCCGATTATTCGTTGCGAGTGGACGCTCATGGAGAGCATAGGCCCCATTTGCTACTAAAGAATGTGGATTCTTTGGAGTGTGATGGCGAACAGATCCCTGCAAACCAATTTTACGATGCATTTATAAAATACTTTAATGCCTGCTGGAGCGCCGCTCAACCTTTTCCTGATTATATGAAGGCTAAACTACCACCCAGCGCTTTAAATCCTCAAATTTCAAGCAATCCACCGGCCCAATCATTGTTAAAAGAATAACTGCTAAAAGCCGACCGGCTAAAGCCGGTGGTATTAACCTTTGCATCCAAAATCCGTCTTCTTTCCTTTGCCGAGATCGCCCGTTCCACTTCCAGGCCGGAGCCCACGGGCAGCAGTTTATGAACCCATTTGGCAAATGTCTTTAAATGGACCAGGGTTCGGTTAACGGTCCGATCCATTTGCGTTTTTTAGTGCGAATGTTGGGGTACCCCTTATTGGGGATGGGTGGCCGCAGTGCGTTCCCAAAAAATTGATTACCGGTCATTTAGCGCGGCATCGAGTTCCTTTTCCGTGATCCGGGCATACTGTAAGGAATACGTCGCGTTCTTGTGCCCCAGTTGCCGCTGAATCGCCGCCACATTTCCGGTTTTCTCCATGATATGCCGCCCCATGGCGTGCCGGGCAGAATGCGGGGTTTTCCCTTCAACGCCGGCAGCCGCACAAATTTCATCCCACACCGTATTAATCCCCCGCTTATTCAACCGGCCGTCTCCATGGGGGTTGGATGCTGCGGACAAAAACAGCGCAGGCGACCTCCACTTGTCAAAGTCCCCTGCCCTCTCCTGCTCCAAATATGCCTGAACCGCCTCGATCCCTTCCCGGCTGATCTGGTACGCATGGTCCAGACCGCCCTTTTCTTCCACCTTTATAATATGCCGCTTAAAATCCACGTCCTTTAAATCAATTTTAGTCACCGCCGCCCGGCGCATGCCGGTTTCAATGAGCACATACACAATGGCCCGGTTGCGGTATCCCCGGTAGCCTTTGCGTTTGGGCCGCGTTTTCGCCCGGAACCGGTGCCGGTCTTTGGACATTCCGCCATCAACCGCCAAAAAATCCGCTGCATCCAAAATCCGTCTTCTTTCCTTGGCAGAAATCGCCCGTTCCACTTCCAGGCCGGAGCCCACCGGCAGCAACTTCATCTTTGCCATGGGATCTCCCAAAGGAAATGGCCGCAGCTTATGAACCCATTTGGCAAATGTCTTTAAATGGGCCAGGGTCCGGTTAACGGTCCGGTCCATATACGGCTTTTTTCCGTTTTCATCTTTTTTTAAATAATCCTTAAACGCCCTGGACAGTCGCGGGGTCCATTTCACACGATCATCATTCCCCTCTTCCTGGAGCATAAAATCCACAAATAAGCAAAGATCCCGTTTTTGCACTTTTCGGGACGCTTCCCCGGTGGTTGCTTCAAACTGAAAATACGCATCCGCCCAGAGGGAAATCCGGTCCGGAAATCCTTCCCTGATCTCAATCAAGGCCCCTGATTTATTTCGCGTAGTGTTTTGTTCAATAATCTGCATGTCTTTTCCTTGGGTTTTCATGGGTTCAATTACAAAAGGCTACGCAAAAGATACGTTTTGTGGTGCGTTTTGTCAATTAATTTTTTAAACAGTCCCCCTGCCCTAAAAAGCGATCAGTCTTCCTCAGCCAGCATGACGGTCAAGACGCGCTGTATGACAACTGGATCACTTTTGTCCGGAGAATGACATTTTAAATCTTTGTCGTAATAATCGATTTTCCAGAAGCAGGAGAGTTTAAACAAACGACACAAATGTTTCATAGAAATGTGAGAGAGCAGAGTCTATGCGCGCAAAGCCAAGAATTTGGATATAAAGCAACAGGTAGAGGGGCGCCTTTCGTCGCCGTTGCCGGTGGGTTATCTTGTTTTTAGCCCGCCCTCTTTGTGGGTGGTTAAGCTTAACCAAGGTTGGCTGTGTTTAGCCAAATATTGACAAAGTGTAAACAAATATTGGCAAAGTTTTGCCAACCCGAATGATTTTATGTTTATTGCTCAAGGGGGCGCTTATTTTCAAAAGAAACATAAAGCACTAAAATATATATATTTGTCTATATCAGCTTTTTTGCAACAATAGCTTCATGTTTAAAATGTGTTTAAAATGTGTTTAAATGGTACAAAAATTGCACATTTAAAACGTTGGGATTGTGGTTATATTATGTTAAAATCGCTTTAAAAAATCTCTAAGTTTAATTTAGAAGGAGGATAAAAATGAGCGAAAAAATATCAGAAAAAAAAAGGTTAAACTTGGTGATGGACCCTGCGTCTTTTGCAAAACTGCAAAAAATTAAAGACAACCACGGAGACACCTCTTTTACCCAAGCCATTAAAAGAGCTCTTGCGCTGCAGGAATTTGTTGATGACAAAAAGAACGATGGGTTGGATTTATTTCTTGGAGGGAAGGATAACACAGTTACGAAAATCATTTTAACACCTTAAGGGGATCTCTAAAAATTCATTTTTTTGAAGAAGGGTTTTTCAGGAGATAAAATTTTAAAAAATTTGCTTTTCCGAGTAGCTATTGTGAGCATACATCGTATTTCGAATGTCGTTTTGCCGACTTTTTCACCAAGCCAGTCAGCGAACCTTATCCCACGTCTCCCAGTATAATGTCATACGTCAGATTCATCAATCCGAGGGAGCGTCACCCTGCTTGATCCTTTTGTTCTCTTCCCAGCGGTTTCGGTGACGTGGGGTTTCAATAATACTGGCATCAATGATCTGTCCCTTCTGCGCCAGATAACCATTCTCCCGCAGGCCTACCTCGGTAATCTGTTCTCGAAACAGCCAAATCTTCTTTGCATCCGGCGCCCGGGCCCCAGGTCCAGAATCTGAGTTTCAATCCGGTCATCGGAAAGATTGTGCAACGACTGAATAATTAATAATGATCAATTTTTAGAGAAACCCTTAAGGGGTTCCGTTTCTTTATTATTTTAAAGTTGATGGTCCCGTAAAAAGTCAAAATTTTGAAATTTCATGCCGATAACATACTGATATTGTTAGGCGTAAATTTTAAAAAATCATATTTTCTCGACTTTTTACGAATGCATCAAAGTTGAAACAATGCACACCTGTATGCAACAAAAAACACTTGACAAACACATTTAGTGAGCTCAAATTGTGTATTAAGTGTGTATAAAATCCTTTACTCAAAGGGGGCAAAAAATGTCAGCAAACCTTGCCGGAAAGCTTTGTTGTTGGTATTCGGGTTGTAGTGAACGAGAGCGCGCGATAGACACAGGATTTGGCGAAGGGCTAAAATTGAAGCAAGAAAATTTTGAAAAAAGCCTCGCCGCAGCAAATGAGTTTATTCAATTTTCAGACTTAACTCCACCTGTCGTTATCCCGACTCAAGAACACATAGAAAAAATAGCAAACTTTAAAGTGTCTTACATAGACACCCCTTCTTTCTCAAAACTTGGGTTTTTCCTTAGCCTTGCCCATGAAAACAATGATGGCCTTAACCATATTTATTGTTATTCTCGGAATCCGCTTGCATTAGAGAAAGCAAAAGCGCTTCTTCTGCTCAGAGCATATTTCCGAAAAGAGCGGGGGTTAGATAAATTGCGTTTGCAAAATGAGCATATTAACATTTCAACTTTAGACGATTTACTTGCTCTTCGGCCTCCTTGTCAGAAAGTTATTAAAAATGCATATTGGGCGGAGGTTGCATTTGCCTCTGCCTATCTTTTTGGTGATGTAGCTGATTTCCGGGCGGTATTTTATAAATTTCACGGCAACGTTGTTGATGTCGCAAATATTTATGGGTGCCCAGAAATTGTTATTGAACAAATTGTGGCAGAAAATATCGGAAAAAGGAGTTTTGTATAATCCTGAGTTGTTTTTATTAAAAAAGGATTGAAAGATGGGCAAGGATGACAACGAAGGTGAAGGGACAGAAGAAGAGATTGTTGTAATCGATGAAACTTCGATAGAAAATTGCAGATCGGCCCGGGACTTCTTGCCAAAAGAAATCGATGAAACTTCAATAGAATCTCAATCCGCCACGTTTTTTGAGCCAAAAACATCAAAAGAGAAACTTGAAATAAAGACTTTCGGCGACCTATCAAAGCTATTTATTGTTATTTCTTTTATGCTTATTGGCGTGACAATTGTGCTTGGTTTAGTGGATAAAGAATTTGCCAATACTACTCTTGCTTTGCTGTGGGATAAAATCGCGGCGGTTTATCTTGTTATCTTTGGGAGTCTTTTAGGGAAAAGATAAGAGTAGCAAGCCTGGGTCGAGACTAAGAATTAAGATTTCAGAAACAAACAGAGAGAAAAGACCTTTAACAAGTTGGCTCCTATAATTATTATAGGTTTCGGCTCGATGGGTAAGAAAATGACTACAATATTTCTTTTCTGCCTGGAGAAAGACCAAACAACGAGTGGTGGAGCAAAGGAATATGGCCTGCCGGTATCTCCGGCCCCGACATTAAGACTTCCAAGAAAACAAGCCAGCATAAACATCGTCGGTTCAAAACAAAAAACAATCTGCTCTGCCATTGAAGAGCTTAATATATATCTATACTCTTTGGAGGAGTTGTCTTCACAAAAACTTAATTTAACCTTTAGCTTGGAGGGGCTGTGATGAAGAAAATATGTGTTTTGTTTGTTTTTGGAAAAATGCGAAAAGTTGAAAAAGAAAGGTAAAAAAGCAGGGCAAGAAAAAACATCAAACAAGGAGAATAATGCATGACCACGCCAAAAAGCAACGAGGCGAAAAGATTAAACTTGGTTATGGACCCTGCTTCTTTCGCAAAACTGCAAAAAATTAAAGACAACCACGGAGACACCTCTTTTACTCAAGCCATTAAAAGATCGCTTGCGCTACAGGAATTTATTGATGACAAAAAGAACGAAGGGTTGGATTTATTTCTTGGAGGGAAGGGTAACACAATAACCAAAATTATTATTGCGACGACATAATAAAAATAGTTTATTCAAAATAGTCTCGGAATTTTAAAGACGGGGGAAAACATTAATATATAAAAATTTTCAACAAAGAGTGGCTGAAGACAACTCCTTCCAATAGAATGAGCCAACTTAAGCTTTTTAGCTATGAGTTGGCTTTTTCTTTTTAGCTGTTCTTGTGCGCGATTAACATTTTTTCGCGGTGTTTTCATTGGGCCTTCAAACAACCTGAGAGCTTCCTGCAATCTTATTATAAAAAACATCCTGCTGCTTTGTGGTGAACTGAAAATAAACCATCGTGCTATCAATTTTTTATGACCCAGATACTTTTGCAGTTCTTTGACATCCGCACCGGATTCGGCCAGGTGGACGGCAATGGAATGTTTTAAGGTGTGCCAGTGGGCTTTGTCTTCCGGGAGTTTGGCTTTGCCGGCATAATGTTTCAAAAACCGATCCAATTGACGCGCAGAAAGAGGATTTCCCTTGCGCGAGACAAACAGTGGGGAGCCGTTTTTGACCTGGTATTCCCGGATATATTTTTTGAGCAGCGTTTTCCGTTTATCATCCAGGCGGATGGTGTTTGAAATGGAGTTTTTCAGCCGCGTACAAAAAAGTTCCCCGCCCGGCTCGTTAAAATGTTCCTGGTGAAGCTTGCCGATTTCAGAAACCCGAAGCCCACACAGATACCCGATATTGAACAGTGACCAGATTCCGGAGCGCAAACGGATAGTCTGTTTCCCCTTCAATGCTCCGGAACAGCTTTTTTAATTCCTTTTGCGTGAAGTATTTAATTTTTTCCACGGTCCCCTCCCCTCTTCTTCCGTTACGGCTGAAAATTGGCGAGTTTTTGAGGCTTTTTAAAAAAGAGAGGTCTTTGACCAGGTGAAAAAATAGGCAAACGCGCTCAGAGGCGATTTAAGAGGGGTTTTTAATTTAAACGATATAAAGTCATGGGCTTTTTAATGCCGATTTGGAGCAGCGGGGACATTTTTGCCAAAACCGAAGGCCAAGAATCCATATTGACAATGGCACCATTATGACGTACATTTTTATCAAGAATCAATTCTTCCTTAAAAATAAAGGATCTTTATTTTGAAAGCACCAGCTCAAGCCAATAAAGAGCGGATTAATTTCCGGTTAGAGAGCAGCGTAAAGACCCTTCTAGAACGCGCCGCCGGCCTCGAAGGAAAAAGTGTCAGCAAGTTTGTTCTGCATAGTGCCTTGGAACAGGCAAAAAAAACCGTTCATGAGCATGAGTCCATGGCTTTGAATGCTAAAAATTCAGAAACTTTTTTTAATGCTCTGGCGGCTACGGTAAAATTTAACAGTAAACTAACCGATGCGCTTGAAGAACACTCCCGGCGCGTAGTTAGCAAATGAGTAATTTTTGTAATTTAATTATTGAACCACTCAACACGACTCATGACCGGCCAAGCTTTTGTTGCGGGGTTGAAACACTTGATCACTACCTGCAAAGACAGGCAATGCAGGATATTAAACGCCACATCAGCCGTGTTTTTATAGCGGCGGAAACAGACCGCCCAAAGAAAGTGATCGGCTATTATACCCTGAGCAGTTTATCGATTGAGTTGAATCAGTTGCCTGAAAATCTGTCTCGAAAACTTCCTAAACATCCGGTCCCCGCTGTCTTAATTGGCAGGCTGGCGGTCAGTCAATCCGCCCAGGGAAAGGGTGTCGGTAAAATGCTGCTTGCTGATGCAGTTAAGCGCGTCTTGGCTGTCAGGGATGAAATCGCCATTTATGCCATGGTCGTGGACGCCCTCAACAGTAGCGCCCAACGTTTTTATGAGCGTTTCGGGTTTATTCCATTAAGCGATGATAGCCACAGGCTGTTTCTGGCTATGAAATCTTTTTAGAACCAACGGCGAGAAATTCGTGCGAAAAAGCACCCTAAGAAAACCGAGCCACCCGGATTATCGCTGTTTGTTCAACTGCTCACGATAGTCCGACTTGCTGCTTCAAAAGACTTTAAAGGCCTGGATATATCTCTTTCACCAAGAAACGAAGATTCTCAACGTACACATCAAAGTTATGGACTTTCCCTTGAACAGTATTTCTTACCTGGTCAAACCCTTTTCGCTGTATGTCAATGAACTCCTCATCCCAAAGAGATCTCAAAAATTCCACTGACACTCCTTTTGCATTGAACACTTTTTCAATATGATGGCTGCATCTATGGGTGAAGTCATCGTCCGCATTCGCAGTCAATTCATATATATCGTAGAAATCTCTCGACCGGTTCTTGCTTGATTTATACAAATAATCAGGATGTTGCTGACAAATAGCTCTGATTTTTTCCAGCACAATTAGCTCCCTGGAATATCCGAGTATCTCCACGCCATTAATGCTTTTTGTTCTGCCATTTTTGCAATACTCATGCTCACTGATTTCCACAGTAATTTTTGAAGAGTTTGCCCCTACCGGGATAAGGGCATTTTTCCTTTGCACTTCAGGGGTTTTTCCCTGATGAACATATGAAACTATCTTAAATTCAATTACCCACCCGCCCCACCAATCGGGTTGCCCCTTGCTCTTTTTCTTTGGTCGTTTGATACAATTGAAATCAATGATATCAAAATTCAGTTCACGAAATCTCCTGCCAATTTTTGATTCCATGTCATTAAAAAAGCCTGTCTCATCATCAACGGCAGCATCTATAGAAAAATCGATATCGATGGAAAGGCGCGAGGTCAAATTGTCAAAAAGCCGCATTGCGCTTCCGCCCTTTAGAAATAAATTGATCGAGGGCGCAGGATCACTGTAGATAGCAATTATCGTTTCTTTAATTACTTCATCAATTTTCATCTACAAGCTCTTTTGGGTAATACAGTTTCCATTTATCATCATACATCCAAGACGCCTTAGCGTTACGATCAATAAAAAAATTTTGCTTTGGAGGAAACGCATCATAAATAGCAGAGGCTCGTTTCTTCATGCCAAGTCTTTCAAAAAAGAACCCAATGGATTGATAATAAGGATAAACAAAATTCAGTTCTCGGTAGAGATCAATCAGCTTATCAATATTTATATTTTTCTGTTTTGCTGTCTTAAAATATGAATACACGCTTGTGATTCCACCATTGTACTGAGGAGATACAATAGCATCTATCAATGCACGCTCTATACTTGTGACACTTGAATTTTTGGGACAAATTTCATTGGAAGATGTAACCGACAGAACGCCGTGCCTTGAATTTTTTTCTCGATCAACAACAATGATTTCGTAATTATTGAACTCAAACACATAGTTGGTATACCGATGGGGCTTAATGAAAGCATTACGCAATTCATTATTGGTTAAATTATCTGTCTTGGGCTTCTGATTTGAAGAGATGGTCTCGTTGCATATATATATGGAACTTGGAATTTGATTCGTCAATGAGTGATAGAAGATTGATGACAAATTGCAGAAATAGCCTCCAGGGAACATAGCCATCGCCATGTCATAGGGACTCACCCCATCAAGAGAAGCCAAAGAAGAATAGAGTGTTATGGCCTTCTTGTTTTTTGCTGAATATTCGTGTTGTTTGAGAATGCCTCCACTTTGTAGCTTTCTGATAAAATTTGAAACATTACTGTAGCGCGTAGATCCGAGAACGTCTACAGCATGCTCGAATAAGCGGTTGTATCGAAGCGGATTCTTAAAATGAGCAACTATTTTTTCATTTAAAGGCTCGGAAAACATATTAAATATCCACGATGTAAGTGCATGTATAAACGTGTATACACGTTTATACATGAATAACCAATCGCCGTCAATAAAAATAAAAAAGGTTGACGGGAGCCTTTGCCATATATATAACGTGTATACACGTTATATATATCCCAACTCAAACACCCTCATTCAACCGGCCGTCTCCATGGGGGTTGGATGCTGCGGACAAAAACAGCGCCGGAGGGTTCCACTTTGTCAAAGTCCCCTGCCCTTTCGTGCTCAAGATATGCCTGAACCGCCTCGATCCCTTTCCGGCTGATCTGGTAGGCATGATCCAGGCCGCCCTTTTCTTCCACCTTTATAATATGCCGCTTAAAATCCACGTCCTTTAAATCAATTTTGGTCACCGCCGCCCAGCGAATACCGGTTTCAACCAGCACATACACAATGGCCCGGTTGCGACACCCCAGGTAGACCTTGCGCTTTGGCTGCGTTTTTGCCCGGAACCTGTGCCGGAGGATCTGCCATTTTCTTTAACATACGCCCTGCCCTCTTCTTAATATTCACATTGATAGCAAATTGTTTTCATTTAATTTAAAATAGGTACGATTCAATAATTTTAAATTAATACAATGCGTTAATAATTTAAAATATTCTTTTTGTAATGCACTTTTGTTTTACAAGCATAAATCATTTAAGCATTACATTTAATTAAAACTTCATCTTGACTTGTACTGTTTATTTACATTACATTTGTAATGCATTTTTTATATACACATTTAACAAAGGTTTTATATGATGAAAATCGTAATCTTGAATCAGAAAGGCGGAGTTGGCAAATCCACGATCACTATTAATCTTGGATACGGGCTCGCCAAACGCGGCAAAAAAACCCTGTTGATTGATATTGATCCCCAGGCACACACCAGCGTTATTTTTTCGCCGGAAATACCCAAAGAAGGCACCGCCAACGATCTTTTTTTAAGCAAGGCTTTAGACATCAAATCAATTATCCGGAAAGCGCGGGGAGGGGAGGGGGACATTGAAAATCTTTCCATTATTCCCTCAAACATTCACTTGGCAATCACCGCCGAACAAATCACCATTAAAACACACCGGGAAAAACTCTTGCATAATAATTTAAGGAAAGTGGAAAAGGACTTTGACTTTGTCTTGATCGACTGTCCGCCGGCCCTTGGCGTTTTAACCATCAACGCTATTTACACAGCAGATCTGATTATTATTCCGACCATATACGGCAAATACTCTCTAGATGGGATTGCAGACCTTTTTCACTCCATTGAAGAGGTTAAGGAAAGTAAAAATTATCACTACCAGATTTTAAGAAACAGCTTTGACGTGCGCAACAAGCTTTCCAATGAGTTTATTGACGGCCAACTTGAGCCATTTAAAGACAATCTCTTAAACACCATTATCCGAAAAAACGAGCCAATCAACCAGGCCCAAATGAATAATGAGCCGGTTTTTATTTTTGATCCGAAATCCAAGGGGGCTGAAGATTTTGACGCTCTCACAGAGGAAATTATTCGATATGTCCAGTAAGAAAAAAATTATCGGCCAAAGCAAGCTTGCCGGTGTCCAGCCGCAGACGGACACGGAATCAGAAAAACCAGCCTTAGACTTGATTGTGCGCAAATCTGAAAGCAAAATGAAAAGCTTCCGGCTTTTTGACAACGACATCGAAAAACTCCGAGTCATCGTCCAAGAGGTCAATAAATTCAGCACAACCCGGGTTGTCAGTGAAACCAGCGTAATAAAAGGTTTAATTGAGTTGGGATCTAAGACAAGTCCGGAGAAAATATTAAAGTCTATCAAGGAAGCTTTTTAAGAAATTGTAATGCATACAATCAATACATTTGTAATAATAAAATGCATTACAAGTGTAATAATAAAAAAACAGTACAAAGCTTTTGTCTGTAGCCGTAAAGTTGCTTTGAGGAATAATTAAATTTTGCCGGGGTAGGGGACTATCTTTCAAATTCGGTTTTGAGAGCATCATAATCAAAACCTTTTGATTCAGCAAAATTTCTAAAATCTTCTATTTCCGGAGGTAATATTTTTGACCTTAAAAAAGAATGAAAGTTTGCTTTATAAAGCCTGGTTTTTTCACCTTGGATTTTAAATTGTTTTTTAAAGTTTTCTCCACAACTTCCTTTGTTTACATTCTCTTTAAATTCCTCTTTAAGCTGTTTTAATTCTTCTTCTAACAATTCAGCTTCTTTTTGTTTAAAAAATTCATTCCTTTTAATTTGAACCTCTCTTACGATAAACTCTAAGGCTGTTTTGTTCTTGGTTTTTTCATCTGCTTTTTTACCTGATTCAGCTTTTTCTTTTTGTGTGCTGTCTAATTGAATATTTTCAACAATAGCCTTAACTGTAAGGGCCCTTATGCTTGTTTTTATTTTTCCTTCATCTCTATAAAATCTTATAAATTCAAGGTTTTTTTCAAGTCGAAATTCATCAACAGTTTTAATAAATTCTGCTGCCTCAGCTTCATTTAATTCAAATTCTTCGACCAATACTTTAAGTAGCTCTTTGTTTTGGACATTTACACCACCTAAAGGGAGGAGTATTTGCTTATGTCTTGCCGCTTCTTTTTCCAATTCACGGCGAAAAGCATCTTCGAGTTTTTTTATTCTCGGTAAATTTTTTATATTTGGTTGAATTTTAAATTTTAAAGAAGCAATTTTTCTGCCCTCGCGCTTTTTTAAAATACCATCTTTAAGATCAATATAAACCGAAGAAACCTTATTAAGTTCTTGTACAGCGCTCTTTATAATTCGTTTGTTAAAGTCTCTAAAATCAGAATATTCGCCCTTTTTTATACCAAAGATTTTGCGCAATGTTACCATTGAAATCCAAGGGGTTTCGCTTATGCCGATATAATCTTTACAATACTCCCATAAAATTTCACCATATTTGCTTTTTAAAAGTGTCTGCTCAAATGCGTTTAATTTAGCATAAATGTTGGGGTCGCTTAGCCTGTCTTTAATTAAAGGGTTGTAACTGTATATACAAACGCCATCTATTATTTTTGCACCTGCTAAAAGAGTGGTTATTTCCCAACCAACGGTTTTATCTTTTTCTAAAATATTCCATTCAACAGCGGTTGTAACTAAACTCCTGATAGCCCCTTTTAATTTTTCATGGTCATTACTGTTAAACCGTAACCAGCGACTTAAATCTTTAACTGTAATTTCAAAAGAATCTTGTTTCTTTAAATCATCAAAAGCGTTCAATAATAAAACATTCCATGTTTTGCGCTCTAATAAACTGGCCTCACCAGTTGTTTGAATTGCGCTGCTATGCTTTATTATCTCTCTTTTCCCACTCAACTCTATATCCTCCCTAAAATTTTCTTAATAATGCAAAAATGAGGACACAAAAGCAAGCTTTTTGTCCACATATAATAAAAAGGAATCATCCCGCAGATGTCCACCTTTTGTTTTTTTTTATTTTCTTGGTGAGGAGCTTAATCTTTGAATTGTTTTTGAATTTTATTAAAATGGTATTCATCCCGTAAACGTCCACGTTTCATCCTGTAAATGTCCGCTTTTACCTATATAAACTCTTTATTTTCAGCATATTACAATTTTCATTTCCTTCATCCCGCAGATGTCCACCTTTCATCCCGTAAACGTCCACCTTTCATCCCGCAGATGTCCACCTTTCATCCCGTAAACGTCCACCTTTAAACCTGCGAACGCTTTATTGATAGCACTTTCCAAAGACCTAAAACTTTTAAAACTCTTAAAATCTTTAAAACGTCTACGTCGTCGTTTTTCTTTTTTTTAAAAAATAAAGAGAGGAAAAAATAAACCAAAAACTGACTCAAATCAAAAATACAGGGGGAAAAAGATTAAAGCGAGGGGAGCTGCCTTAAAAACGAAAAGTATCGAAAAAACGCCTCTGAGAGAACAAGAGGCATGAAAAAATCTTTACTTACAGAGTAAAATTTTTAGTAGCGGATTGAAATTCAAAAAAAGCTTCAATTATTTGCCGAGTTATTGACTGAGAAAAAACAGGTGGCCAGTTTTAGAAAAATAATTCTAAAAAACAATATTAAAGAATCTTATCAGTAAAGGGATAGCGATAATTTTGTAATAATAAATTGTATTACAAATGTAATAATAAAAAGCAGTACAAATATTTATTTATAGCAGTAAAGTCAGCCTGGGGAAAAAATAAATTTTGCCAGAGTAATATTTTAATAAAACGGTTTTTTATTACAAACGAAGGAGACAGTTTTTTTCTGTTATTGTTTTTTTATATTTTTAACAATATTCTGTATAGTTGATTGTTGAAGAAAAAATAAAAAAAGGAGACCAACTGCATTAAAAATCCTATTAGGAAAATTAAGTGACTGGTATCAGATCCGGACAGCAGGAAAAATAAAACCAAAAGAATAAGGGAAGGCATAGAACACCTTTATTATTCATACCGGGAAGATTTATCAAAGTTTGTCTGGTTCCCCGTTTCGTGATTAAGATAATTCGGAAGAGAATTAAACCAGGGCAATCTTTCCACAACTAAAAAAAATAACTTTTCAAAAATGCCTTAACAAAGGGGTAATAAGTCTTGATGTATGGCAACATGTTGTTAAAAGAAGCCACATGTCAACGGGGAAAAGATTTTGCATTTGAAGCAACATTTTCCGATAAAACCATAATAAATAAAAGGTTATTTACCAAGCTTCAATATAGCTGAATATTTTGAAAAAAATATCACCGTATTTCAATTAAAAAATTCATCTTAATTTTGAAAATATTGGTAAAATAATACAAATATTACTTATTCTTGAGCCGCATGATTACATAAAAAACAGGAATAGGCTCTTAAATAATGATAAAATTAAAATTGTAAAACACACCCCAAAATTTTTCTTTTAAAAAATCCTCTATAACCTATCACACCTTACGCCACCTAAAGAGTGATTCTTAACATATCTTTACAGCCAAAAACCCTTGACATCAGTTAGTTATAGATATATATAAAAAATATCCTAAAAAGTCAAAATAATTATAAATACTCAATATAATAAGAAATAAGGTGATATATTGAAAAAGGTTCCAATAAGCTTCACAATGGAATTGTCTGACAAGCAGGCTTTAGAAGCCCTTGCCAAAAGAGATAAAACAACATTGTCAAATCTGGTATCTGAGCTGGTTATCAACGGATTAAAGCAAAAAATAAGCGATATGGAAAGCAGGAGAATGCAGACGGACGTTAATAAAAGGCTCGATGACATAAGCGAAAATCTTAAATGGGTGAAGGCGTGGGGCATGACCCAGAAAGCACAGCTTGAAAAGAGGAACGAAACCATATCCAATGAATTTGAAATGAATTACAGAAATTTGTAATGGCCCTGCATTGAAAGGAATAGATTCCAAAATTTTTAAATTTTCTGTGGCAACAATACTGACAAAAATTAAAAAATATTTTTTAATTATTTTTTGTTTGTTTTTGATGCACATAGCTTTATTTTTTATTTATATAAATATATTTTTTTCGAGCAACGAACGCCATAGTTTGAGTGTTTATTTTAAGGCAAAAATTTTGAGTCATTATGAATTTACATCAGATATAAAGGTGAAAAAAAATATAAATGGAAAGGAGTTTGTTTTAGGCGCAAAATATATGCGCGACGCATTGAACGATCCATTTATTAAGCCCGATATAGACAGCCTGATTAACACAACACGGCGCTTCTTTTTTATCTCTTCTTCTGTATATATTTTTTTACTGTATTTTGTTTTTACGAGACATTTGACCGTAAAAACAGAATTTAAAAGCAGTGAATTGGATGCCCCAAAAATTTCTTTTGAACCACCAGCCCAAAATATTCTTGCGGAAAAAAACAGCTCAAAAAAATCCATAAATGAAAATTCGTTGAGCGGAAAAGCGTTGAAAAACGCTCTGGAAAATCCGGCAGTCGATCTAATCAGACAATCGGAAGTCAGGGAAAAATCTGATAGCCATATTGACAAAAATATCATTGCTGATGAGGGGCTAACCGAGGAGGATTTTTTATTATGATGAACCGTTTTTTTGTTTCATTCAGCTTCTGTTTAAGGACAAGGCGGGAATATAAAAAAGCCATTAAAAAGAGTTTTAAAAAGTAATGCTTTCCGGCGCCAACATATCCGCCGGCCAGGCCGGACAATATTTTGAAAAAGACGATTATTATTTAAAAGAAGGCGGCGTCTGGCAGGGTAGGGGAGCGGCAGCTCTGGGGCTGCATGGAAGGGTTGATAAAGACGAGTTTAAAGCCTTGCTGGTGGGCCGGGATCCGGACGGAAACCCGCTGATCACCAAAAAGGCCGTTGATATTGAGCAGGGAAAAGACAGGGCCGGAATGGATCTGACGTTCAGTGCGCCCAAATCCGTATCCATCATGGCGCTTGCGGATGAAAACGTTAAAATCGCTCATGACAGGGCAGTATCAAGGGTTTTGAGCTATATTGAAGACCACAACATTCAAACCCGGGAACAGGTAGCCGGGGACCGGCAGACCCTTCACACGGGCAACCTGGTTGCCGCGAAATTTGATCACCTGACCAGCCGGGAACTGGACCCGCAGCTTCACACCCATTGTGTTGTCATGAATATGACGCAAAAGGAAAACGGCGGCTGGCGATCCCTCAGCAATGAAACCCTGTTTGATGACAGAATCAAGCTGGGACGGCTTTACAGAAACGAACTGGCAAAGGAATTAAGCGATATCGGCTACAGCACCACCGTGACCGACCGGAAACAGGGCTTTTTTGAAATCAAAGGGGTTGATGAAGGGCTCATTCATGTGTTGTCAAAGCGCCGGGAACAGGTTCTTGAACGGTATGAAAGCCTTAAAGCCAGCGGTCAATATCCCAACATGTCCGAAGGGCAATTAAAAGAAATTGCAGCCCTCGACAGCCGGAAAATCAAGCCGGAGCATTTGAACAAAGAAACGCTGAAAGCGGATTGGGCGAAAACCTTTGAAAAGAGCGGCTTTACAATAGAAGGGGTCAGGGCGGAGGCCAAACGGCAGGCCGAACTGTCAGACAAAGAGCCGTCATTTTCTCCTGGGGAACTGATTCAGAAGGCCATGGAAATCAAAACGGAAAATGAATCCGTTTTTCAAAAAATCGACATCATGAACGAGGCCGCGCGTCTGGGGATAGGGGACCGAGTTTCTGTCGATCATCTGGAAAGCGCTTTTAATGAGATACAAAAATCAGGGAATCTGGTCTTTTTGGGAGAACAAAAGGCCGTGGGTCAGTTTTCTACCAGGGAAATGCAGGGCATTGAACGGGATATTGTGCGCCGGGTCAATGAATCCAAGGGCAAATATACGCCGATAATCGACCGGGGAGCCGTTTACAACCACCTTGACGCCAAAGAACAGGCGCAAGGATGGTCTTTTGCTGACGGCCAGCGTCAGGCGGCTTTAACTGTATTGTGTTCCACCGATCGCGTGAACATCATCCAGGGAGACGCGGGAACGGGTAAAACCACCTATGCCCGAGAGATTAAAGATATCATGGATAAAAACGGCGGGTCTGTTCTGGGTGTCGGGTTTACCGGCAAGGCCGCTGCCGGCCTTAAAAATGTGGGCATTGAATCCATGACCATTGATTCAATGATTCACCGGGAAATTGAATTTATTGATCCGGACAGCAAGCGGACCCCGGATTCAAAGAGTTTGCAGATAAAAAAGGGCTCCATTCTCCTGATGGATGAAGCCTCCATGACCGGGAACCAACATTTTCACAAGCTCCTGAAGCTTTCTGAAAGAGGGGATTTGAAACTGGTGATCCAGGGAGACAAGAAACAGCTTCCCTCGATTTCTGCCGGTCGAATGCATGAAATCCTTCAGGAAAAAACAACCGTTGATAAGGTGGAGCTACGGGAGGCCCTGCGCCAGCGGCCAGGCGGTCAGGCATATGAATCCGTTCAGGCGTTTCAGAAAAAAGGCATGGCTGCCGCTCTGGATACCCTTCACAGCCAGGGAAACATTACGGAAATAAAAGACCGGTCCACAAGGCTGGAAGCGTTGCGGGATAAGGCTTTATTGTCCATGAGGCAGGGAAGCACCCTTGTTTTGACCAATAAAAACAAAGACCGGATCGTTATTAATCAGATGATCCGTGAAAAGCTGGTTAATGACGGCATTGTCAAAGGGGAGGGCGATTCCTTTAAGGTCCGCGCCAGTGCAAACCTTTCGTCTGAATATGCGAAGTCTGCCGATGCTTACAAGATCGGTCAGGAGGTCATTGCTACGGCGTTTTGTAACACCCATATCAAATCAGGCAGCCAATGGACCGTTAAAGGAATTGATGCCGATAAAAACACGGTGACGCTGTTTGACGGTGAAAAAACACATTCGCTCAACGTCGGCAAATACGGCCAGAATTTATCTGTCTTTGATATCGAAGCCCGGCGGTTTGCCGAAGGGGACCACATTGTTTTTTTGAAGAATGACAAAAAACTGGGTGTTATGAACGGCACCTTGGGCAAGGTTTCTTCTGTTGATGAAAGTGGAAGCTGCACCGTATCCATTGGCGGTAACAGCAATGCCCGAGAGGTTAAATTTTGCCTAAACGAAACCGGCCTCGGTGCTTCATACAATTATATTGACCACAGCTACGCGGTGACAACCCATAAAAGCCAGGGCGTAACCGTGGATAACTGTATTGTCTGTCATGATTCTGCTGATCGCATGGCCTCTCAAAACAGTGTATATGTGGGCATGACACGGGCCAGGGAAAGCACAAGTATTTTTACCGACAATCTTGACGAAGATGGAGGCTTGAAGGCCCAGGCAGGGGAATGGGACAAAAAAACATCAACGCTTGATTATGCGGGTTTTAAGCCCAAAGACAGCATTAAAAGTCTGATCAATCGTATTTTGGAAAAAGACTCTCTCCGCCATGAAAAAGACGAGCCGACCAAGAATCCCGCGCGGGAAATAGGGCGTCTATCTGAATTTGATAACGGTTACAAGGACCGATGGAGCGGGGAACTTGATCAAAAGCCGGGCTCCCAGGAAAAGGAACGCGGCCAGGAGCAGCAAAAACAGGATGAGCCGAAGGATAAACAGCAGGAAAAAGAAAAAGACATGGATAGGGGTTTGGAATTAAGCCTTTAACGATAAGCATTCAGGAGGAATAATGGCAAAAAACAGCGGTATTGAAGCTTTGATAAAAAAATTGGGTAATTTGGACGTTGCCGAATTACAGGAAATACAAAAGGCAGCGAAAACAACAGCCATAACCAAACAGAAGAAAGAAAAAGATGCCCAGGCCATGAGCCTTGGGAGGCTTGTCCGGAAATATCAGAAAGAACTTTTGGAAAACGATAAACTGCCGGCGGATTTTAAAAGCGGATTACAAGAGATTCTGAACCAATAAAAGCCTCTTAAATGCCAAATGAATCAGGGGATAGGGTCTCTTTGGGCCTGGGACAATTTAAGCGCGATGTTTAAAAATGATTAATATTGAACAGACAATTTGTTTCACCGGGCACCGGCCAGAGCGGTTAGGCGGTTATGCTCCAAACCCTATACAGTTATGGGTTAAAGAAGCACTTAAAACAGCGATACAAAAAGCATTAGATGAAGAGGTACAATGCTTTATCTCTGGTGGCTCATTGGGCGTGGACCAGTGGGCCGCTGAAATCGTTCTTGATTTTAAAAAACAGGCAAAGCCGGTTTGCCTCTGCCTTGCAAAGCCGTTTCCTTCCCAGGCAAACAGATGGAAGCACGAGGCAAAGGCTGAATATGATAAAATCTTGCAAGGATCAGATGAAATAATTGAGGTTTCGGAAGGCGGTTTTGCTGCATGGAAAACGCATAAGCGTAACCGGTGGATGGTTGATCACAGTAAATATATCATTGCCGTTTGGGATCAAGCGAAGAACGGCGGCACTTGGAATTGTCTGGAGTATTCTTTGAAAAAAGGGAAAAATGTTTTTGTAATCAATCCGTTTGAAAAAAGGGCAGGGTGGTATGATGAAGGATAGCGCTCTGCGCTGCGCTCCGGTTGCTTGTTTAAACGTACCCAACTTAGGGTGGGAAAACACAGAAACATTATAGAGGGGAAGTGGATATGTTCGTTAAAGAAATCAGCTCTTTAACCGATTCAATCAACAAAGGGACCGGTAAAGCCCTTGGGATCGCTTGGTTAATTAAAAATGATTACAATGCTCCAGATGGTTTGTATATTGAGCTTAAAAGAGAGTCGTATGCATATGAAAAGCTGGTTGCAAAAATAGGCGAGAGAATAGAAGAATTTTGTAAAACGAATGAAAGTGAATTTTATATTGTGCGATCTTCACACACGCAGGAAGATGGCCTCATAAAGAGCATGGCGGGCGCATTCCGCACAATTTCCAACCTTCAACCCGATGAAGTGATCTCAGCAATAAATGAAGTTGTCTCACATTCTTTTTCAAGTAGCCCCAATGAACCAGTAACCGGGGTTATTGTTCAACGCCAGATTAAATCATTGATTGCAGGAGTATTATTTACATCAAATCCTATCAATAAGAAAAAAAAACAAGCTATTGTAAGTGCAACAACTTTAGATGGTGCGAATTTAATGACAGGTAAAGATGCAGGGAATACTTATTTTATTGATAGCAATGAAGTAAAGTTGATATCTGGAACACAAGATATTCCAAAGAAATATTTAAATGATTTTGTTAAATATATTGAATCATTTAGAGGCAGCTATCAACT
>Ga0208492_1000822_pt1 | contig 23423 bp, 24 predicted proteins | sample Subbioar_CSW14AB_FD_184820 | JGI IMG/M metagenome (GOLD analysis project Ga0208492, IMG submission 184820) | Serpentinite rock and fluid subsurface biosphere microbial communities from McLaughlin Reserve, California, USA - CR12Mar_CSW14AB (SPAdes) | ecosystem: Environmental > Terrestrial > Deep... | reverse complement strand
GTCCCCGATGATCCGCGCCTTCGTGGCCGATTGCGACCGCCTCGCCATGCGGGCCAACATGCCGCGTCCGCGCACCTACATCATCGACGCCTTCCAGCCCAACGCCTTCGTGGCCGGCCGTGATACCAATCACGCCTCCATCGCCGTCACCGACGGCCTGCTGAAGACGCTCTCCCGCGCCGAGGTTTCGGCCGTGGTCGCCCACGAGCTGGCCCATGTGAAACGGGGCGACGCCCTCGCCATGGGCATCTCGTCCGCCCTGGCGGCCGTCATGACCACGATTTTCGGCTCGCTCGCTTACCCGCTGGGCCAGCGCAAGCGCGTCTCCCGCATCGTCGCCGGTCTCTGCGCCCGCATCGGCCAGAGCCACCACCGCGAATACGCCGCCGACAAGCAGGCCGGCGAGATCTGCGGCGCCCCGGTGAACCTCGCCAACGCGCTGCTCAAGCTCGAGCGCCACACCACCTCGCTGCTGAACCCGCTGGCCGAGCGCTCGCCCGCCACGGCCCACCTGTTCGTCATCGACCCGCTGCACAGCCCCTCCGGTCCGCGCCGGGGTCCCTCGGCCAGCCATCCGCCGACCGCCCGCCGCATCGAACGCCTGCACCGCCAGGCCGCCGAGATGGAAGGCCGCGAGTAGGCTCCCTATCTGTCGAGAAGTTCGGAACGCGCGCCCGCAACGGCGCGCGTTTCTGTTTTGCCGACCGTCTTACGGCGCCGGCAATTTCGCCTCGGCAAGGCGCGCGTAAATTTCGCCACATGCTGGTGAAAAACGCCAAATAACTGGCGCCGCCCGCACACAAAGTCTGAAGCTGCAGACTTTCAAATCCAGAAAATACAATAAAAACAATCTGGAGTAGGGTTAAAAAACTCTGGCACGAGGGTTGCAATCAAGTCTTCAACGGCGAGGCCCACCAAGAGGCGCAGCCGACAAAAACAAGAAACGGAGCAAGAAAATGAACGGTCTGATCAAACAAACGAAGCTCGACGGCCTGAACTCCTTCGGCTCGCTCGCCATCGCCCTCTTCAGCGCCGCCTCGGTCATCTACGTGATGGTCACCGGCGTCGGCGGCCTCGCCTAGGACCACGCCTCCCTCCCCAGATCCCTCCCGACACCGCGGCACGGTCCGACAGAAGGCCCACCCGCAGGACGACCGATAAAAAGACGAGAAAAACAATGAACGGTCTGATCAAAAACTCGAAGCTCGAAAACCTCCACTTCCTCGGCTCATTCGCCATCGCCTTCTTCAGTGTTGCGGCTGTGCTCTACGTGATGGCGACGGCCATCGTCGGCGGCGGGGTTGCCTGAACCTTCCCCGAAGCCTCAAGGCCAGCCAACGAACCGGCCAGCTGCTCCCCCAGCTGGCCGGTTTCATTTTCACGGCAGATGACGCAGCGCGTGTAAGGACAATTACTGCGAACGCGCTCCCGAAAATTCCCCCTCACCGGGAAATGGATTGTGGTTCGGTCGCGTAGATGTAACAAATTGTACCGCACTCCGATTGCCCCATAACAACGGTTTGCGAAGAGGGGATCCCATTGCCCGGGGTCCCCTCATTCATGTCGGTTCACATCTACCGTCAGCTACGGGTCAGACTGAATTCGCCTCATGGGCGAACCGGCGAGGGGCGAGTCAGCGGTGCATCCGGAGCAGGTCGTCGATCGCCTCGATCGCAATCGTGCGGCGCTGGTCGATCGTACCGCGCACCCGCACGAATTTCACGCCTCGCGTCACCAGCTCCCGCTCGCAGGCGAGATGGAATTTCCGCCGGTCGTCCGGATTGCGGAAATAGCGCGTGCCATCGTCCACCCAGGGCAGGTCGATGTCGCAGAACAGGTAGAGCGCGGGATAGTCGCGATAGGCGTCGAACCACGGATCGCGCGTGCCGGCGAGAATGTCCGACCACACCGCCGTCAGCACCGGATCCGTGTCCTCGATCAGCACGCGATTGGCGCGCAGGCTCGCGGCGGCAACGCCGGCCTGATGCCCCATCACGATCTGGCGCATGTCCTCCGGCGTCGTCGCGCCCGCGCCAAACGCCTCCGTGTGGAAGCGCCCGTACTCCGGCGCCACCACGGTGTCGTAATGGTTGGCCAGCTGTCCCGACAGCGTCGTCTTGCCCGTCGATTCCGCGCCGAACAGCGTGATGCGCTTCAGGTAATAGGGCCGCACGGGACCCGGCAGGAAACGCCAGTTCTCATAGGGATTCTTGCGGATCGCCGTCGCCGACACCGGAAACGCCGTCCGCGCTTCATCGACCGGCACGAAGCGCGCGCCGACCTCCGTCGCCATCCGGTGTCCATACCGTTCGGAGGCAAACACGATGTCCAGCGGCTCGGGGTGATAACGCTTCACGATATCGCGCCAGATCGGCCAGAAATTGACCGGATCGTCCTCGGGCGCCTGCGGCACGACCTCCTCGCAGTGAACGACCCGCGCGGCCGGAAACAGCTCCTGCATCCATCTGTGGCGCAGTACGCCGGGGATCGGATCGTCGGGCAGGGAGCAGACGAGAATCGTCAGCTCGTCCACATAGGCCTTGCCGAAATCGCAGAGATAGACGTGCCCGATATGCGGCGGCATGAACTTGCCAAGCACAAAGCCGCGCCGGGGTTTCGACAGATAGCTCATGCGCTCACGCCGCTCTGCACACTGTCCGGTTGCCCATGCTTCCGCATCTCCCTCTGCCACTCCCACCATCCCCAGAAGGCGTTGAAGAAGAAGAAAACGTAGAGCCCCGTGAACAGCCACATGCCGGCGTTTCCGTAGAGCCAGATCGAGGCGACGTTGACGATCAGCCAGACCGCCCACGTCTCGAGATACTTCCGGTCGAGCAGGTATTGCGCCACCACGCTGACGCTCAGCGTCGAGGCGTCGGTGAAGGCGAGGTCATAGTCGGTGAATTGCGTGAGCGCCCACGACCCGGCCCATGCCGCGATGAGGGCGACCACCACCGCGATCGCCACATGCACCCGGTTGGCGCTGCGGATGCGGGGGCGGCTGCCCTTGTCGCCCCTCAGCCAGTACCACCAGCCGTAAAGCTGCACGAAAACGAAGAACACCTGCAGGACGGCATTGGCCCAGAGCTGGGCCTGCCAGACCACCACAAAGAAGATGGCCGTCCCCACGATGCCGACGGGGAACTGCCACAGGTTCCGTTTCACCCCGAGGATGACGCAGGCCAGCGTCACCAGCGTGGCGGCAAGTTCAAGCGGATTGACGTCCACACCAGTCCCCGGTCTGTCCCGCATGACCCTGCCCCGGGGCGGGCGACAGGGCAATGCTGGCGCAAGAATGCCGCATGCCGGCCGTGGTCCCGGCCTGTTGTGTTGCGCCAAACAGGGCTAGAGATCGCCGCATGAACGATGCCGCCCCGGCTCCCGTCGAGAACGCCGCCAGCACTGGTCCGGCCCGGACCGGACCGGTGAAGCCGGGCCCGTGGCGCATCGCCGACATTGTCGATGGCCGCAAGCTGCGCATCCAGCTCACTGCCGCAGCCCTCGACAATGGCTCGGACCCGGTGGCCCAGCGCAAGCGCGCGCTCGACCTGATCCACGCCGCCCTGTTCCGCGGCCGCATGATCGCGCAGGACCGGCTGGAGGAGGGGGCGGACGGCCTCGACACCGCCGCGCTGATGTCCGCCGTGATGGATGAGGCGCTCTCGGCGCTCTACGACTTCACGGTCGTCCACATCTTCCGCGCCCATAACCCGACCGAGGCCGAACGCATGGCCGTGGTCGCCGTCGGCGGCTATGGCCGCAACGTGCTGGCGCCATCCTCCGACGTCGATCTGCTGTTTGTCCGCAACTACAAGCAGACGGCCTGGGCCGAGAGCGTGATCGAATACATGCTCTATGCGCTCTGGGACATGGGCCTGAAGGTGGGTCACTCGTTCCGCAACATCGACGAGTGCGTGAAGCTCTCGAAGGAAGACGTGACGATCCGCACGTCGATCCTCGACAAGCGCTTCCTCTTCGGCGACCGCGGCGTATTCGACAAACTGTCCGAACGTTTCCAGAAAGACGTTGTGCAGGGCCGTGGCGCGGAGTTCGTCGCGGCGAAGCTCCAGGAGCGCGCCGACCGCCACGCCCGCGAGGGCGATTCACGCTATCGCGTCGAGCCGAACGTGAAGGATGGAAAAGGCGGCCTGCGCGACTTGCAGACGCTGTTCTGGCTCGCCAAATACATTCACGGCGGAAACAACCTCCAACAGGTGCTCGACAACGCGGCCTTCTCTCCGGCCGACAAGGCGATCTTCCTGCGTGAAGCGCGCTTCCTCTGGACCGTGCGTTGCCATCTGCACTTCCTGACGGGCCGCCCGGAAGAACGCCTCTCCTTCGACCTGCAGCCCGAGATGGCCCGCCGCATGGGCTATACCGAGCGCAACAACGCGACAGCGGTCGAGCGTTTCATGAAGCGCTACTTTCTTGCCGCGAAAGAGGTCGGCGCGCTCACCCGCATCCTCTGCGCCAAGCTGGAAGTTGATGAAAAGAAACGCCCCGCCGGCCTCGCCTGGCTCAAGACACAGGCCGCCGCGAAGCCGCTGAAGGAAGAGGGCTTCGCGCTCGATGGCGGGCGCATCACGATCACCAATCCGGACATGCTGGTCGATACGCGCAAGCTGCTGCGCCTGTTCTGGCTCGCAAACGAGCGCCAGGTCGACATCCATCCCGAAGCGATGACGGCGGCGCGCCGCTCGCTCTGGGCCGTCACGCGGCAGGCGCGCACCGACGAAGAATCCCGTGCGATGTTCCTCGACATCATCGCCGGCAAGAACCATCCCGGCCGCGTGCTGCCGCTGATGAACGAGACCGGCGTGCTCGGCCGCTTCCTGCCGGAGTTCGGCCGCATCGTCGGCCAGACGCAGTTCAACATGTACCACCACTTCACGGTGGACGAGCACACGCTGATGGCCGTGACCACGATCCACGACATCGAGCGCGGGCTGGAGAAGCAGCAGCATCCGCTGTCCACCGAACTGTTCCCGAAAATCCAGAACCGCCGTGCGCTCTATCTCGCCATGCTCCTGCACGACACGGGCAAGGGGAAGGGCGACCAGCAGATCGAAGGCGCCAAGCAGGCGCGCTCGGCCGCGCTGCGTCTCGGCGTTCCCGAAGACGAAGCCGAACTGATCGCCTGGCTCGTGGGCAACCACCTCGAGATGAGCGACACGGCCCAGCGCCGTGACATCTCCGATCCGCAGACGATCACCAGGTTCGCGGAGAAAGTCGGCAACCTCGAGCGCCTGCGTCTCCTGCTGATCCTCACCGTCGCCGATATCCGCGCGGTTGGCCCCGGCGTGTGGAATGGCTGGAAGGGCCAGCTCCTGCGTGATCTCTACTATGCCACCGAAGCAGCCCTGCGCGGCGGCCGCGCCGACGAGCACATGGTCCGCGCCCAGCTGGCCGATCGTGCCGAGCAGGCGCGTCGCGCGCTCGCCGACCGTATCGGTCCCACGCCGCAACTCGCCGCCGTGGAGGCCGCCTACTGGATCGGCTTCAACACGGACCAGCAGGCCCGCCACGCCGCAGCCCTCGCGAAGGAAACCGGCCAGCCGATCACGGTTGCGGGCAATGTCGACGGTTCCCGCTCTGCGACGGAATTGCTGGTCTCCGCGCCCGACCGCGAAGGCTTTTTCGCGGACCTCTGCGGCGCGCTCAGCGCGTCCGGCGCCAACATCGTCTCGGCACACCTCTATGAAGCCGGCGATGGCCGCGTGCTCGACGTGTTCGACATCCAGGATTCGCGCGGCAACGCATTCGGCAGCGATCACCCGCACGCGCTCGACCGGTTGATCGCCGACATGCGGATCGCGGCGGCGGGCGGCGAGGGCGTCAAGCGCCCGGGCAAGGCGCCGGCCCCGACGCGCCGCCACGCCGCCTTCATCATTTCGCCGACCGTGCTTATCGACCGCGAGGCCTCGGCCTCGTCCACCATCATCGAAGTCTCGGGCCGCGACCGTCCGGGCCTGCTCTACGACATCGCCCGCGAACTCGCCGACCGCCGCCTCTCGATCAAATCGGCGCATGTCGGCGCCTATGGGGAACGGGTGCACGACGTGTTCTACGTTGAACTGCTCGGCGGGGGCATGATGCCGCCCGACATGGACGAACCTCTCACCACGCGGCTGGTCGAAATCCTCCGCTCCAACGCGCCGAATGCGCCTCGCATCCCCGCACATACCCTTGCGCGGGCCCCGGCCTCCTTCAATCGCTAGGCGGAACCCCTCGGCATGTCCCTTGCGCGCAACGTATTCGTGCAGACGTTCTTCACGCTCGGCAGCCGGGTGCTCGGCTTCGCGCGGGACCTCGCCCTGAACGCAAGGTTCGGCGGGCAGGGGCCGTTGATGGATTGCTGGGCCACGGCCCAGATGCTGCCCAACCTGTTCCGTCGCCTCTTCGCGGAGGGCGCCTTCGCGCAGGGCTTCGTCCCAGTCTTCGCCGCCGCCCGCGCCCAGGAAGGCGCAGACGCTGCCGACAGGATGGCGTCACAGGCGATGGCCTTCATCATGCTGGTGGTGGCGCTGGTCACCATCGGCATCGAGGTTGCCATGCCGGCGATCATGCCCTTTCTGCTGTCGGCTTACATCGACGACCCCAAGATCCTGTCCACCGCCACGCTGATGGCGCAGCTGGCCATGCCCTATCTCGTCTGCATGACGCTGGCCTCGCTGCTGTCCGGCGTGCTCAATACGCTCGGCCGCTTCGCGCTGACGGCGGCTGCGCCGATCATGCTCAATATCTGCACGATCGTGCCGCTGGTGATCGCACCCAACGAACAGCAGGCCGCCGAATGGGCCGCTGCCGCCGTCACCATTTCCGGCGTGCTGCAATGCGCGCTGCTGTGGTGGGGCACACACAAGCTCGGCGTCAACCTGCGCATCATGCTGCCGGTGCTCTCGAAAGGCGTTACGCGCATGCTGGCCATCGCGGTCCCCGGCGCCATTGCCGGCGGCGCGCTGCAGGTCTCCTCGCTGGTGACGCAGGCGCTGTCGGGATCGGACGAAGGCGCGCGCTCCGTGCTCTACAATTCGGATCGCCTCTACCAGCTTCCGCTTGGCCTCATCGGCGTGGCAGTGGGCCTCGCCCTCGTGCCCCGCCTGTCGCGTCACTTCGCCGAGAACGACCATGACGGCGCCGCCCGCACGATGGACGATGGCATCGGCCTCTCCATGGCGTTCACGCTGCCGGCCGCCGTCGCCCTGCTGGTCATGCCGTTCTTCATCATCGACGCCACCGTCACCCGCGGCGCCTTCACCAGCGCGGATGCCCAGCGCACCGCCGAAGTGCTCCGCCAGTTCGCCTGGGGCGTTCCTGCCTTCGTGCTGGCGAAAGTGTTCACCCCGCCTTTCTTCGCGCGTCAGAAGTCAAAGCGCCCGATGCAGTTCTCGCTGGTCTCGGTCGGGATCACCGTCATTGTCGGCGCCTCTCTCTGGTACTGGCTCCCGACTGTCGGCATCGACGGCGCCATCGGCCTGGGCATCGCCACTTCGGCGGGCGCCTGGGTCAACGTCTTCCTGCTGGCCAGCGCGCTTGCGCGGGAAGGCGCGTACACGATGGGCGGCGCGGTCTGGTCGCGCATGACGCGACTTGTCGTCGCCAGCGCCCTGATGGGTGTCTTCGCGGGCGTCTGCGCCTGGCAGTATGAGCTGCTCTCGACCCTGTTGTGGAAGAAGGAAGTGGCGGTCCTCGCGGTGATCGTGATCGGGGTGATCATCTACGGTGTCGCCGCCTTCGCGCTCCGCGCTGTGACGGTCGCCGAGATCAAGGGGGCCCTCCGCCGCGAGAAGGGCGTCGCCGGGGTTCCGTCGGGCGGCGAGGGCTGATAAGTCCCCGCGCCATGACCCAGGAAAAGTCTGAGCAGAAGACCATCGAGTATTCCGGCCCGAAACGCGTGTTCTCGGGGGTGCAGCCGTCTGGCAGCCTGCACCTCGGCAACTATCTTGGCGCGCTGGTGAAGTTCGTCGCCATGCAGCATGAGTACCCCAGCATCTTCTGCGTCGTGGACCTCCACGCCATCACCGTTCCGCAGGACCCGAAACTCCTCGCCGCCCAGACGCGCGAGATCGCCTCCGCCTATCTCGCCGCCGGCATTGATCCGAAGAAGTCGATCATCTTCGCGCAGTCCTCCGTGCTGGCGCATTCCGAACTCGGCTGGATCTTCAACTGCGTCGCCCGCATGGGCTGGGTCGAACGCATGACGCAGTTCAAGGACAAGTCATCCGGCAAGGACGCGGAGAACATCTCCGTCGGCCTGTTCGACTATCCCGTGCTGCAGGCCGCCGACATTCTCGCCTACAAGGCCACGCACGTTCCGGTCGGCGAAGACCAGAAACAGCACCTCGAGCTCAGCCGCGACATCGCCGGCAAGTTCAACCGCGACTTCAACGCCCCGGGCTTCTTCCCGCTGCCCGAGCCGATCTATCAGGGCCCCGGCGCCCGGATCATGTCGCTCAAGGACGGCACGAAGAAGATGTCGAAGTCGGACCCGTCCGACGCCTCGCGCATCAACCTGCTCGATACGGCCGATGACATCGCCAAGAAGATCAAGCGCGCCACGTCCGACTCGGACCTGCTTCCGTCGGAAGTGAAGGGCCTCGAGGGCAGGGCGGAAGCCGCCAACCTCGTTGGCATCTACGCCGTGCTGAACGGCCAGACCGAGCAACAGGTGCTGGACGAGTTCGGCGGCAGCGGCTTCGGCAGGTTCAAGCCGGCGCTGGCCGACCTTGCCGTCGCCAAGCTTGGCCCCGTCGCTGACACCATGCGCCGCCTGATGAACGATCCGGCCGAGGTCGACCGCGTGCTCAAGGATGGCGGCGAGCGCGCCAACGCCATCGCCGCACCCGTGATGGACGAGGTCCGCCGCGTCGTCGGCTTCTGGCGCCCGTGATTGAACCCCGGGGGGAACCGGAGGAATCGAGATGAAAAGACTGGCTGCATCGGTGCTGCTGTTCGCCCTGGTCGCCTGTGGCGGGAAAACGGAAAGCCTGACGATTGCGGACGCGACTTATCGCCCGCCGCTCACGGATGGGGGGACGGGCGCCGCCTATTTTTCGATCACGTCGAACATCCCGGACAAAATCGTTAACGTCTCCTCGCCCGACGCTCAGGCGATCGAGATTCACCAGTCGGACAATTCTGGCGGCATGGCCTCCATGCACCGGATGCAGTCCGTTGATCTTCCAGCGGGAAAAACCGTGGCCTTTGGCCCCGGCGGCCTGCATCTCATGGTCATTTCGCCTACCCCCCAGCACGCGAGCGCCACATTTCGGATTCAAATCGAACTAGAATCCGGGAGATCGCAGACTATCTCGTTCGATGCGGCGAAGCCGGGCGCCTAACTGCACGGTAACGCCACATAAAGGATTGTTGGGTTGAGGTTAACGTCAGGCTCGTTCAGGGTCTGGATCTGCTAGCCGGGGCTGGGCATGTCGGTTCTCAAACTACGCCGCGACATGGTCGTGGTCGAAGATGAGCGGGAGACGGATACCGTCTCCGAGAGCGACCGCCCGTTCCCGCTTCGCAAGCTGGACGTGGAATCCGAAGACATCGTCGAAGGTCACATCACCGAGGCCCACGACGACGCGGACGATCACGACATCCACATCGATCCGCCGAAAACCTTCTTCCAGCACGTCCGCTTCTGGTTCAACACCGCCGCGATCATCGCCCTGCTGGGCGCCTATCCGGCGCTGACCATTGCTTCGAGCGATGTTGGCGATCGCGATTTCGAGAACCTGATCAACCGCGCCGAATGGTCCTCGCCGCTGATCGGCGGCGCCGCGACGCTGATGGAACAGCATTTCGACCAGCTCGGCTGGGCTTCCGACGCCGAAGCGTGGGAGCCGATGGCGCGTCTCACGGCCAAGCCCGCCTATCAAGCCGCGATGGCCGATGCGCTGGGCGATGTCATCCGTCTCGCCAACACGCAGGCGATTGCCGCCGGTCATCCCGATGTGGATCTCGACGCCGCCGCGCGCCTCGTGAAAGAGGATTCGACCGGCATCCAGCTGCGCGCCGCGCGCGATGCGCTGGTCAATCATGACCGCCGCCTGCGCCGCCGCGACGCCATCACCGAAATGTCGGCACAGGACGTGTTCGCCCAGGTCAGCCTGCTCGGCGGATGGGCCAGCGCCAGCCAGCAGCAGATCATCGCCACGTCCGCCTCGATCGGCGGCAGCCCGATGGACGAAGAGGCGACCCGCGCCGTCTACGCCGCCAAGGGCAGGGCCACCATCGCCTTCCTGATGCTTGACGCCATGAAGTGGCAGGAAACACCCGAGCTTGCGAAACTGCGTAACACCGCGATGGCCGCCTGGCGCGACGTTGCGAAATTCCATCCGCTGATCGTGTTCAACGGCGATCCCGACGGCTCGCTGTTCGGCAACCATCCAGCGGCGATGAGCTTCCAGATCGCGCGCGCTGAAACGGCGACACAGGCCTACGTCGCAGCCGTAAAAGCGGCCATCCCGGCGGCCGCCCAGCCGGCGAAACCTGTCGCGGCCGGCGGCTCGCCCACCGGCGCCGCGCCGTAACCGCCACCCTAGCGTCAGGCTTGACCTCTCACCCGCCAGAGCGCCTGATCGCCGCATGACAGGTTTGTCACGAAAATACCTGGCCGTGTCCGACGAAACAGAAGAGTGCGTCAGCGCCCTCCTGCTCGCTGGCATGAAGGCGAAGGCGCGGGGCGCCGGCGTGGTGATCCTGCGCTGCGCCCGCATGCCGGGCCTCGGCGGCTGGGTCGGCCTCGACAAGGAGATCAACCAGGACGCCATCGACTCGGCCCGCCTAAAGGCGATGAAACATGTCGATCTCGTCGAGCAGAAAGTCGCCCTCAAGCCGGAGCTGATCGTCAGCGACGAGGAGCCGGTGGATGCCATCCGCAAGCTGGTCGACAATGACCGGGCGATCAAGGAACTGATCCTGGCCGCAGCCTCGGGTTGGCGGCCGGGTCCGCTGGTCTCCCGGCTGGGAAAGGGGAAGCCGGTGTCCACCCGCCCGATCGCGGTCACCGTGATCCCCGGCGGCCTGTCGGAAGAGCTTCTGAAGGATATTGGCGGCTTTGCCGGCTAGGGGCCGGGTGTAACGCATTGCGCAAGACGCCCGGCGGGGCCATCTAGCAGCCAGAAACAGGCGGTTCCCATGTTCATCCAGACCCAGTCGACGCCCAACCCGGCCACGCTGAAATTCCTGCCCGGCCAGGACGTCTCGCCCTCCACCCCCTACGAGTTCATCTCGGACGAGGAAGCCGCCGCCTCGCCGCTGGCCGCCGCCCTGTTTGGTGTGACGGGTGTCGCCGGCGTGTTCTTCGGGTCAGACTTCGTCTCGATCACCAAGTCGGAAGACGCCGACTGGGCCGTGGTGAAGCCGCAGGCGCTGGCCGCCATCATGGACCATTTCGTCTCCGGCGCGCCGCTGATGGCGGACACCGCCGACCGCAAGGAAGCCCCCGCTGTTGAGGACGATGTCGTCTATGAAGGCGAGACCGCCGAGATCGTCGCCGAGATCAAGGAACTGATCGCGACCCGCGTCCGCCCCGCCGTGGCGAATGATGGCGGCGACATCATCTTTAAGCGCTTCGATGTCGCGACCGGCATCGTGCATCTGTCGATGCGCGGCGCCTGCTCGGGCTGCCCGTCCTCCACGCTCACGCTGAAGCAGGGTGTCGAAAACCTTCTGCGCCACTACGTGCCGGAAGTGACCGCGGTCGAGGCGGCCGCCTGATGGGAAAGCCGCTTGGCGATGCTGATCTCGACCAGCTCTTCCGCACCGCCCGCACCCGCCGCGGCTGGACGGACGAAGAGACGCCCGAAGTCCTGATCCGCGCGACCTACGATCTCCTGAAGATGGCGCCGACCGCGTCCAACATCTGCCCGGGGCGCTTCATGTTCGTGCGCACGGCGGAGGCCAAGGCGCGCCTGATGCCGCATCTCGATGAAGGCAACCGCAAGCAGACCGAAGCCGCGCCGTGGACCGCCATCGTCGCCTACGATCTCGATTTCGTGGCTCATCTCGGCAAGCTCATTCCCCACGCGCCGAATGCAAAAGACTGGTTCGCCGATCCGAAGAATGCCGAATGGAACGCCATCCAGTCCGGCACGCTGCAGGGCGCCTACCTGATGATCGCCGCGCGCTCCCTCGGCCTCGATTGCGGACCGATGGGCGGGTTCAGCCGCGAAGGCGTCGACACCGAATTCTTCCTGTCCGATCCCAAGATGAAGTCGTGGCGCTCCAGCTTCCTCTGCAATATCGGCCATGGCGATGACACGCGCCTGCGCCCACGCGCGCCGCGTCTCGATTTCGACGAAGCCTGCCGGATCGTCTGATGCTTGTCCTCGGCGTCAACACAGTCGCCGACGCCTGCGAGGCGGCGCTGGTGCGCGATGGCGCGATCGTCGCGGATTACGCCGAGCCGATGAACCAGGGCCATGATGCGCGTCTCGCGCCGGTGGTCGAAACGCTGATGCAGCGCGCCGGCGTCGCCTTCACTGATCTCACCCGCGTGGCCGTCGTCGTCGGCCCCGGCTCCTTCACCGGCGTCCGTGTCGGCGTCGCTTTCGCGCGCGGGCTCGGCCTTTCGCTCGACATTCCCGTTGTCGGCGTCACGAGCCTCGAAGCGATCGAGGGCCTGCCGTCGCACGGCTATGTGCTCGGCCTGCTGCCCGCCAAGCGCCGCCCGCCGCATCGTACCTGGTGGGGCCAGTTGCTCGACGCGGGCAGGGGCGGGGCGGAAGCGTTCGAGGCGGAAGAGGCAGAGCTGGCCGCGCTAGCCGCAGGTACGGATGCTGTCTGTGGTGGAGTTGAAGGGCTACCCGATCTCGGAACGCGGCATATTCCAGGTGCGCCCTCCGCGCGCGCAGCAGCCCTGTTTGCAGCCCGGCTGTCGCCGCACGACCTGCCGCCAGCACGCCCCGTCTATGTCCGCGAGCCGGACGCCACGCCCATGCGCCCGGTCAGCGGATGATCGTCCGCCCCGCCATGCCTGAGGATGCGGAGGCCCTGTCGCGCATTCACACCCAGTCCTTCGACGATGGCTGGACCCCGGCCGACATCACGACATGGATCAACCGGCCCAAGGGCATCGCCCTGCTGGCGGAAGAGGACCGCGAACAATTCGCATTTGCGCTGGCGCTTGCCGCTGGCGACGAGGCCGAACTTCTCACCATCGCCACGGATCCGGCCCGGCGGGGGCAGGGCCTCGGCCACATGATTTTCCGTGCGCTCGACACGGAAGCAGCTGGTCGTGGCCTCAACCGCTGGATTCTGGAGGTCGCGCGCAACAATCTGCCCGCCATCGCCCTCTATAAATCCGAGGGATTCGTGGAAATCGCCGTCCGGAAAGCTTATTATAAGCAGAGGGAAGGGCGGGTGGACGCGCTGGTCATGTCACGGCCTGTTGGTTCCAGCGATAGACATGGCGCTGGCTGACAAGCATATGTCCACCAAACGTCCGCAACAGGCGACACGGCGCACGCCAGCGCCAGCAAGGAGGTCCGCGTGATCGAGCAGAGGTGCGTCGAGAAGGGTCTGCGCATGACGGAGCAGCGCCGCGTGATCGCGCGCGTGCTATCGGAAGCGTCCGATCACCCGGACGCGGAGGAACTTCATCGCCGCGCCGCCGCCGTGGACTCCAACATCTCGCTGGCCACGGTCTATCGCACCGTGAAGCTGTTCGAGGATTCCGGCATCATCGAGCGCCACGATTTCCGCGATGGCCGCTCGCGCTATGAAGAAGCTCCGGACGAGCATCACGACCACCTGATCGACGCGAAGTCGGGCAAGGTCGTCGAGTTCCATTCCGAAGAGATCGAGAAGCTGCAGATCGAGATCGCGCGCAAGCTCGGCTATCGCCTGATCGACCACCGCCTCGAACTCTACGGCGTCCCGCTGGACGACGAGAAGAAGTAACCCGCATGGGCCAGGCGCCGCAGAAGCCCAATACCAAGGGCCTCTACATCAAGACCTATGGTTGTCAGGCCAACGTCTACGATTCCGAAAGGATGCGCGACGTGCTGGCGCCGCTTGGCTATTCCCCGGTCGATGCGCCGGAGGCGGCGGACCTTGTCGTGCTCAACACCTGCCACATCCGCGAGAAGGCGACGGAGAAAGTGTTCTCCGAACTCGGCCGCCTCAAGGAGATGAAACAGGAATCCGGCGGCGCCATGCGCATCGCCGTCGCCGGCTGCGTTGCCCAGGCCGAGGGCGAGGAGATCATGCGCCGCCAGCCTGCGGTCGACATGGTCGTCGGTCCGCAAGCCTATCACCGCCTGCCAGAAATGATCGCGCGCCTGTCGCGCAAGACCGGCGATGTGCTTGAGATGGATTTCGCGGCCGAGGAAAAGTTCGACGCGCTTCCGAAGTCTCGCGAGGTCAACGGCCCGTCCGCCTTCCTCGCCGTGCAGGAAGGTTGTGACAAGTTCTGCACGTTCTGCGTCGTGCCCTATACGCGCGGCGCCGAATATTCGCGCGGCGTTGACGCCATCATCGCCGAGGCGCGCGAGCTGGCGCGCAAGGGCGTGCGCGAGATCGTGCTGATCGGCCAGAACGTGAATGCCTGGCATGGCGCGGCCCCCGCGCACGATCCGAAGGGCGGGGAGTGGGGTCTCGGCGACCTCATCCGGCATGTCGCGAAGATCGGCGGTATCCAGCGCATCCGCTACATGACCAGCCATCCGCGCGACATGGCCGAGGACCTGATCCAGGCCCACGCCGATGTCGAACAGCTCGCGCCCTTCCTGCACCTGCCCGTGCAGGCCGGCTCCGATCGCATCCTCAAGGCCATGAACCGTCAGCACACGGCGGAGGCCTATCTCCGCATCGTCGAGCGCGTGCGCGTCGCGCGGCCCGACATTGCGCTGGCGTCCGATTTCATTGTCGGCTTCCCGGGCGAGAGCGACAAGGATTTCGAGGACACGCTCGCGCTGGTGAAGGCCGCCGGCTACGCGCAGGCCTATGCGTTCAAGTATTCGCCGCGACCGGGCACGCCCGCGTCGGGCATGCATCTGCAGGTCGAAGAAGCCGTGAAGGACGAGCGGCTCGCGCGCTTGCTGTCGGCCATCAATGAACAGGCGCAGGCCTTTAACTCCGCCACCGTCGGGCGCAAGGTGCCTGTGTTGTTTACCCGGCAGGGCAAGCGCGACGGGCAGGTGCTCGGCTATTCCCCCTACATGCAATCCGTCCATGTCGAGCAGGGCGCACACCTGGCCAACCAGATCGCGGAGATCGAAATCATCGGCGCAACCATGACCAGCCTGACCGGCCGCCTCGTCACAGCAGAGACGCAAGCGTGAGCAGCAAGCCAAAGACCCCTCGGGCCGCCACGCATCGTTTCGTCGTGCCAATCGCCAGCCAGCAGATGCTGCGCGACGTGTGCGGACCCGCGCACGCGCACCTGCAACTGCTCGAACAGGCTTTCGCTGATGACGGCGTGCGCGTCGACAGCCAGGCGCAGGGCGGCGAGATCGTCGTCACCGGCAATGGCGAGGGCGCAAAGCAGGCAGCCGATGCACTGCAGGCCTTCGCGCGCCGCATCGCCGGCGGCGCCGATGCCTCGGTCGCCGAACTCGAAGCCGCCATCCGCCTGACAGTCAGCCACGGCGTTGCCGCCGCATCTGGCGATGCAATCATGGGGCTGCGCAAGCCCGTGATGGCGCAGACGCCGGGCCAGCGCGCTTATCTTGAAAAGCTGCGGCAGGACGATCTCGGCCTCGTCTTCGGCGTCGGCCCGGCCGGCACGGGCAAGACCTATCTCGCCGTCGCCATCGGCGCCGCCGAACTCAAGTCCGGCAAGCGCGAGCGGCTGATCGTGGCGCGGCCTGCGGTGGAAGCGGGCGAGAAGCTTGGCTTCCTGCCCGGCGCGCTGGAGGAAAAAGTCGATCCTTACATGCTGCCGATCTGGGATGCGCTCAACGAATGCCTCGGCGCGCAGGAAGTGGATCGCCGGAAGGAGCGCCGCGAGATCGAGGTTGCGCCGCTGGCCTTCATGCGCGGCCGCACGCTGAAGAACGCCTTCGTCATCATCGACGAGGCGCAGAACGCCACCGTGCCGCAGATGAAGATGGTGCTCACGCGCCTCGGCCGTGGCTCGCGCATGGTGGTGACAGGCGATCCCTCGCAAACCGACCTGCCGGGCGGTGTGAAGTCCGGCCTCGGCCACGCCATGTCGATCCTCAAGGACGTAAAGGGCGTGGCGATCGAACAGCTGACGCGGGCGGACGTGGTGCGCCACGAACTCGTCGGCCGGATCATCGACGCCTACGACAAGGATTCCGCGAAAGGAGCGGCCCGCAAGTGAGTGCCGCGCCGCCAGACGACAGCCTTTCCATCGACCTGCGCACGGCCGACCCACGCTGGGACGTGCTGGGCGATCTCTATGCCTTTGCCGCGCACGTGCTGGGATTTGCGTCGGCGCGGATGCAGCAGGGCGGGGAAATCGCCATCCTGCTGACGGATGATGCCGAAATGCACGCCCTCAACAGGCAATGGCGGGGCAAGGACAAGCCCACTGACGTCCTGTCCTTCCCCTCCGAAGATCCGGAAATTCCGGGCCAGCCTCAATACCTTGGCGACATTGCCATCGGGTATGACACGGCCCTGAAGGACGCTGAAACCATGGGGCGGTCGCTCGAGGCCCATGCCAGCCACCTGATGGTCCATGGCTTCCTGCATCTCATCGGGTATGATCACATCGAACCGGAAGATGCGAAGGTGATGGAACCTCTGGAAACCGAGATACTGGCGGGCCTCGGCTGGCCCGACCCCTATGCCACAGGTCCCTACGCGCCTGATGCCAACGCCCCCGGGCAGGAGAGCTGATCCATGCCCAGCGATGGAGAGCCTCCCCAGCGCGAATCCCTGCGCCAGAAGCTTGCCCGCCTGATCGCCGGCGGGCCTGATCCCGATGCGCCCACGCCGGGCGCGGCATCGACAGCGCCCACCGCCATCCGCCTGCGCCTCAAGGAATTCGAGACCGCGACCGTGCGCGACGTGATGACGTCGCGCGTCGATATCGCTGCGGTGGAAATCGATGCGACGCTGGGCGACGTGCTCGGTCTCTTCGCCCGCGAAGCTCACTCACGCATGCCGGTCTATCGCGACTCGCTGGATGAGCCGCTGGGCTTCATCCACATCAAGGATGTGGTGGCCGAAGGCGTGCGCGGAAACTGGTCCGCCGAGACGCAGGGCTCGAAGCCGCTCCAGCGCCTGCTGCGCGAGATCATGTACGTGCCGGAATCGACCCCGCTGCCGGACCTGCTGGTCCGCATGCAGTCGAGCCGCATCCACATCGCGCTGGTGATCGACGAATACGGCGGCACGGGCGGCATGGTCTGCCTCGAGGATCTCGTCGAACAGATCGTCGGCGACATCGAGGACGAACATGACGATGTGCGTCCCCTCGTCATCCGGCGTGGCAAGTCGACCTGGGAAGTCGACGGGTCGGCGCCGATCGAGGATGTCGCGCGCGACACCAAGCTGCCGATCATCGTCGAGGATTTCGAGGATGAGGTGGATACGTTCAGCGGCCTGATCTCGGCGATCGCCGGGCGCGTGCCGCAGGCCGGCGAGACGATCGAGCATCCGCGTGGGCCCACGATCGAGATTCTCGAAGCCGATCCGCGGCGCGTGATCCGTGCAAAACTGCGCGGCCCGAAAGCGGCGCCATCCGCGCTTGCCGAAGACAAGACTGCGGCGGTAGACCGGTAGCCAACCGGCCACGATGCACTGAGAAGGGGCTGACCGGCCTGATGGTCCGGGGAGGGGCAATGACAAGCATGCGTTCGGCGAGTGATCCCCAGCCCCATGGCCGCGGAAACTTCCTGTCGCCTGCCTATCTCTGGGTTGCCGGCCTGCAGGGCTGGCGCGCGCTGGCGTTCTGCGCCGTGCTGGGCGCGCTCGCCAATCTGGCCCTGCCGCCCTTCCACTTCTGGCCGTTCTACGCGCTGTCACTGTCGGGCCTGATCTGGAGCCTCGACGCCGCGCGTCTGGCGCCGCGTCCGCGACGGGCTGCGTTGTGGCGCGTGGCGAGCTTCGGCTTTGCCTACTACCTCGTGGGCATGCACTGGATCGCGTGGGCGTTCCTCGTGAATCCTGACTCCTACTTGATCTTCATCTGGATGCCGCTCATCGCGCTGCCCGGCCTCCTGTCGGCCGTGCTCGCGGGCACGATGTTCCTTGTCTATCCGTACTGGTGCCTCGGGCCGGCGCGGCTGATCATCTTCTCGGTCGCCTTCATGTTCGCCGAGTGGTTCCGCGCCTCGCTGTTCGGCATTGGCGGATTCCCGTGGGACATGCCGGGCATGATCTGGGCGCCGGGCGAGGCGATCTCCCAGTCGGCGTCGATCTGGGGCATTTACGGCCTCTCGCTCGTCACCGTTGTTGCGATGGCGTCGCCCGCCGTGCTGACGGATTCGCGCCAGCGTGGATCGCCGGCGTCGCGCGCCGCGCCACTGATCGTGGCGGCCATCGTGTTCGGCGCCATCTGGGGCTGGGGCGCGCGGCGCCTTGGCGAAGCGCCGATGACCGAACCCACGGGCGCGCTGGTGCGCCTCGTCGATACGGGCGTGCCGCAGCACGTGAAGCACCAGCCGGAAGCAGCCGTACCGATTGTCGAACGCTTTATCCGGCTCACCGGCCCCTCGACGGCAAACACCCCGCAGATCGTCATCTGGCCGGAGGGTGCGGTTCCCTACTTCCTGTTCGGCTGGGATCCGGCCCTGCGCGCGATCACTGAATCGCTGGGCTCGCGCAAGCTGATCATCGGCACGGCGCGTGTTGAAAACGTCGGAAAGGACGAACAGCGATTCTACAATTCCCTAGCCGTGCTCAACAACGATAGCGACACACAGGGCGCGCAGGCCTGGTATGACAAGCACTGGCTGGTGCCGTTTGGCGAGTTCGTGCCCTTCATCGGCATCCTGAAGAACATCGGTCTCAAGACGTTGCAGGATCTCGCACCCGGCGGGTTCGACCCGGGCCCGGGATCGCAGACGATTGAGGTCCAGGGCATCCCGCGCTTTGCGCCGCTGATCTGCTACGAGGGCATCTTCCCGGGTTACGCGCCCAACGGCGCCGACCGTCCGGAATGGCTGGTCAACATCACCATCGATGCGTGGTTCGGCCAGCTGTTCGGTCCCGGCCAGCACGCGGCGCAGGCGCGCTATCGCGCCATCGAGGAAGGCCTGCCGATGGCGCGCGTGGCCAGCCTTGGCGAAACCGGCATGATCGACGGCTATGGCCGCTGGACGGCGCGCGGTGCGCCGCCTGACCCTGCGCTCTACGGGGCTGACCCCGAAGGCTGGCAGGCCAGCGTGGTCGATGCGCGCATTCCGGCGGCGCTGGAAGCCACGCCCTACAGCAACTGGCGCGATGGATTGTTCTGGCTGATGCTGCTGTCGCTCAACCTCGGGTTGTTCGTCCTGCCACGCCGCTAAGCTACCTGCTAACTCAACCTGCGAGTGGGGCTCTGGGCGGGAGGCTGCGGTGGAAACGCGCGATCCAACTGACATCGACCGTATCGTCAGCGACCGGATACTGGCGCGTCGTGTCGAACTGGACATGTCCCAGCCGGAACTGGCCGAGCGTGTCGGCGTCACCTTCCAGCAGGTCCAGAAGTACGAGAACGGCCGCAACCGTGTATCGGCCGGCCGCCTCTACGAACTGGCCAAGGCGCTGGGCGTGACCATCCAGTATTTCTACGAAGGCGCCCCGCGCCTCGCGGCCATGCGCCGCGGCGCCGCTGAGGAAGCCGCCGATTTTGCCGGCCCCGCTGTTGGTGAGGAAATCGAACTGCTCGCGGCTTTCCGCCGGATCGAGCAGGCCTCCTCCCGCAAGGCAGTGATTGAACTGGCGAAAAAACAGGCGCGTCCTGCCGCCAAAACCGCCCGGAAACCGGCCCCTCGAAAACGCTAACAGCTCAACGCTGGCGCACGTTGCGCTAAACCATATAAAGCTTTCTTTATATGCCCCGCTGGGTTAAGGCAGCCGGGTTGCCTGAAGGGAGTTTCGCGTGGCGCGTTCCGAATACCTTTTCACCAGCGAATCCGTGTCCGAAGGCCATCCGGACAAGGTGTGCGACCGCATCTCGGACGAGGTTGTGGACCTTTATTACAAGACCACGATCGCGCAGGGTCTGGACGTCTGGGCGCTGCGTTGCGCTGCCGAGACCCTGGCCACCACGAACAAGGTCGTCATCGCTGGCGAATTCCGCGGCACGGACGCTGTGACGAAAGACCTGATCGCGCATCATGCGCGCATGGCGATCAAGGACATCGGCTATGACCAGGAGGGTTTCTCCTGGCGCGACGCCGACATCGAAGTCCTGCTGCACGGCCAGTCCGAACATATCGCTCAAGGTGTGGACGCCTCGGGCAACAAGGAAGAGGGCGCCGGCGACCAGGGCATCATGTTCGGCTATGCCACGAACGAGACGCCCGAGCTGATGCCGGCGCCGATCCAGTTCAGCCACAAGATCCTGAAGCTGCTGGCCGACGCCCGCCATAGCGGCAAGGAGAAGACGCTGGCGCCGGACGCGAAATCGCAGGTCACCGTGCGCTACGAGAACGGCAAGCCGAAGGAAGCCGTTTCCATCGTGCTCTCGACGCAGCACACCGACCCGAAGCAGACCTCCGACGACATTCGCAAGATCGTTGAGCCCTACATCCGTCAGGCGCTCGGCGACGTGCTGCCGATCGCGAAGAACTGCAAATGGTGGATCAACCCGACGGGCAAGTTTGTCATCGGCGGTCCCGATGGCGATTGCGGGCTGACGGGCCGCAAGATCATCGTCGACACCTACGGCGGTGCTGCCCCGCATGGCGGCGGCGCGTTCTCGGGCAAGGACCCGACCAAGGTCGACCGTTCGGCCGCCTATGCCGCGCGCTATCTCGCCAAGAACGTTGTGGCGGCTGGTCTCGCCGACCGCTGCACGATCCAGCTCTCCTACGCCATCGGCGTTCCGGAGCCGCTGTCGATCTACGCGAACTGCGATGGCACCGAGAAGTGCGACCTCGCCAAGCTGGAAAAGCGTCTTGGCGAAGTCATGGACCTCAAGCCGCGCGGCATCCGCAAGCACCTCGACCTCAACAAGCCGATCTACGCCCGCACCGCCGCCTACGGCCATTTCGGCCGCGCGCCGGACGCCGATGGCGGCTTCTCGTGGGAGAAGACGGACCTGGTCGGCTCGCTGAAGGGCCTCGCCTAGTCATTGCTGTCGCAATTCCGGCGACGAAGCCCTCGCTCAGGCGTAAGTTTGCGCCATGATCGAGGGCTTTCGCTTTTTGCCTGAATACTTCAGCCCGGCGCAGCAAAAGGCGCTGGTGGCAGAGGTGCTCGGCCTTCTGGAAGAGAACCCGCTCTATCGCGGGGCGATGCCGCGCACGGGGACGCCGCTCTCTGTGCGCAACACAAATCTCGGGCCGCTGGGGTGGGTGAGCGACATCAAGGGCTATCGCTACCAGCCGACGCATCCGGTGACGGGAAAGGCGTGGGCGGCGATTCCGGAAGCGATGCTCGATCTGTGGGAGACCGTATCGAACTATCCCGCGCCGCCACAGGCGTGCCTCGTCAACTGGTATGAGGCGGGCTCGAAGCTGGGGCTGCACATAGACGCAGATGAGACGGCGAAGGATGCGCCGGTGGTGTCCGTTTCACTGGGCTCGCGGGCGCTGTTCCGGTTGGGTGGGCTGGAACGCAAAAGCCCGACGTCCTCCATGCGGCTGGCGTCGGGCGATGTGGTTGTGCTCGGTGGCACATCGCGAAGGGCCTATCACGGGGTGGACCGGATATATCCCGACAGCTCCACGCTGGTTCCCGGCGGGGGACGGATCAACCTGACCCTGCGCCGCGTGACGGCGCCAGATTAGGCCGCCAGATCAGGCCGTTTGGGGACCATCCACCGGCCAGTGCAGGTTGAGCGTCGGCAGCGGCGCGGCGGTCGGCTTGTCGGACAGGGTGCGGGCGAGGGGGTGGCGGCCGATCTTGCGGCGCAGCTCGTCGTCGGGGGTTTCCGAAGCCATCCGGTAGACGCGGTTGCTGGGGTCGCGCTCGTCGATGATCAGCACGTCCGCATTGCCGCGGAACCAGGCGCCACGCGCATGACCTTCATTGTCGATGTGCAGGACAACGACTGCCTTTTTCGACTTGTCGGCAAACGGCCACATGGTTTCCAGCCCCTGAGAGGAAGTTTGACGGCCAGCCGCCACCTCGCAAAACCAACGAGCGAAGGGCAATCGTGTTCCCGGGGCCAGCAAAATAAGGCGATGCCGCAGGCCCGACAGGCCAGGTTAAGCAGCGGTTAAACACGCGCGGGCTAGGCTTCGTTACCATGACCACCCTGATGCCCCTGTCCACGATCAGCATGCTTTACGGCTCATCGTCGTCGACGAGCGGCATCGACATGTCGCTTGTGACCGGGGGGACGACGTCCTCCGGAACGCCGGCGGCGAGCGCGGGGACGATCAAGTCGGCCCTGGTGAGCGCCGAGAAGAACGAAGCAAAGCAGCTTGCCCAGGTGGCCAAGGACCCGCAGGTCCAGCGCGATCTCGCCCGCTATGCCAAGGTCGTGAAGAACGCCGATTCGATCGAGGACGTGCTCAACGATCCGATCGCCCGCAAGGTGCTGATGACGGCGACGGGGCTGAAGGCGGACGTCGACAATATCGGGATGGCCAAGAAGGCGCTGCTGTCTGATCCCACGGACGCCACCTCCGTCGCGGCGAAGATGTCCTCGATCAATGGCGGCTGGCTGCAGTTTGCGCAGACCTACAACCTCGCCGAATACGGGCTTGATCGTCTCTACCCGCAGCAGGATGGCGCGGCGGGCCGCTGGCGCATCGCGTTCGAGCGGGAAGGCGAGACGATCGAGGCGATGCTGGAAGTGACCAAGGGCCGGGGCGGAACGTATGCCGCGACCGTCGATGGCGTGCAGGTTCCGATCTCGGTCAACGGCAGCGATGTCACCATCGATACGATCTGGCGCGATGATGTGGACGAGCTTCACACGACGCGGTTCGTGGGGACGCTGGGCAAGGATGGCTTCTCCGGCGCGCAGTATGATGACGGCGTGAAGCAGGCAAATGACTGGAGCGCGGACGCCTATTTCAAGGATGCGCTGACCGACATCAGCAACAACTACATCGCCGAAAAACGCCTCGACATGCTGGACGAGCAATTGCCGGGGCTGGGCTCGGCGGTGCTGTTCAAGCAGGTCGCCCCGACCCTTGAGGATGCGCTGGATATTCTCGGTTCGCCGCTTGGTCGCGAGATCGTCACCACCGCCTTCAACATTCCCAAGCAGATTGCCGTGCAGTCGATCGAGGCGCAGGTGAAGGCAATCAACCAGCGCATGAACCCGGCCAAGCTGCAGAACGAGTCCTTCGTCGATACGATCGCCCAGCGTTATCTGATCATGCTGAATGGCGGCACGG
>Ga0208492_1000821_pt1 | contig 23468 bp, 20 predicted proteins | sample Subbioar_CSW14AB_FD_184820 | JGI IMG/M metagenome (GOLD analysis project Ga0208492, IMG submission 184820) | Serpentinite rock and fluid subsurface biosphere microbial communities from McLaughlin Reserve, California, USA - CR12Mar_CSW14AB (SPAdes) | ecosystem: Environmental > Terrestrial > Deep... | reverse complement strand
AGCTGACCGCCGAACATGGTGCCAAAGCCAACTTGCCCTTCCGTGGCGGCTTCTTGCATCATGGCAATCATTTGACCAATCGAATCGCCGGGAAAATCGAGCTTTAAATTGACGACTTTTCCATCTTGATTGATTTTTAAATCGTTTAGGTATTTCGACGCCTGATTAAACACTTCCTTTTGCCGTGCACTGGCGGCAAACATCGTCGCCTGTGCCGTTTTCATCAGAATGGGCAGGGATTTGAGTGACACGACCGCCGCCGAAGCCTTGCCTTGTTCTCCGTAGTCGAGGGCGATGGAGAGGGAGGATTTTTCTCCGAAGTCCGCGGTGATCTTGGCCGTCTGGTACTTCCCGATCGGCATGAAAGGCGCCATGGCCGCCGTGGGAGGGGGCGTGTTCGTTTCGAAGTTCTTGTAATGGACGTAAAATTGCCTCTCCGACTCCAGGCCTTGCTGGACGGAACTCGCGAGGGTGCCGGGCGCGGTTCCCCCCTTGAGTTTGGTCACGGCGTCGAGCGCGTTTTTGTTTGGCGCGAAAATAAGGGTCTTGTCGCCGGGACATAGGTAGGCGCAGGAACTGTCGGCGGCATAGCGATAGATTCCCCGACCATTCAAATCTTCCCTGGTCGCCGTCTTGCTTTCATCCATCTTGCTACGGTTCATTTTTTTATTCGTATGAACCACAAAAATTGCCTGCGAATTGAATTCTTTCAATACAGGTACGACGATGCTGACCCGTTGCACATCGTTCAACTGAATTTCCATGGCCTTGAAGAAATTGTTTTCTCCCAGGGCTCCGCGCATGATGTACTTCTGAATCAAGGCCCCTTCATTCGTGCTAAACAACTTTTGGGTATCGATGGTGACAAAGGCCTCAGGCTCTCCCTGAAATATCGCCTTCTCATCGAGTTCGACTTCCGCCATCATTTTTGGCAGGACGAATATGCCGGCAAGTACCAAAAGAGCCAGAACGAGCGCCCCACCCCCCAAGCCGGCAATCAACCCCCAATTGGCCCCTTCGGAGGAAGACTTGGACGGCTTCTTTTTCTTCTTTTTCTTCTTCTTGGGAGCCTCGTCTTCATCGGAGGCATCATCCCCATCGGCAGATTGAACCACTGCTTTGACGGCCGGTTGCACAATCGCCGCGATCACCGGTTGGGCCTGAATCGCCACGGTCCTTGATTTTTTTGGAGGCGGCGGTGGAGCCGGCGGCGCTTCGGGAGTTGCGACCAGCACGGCTGTGCCCGACTGATCGACTGACGGCGCTTCGATGACAGACTGGCACGCCGGGCAGCGGAATTTTTTTCCCGCTAACTCATCGCGTACTTGAAGGCGTTTTCCACAAGAACAATTCACGACCAGAGGCATGGCCACCTCATCAAAAAACTGGGTACCTTTTATCCTAACTTATCACAGCCTGGAACCCAAGGGGGTTTGCGCTGAACCGATTCACAACGGGACTCACCATGAGCGCTTTCCCCATCAATCTTCTTTCTCATTTTTCTTGTCGTTCGCCGCGGCATCTTCCATCAGGAAGAAGAGCCTGACCTGAGCCAGCATGCCGTCCAGCGCAACCAACAGGCGATCCCGGCTTTCCTTATCAAGCGGGCGGCCCGATTGAATATATGATTTGTTCTCAATTATATATTCATCTATCGCGCCGAATAGGTCGAGGATTTTCTCTGGCAGATCCTGCCGGACCGAGCGCGGCACCGACATCCACTCGCTTCGCTGTTCTTGCGAAATCGCCCGGTATTGATCGAGCTTTTGCAGGACCGTCTCGACTCGGCTTGGGTCGCGAAGCCGCACGGGAGTGCCGAGCACAAACGAAATCCTCGTGGAATTCAGTCGAAACAGCGGGATAAGCAACTCATTTTTCAACCGTCCGGTTAGCGGCCGAAAATACTCGATCTCGCGGTAGACATCCCATAACTCCCAGTTGGCGCGAGCCGTTTCCACTAATACAAGGCCGCTCACGGCGACCGCGCCCAACATTCCCAGGGATCGAAAAATCCGCGCCGGCACACTTTGTATATTCTTGGAAAATCCCAACCAGCACCAGGAAATCAGCGCCCCGGCGAGGGCGCCGCCAAAGTGTCCGGAAGCGCTAACCTTGGCCATGAAACTGATGGCAATCATGAATCCCAGGTTGATTGTGACCTGCTGCCCCCACAGATAATGCAACCGGCGCGACAGCATTTTTCGATTCGACAAAAACCAGACACCATCCGCGGCAATCACCCCGGAAAGGGCCGCCGAAGCTCCGGCGCCGCCAAACGGATTCCAGGCCAGCGCGGCGCAACCGCCCAGCCAGGCCGAACCCAGACAGATGAAAAAATAGGGCAAACTGCCATACACCCGCTCCACATGGCCGCCGAGCCTCCAAAGGACCAGGCTATTCATCAGCAGGTGTAGCAAGCCGATGTGGACGAGATTCGCTTGCAGCGGTGACCACCAATGTCCCTCGTACCAGAGGGCACCGCTTACCATTCCCAGGCCTGAATAAACGGCGCTGACGACCGGATTGGCCTCATTGGGTTTCAAATAATCGATGGCCGTGTTCCAGGTACCGAAACACTCGTACCAACCGACCGCGAAGACCGTCATGATCGCGATGAGAAAAAGCAGACTGACGGGCGAGCGAATCGTTCCCGTAAGCGCCGCCCGCAGGCGTGATTGAGGTCGATAAGGATCGAAGACCCGCCCCGACATCCAGTTTTCAGGACCTTCCGGATCGCCCAAGACTTCGGTAGCGAACGGGGTCAGAGTTAAAGGGACGGCAAAAGGATCCTCCTCGGTATTTCGTCCCCAGCTACGCGGCTTGCCGCCGCGACAGATCATTCCGTCGAACCAGAGTCTTTCCGCGATTTCGGATGAATGGTCCAGCGTCAAAGTGGTCTTGAGCGAAAACTCGCGCAACGTCCCTTCCTGATGCGGCTGTTCACGCAGAAAGTCGAGGAACAAAAGTTGAAGGTCGGGAGGAACGGGCGAGGGTTCTACCTGATTTGCGCGATTTCGATTTCGCTCGTCTTGAGGTGGGTTTGCCAAGGCACTGTCCGAAAAAAGGTCGGAGCGGCACGAAGGCATTCCACCATTCGCACCGCTCCTGACTCGCCGATCCTAAGCCGATTCTGTCTGACTAACCTTCAATCAATAGCTCCTGGCAATCAATCGTTCCTGGCAATCGTTAACTCCTGGCCTCGAGGACTTCTCCGGCCCCCGACGAATTCCCAGAAGCCCAATCAAACCGATTGGAGCATCCCGGTTTTCCTGGCGAACGGAAACAGGCCGCCTGCCTCGATGATCGGCGCCACTTCGCCAAGAGGATTGAGGGAAAAGGACTCGCCCGTCGATTCATTGACGAGAATCGACTTTGCGATTTCGATACGCAGCATGTCTCCGGTGCACACCCGATCGATCAGCCTTTGCGGCGTTTCAAAGGGCACGAGATAACCGCCGTTGACGGCGTTGCGAAAGAAAATCCGGGCATAAAATTCGGCGATCACCGCCTGAATTCCCGCCGCGTTCAAAGCGATCGGCGCATGTTCGCGGCTGGAACCACAACCGAAGTTTCGCCCACCGACGATGATCTTGTACGGGCTGACAAACTCATCGCCGGCGTCATGAAACGGAACATGGCCCTTGGGCAAACCGCCCTGAGCCTGCGGCACCCCGATCAGCGCATACTTGCCGAACTGCTTGTATTCCTCCGGTATCGCCGGATTGAAGGTCAGGTATTGCGCCGGAATGATCTGGTCGGTGTCGATGTTGTCGCCAAGAACGTACACTTTTCCGCGAATGATTTCAGGCAAACTCATGCCAGGTGCTCCCTAGGGTCGGTAATCGTGCCGGAGATGGCGCTGGCAGCCACGGTGAGCGGGCTGGCCAAGAAAACTTCCGCATCCTTGTGGCCCATGCGGCCAGGAAAATTGCGATTGGTCGTGCTGATGCAGCGCAAAGCCGAGTTCAATCGGCCAAAAGTATCCGACGGGCCGCCAAGGCACGCCGCGCAGGAGGCGTCGCCGATTTTCGCCCCGGCTTTCAAGAAGACCTCCTCAAGCGTAAGGCCGTTGACCTTTTCCGTTTTGAGGTTTCTGGCAATCTCGGTGGTGGCCGGCACCACGAAGGTATCGATAACGACCGTTTTGCCATAAAGCAGCCCGGCGGCCGCCCGGAAATCGGTCATCTTTCCACCGGTGCACGAGCCGATGTAAGCCCGGTCCAGTTTGGTCCCTTTCAGTTCGTCGGCAAAGGCTTTGTTGTCGGGACTGTGAGGCTTGGCCACGACCGGCCTGAGTTTGCTCAGGTCGTAGACCTTTTCCATGGCGAAATGCGCGTCGGAATCGGACTTGACCACCTCATAGGCCTTTTTCGACTTGTTGCGTTGGTTGACAAAATCGAGCGTCACCTGATCTGGGGCGATGACTCCGTTCTTGCCTCCGGCCTCGATGACCATGTTGCACAGGGTCATCCGCTCTTCGATATTCAGGGCAAATACGCCGGGACCATCGAACTCCATGGCCTGGTAGGTCGCGCCGTCGCAGCCGATATCACCGATCACGGCAAGAATCAGGTCCTTGGCCATGAGCCAGGGCGGCATGTCGCCGTCGAAAATAAAGCGCAACGTGGAGGGAGTTTTGGTCCAGAGTTTACCGGCCCCCATCACGAAACCGGCGTCGGTGTTGCCAATGCCAGTCGCGAACTCGCCAAAAGCCCCCGCGGTGCAGGTGTGCGAGTCGGTGCCAAGCAACACTTCGCCGGGACGGGTATGCCCCTCTTCGGGCAGCGCGATGTGGCAAACACCTTTGTACTTGTCTGTACCAACATCGTAAAAATAGGGAAGGTCCTGTTCCTTCACGAAGGAGCGAAGCACATCGACATTACGGTTGGCCATGGCGTCGGCGGTGAAGATGTAGTGGTCGGGTATGATGACCACTTTTTCCCGATCCCAGACCTTGGCGTGGCGTCCGAAATGCTTGTGGAAAACGCCAATCGTTCCCGGACCGCAAACATCATGCGTCATGAGGATATCAATGTCGATCCAAATATTTTCCCCGGGCGCCACATGCTTACGCTGAGCATGTTTCGCCAGGATTTTCTCTGTCAGGGTCATCCCCGCCATGTTCCACTCCCGTTTCGAAGGCCTAACTGCGCTATTATAAAACTATCCGACCCAACCCCAAACCAACCGTCAGCATGAATCAGGCGCGCACATTCCAGATCGTCACCCTGGGTTGCAAAGTCAACCAGTATGAGTCGCAATATGTTCGCGAGCTCCTCGAACATGCGGGCTGGGTGCAAACGACGCGGGGGCATCCCGATCTTTGCCTGGTCAATACCTGCACCGTTACTCATGAAGCCGACGCCAAGGGCCGCCAATCCATTAGGCGCCTCCATGGAGAAAACCCCTCCGCCGACCTTGTGGTCATGGGTTGTTTCGCCACGAGGGATCCCAAAGCGGTATCTCAACTACCCGGGGTCCGCCGAGTCATCACCGAGAAAACCGACCTGGCCGGGGAACTTGCCGAGTACGGGGTCGTACCCCATGCGGCAGGAATCAGCCGTTTCGACGACCGCCAGCGAGCCTTCGTCAAGGTCCAGGACGGCTGCCTGCTCAATTGCAGCTACTGCATCATACCGAGCGTGCGCCCGGGAATGCGCAGCCGTACCATTCCTGAAATCGCCGCCGAAGTTGGCCGTCTGGTGGATAACGGCTACCGCGAGGTCGTACTGACCGGCATCCATCTTGGTCACTACGGACTCGATTTGAGCAAGGGGAAACCCAAATCCGAGTGGTCGCGGCTTTGGCATCTTTTGCAGGCGCTCGAACAGATTCCAGGCGATTTCCGGGTGCGATTGAGCAGCCTCGAAGCCGCCGAGGTGCGCGACGATTTCCTCAAAGCGCTGAAAGATTGCTCCAAGGTCGCGCCGCATTTGCATCTTTGTCTACAAAGCGGCTCGGACAAGATCCTGACGGCCATGCGCCGCCGCTACCGGCGCGATTCCTTTCTCGAACATTGTCAACGGGTTCGCGAAGTGCTCGATCAACCGGCGCTTACGACCGATGTGATTTATGGTTTTCCTGGCGAAACCGACGAGGATTTCGAGCAAACGGTTGACCTTTGCCAGCGCGCCGGTTTTTGCAAAATCCACCTGTTCGCTTATAGCCCCCGCGAGGGAACCGACGCGGCAAAATGGACCGAAACGGTCCCTGCTCCCATCAAAGCGCTGAGACGGCAACGCTTGTTGGAAGTCGAAGCCGAGCTCTTGCAATCGTTTCAAAAGCAATTGCTTGGCCGCGTTCTCGATGTGCTTGTCGAACAACCGCTCGAGGGGCACTCAGGGATGGTGCGAGGAACCTCCTGCCGGGCGGTTCAAGTTGCTTTCCGCGGCAGGCACCAAGCCCTCAAAAAGGGTCGGTTCCCCGTTCGGGTCACCCATATCGCCGGCCAGCACTTATGGGGCGATCCGGAAGGAACCACGGAATTATCTGATCCAATTTTCTTAAAAAACAGTAAACCAGAAGGCAGCAGACGACCGCTCATCGTCGTCTCATCCCCCGCCCAATAGGAGGTCTCAGGACCTTCCTATTCATCCTTTTCTTTTTTTCCTTTTTACTCTTTCTTACCTCCTCAGAAAGGAATGATCGATGAATATCTCTGCCGAGCTTAACGATGTGCTTTTATCGCCTTATTTTGCCATAGCCGTTTTTGGAATCGTGGTATTTGGCATCGCTTTCTTTCAAAAGAGCCGAATGAAAGAGCAGCAGCTTTCACCGGCAACGGTCGCGGGAATCCTCATCGTTTTCCTCATTTTGATTGCCGCCATCCCGACTTATCAATGGATGACCACCCCTCCTGAAGATCCGATTCCCCTGGAAGGCGGCGGAGTGGTCGCCGGGTCGGGAGTTCCAGGATCGGGAACGCCGAAAACCGGAGGCGCCAAAGGGGGAGGCGCGGGGAAAAAAGGCGGAGGCGCACCTACCAAGTCGGACACTCCTTCAAAATCGGACACTCCTACCAAGTCGGACACTCCGACCAAATAGACCAAAATTCGGGTCGCACGCATCCTCGTCAGAGCAAAGGAAAACTCCCTGCTCAAACTCGTCTTTTTGATGGAATGCAGCGACCCGATCCCTTTGCCTCGACTGCGCCGTGTTGATTCGCCAGATGATTTTTCTTGCTTTTCCATTTTTACATTCGTTTTCTCAGCGCGTAGCCTAACTACCATGAATTTCCAGACAGAATTACGCGAATTATTTTTATCACCCTACATTTGGTTATTTTTTTTTGGCGCTCTTATTATTACTATCTGTTTGTTTCAAAAAGGCCGGTCGAGCCAGGGCCAGTTATCGACAACAGCCACCGTTGGTATTTTCTTCCTTTTTTTTGCCGTCGTCGTTTCGATTCCCTTGGTCCAGTGGCTGACCAAGCCGCCTGAGGATCCGATCCCCCCAGAGGGCGGGGGAATGATTTCAGGATCGATGGGGCCCGAAGCCTCGCAGACGGTGGAGCCGCTCAAGATGGGCGAGGCCCCGCCTCTGACAATCCCGGCGGCAGGTTGGATCAACAGTCCCGAGGGCGGCCCCGACCTCCACGGAAAGGTCGTCGTCCTGGACATCTGGGCTCTCTGGTGTCCTTATTGCAAGTGGACGGCACCGGGCCTGGTGCGCCTATCGCAAAAATATGCAGGACAGGATGTGCTATTCATCAGTCTCACGAACACCTTGGAGCTTTCAACCCGCCCGTTCATCGAAGAGCAAGAGATCACCTGGCCCGCCGCTTACGGAGTCGATTTGAAATTCGTCCGCATGCTCGATGCCATCAACGAAACCAGCCCGATTCCCGGCTATGAAATCAAGCCGACCCTTCTCATTCTCGACCGCGCCGGCAAGATCGTCTGGTCGGACAACCATGCCCGCTTCCGGCATCACGAGCCCGAGAAAACGGCCGCCGAACTTGATGAGGCGATCGCCAAGGCGCTCAAGACCCCGCGATAGGCCGGGTTTGAAGGAGACCGGCCACCGCCTGGCGCAGAATCGTCAACCCAGGCAAATGGCCATGGCAACGTTGCGGGCCGCGAATGATTGGTGACAACGAGTCTTGCCTGTAGATCGATCAAATCTTGATCTTGGCCCAATTTCCAAAATGAAATCGAGCGGTAACGAGGCAGCCTCGCACCAGCAAATCGGCGCACATGGCCAGCCACGCGCCCATCAATCCGAGCTCGATTTCCCCCGTCCAGGGTAGCGCCAAAGCATGGGTCATCAACCAGATGGCCAGCGGAATTCTGACCGCGAAAAAACCGAAAAGAGTGATCAAAACCGGCACCAGGGTATCGCCGGCGCCGCGTAGCGCCTGGGTCAAAACGATGCAACTCGCCAGCGGAGGCATGGCGAAAGCGATCAAGCGCAGGACCGGAACTCCGGCTTCGATGATCGGCCGCTGGACGTCGCTTGGGCAGAAGAGACGAAACATCGGTTCGGCCAGAACGAAAAAGACCAGGCCCATCGCCGACATGACCGAGGCCCCCATCGCCAGGGCGACCCAGCCACAGCGGCGCGCCTCCAGCGGTTGCTTGGCGCCAAGGTTTTGGCCGACCAGGGTCATCGCTGCCGTGCCAAACGCGTATCCCGAAAGGTAGCCCAGGGCCTCCCACCCCAGAGCAATTCCATGCGCGCCGACTTCCGCCGGCGAAAGCCGGTTGACCAGCTTCAAAAACACCAGCTGCCCCGCGGCGATCGAGAGGGTGTCCGCGGCGACCGGAATCCCAATGCGAAGGATCCGGTACCCCATGCGTAGATCGGGCGCCAAATGCATGAGGCGCCACTGCAAGCCGGCCCTGCCCCAAAACAACAAGCCAACGAGAAAGAGCGCTCCCAGCAGGTGCCCAATGCTCGTTCCCAGCGAAATTCCCGCGAAACCCAATTTCGGAAAGAACCACCAGCCATGGTAAAAACTCCAGGCCAGGGGCAAGTTCACGATCGTCAGCCCCAAGAGTACGTAAAAACCGGTGCGCGTGTCTCCAGCCCCGATCAGGCAAGCGATGATGGCCCCTTCGATCAATTGGAAGGTCAACAAGAGAGTCATGGGTCGCAGGTACTCGCTGGCAAAGGATGCCGTCTGACCTTCCAATCCCAACCAGGCGATCAAATCGCTCAGGTAATTCCAGCAAACGGCGCTGCCGACGATTCCCAGGAGCGCCGCCAGCCAAATCGATTGATGCAGTACCCTTCGTGCCGCCTCCCTTTCGCCCGCCCCGACGAATCGTGCCACGAGCGCCGTGCTTCCCACGCTCACCAGCGCGGCATAGCAGCTAACGAACCAACCCAGATAAAACCCCGTGGTTTGGGCCGCCTGGGTTGCGATTTGCGCCTCCTGATCATCCGGTCCCATCCGGCCTGCGAGCCAGCGGTCGGACAGATTGATGATCAGGATCAACATCTGCTGAAAAAACACCGGCAAGGCGAGCAGGATCACCCGCCTCCAGGCCGGAATGTTCGCATCGGTCCAGGTTCCGGTCGGGGCATGGGACTTCATGGAGTGGCCCGGTGCGATTCCTGGCCGATCTCGCCAAAGGAATCGCCCGCTTGAAGCTGCTGGCCGGGGCGGTCCGCCTTGATCCCGTTGACCTGGATCCTTCCCTCCCGAATCAAGAACTTGGCCTGCCCGCCGGTATCGGCGATTCCGAGCGCCTTGACCGCCTGAACCAGGGTCAATCCTTTTTCACCAATCGATATCGTTGCCAATTTCCCCTCCCAATCCGCAGGAAGCACCATGGAAACCACTGCAAAGCAGCTCGAACCCGCCCCCGAGGCTCACTCTTATCCTTAAGATGAAAGGAGCAGAGGGGCGATTTTCCCAGACCCCCAAAACTGAATTGGGCCGAAGTCAGGCCAAGTAGGAATGAGGAACCGGAAATGGATCCTTTGACGGCGGAAATCCAGGCGCTCAAGAAATCGAAAAAAGCCACGATCCTGGCCCACTATTACCAGGAAGGCGAAATCCAGGATCTGGCCGATTTTTCCGGAGATAGTCTGGCCCTGGCCCGAGCCGCGACCAAGGTCGATACTCCGATCATCGTATTTTGCGGCGTGCATTTCATGGCCGAGACGGCGAAAATCCTCAACCCGGAAAAGACCGTGCTCTTGCCCGATCTCAAGGCAGGTTGCAGCCTTGCGGACAGCTGCCCGGCCGACAAATTGGCCCGCTACCAGGAAATGCTGCGCATTAATGGGCGCAAGTTTCAGACCGTCACTTACATCAATTCCACGGCGGCGGTGAAAGCCCTGAGCGACTGGGTCGTTACCAGCGGTAACGCCGAGGAAATTGTGCGCCGGGTGCCCGAAGACCACGAGATTCTTTTTGTTCCCGACCGGCATCTGGGCCATTACCTGCAAGAGATCACCGGCCGGAAGATGATTTTTTGGGATGGCGCTTGCATGGTGCACGAAATCTTCAGCGTGGGCGACCTGATCGCCATGAAAAAGAAAATGCCAGGATCGATCGTACTGGCTCATCCCGAATGCCCCGCCAACGTTCTCGAACACAGCGATTTCATCGGCGGAACCGAAGCGATGATTCGCCACGTCGGCAAATTCTCCGAACCGAAAGATTTCCTGGTCGCCACCGAACCGAACATGATGTGGCAATTGCAAAAGCGCCACCCCCAGCACCGATACCATGGCGTTCCGGGAATCACCTGTGCCTGCAACAAGTGCCCCCATATGGCACGCAATACCCTGGAAAAACTGAGGGATTGCCTGATCAGTGAAAACCCCCGGGTCGAATGGGAACCTTGTTTCGATCAAGCCGGCGAGGTTTTAAGAAGAAGCCTTCTGAACTAAACCGCAAGCATCTTGAGGGGTGGACCAAACGATGAGCTTGATTGCGCCGCGCCTGTTGATCCAGGTGGAACACCCCTGTCCCAAGGTGATCCCAGCCAAAGGGAAGACGTTCGCGACGCTTGGCGAGCAGTCGATTTTGCGCAATTACGCGGGCGTGGCCTCTCAGAGCAATTATGCGGAATTGCGCCTGGGGTGGGATCGCAGAGGGATCCACCTGAAAGCGACCGTCTCGGGGAAAAAAAGCGACCCGGTGGGCGATGCGGCCAATCCTTTTGCATCCGATGGCTTGACACTCTGGATCGACACGCGCGAAAGCCGGCAAAGCCATCGGGCGACCACCTTTTGCCATCAGCTTCATTTTCTGGCCGCCGGCGCTGGACTAGAGAAACAGGATCCGGTCTTGGTTCAGGGCCAGATTCATCGAGCGCTGGAAAATGCCCCACCGATCCATGGCAGCGATGTGCCTTACCGCTGCCGATGGTTCAAAGGAGGCTACGAACTCGAGGCTTACCTTTCCGAGTCGGTGCTTCACGGCTTCGATCCCGAGTCGAACCGCGAACTTGGCGTGTTCTACCGCTTTAGCGATCGCGAATTGGGAGAACAAACCTTGGCGCCTGGAGTGACGCCGATTTTGTTCGAAGATCCCACCGTATGGGAAATCCTGCGTCTGGTCGATCGAGACTGATCCGGCCCATGACGAGATGGCACTGCTCTCAGTCGCCCAAATGCCCTGGAGGCCCGTCCCTTGACTCCTGAACTCGATCAGAAAAAACAAGCGAAACAAGAAAAACAAAAACCGAGCCGGCTGGCCTGGACGATTTGGGGGGTGCTGCTCGTTCTTTCGCTTTGCGGATTGGGTTGGGCGGGATACACGCTTTTAGGGCAGGCGCGAGCGGCGATTGCCTGGCGCCATGTCACGGAGGCGATTCAGGCTCGGGACTATTTGAAAGCCGAGAAAGACCTGGCATTCGTCAGGTCGGTATGGAACGAATCGGGTGAGGTCGTTTCCATCGCCGCGCGCATTGCCAGACATCTTGGCAAGTACGATGAGGCCAATGCACTGTTGGACCAGGCCAGAGACATGGGGGCCGAGGAGCACTTCATTCAGGTGGAAAGAGCCCTGATCCGGGCGCAAACGGGCGATCTGGCTTCGGTCGAACCATTCCTGAGCATGATGGCCAACCCCAAAATGCCTTTCGAGCTGGAAATTGTCAGCATCTTGACTCCGCTTTATTTTTCGACTTTTGATCTAAGCAAGGCCGAGGGCGCTTCCAAAATCTGGGTCGAAGCCGATCCCGCCAATCCGGAAGCGTTTCAGTGGCGTGGCCTGATCCTCGATCGAATCGGGGCGGGCCCCGATGCCGAGCAGGCATTTCAAAAGGCGTTGGAATTGGACCCCGAACGTGTCGATGTCCATGTTTATTTGGCCAGCCGGAACCTGAGATTCAATAACCCTCAGGCGGCCCTTGAAGCGATCGCGAAGGCGGAGCAGATCAAGCCGGATCATCGGGACCTGCCTCTACTCAAGGGACGGGCGCTATCGGAAATTGGCCGGGATGAGGAAGCCCGAACTTTGCTGCAAGAGCAAATCAAAACCAATCCCGATCCGGCCTTGTTTCGAGAGTTAGGGGCGATCGAACTGAAATCGGGTCTCCGGGAGCCGGCCCTCGAACACTTGCAGATCGCTTTGAAGGCCTTTCCCATGGATCACAATTTGCTTTTCAAGGTCGCCCAAGCCCAGGAACAATTGGGGCAAAAGGACGCGGCCGCGGCCACCCGGGCGAAACAAAAGCAGGTAGAGGTGGACCTCGACCGGATGAAGGTGGTGACTCGAACCATCATGGAGCGCCCAAACGACCCCGCGCCCCGGATTGAGGCGGCAAAAATCATGGAGCGAAATCAGGTGGCAATCGAAGCCTGCCGCTGGGCGTTGAGTGCGCTCAAGCTGAATCCGGGTAATGCGGAAGCTTTGAAAGTGATTGAAAAAAACCGTGAGGCGGCGACCAAGAAGAATCAATATCGGTCGATCCTCGAATTCATTCGGTAGTCGGCCGTTTGATATTGTTTTCTTTCTTCCTTTTTTCTATGTCGATCGCTCTTGGCATCAAAAATCCGGCGAATCTTATGATTGTGACGCCCGAAAAGAAAAAAGCCGGCGGAAATTCCGCCGGCTTCATGATTTTCATGGCTCAAAAGCACGATCAATCGGTCAATTCAAAATCTGCCGTATTCTTGCCGGGCTTGAGGGTGGTCTTGAGAGTCGAGGAAGTTTTCTTGGCGTATTTGGCCGGAATTTTTACATAAACGCTTTCGCCTTTCGAAGCGTAAGACGGTTTGGGGCTGCTGACCATTTTCTTGACGGTCCCGGATCCAGAACCGCCTCCGCCGCCCGGCATTTTTGTGTTACCGCCCTTGTATTCCACGGTTTTGGTGCCGGGATTGATCGATTCCGTCTCGACGGTGACGATCATCTCCCCCGCGGGAATATCGTTGGCACTGTAGGTTCCATCGGATTTGATGGACGCGGATCCCGAGCCCATGCCGTCAACCGCAGCGAAACCGATGTTGCCCCCCGTAACGGGAGCCCCCTTATAGGTGACTTTGCCGCTAATATGGGACGGGGCATTAGCAACACCACCCCCGCAGCCAATTGAAACCAATCCCATTAAACCAAAGGCGAAAACGCCGGCGATCGTTTTTTTCATGGGGTGAGACCTTCAGGAAGAGGAGAACGCAATGGGCCGACGACAGCCCATTGCGTTTGATTTTATGAGATATGGCTAATTTACCAGTCGGAACCGATCACGCCGCCATCGTTGGGCACAAAAGCGCGGCCCCAGCTAGCCAGGCTAACGCTCAAATTCACATTGCGAACGCTGCCGTCCATCATCAGGCAGTTAATACCGCCAGATGTCAACGATTGCAAACGGGTGGGATCGCAGTTTCGGATCGTGGGTTTATCCTGCGGAAGGTTCACATAGTTCGTGGCACCGGTGGTGAAGTTGAACGGATAATTGGCCGGCGCGGTGTCGCCGCTCCAAAGCGCGGACCGGTTGGTGAACCAGTAGGCTGGCATGAAGTCGGTGTACCAGCCCGCACGGCCGGGCTGATTGGCAAGGGGTCCACAGTTCTGGCCGTCTTCACCCCAGATGCGTTCGGCATAGTTGCCGTTGGCTTCGTCACCGGGAACGCCGCAAATCGCATAGCGTTCGACATAGCCAACCGTCATTGACGTTCCATCGGGAAAGGTGGACGGGATGCGGGCCTTGCCGCCAATTTGCCAGTCTTCGCCCCAGCCGCCGCCAAAGGCGTGCCAGTTGGCAGAGTAAGAGGTTGCGCCGCGATTACCCCACGTTCGTCCTTCGGCGGGAAGGCTGGGGTCGCCAGGGGCCATGTAGGTCTTGACGACCTGAGTGGATCGGTAAGACTGCGACGTACCGTTGCCATTGTCGTTGATTTCCTTGGCCTTGAACGCCCCGTCTTGCTCGATGTAGGGCAAGAGGAAATATTGCTGCGTGCCAAAGCCGGAAGGGATGCGTCGATTTCCCCAGTCATCACCGTTGCCGGTTTTGGGGAAACACCCATGGCAAGTAGGAAGCTTGCCATTGGTGTCATTGCAACTGTGCAATGCGATCCCAATCTGTTTCAGATTGTTTTGGCTGGTCATGCGGTTGGCCGCTTCGCGGACCTTCTGCACGGCGGGAACCAGCAACCCAATCAAGACCGCGATGATGGCGATAACCACAAGCAATTCAATGAGCGTGAAGCCCAGTCTTCTCATTAAAAATGATGTACGAGACATGAATGACCTCCAGGAAAAGGATTAAAGGCCTTCTCATCTTTATGCCTGGAAGCCGACGTCCTGTCAAGAATTCATGAAAGATTCTCAGAACTTCCCGGCCCTGATTTTTATCTTTTGACATCAGAAGATTGCTGCAACACGAAGTTTTAATCATTAGGAACTTAAAATAACCGCGGACAATTTCGGCAAATCCGTTAGGATTCTCTCACAAATTTGTGGGAAAAGTTTCCATCCGCATTCGCACAGCTCTCACAAACGCTGGGTGCAGGAGCAGGTTCGGAGTCTTCTCGACGTCGGCGTTGATATCCCAGCTGGTGGCTGACCGGGAAAGATGGGCGACTCAGTTCATCGAAATGCCTGCCGAAGCGTCCCGCTTCGGCAGGCATTTGCCAGCTCAGCACCGCTACGATGGAAAGCCCAAAGAGGACGGCGTTTCCCTATCGGTCGAAGAGGAATCCCACGCCGAAACTGCTGAGTTGGATCGTTTGCGAATCCGAGCGAGGAAGGCTTGTTTTGAAATCGCGCACGAGGCGTTTGTAAAGGAGACTGAGCCCAATGCAATCGCGAGCGAATCCGCCAGGTTGGCGAATCGCTCGTGTGCCTAATCGAGAGCATTGTGTCCTGAGGAACCAGTACACAAGCCGCTTGAAGCCAGCCTACCAAAAACAAAAAAAAGACAGCGACGAGTTTGCACCCATCGCTGCCTTGAGTTTTGAAAATGAGCCGCAATTACCAGTCCGAACCGATCACGCCACCATCGTTGGGGATGAATGCGCGGCCCCACGTGGCCAGGCTGACGCTCAAGTTGACATTGCGCACGCTGCCATCCATCATCAGGCAGTTAATCCCGCCCGAGGTGAGGGATTGCAGACGCGTGGGATCGCAGTTTCTGATCGTGGGCTTGTCCTGGGGAAGGTTGACGTAGTTGGTCGCACCGGTCGTGAAGTTGAACGGATAGTCGACCGGAGCCGTATCACCGTTCCACAACATGGAGCGATTGGTGAACCAGTAGGCTGGCATGAAGTCGGTGTACCAGCCGGCACGGCCGGGCTGATTGGCAAGAGGGCCGCAGTTCTGGCCGTCTTCACCCCAGATGTGTTCGGCGTAGTTGCCGTTGGCTTCGTCGCCGGGGACGCCGCAAATCGAGTAGCGTTCGACATAGCCGACCGTCATCGACGTTCCATCGGGGAACGAGGCGGGAATGCGGGCCTTGCCACCGATTTGCCAGTCTTCGCCCCAGCCGCCGCCAAAGGCGTGCCAGTTGGCGGCGTAAGAGGTTGCGCCGCGATTGCTCCAGGTCCGGCCTTCGGCGGGAAGGCTCGGATCGCCGGGAGCCATATAGGTCTTGACGACCTGAGTGGAACGATATGATTGCGACGTGCCGTTGCCGTTGTCGTTGATTTCCGGCGCCTTGAATGCGCCGTCCTGTTCGATGTAGGGCAACAGGAAGTATTGTTGGGTGCCGAATCCTGACGGAATGCGGCGGTTGGCCCAGTCGTCGCCGTTGCCCGTCTTGGGGAAACAGCCATGGCAAGTAGGAATCTTGCCGTTGGTGTCATGGCAACTGTGAATGGCAATTCCGATTTGCTTGAGGTTGTTCTGACTGGTCATGCGGTTGGCCGCTTCGCGGACCTTTTGCACGGCGGGAACGAGCAACCCGATCAACACGGCAATGATCGCGATCACCACCAACAGTTCAATGAGCGTGAAACCGAATCTTCTCTTGAAGAGAGATGTACGAGACATGATGGATCCTCGGGAAAGGAATGAACCATTGTGAATGTTAACAGAGTTTTGAGAAGAAATATTAACAAGTCATGAAAAACCTGGGTTCAATTTTGTGAATAAATTTTCATGAGAACTGTTTAATCGCACGCGCTAGCAGGCTTGGCTCCTTCACCCCTGCCGCTTTAATGAATGAAAATTTGGAAAGGCTTCAGTTTCAGATATCTTTATGTTGCTCTCATTTTTCATTCACAAACTCAGGCCCACAGGGTACCGCCAGCCTCTCATCATCGATGAGAAAAACCTTGAATTTTCATGAGAGCCCGTCCCGGGAACCAAGGGAAAATCCGCTCACGAATCGCCAGGGCCTAGGCACACAATTGCAGCAATCGAAAAGAGGCTTGTCAAAAGGTCCGCGGCGCGCGACCGCTCCGCTTTGCCAGGCTGCTGCGAAGTCACCTTGAGGTTGGCCGATGGCGAATCATTGAAAGTGCAATCACCTGAAATCCGGGGAAGGCTGCGGTAGAAGGAAGGGGACGCCGCCGTTTCCGATCGAACTTATTTCAGGTCCTAACCTATCTAGCGAATGACCCATTCCCCGTTCCTCGGACAAGATCGAAATTTGGTATCCGAGTCCGCGGATTTGATTCGCTTTCACTGGAGACCCCTCATGGAAGACCTGTCCCTCGAATTCCTCAAGGAACTGCTTGCCACCCCCAGCCCCTCTGGCTTCGAATCCAAGATCCAGGAAGTGATCCGCCGTTTCGCGGCCCCCCTTGCCGATGAGGTGCGCATCGATCGACACGGCAACTTGATCGCCCTGAAGCGCGCCACGCCTAGGGAAGGCCAAAACGCGGTTGAACCGCCAGCGAAGGTCATGCTCGCCGGCCACTGCGATCAGTTGGGTTTGATGGTGATGCACATCGACGAAACGGGGTTCTTGCTCGTGCAACCCATCGGCGGGTGGGATATTCCGATCCTCCTGGGGCAGGCGCTCACCGTGTGGACGGTCACTGGACCCGTCAACGCCGTCTGCAGCCGCAAGGCACCTCACCTGCTCACCCCCGAAGAGAAAAATAAACTTCCTCAATTTCATGACATCTGGGTCGACATCGGGGCCAAGGACCGCAAGGAAACCGAGTCGCTCGTTCAAATTGGCGACGTCATCACTTGCCAACTCGGCTTTCGGCCGCTTCGCAATGGCCTGGCATTTGCTCCCGGCATGGACGACAAGGTCGGAGTCTGGACCGTTTTCGAAACGCTGCGACTTCTCAAAGACAAGCCGCTCGCGGTCGATCTCTACGCCGTGTCGACCGTGCAAGAGGAAATCGGACTACGCGGAGCCACGACCAGCACCTACGGGATTCAGCCCACAGTCGGCATCGCGGTGGACGTCTGCCACGCCACCGACACGCCCGGCACCGAGAAAAAACAGTACGGCGAAATCAAACTGGGTGGCGGACCGGTGATCTTTCGCGGCCCGAATATCAATCCGCGAGTTTTGGAAACGCTGATCGCCGCGGCAGGCGAAAATAGCATCCCCCATCAGATTCGAGCCGCCCCCAGGGCGACAGGCACCGATGCCAATGCCATCCAGCTTTCGCGCGAAGGGGTCGCCACGGGCCTGGTTTCGCTGCCCAACCGGTACATGCACAGTCCGGTGGAGGTCGTTTCCTTATCTGATTTGCAAGAGTGCTCGCGCCTGTTGGCCGGCTTTTGCGAACGGATCACCCCAGGCCAAAGCTGGATTCCCTAGACCCTATAGGCCATGGAATCACGGGCCCCTGCGGGACAAATTGCGAAGTAGGGTGATTGCCGCCTCCTTCTAAGGAGTAAGTAAGTCTGAAAAAGCGGCCCGGAAAATCCGGAAAATGGCGCCCCCTCTATCGCCTCAACACGAAATTTCGGATAATCAAAGAACATGCCTTGCATCTCCCTCAAGAGGATCTCGTTTCATGAAAATCTCTCGTCTTGCCATGGCTGCCGGGGCCTTCGGCCTGGCTATGCTCCTGCCCGCCTGCGGTGATCCGCTGGCTCCCATCAGCGTCGAAGTGAAGGTAAGTCTCGATGGAACTCCAGTTGAGGGAGCGACCATCACGTTGATGCCGAAGGATTCCAACACATCCAAGGGTGGACGCACCGAAGGCGGTTTTACCAACGCACAAGGCATCGCCAAGGTTTCCGGTCCCAGGGGCCAGTACAAGGTCGTGATCAAGAAACTTGAAGCGACGAATATGGGCGCGTTCGATCCCAAGGGGGACAACACGGCCATGATCAACAAAATGAAGCAGAACATGGTGAAGTCCAAACCTGGTGCCCCGGCCAAAAGCACGGAACCGAAGAACTTCCTTCCTGCCAAGTACGGGACCACCGATTCCAGCCTGACCCTGACCATTCCTCCCGAAAAGACTCCGGTCGAATTCAATCTCACCAAGTAATCATCCTCCGTCGTTTGCTGGCGAATTCAGAAAAGAGAGGGCGCTTGGCGCGCCCTCTCTTTTTTTTGCCCGAAAGCGTTCCAGAACCCGGATTGCACCGCTGATTCCCGTCGTGAAAAAACAGGGCCGCAAAAGAGTGAATCGCGATCAGCGCGAGTCGATCTTTCGCGATTGATGAGGGCGTCGAGATGAGGCCGCTTGAGTCTCATTCGTGCCCGCCAATTTGGATTTCCTCCCAGCTTCGTCCACGAAGGTCGCAAAGCTCCCTGAAAACCGTCCACGGCGGCGATTTGTATCATTCGGTATCGATTTAGGGGAATCGCTCGACGAGGACATCGTGATGGTCCGATAATGGACCGTTCCCCCCCCTTACTGCTGCCCGTGCACTCGGCACTTCCCCACCGCGCTTCCCCCGCGACTTCGTTCCTAGGCCGTAAAACCATCGCTTGTGGATTTTATGACGACCGCCTGATTTGGCGGGGTCCCCAATAATCTCGCCACTTTCAGGATTTCGCGCTTGACGAGTGCCCTTGCGCCCTCTTTGCAAGTAGGTAAATTGTACCTTCTTTGTAACTTCTAAATATCCTTCACTTCAGCCCGTCGCGCCTGCCCGAGGCGCATCGTAACCGGCGATCTCGGATCGCCTGGCTGGCCTTGTAACAAGTCGTATCAAATTCGGCTTACCCATCTCTCATCCGTATGGCTTCTTACTTAACCACTTTATCGATTACGACTTATGGAAAACAGTCGCACCAAGACATGAGAAACCCCAACCCGTCTATCATTGTTTTCTCCTTTTTTTAATGAATGAACCTCGAGCCTTTTCTTATCATTCATTTCTCTCAATTTTTCCGTGAAAGGCGTCTTGTCAGGGTGAAGATCCGGTGGAGATAATTCCGAGTGGACTAAGGGGTTGACTCTTCCAACCTGGAATACTGGTAATTGATACATTGGTTCCCTTCCATTTGGTTTGGTCTTCCCGTTTTGTATCCATTTTTGACTTAGACTTATGCTCGATTGTTTTGCCTAATATGCTTTAATTAGCAAGGGACCAAATCATGCTGACGCTAACGGGTGCTAGAAAGGACTGGTTGCGACCCAAGCAACGAGCCTTCACCTTGATCGAATTGCTCGTCGTGATCGCCATCATCGCCGTTTTGATCGGCCTGCTCGTGCCGGCCGTGCAAAAAGTGCGCGAAGCCGCCAACCGAATGACCTGTTCCAACAACTTGAAACAGATCGGCCTGGCTTGCATGAATTACCACGACACCGTCGACCGCTATCCGCCGGGCGGACTTATGGGCCGAACCGCGGCAAACAACGACTGGGATTGGGGTGACGATCGAGGAACCTGGCTGGTGTACCTCTTACCCTACGTCGAACAAGACACCACGCTCAAGAAGATTCAGTCGCTCGGCGGCATGCTCAACTTGAACACGGCCGATCAATCCGTCAAAAACCCAATCGGCGTGGCTCGCAGCAATACGACCTTCAACTTCAACGACCTTCGCGTCAAAACCTACCGCTGCCCTAGTGACGGCCAATGGACGGACAATGCCGTGGTCAACTATGTCGGCAGCCTGGGGCCACAGTGCATTCCCGGTCAGTGTGGATACGAACCCAATAATCCCTGGTGCAATCCGGCGGCCACCCTGAATATGGGTTACACCGCCAGCCCAGGCGACGGCGATAGTGATAACTCCGCCGACATCCGGGGCATGTTTACGCGCCGAGGCACCAAGATCCGCATGAACTCGGTCACTGATGGCACTTCGAATACCATTCTTGCCGGCGAGCAGCTTCCCTACCTTCACGACCACTTTGGCGACGGCTCCTGGGCATCCTTCAATGGCGGAGCGGCTCACTGCGCAACGATCGTACCCATCAACACCAAGGTCGTTCGAGTGGACTGCAGCAACCCTCAGCAGAGCTTTACCAACTGGAATGTCTCCTGGGGTTTCAAATCGGGTCACTCGGGGGGTTCGAACTTCGCCTTCGTCGACGGCTCGGTGAGATTCCTCTCCGAATCGACCGATATGCGCACCTATCAGCTTCTAGGATGCCGCAACGACGGGCAACCGGTGACCCTTCCCTAGTCGACCGACCTCTTTTCAGGAATCTCTGCAACCCAGCCGAAGCGATGCGGCTGGGTTTTTTCGTTTGGTTTTCTTTAAAAATCTTAATAAATCCGGTTGCTGCCCACTCATTGTTTGCTCATAATTGCCCTTGGAACAAAAGGTTGCTCTTGAGCCCTGGCTTCCAGTACTTGCCTTTGGGCCCTTGAATCAGCCTTTTCGCCAGCCGTTTTATTCGAGTGAAACCGCCTCTGCAGCATTTGCGAGATTACTCATGTCGCTCTTATCCCCTTGTCTGGGGAGATGGTGGCGGTCGAATCGATGGGCTTTCGCCCGGATCGAATGGTTGATTGGGGTCAGCGCCTTCGCCGTTTTGACCGTCTTGTCCCTTCACGCCATTCAAGGGGCCTATAGCGCAGCGAACTCGGCGACGAACTTATCCAAATTAAAGAAGTCCCATCTGCTTGCGGACCAAACCGAACTCACTGCGGCCGGGGGCTTGTTCAGCCGACCTGGGACGAGCGAGTCGGTCAACCAGGACTTCAGCTGGGTTCGCGACCGAAACCCTTACCCCGTTTCCATTCGCGTCATCAGCGAACTGGGTGCAACTTTCCCAGTTCCAACCGGCCAAAGCACCGATCGGACGCCCGGCATCCAGGTCGTCCTCGACCGGGTCGAAGGAAGACGAAAATCCAACTCGAATGCCGCTGGATCCATCGAAACGATGCCTGATGGAATGTTCGAATCCTTCGACCACTATCATTTTCGACGCGGCGAGTGGACCAGCTTCAGCGGGCTCAACTGCGCCAATTCGACGATCGTCCCCATCCACAGCAAGTTTGTGCGCGCGCGCTCCACCGGTATTTCTCAGGAGGGATGCAGCAGGAGAAATGGGATCCCAGGTTTCAAAACCGGCCCCTTGGGCGGTTCCGAATGCGCTTTCCTGGGCGGCCCGACTAGTTTTCTTTCCGAATCGAAAGATACGCCGCCTAAATGCAGTGAAAAAATAATCGTTCCCTAATCCTCAGAAGTGAATAATCCCGATTGGAATTGAAGGTTGCCTCTTCCGGCCTTGGTTTCCCTTTGTCCCCGCCACTCGGCCGGTTGATTCAATTTTTCGCTATTTCCGTTTTCATTCTCTTAAGAAGGCCGTTCTGGCTTTTAGGGGCTCATTATGTCTATTTTGTTATCTTCCAAGGTGAGTTGGTGGCGGGCGAAGCACCGCGCCTTCACCCTGATTGAATTGCTTGTGGTCATCGCCATCATCGCCGTCTTGATCGGCCTGCTTGTTCCCGCCGTTCAAAAGGTTCGTGAAGCAGCCAATCGGATGACTTGCTCCAATAACTTGAAGCAGATTGGCCTGGCCTGCACCGGTTATCACGACAACGCCGGCCGGTATCCTCCCGGTGGGCTTATGGGCCGCCTGGCCAATAACGCCGACTGGGATTGGGGTGACGACCGGGGTACGTGGCTCGTCTACATCCTTCCCTATGTCGAACAGGACACGACCTACAAAAGGATCCAGACCCTGGGCGGCACGCTCAACACAAACATCAATGATCAAACGGTCAAAAACCCGATTGGCGTGGCGCGCGGCAACAGCACGTTTAACGACATGCGCATCAAGACGTACCGCTGCCCCAGCGACGGATACTGGATCGACAACGCCGTCGTGAACTATGCCGGCAGCCTGGGGCCACAATGCCTGGACGGCCAGTGCGGATATTATCCCAACGCCCCCTGGTGCAATCCGGCGGCCACCCTCAACATGGGCTATACCGCAAGCCCCGCGCACGGCAACACCTATGAAGCCGCGGACATTCGCGGCATGTTCAACCGCATCGGGGCCAAGATCCGCCTCTCCTCGGTTACCGACGGCACTTCCAACACCATCCTCGCCGGCGAGGAAGTCCCGTACTTGCACGACCACTATGGGGACGGTTCCTGGGCCAGCTTCAACGGCGGCGCCTCCCATGTCGGCACGATCGTGCCGATCAACTACAAGGTTCTCCGAGTCGATTGCAACAGCAACCCGCAACAAGGCTTCAACAACTGGAACATCTCTTGGGGTTTCAAATCGGGCCACTCGGGCGGTTGCAACTTTGCCTTTGTTGACGGCTCGGTCAGATTCCTGTCCGAATCGACCGACATGCGGACGTACCAGCTCATGGGCTGCCGCAACGACGGTCAACCGGTCACCCTCCCCTAGTTTTTCGACGAAAAAGCGCGACCAAGGCGTAAGCGAGTCAGTTTTCTCTGACTCGCCTTTCGCCTTTTTTCATTTTCTTAAGAATCTTTCTGAAACTCGGTTGCTTCCTTTTCACAAGTCGTTCATAATCCCGAATGGAATAGAAGGTTTCCTCCTCCGGCCTTTGGTTTTCCAAAAATTCACCATTCGGTCCGGCTGAACAGTTCTTTCCATTCCGTTTTCATTTTCCTTAACGAAGCCGATCTGGCTTTTTTTTGAGGTCTCTCATGTCGCTTTCGTCCTCTTCGCAGGGAAGCTGGTGGCGGCCAAAGCACCGCGCTTTTACCCTGATTGAATTGCTCGTTGTCATCGCTATCATCGCCGTTTTGATCGGC
>Ga0208492_1000820_pt1 | contig 23482 bp, 21 predicted proteins | sample Subbioar_CSW14AB_FD_184820 | JGI IMG/M metagenome (GOLD analysis project Ga0208492, IMG submission 184820) | Serpentinite rock and fluid subsurface biosphere microbial communities from McLaughlin Reserve, California, USA - CR12Mar_CSW14AB (SPAdes) | ecosystem: Environmental > Terrestrial > Deep... | reverse complement strand
ACCGGTTTTAAATGTTATGCATTCTTGCTTCTTTTAATCGGTGCTGGTTTTTCCAAAGCCCAAAACGACACGACCGAGATCATCCGGAACATTGATCAGGCGCGTATATTGTTTTCAGACGATCCCCGTAAAAGCATTGAGATTTCCCTTAAGGCCCTACAGCAGGCTACAAAAGCCGAAAATAAAAAATTCATTGCCAAAGCTTATAATACGATCGGCTCCGCTTATTACTTTATGAGCGAATACGATTCGGCCGAAATTAACCACCGCCGGGCACTGGAGCTGCAACGCGAAATAAACGACATAGAAGGCATAGGCAGATCGTATACAAACATCGGAAGCATTTATTCAGACAAAGGACTCAATGATAAAGCCATTCAATATTTCCTGATCGCCGAGAAAAAATTTAACACAGCGCATTACCTGGTTGGTCAGGCTAAGTTAAATAACAGCCTCGGTATTTTATTTTATAACATCAAAGACTATGTTAATGCGATAAAATATTACCGCACCGGACTTAAGATCGCCGCCGGATTCTCAGACCAGACCCTTTATTATTCCATCAGCATTAACCTTGCTAATGCGCTTGGTGATTCAGGAAAATTAAATGAGGCGATCACCCTCTACAAATTAAGTTACAACATCGCAAAGCTCAATAATAATTATTCCATCCTGTTGGTAGTCTGTAATAATCTTTGTCAATCCTACCTTGCCCTTGAACCTGAAAAAGCAAGTGATCTGGATTCCGCAAAAAAATACGGCACTGAAGCGCTTGAGCTTCTTAAAAAATTTGAAGCGAAATCGCAATACAAAGAGCTGGCTTACACTAACCATGCCGCCATACTCGGCAGGGAATTTCATTTTAAGCAGGCTATCCCTTTCCTGGATACAGCCATTCAACTCGCCGTTGAATTTGGGGATCTGCAAAAGCAGATCGCGCTTTATAACCAGTTAAGCATCGCTCACAAGCGAAACAATAACCTAACCGGAGCGCTGGAAGCCTTACGGAAGTCAGCCAATTTAAAAGACACGCTTTATACAAAAAATCTGGAGGCTAAACTCTCCGAGCTAAATGCAGTGCACAATGTCGAAAAAAAAGAGGCGGAAATAACTATCCTGAACTCCGAAAAAATAAACCAGGGAAAAATAAACGTGCTTTTGTGGATCATCATTTCCATTTCAATAATTTCACTCATCATTACTATTTACAGCTATTTCGGGAAGAAAAAAGATAATAAAGTCATTTCTCTGCAGAAGTTGGAAGTAGAAGAAAAAAACCGGATCATTGAAAACAAACAACACGAAATAATAGACAGCATCACTTATGCAAAACGCATACAGGAAGCCATTCTCCCGCCCGAAAATTATTTTAAGAAACATTTGCCTGATAGTTTTGTTTTGTATCAGCCTAAAGATATTGTTGCCGGTGATTTTTACTGGATGGAGACCGTTGTCTCAACTGCGGGCGATCCTTTGATCTTAGTTGCAGCGGCGGACTGCACCGGACATGGCGTCCCGGGGGCCATGGTGTCCGTGGTATGCAGTGGCGCCTTAAACAGGAGTGTATTGGAATTTAAACTATCCGATCCCGGTGAGATCCTGAATAAAACACGCGAGCTGGTAATCGCAACATTCGAAAAAAATTCAACCGGGGTAAAAGACGGTATGGATATTTCTTTTTGCAGCCTCAATACAAAAACACATGAGCTTTTGTGGGCGGGAGCAAACAATCCTTTGTGGCTGATTCAAAATACCCGGTTCATAGAAATTAAGGCCGATAAACAGCCCATTGGAAAATACATCATGGAAAAACCTTTTACATCCCAACACTTTCAGTTACAGAAGGGAGATCTTATCTATCTTTTCACAGATGGTTATGCGGATCAGTTTGGCGGCCCGCTTGGCAAAAAATTTAATTACAGACTTTTAAAAGAAAAAATACTTGAGATCCATTCGGTATCTATGGGAGAGCAAAAAAATAACCTGGCCGATACATTTGCCAGATGGAAAAAGGAATTAGACCAGGTCGATGATGTGTGCATAATTGGAGTGCGCGTTTAAAACACGAACAAGCCATTTTGGTCCTTTTAATAAGTTTACTTTCTTATCTTTATACTTAAGGCAGTTGCTTTCTTATGAAAAAAATAATAAACGTAGGAGTGAGTCCTCTTAATGATGATCACCTGAACCGTAAGATCAGGATCAGTAATCTTATTTCCCTGATTACGATTCTTATCATGTCAGGTTACACGCCGCTTGCTTTTTATTATTCCGTTTGGGGAATCGTTCTGCTCGATTCTTTATTCCTCTTGCTCTCAGTTTTCAATTTTGCTCTGCATAAAATGCGATTACACGCTCTTTCGTTTTATATATCCTGTATCTACGGGCTCATCTATTTTTCGATCGGGACCATTTATTACGGGCTTGACTCCAATCTTCCGTTTTTCCTGCTGGTTATGTGCATGATCGCCATTGTGCTTTTTGACGGCATGTATTTTCTAAAACTCTACATTTTAACAGCAATACTCTTTTTTTTTGTGGTCTTCCTGTATATGAAAGGTAGACCCGGGATTATCGTCTTTCCGGATGATATGAAAAAAGCACAGGAAATGATCGGTATTTTTAACCTCGGTACTTTATTTTTTGTGACCGTTGTTTTTTTCCTCTTCTTTAAACGGGACAATATCCTGTTTCAGAAGACTATTATAGAACAGAAAAAACTGGTCCAGGAAAAACAAAAAGAGATCATTGATAGTATTACGTATGCAAAACGCATCCAGGAGGCAATTCTGCCTCCTCAAAACTATTGGCTGAACAACCTTCCCGAAAGTTTTATTCTTTATAAACCCAAAGACATAGTGGCGGGAGATTTCTACTGGATGGAAAAAAGCGGGGACGGAAAATTTATTTTTTTTGCGGCTGCGGATTGCACGGGCCATGGTGTGCCTGGTGCCTTGGTTTCAGTGGTTTGTAACAATGCGCTGAACAGAAGTCTTCTTGAATTTAATTTAACCGACACCGGAAAAATCCTGGACAAAACCAGGGAGCTCGTGATTGAAACGTTCGGCAAAAGTGATAAAGAGGTGAAGGATGGTATGGACATCAGCTTATGCCGATTAAATACTGCCACATATGAATTGCAATGGTCTGGTGCCAATAACCCGTTGTGGCTGATCAGGAATAATATTCTAACAGAACTAAAGCCTGACAAACAGCCGATCGGCAATTACATGGATCAAAAACCATTTACCTCCCACAGCATTAGCCTCGAAAGAAGTGACACATTTTACGTATTTACCGATGGTTATGCGGATCAGTTTGGCGGACCGAAAGGAAAAAAATTCAAATACAAACAATTGCAGGAGGAGCTCCTGGCCGTGCAAAATAAACGCATGAACTCTCAACAGGAAACTCTTGAGAAATTATTTGAAAACTGGAAAAATGAGCTTGAGCAGATCGATGACGTGTGTATCATCGGGGTCCGTGTTTAACATTCACATGATCCAGGGAATTCCTGTAAATTTAATAAACCAGTTCTCACTACTATTTAAGATGCTCCCAATACCACTTTACCGATTCTTTTAAACCTTGTTCAAGCGTATGACTTGGTTTGTAGCCTAATAAAGTTTGTGCCTTTTCGACCGAAGCCAATGAGTGTGGAATATCCCCGGCCCGCTCCGGGCCATACGTAATTTTAACTTCAGCGATCTTCGGATCAAATTCCGATAAAAACTTTTTTAAAAGTGTTGTAAGCTTGTTAAGATCAGCCCGCTCGCCTACCGCGGTGTTAAATACCTGGCCAATTGCTTTTTCATTTTTTGTCAGGGCGGCAAGGTGATTCATCTGGATCACATTGTCAATATATGTAAAGTCACGGGAATTGGTGCCATCGCCATTTATAAGCGGGGATTTATAATTCATGAATGATTTTATAAATTTAGGAATAGCCGCAGCATAGGCGCCATCAGGGTCCTGGTTGCGTCCATACACATTAAAGTAGCGCAGACCGATCAGCTCCATTCCGTAATTTAAACCAAACACATGAGCATACAATTCATTTACATATTTGGTAACCGCGTAAGGTGACAAAGGTTTCCCGATTACATCTTCGGTTTTTGGAAGAGACTTTGAATCTCCATACGTGGAAGAACTCGCCGCGTAAACAAAACGTTTTACTTTAGCATCGCGCGCCGCCACCAGCATATTCAGGAAACCACTAACGTTTACCTCATTGGAAGTGACAGGATCGTGCAGGGACCGCGGTACGGAGCCTAATGCTGCCTGCTGCAAAACAATGTCAACACCTTCTGTCGCTTTGCGGCAATCATCAGGATTCCTGATATCCCCTGTGATTAATTTGAAGTTTTTATTTTCTAAAAAAGGAACAATATTTCCTTTTTTTCCGGTCGAAAAATTATCAAGACAGATAACCTGGTTAGTATTGTTAAGAAGATCGGCGCATAAATTAGAACCGATAAAGCCGGCTCCGCCCGTAACAAGAACTTTAGAATTGCTGATTTTGCTATAAGACATATATGTGGCCTAAAATTACTCATTTTTTCAGAAGGGGTTCATGGAATAAAAATGTTCTAAGCTCAATGACACTGTTTATTTCTTGTTAAAAAGAAAAATAATTCGAAATTATTTTATGTTTTAATATTGGAAACGACCCAAAGTCTTTCTTTTCTCTTATTCTATTTTTCTAAAATCAAAAAGCGGAAGCCGAAAAGCTATCAGAGTAGGCATAATTTAATATACCCAAAACAATGGCACAAGATTATAATCCAGCCATGCCAGATGTACTGGCAACAGAATGCATCAACTCACTTGCACAGGTTAACGCGTTAACCTACCAGGAATTCATGAACAGGATCTATGCCTGTTTGCCCACATTTGATCCTCAGGGCGGCCAGGCCGATCGCATTGAAATTATCGTTACAGCCACTCCAGATGCAGCTGAAATCAGATGGCGCCTGGAAGTACGTGTTGACCGCATCGAAATGAAATAAAAATAATTTCTGAGTAGATTGAAAAGGCCGTTCTTACAACGGTCTTTTTTTGTTCAAAAACCTAAATCCAATTAGCGGGCGAATTAACGTATTATAACACAAAACCTATAAACCATGGCACCCACTTTGCATCTAATAATGTAAATTTAATCATGAATTACGGTGTAAAAATAAGTGCTATGGGAGCCCTGATGCTTCTATGCGCTTCGGTATATTCGCAAAGCGATTCGCTTGGGATGCCCGGAGATAATCTTAATCTGAGGGTTGTGCTGAGTATCTTTAAACAATCTTCTTCTGTCGAAGATTTTGAAAAAAGGCTGAATTCTGCGGATACTAAAGTAAATAACCTTGACCTTAACGGCGACAACCAGGTGGATTATTTAAGAGTGGTGGATTATGGAAAAGATGAGTTTCATTCCATCGTGATCCAGGACCCCGTGAGCAAATTAGAATCACAGGACGTTGCAGTAATTGAAATAGTAAAAAAAGACGATAATACTGCACACATTCAAATTGTAGGTGATGAAACCCTGTACGGCAAGAATTACATTATTGAACCCGAAAACCAGGCACCTATTAAAAGTTCTTCGAAAAAAAATTCCGATGTTACAACCGATGATGTTTATGAGTCTGGTAACGCGTCCACCCATGTAATGATCAACGTTTGGGGCTGGCCAAGTGTTTCCTATATATATTCGCCAGGTTATGTGTATTGGGTTTCTCCATGGTACTGGGGTTATTACCCGGGCTGGTATTCTCCCTGGAGGCCCTATGGCTGGTATTATTACCACAGTGGTTTTATAGGTTACAACTATGGGTTTTATGGTTATCGCAGGCATCATCACGCTTTCCCGCATGTTCATAATTACTATTACGGAAGAAGGGTTTCTTCCAGTTATGTTCAAAAAACAGCCCCCCGATATAATTCCCGAAGAGATGGCGCCTACAACAACGCCAATAAAAATGCCAACAGAGAAAGCCAGCACCGCAGTGGAACAGGAAACCGTCCTGTAAACAATACCCCAAGAAATACTTCCGGTAACCAGGTAAAGACCCGCGACCAGAATAATCGTGTTCAAAGTGGTCAGCAAAAACAAAGCAATCAAAACCGGACGCAAAAAAGCTCAAATCCAAAGCAGTCGCAGGGGTCTGGCGGACAGAAAGTGAATAGCGCGCCACGCTCCGGATCGGGTGGGGCGGGAAGATCAACCGGCGGAGGCGGATCCCGCGGTAGCGGAGGCGGCGGTGGATCTCGTGGCAGTGGAGGCTCACGCGGCGGAGGTCACAGATAATATCAAAATTAAAAAGGTCATGCATGTGTATGGCCTTTTGTTGTATAAAATCAGCCTTCGGCTGCTCTGAATTTTGTATTATTATCCTCGCTAATTACATGTCTTCACTTATCATATTAAGAGGTTTACCCGGCTCAGGAAAATCAACGCTTGCAAAAATTTTAAGCGAAGATAAGTGGCCTGTATTTTCAATCGATAGCTTTTTTACCGATCCCGTTACAAACGATTACACGTTTCTGTTCGATAAAAACCACCTGGCTTACAAACAATGTGAGGAAAATACAGAAAAAGCCATGAAGGAAGCCACCGAAAAAATATTTGTGGATAACACCTTTACCCTGGAATGGGAAATGGAACCCTATTTTAAACTTGCCTCACATTATGGATATAAAATTTTTGTTGCCACGGTTGAAAACCGGCACCAGGGGAAAAATCAACATGGGATCAGCGAAGCACAAATAAAAAAGATGGCGGATAAATACAAGATCATTTTACTTTAGCAGCTTTGTTAATTCCTTTTCAAAACAGCCTTCTTTTTTTCCCGTATCTTTACCGCTAAAATTGATTATACCTGCATGAAAAAGCACATCATCCTAAAATTAATTGCCTTTTTGTTACTTCTTGGCGGATCCTGTTTTGTGCAGGCTCAGACATTAGACGCCAAAGGAAGAAAACAGGGCTACTGGAAAAAGACGGATGATAAAAACAAACTCATTTATGAAGGCGCTTTTAAGGACGATAAGCCAATAGGTAAATTCAAATATTATTATCCGACTGATTCTGTTCGTGCGATCATGTATTTTAGCGAAAGCGGAACCGCATACGCTAAGCTCTTTCATATGAACGGAAAACGGATGGCCGAAGGAAGATACGTGGGCAAGGAAGTAAAGGACAGTACCTGGACCTATTATGATGAACTCGGTGTTTTGATCTCCAGAGAAAATTATAAAAACGGAAAAAAAAATGGTCTGTTTACTGTATACCTTCCGGATGGCAGTTTGTCTGAGCAAAGAAATTATAAAGATGATATACAGCATGGCCCTTTCAAAGAATACTTTGATGGTAAATCTGTTAAAGTACAGGGCAATTTTGTGAAGGGTCAGATGGAAGGGAGGGTTACGTATCATTATCCAAACGGTGTTGAAGTTGCGGCCGGCTTTTACAAAAATGGCCTGAAAAATGGTCCATGGATCTATAAAACACAAAGCGGGAAAGTAAGAGAAAAAGAACTCTATAAAAATGGTGTGCTCGCCTCCAAAAAAGAAACCGATGAATTTTTCTCCAAAACTAAAACCGGCGAAAAAGAACCAGGTAAACCAAAAGCAGAGGTTAAAAAGTAAACAATCCGGATCAAAATTCTGCAAAAATTAACTTTAGTACAGCTTTATAGCGCTAATCCCGCTTCTATTATTTGTATCTTTACGACCCCGAATTTAAATGAATTAAAAAGGAACAGGACCCGACATGAGCAAGCACGGAAAAGTATTGGTAGCCATGAGTGGCGGAATTGACAGCAGTGTCACCGCTATGATGCTTCATGAACAAGGGTATGAGGTAATAGGCATCACCATGAAAACATGGGACTACGAAAGCTCCGGATCAAGCACGCGTGAAACAGGCTGCTGTAGCCTCGACAGCATCAACGATGCCCGTACAATGGCCGTTTCGTTTGGCTTCCCGCATTATATTCTTGATATCCGCGGTGAATTCGGCGATTTCATTATCAATAATTTTGTTGAAGAATACCTGGCCGGCCGCACCCCGAACCCATGTGTGCTTTGTAACACGCACATTAAATGGGATGCCCTTTTAAAGCGTGCAGACATGCTGGATTGTGAATTTATTGCAACGGGACATTACGCGCAGATCCGCGCAGAAAATAACCGGAAGATCATCTATAAAGGAGTTGATCAGACCAAAGACCAGACATACGTATTATGGGGCCTCAGCCAGGAAAGCCTGCGTCGCACCATGTTCCCCCTTGGAAACTTCAAAAAAACAGAGATCAAACAGATGGCCAAAGATGCCGGTTTTTATGACCTGGCGAACAAAAGCGAAAGTTATGACATTTGTTTTGTGCCCGACAACGATTACCGTGAATTTTTAAAACACCGCATGCCTGATCTTGAGAAAAAAGTAGACGGCGGTGATTACATTTTTAAAGGAAAAAATGTAGGGAAACACCGGGGTTACCCCTTTTATACGGTGGGTCAAAGAAAAGGCCTTGAAATTGCGTTGGGGGCACCTGTTTTTGTAAAAGAAATTATTCCTGAAACCAATACGGTGATTCTCGGGGACAAAGAAGACCTTGAAGAAAACCACCTGACCGTAAGGGATTTTAATCTTATAAAATATGAAACCCTGCCGGAGGATTTTGTAGGCCTGACCAAGATCCGTTACAAAGATCCGGGGACACCGGCCACTATTAACACCATCGACAATAAACTGGATGTTATTTTCCATACGCCTGTGAACGGGGTCGCACCTGGTCAAAGCGCCGTCATCTATGAGGGTAATGACCTTGTGGGCGGTGGGTTTATCGACCGTAAAAAGCGCTTATTTTAATCCGTTCCTAACACCCAGGGGTTGAATAATGCCTCATTGTTTGGGTTTGTTTATTTGCATTATTCCGTTAAATTTACCATTCTAACTTTATCGCAAAAACTATGAACCGGGCCGTGCCAGAACATTTGTCCGAATGCAGGTTACGGCCCGTTCCATATGATTTTAGCAAACACTAATGAAATAAATATGAAAAAAGCCTACGTATTTCCAGGTCAGGGTTCACAATTTCCGGGTATGGGGAAAGACTTATATGATACTAACTCCGGGGCAAAACAACTGTTCGAAAAAGCAAACGACATTTTAGGTTTCAGGATCACTGATACTCTTTTTTCCGGCACTGAGGAAGAACTGAAACAAACCAAAATTACCCAGCCGGCCGTTTTTCTACATTCCGTTATCCTTGCTTCCACTCTTGGAGATTTTAAGCCGGATATGGTTGCAGGCCACTCCCTTGGGGAGTTTTCGGCCCTGGTGGCCAATAAAACCCTGAGTTTTGAAGACGCGTTGAAATTGGTTTACAAACGGGCGCTTGCTATGCAAAAGGCCTGTGAAACAAACCCCGGCACAATGGCCGCAATTTTGAACCTGGAAGATAAGATCGTGGAAGATACTTGCGCTGAAATATCAGGATCGGGGAATATTGTTGTGGCGGCAAATTATAACTGCCCGGGACAGCTTGTTATTTCAGGAAGTATAGAAGGTATTACTATTGCATGTGAAAAACTAAAAGCTGCGGGCGCTAAACGGGCATTGGTATTACCGGTAGGCGGAGCTTTTCACTCCCCCCTTATGGAACCTGCGCGGGTGGAACTTGAAGCCGCGATTAACGCGACACAATTTAGCACTCCCGTTTGCCCGGTATACCAGAACGTGACCGCATCAGCAGTTTCAGATCCCACTGCCATACAAAAAAACCTGATCGCCCAGTTAACGGCGCCGGTAAAATGGACACAAAGTATACAGCAAATGGTTGCCGATGGTGCAACCCAGTTTATAGAAGTTGGACCTGGAAAAGTATTACAAGGACTCGTTAAAAAAATTAATGCTACAGCGGAAGCGATGAGCGCATAAAACAAATATGAAAAAAAACCTGTCGATAGTTATTCTTTTTGTTTCGCTTCACGCCGGAGCGCAAAAACTCTTTAAAGGAGTTGGGATTTTTGGAGCGCTTACCGTGTCAAAGCACGAGTATAATAATCTTGATACGGACAAAAAAGACACCACTTACACCTACGCACATTTTTATCCGCAAAGTCATGTCTCTAAAGAATTCCTGAACTGGGGAGCCGGGATCTTCCTGGAACTTTCGCGCAACGATAACGTGCGGTGGCAGACTGAGCTTGAATATGCAAACAAAGGCGCGAAGGAAATGGCGCTCATCAATATCTATACAGGCGAAAGATCAGGTGTGTATACTCCGAACAAACTTACCTATATTCAATGGAACAACTACCTTAAATTCTGGAACCCGATCTTTTCTTCAGCACATTGGTATTGGATGATGGGAGTCCGGTTGGAATATCTTTTTAAGAATTCCGCTACCACTTATGGAGATGTGATTGCAAAATTTCCAAAGTTCTGGTTCAGTGGTGATCTTGGCCTGGGTTATGAATTCCCGGTAACACAAAAAATAGGCGTCTTTTTAGAAACACACTGGAACCCTGATGTTATCCCCCATAAATTTAACGGCAATACCCGTATTCGCGCACGTACTTTTGAAGCAAGAATTGGACTAACCTACAGACCAAGAAAAAGAAGAATAGATGATTGTAATGCCCCTGTTTATAAAGGGCCGGCTTACTAAAATAAAAAACTGAAACTTATGGTAATGACGAAAGACGTGCTTTATTCTTTAACTAAAGGTGGCTTTGCTCCGCAGGAAGAAATGCTGGAAGTGGGCCGGAAAAAAGGAAAACTATACATTGGTATTCCTAAGGAGATCGCGTTCCAGGAGAACCGCGTGCCCCTGGTGCCGGACGCTGTAGCATTACTGGTAAATAACGGTCACCATATTGTTATAGAGGCGGGCGCAGGAAAGGCCGCGAGCTTTGACGACACCGATTACAGTGAGGCGGGCGCTGAGATCGTGCACTCTCCCATGGATGTGTTTAAAGCGGACACTATATTAAAGATCGCCCCCCCTACCCTGGAAGAAATAGAAATGATGCAGCCAAAACAAACACTGTTCAGCGCGCTGCAATTACCAGTTCAGCCCCAGGATTTTTTAAAGAAACTGATCTCTAAAAAACTGAATTGTGTTGCCTTTGACCTCATCATCGATGAAGCGGGGATTTTCCCGGTAATTCGCGCGATGGGTGAAATTGCAGGAGGCGCAAGCATCACGATCGCCGCTGAATTATTGAGTAACGTTAATAACGGCGTTGGTTCTATTCTGGGCGGTATCAGCGGAATTTCTCCTACTGAAGTAATTATTATCGGAGCAGGAACCGTAGGTGAATTTGCAGCGCGTGCTGCAATTGGGTTAGGCGCAACGGTAAAGGTGTTCGACAATTCCACTTCCCGCCTCAGAAGGCTTCAAAGCCAGCTGGGCAGCCGCGTGTTTACTTCCGTTATTATTCCGAAGGTCCTTGAAAAACATTTAAAAACAGCCGACGTTGCCATTGGCGCTCTACGCGCCACCAGGGGGCGCACGCCTTGTATTGTGACCGAAAACATGGTGAGTGAAATGAAAACGGGCTCCGTTATCATTGATGTGAGTATCGACCAGGGCGGTGTTTTTGAAACCTCGGAAATTACAAACCATACCCACCCGGTTTTTCGTAAACATGGGGTAATTCATTACTGCGTTCCGAACATCAACAGCCGTGTTGCACGCACTGCTTCTTACGCCTTCAGTAATATCTTTTCACAGATCATGATGAACATGGGTGATGAAGGGGGGTTTGATGGCATTGTAAGAAAGGATGCGGGACTCAGGAACGGCGTATACATCTACAATGGCATTTTAACCAACCAGTACTTAGGAGAAGCTTTTCATTTGCCCTTCAAGGATATTAATTTATTGATGGCCGCGATCTGATCGGATTCATTTTATAAAAAATAAAAGAGGCTGTCTCAAAAGTCGGACGTCAGTTCGAGCAGGACAAACATCCGGGGGATGTTTGGGCCAGAATGCAGGGCAGCCACTTGATGCCTTGAAAATTTCCGCCTCTCGACTCTGCTAGAGATGACAATTCTCAACAATTAGGGCTTTTGAGACAGCCTCTTTTTATAGAGATTGAATTTACTCTTTTACTATTTTTTTATAATTTATTCCTGAGATCAAGAAGATCTTAACAGTATAAATTCCATTTGAAAGTTCATTTAAATTAATTTCCGTTTTATCAGTTAAACCTTTTGAACAAAAAACAATCCTACCCATGGCATCGCTCACTTCAATGGACCTTAATTCCTCCCCGCTTGCTTCGATACTATATAAGCCATTTCCAGGATTAGGATAAATTTTAACTGGGAAAACCTCCCTGCCCTTCCTGCTCAAACCCGTACAGCCATCCACGTTCGTTACCTGTACCGCCTTTCCCACACAGCCATTCGCATCTGTTCCCGATACGGTAAACGTGATCGTTGTACCTGAAGTAAATGTAATGGTGCTTCCGGTAAGAGTTGACGCGTTCGAATTCCATTGATAAGTACCAGCGCCTCCGCCCGTAAGCGTTACCTCTTCACCCGAGCAAAGAGTGCCGGTTGCAGAGCTGGTGACTGTAACAACAGGTAACGGAAATACCCCGATAGCCTGTACAGCTGAATTTGTGCAACCATTGGCGGCTGCACCAACAACGGTATACGTAGTAAGTACTGTAGGTGTGGCAATTAATGTTGAACCGGTACTTGCATCACTCCAGGTGTAAGATGAAGCTCCCGCAGCAGTCAAAATAGCACTGCTCCCTTTGCAAACAGAAGTTGCATTCGTAAATAACAACACGCTTGGTGTAGGTAGAACCTGGATAGCAACGGAAGCCTGTTTCGTGCAGCCGGTGAGTGTATTGGTTCCAATTACAGTTATAGCAGAGCCTCCAGGGCCCGATGCATTTGTAACTGTTATGGTTATCACAGAACTGCCCCCGTTATATATATGAGCCCCGCTCGCGGTAACTGTAATAACAGAACCCACACAGGCCGAATTAGAGCTCAGAGCGAGAGTCAAGCTAGGTGTATTAAAGGCGGGAGTGCAAGGTACTGTCACCGAAAGATCATCCCAGCTTAAATATTGCGAGCCTGACACCGAACCATTGCTCGTCCCCCGCATTGCTATATAATAAACACCTGAAGTAGCAACAGTAAACGTATTGGTAAGGGCGGTGTAAAATGTGTTCGTTACATTTCCATTTGTGGAAGCAATAGGAACAAGGCCAGTTGTACTTTGATTCGGCCCTACAAACATCGAAAGATCCGTCCATGTTATATTAGAGTTAAAAGAAACTACATACCAAGCAGATGCAGAGTAGGTAATTCCGGCATTCAGCTGGATCGCCATTGAATAAAAATAATTGTCACCGGAGGGCGAATAATAAAAAGCCGCGAATTTATTTCCGCTGAAGCCCCCATTGGTAAAGGTCAGGCAGGTACCCGGATTGCTGACTGTCCAGCAGGTGGGCAATTGATTGACCGCTGTAATTCCTTCAAAATTTTCATAATAAGGAGTAGCGGATGCAGTAGCGCATTGAGCGGATAATTTTCCTGAGGAAAAACTCAATACAATTAAAAGTGTCAGGTAGATTTTTTTCATGGGATTTTTTTTTGGGGTTTATAAAAATTAACGGTTTATTCTATTAAAATTTCTACTCCTTTTTCAGCGTAGTACATTATCCGTCTGTCGTTAAGTTTTACAGTTGGCTGCAATACTAAGTGACAGATAGTTTTTTTATACAAGGGAGCTGGAATTTAATCTAAGGTATTAAAAAAAACCAATCGGCAAAGCCAATTAACATTTTCGGAAAAAATACTTCCTTCACACCAGGATATTTTCACCCTTGTGTTCAGAATGACAGAAGCCAGCCGTAATTGCAGGCGATAGCGAAGCAATCAGATACACAGTTGTGCTTAAAAGAGCCCTTCTCTTTGCATGGGACCGTCTTCCCTTGACCCGAAAATCAGGCAATATAAACTGCACCACCAATGCTGTCCCTGCTTGCACCGGTAACCGAGCACAGCGTATTTATTTTTTGATTTACCCTCAGATACCCGAGAAATGCGAAGATCAGGGCCTCTTTAAAATTGATGATCTTCTCGTTTGGTAAGATTACCTGGCATTTGGTTTTTGAACGGATCTGTTCAATTAAAAATGTATTAAAAGCGCCTCCTCCTGTCACTAAGACGTTTTTGATCTTAAGCGCATTAAGCTCCGAGGCTATGATCCCGGAAATATGCTCCACGCTGGTTGCAAGCAAGTCAATAACCTTTCCTTTTTTATCGATCAGTTTTTCGATGTATTCTTCAAACCACTCCCTTCCAAGAGATTTTGCGCCCTTTTTCGAATAGTACTCCTGCCGGTCAAGTTTATCCAAAAGCTCCAGGTCTATCTTGCCCGAACGGGCCATCTCACCCCCCTTGTCAAAGGGCTTGTCCGAAAACTCCGCTAAATAATTTAACAGCATATTCGCTTCACAAATATCATAGGCAATTCTCTGGCCCCGGGCATCATCATAAGAAATATTAGCGATCCCTCCAATATTCAGGCACGCCTCGTATTCCCCGAATAAAAGTTTATCACCAACCGGAACAAGCGGGGCCCCTTGCCCATTCAGGCCCACATCCAGGCTTCTGAAATCGCAGACAGTTGGAATTCCTGTATGCGCGGCAATAGTGGCACCGCAGCCGAGTTGTGTTGTAAACCCTTGATTTGGCTGATGAAACACGGTATGGCCGTGCGAAGCGATCAGACCGGCCTTCACATCAGCCGCTTTCAGAAACAAGATGATCTCTTCGGCCATATACCTGCCATAAGCGGCGTGTAACGCAAAATACTCTTCCGCATGAACCTGCTTAAGTCCTGTAAGTCTTTTTTTCCAGATAGCGGAATACTCTACGGTTTTAGCAGCTAAAATTTTATAGGAATAGCCGCTTTCATCAGTGCCAAACTCGCACAAAGCAAGGTCAAGTCCGTCGAGCGAAGTGCCGCTCATCAGCCCCAGAACAAGCATTTTATCCTGTATTTTTTCGGCCAAAATAAATTTTCTTTTAATTGCAGCTATGGGACTATACCATTATATTTGCAAGGTTACAAAAAATAGTATAAACCTTAAAAATTATCCCCATGCATTTCGATTTATCCGAAGAACATTTAATGATCCAAAAAGCGGCCCGCGAGTTTGCGCAGAATGAACTAAAGCCGGGAGTCATTGAACGTGATGAACATCAGAAATTCCCTACCGAACAGATCAAAAAAATGGGCGAGCTGGGTTTTATGGGCATGATGGTCGATCCAAAATATGGCGGTGGCGGTATGGACGCCGTTTCGTATGTATTGGCAATGGAAGAGATCTCAAAAGTAGACGCTTCCTGCAGTGTGGTGATGAGCGTGAACAATTCACTGGTTTGCTGGGGACTGGAAACATTTGGCACGGAAGAACAAAAACAAAAATATTTAGTGCCTTTGGCGAAAGGCGAAAAGATCGGTGCATTCTGTCTGAGCGAGCCGGAAGCTGGCAGCGATGCCACTTCGCAAAGAACAACCGCCAAAGATATGGGCGATCATTATTTGCTGAACGGAACTAAAAACTGGATCACCAATGGCAACAGCGCCTCTACCTATTTAGTGATCGCGCAAACAAACGTGGAAGCAGGTCACCGTGGTATTAACGCTTTGATCGTTGAAAAAGGCATGCCGGGATTTACGGTTGGTCCAAAAGAAAATAAAATGGGGATCCGCGCAAGCGATACACATTCCCTGATGTTTGATAATGTAAAAGTTCCTAAGGCAAACCGCATCGGCGAAGATGGTTTTGGCTTTAAATTCGCCATGAAGACCTTAAGCGGAGGCCGCATTGGTATTGCTTCACAAGCGCTCGGAATTGCCAGCGGCGCTTATGAACTCGCCCTGGCTTATTCGAAAGAGCGTAAAGCGTTTGGCAAAGAGATCAGCAAACACCAGGCAATACAATTTAAGCTGGCGGATATGGCTACTAAGATCGAAGCTTCCCGCCTGTTGATCTTCCGCTCGGCATGGTTAAAAGACCAGCATTTACCTTTGGATAAGGAAAGCGCCATGGCCAAAGTATTTGCCAGCGAAACTGCCATGTGGGTGACTACAGAAGCCGTTCAGATCCATGGCGGTTATGGTTATGTAAAAGAATACCACGTGGAACGCCTTATGCGTGACGCAAAAATCACACAGATCTATGAGGGAACAAGTGAGGTTCAACGTATTGTAATTTCACGTTCGGTGTTAGCATAAAAATCACTCTTAAAAATTACCAGGATCCGTTTCCCCAAAGAACGGATCTTTTTTTTGTCCCTTCTTAAAAATCGTTAAACGTCGAAACTGCGCTTTAGCCAAAAAACAGAGCTAAGCTCCTGTTTTTGAGCCTTCTTTGTTAAAAAGGAATAACTTTTTGTTATAAAAATTTTTAATAAAATCAACCTTTTTTACTGAAATTATTGGCGTAATTTTAAGAATTAGTTTACACGTATGAGTGAGTTTGATGACGATGCTGATGGATTGAATGACAAAGAATTTGAAGAGAATTTAAGGCTTTTCGAAGATATGCTGGCCACCGGCCAGGTTCATTTTTTTGATGCGGACGATATAGAGGAAATAATCGACTATTATCTTCAATGGGTGAATTACGATATGGCTAAAAAGGCCATTGATTACGGACTGGAACGTTATCCGTTTTCAACCATTATCAAGATCCGTTATGCACAGTTCCTTTCAAGCCAGCATTACACCTACGAAGCACTTGCCATTTTAAACGAAGTGGAACAAATTGAACGTAACAACTTCGAGCTCTACATGGCACGTGGCTATATTTATAGCCAGATGGGCCTAGGCGAGCAGGCCATTGAAAATTTTAAAAATGCCATTCCCCTTGCTGAACAAAAAGACGAAGTGTATGTGGCGCTGGGTGTGGAATTTCTGAATGAGGACAAGCCTGATGACGCCTTGTATTACCTTAAAAAAGCGATCAAGCTTAATCCAAAAAACGAAGTGGCCCTGAATGAACTCTCTTTGTGCTTTGATCTTACGGGAAAATCAGACGAAGCCATTTCATTTTTTGAACAGTATATTGATAACCATCCTTACAGCTATTTCGCCTGGTTTAACTTAGGACTTGGTTATGGCCGCATTGGTCTTTTCGAAAAAGCGATAGAAGCTTATGATTATGCCATTGCCATTAATGAGCAATTCAGTTCCGCTTATTTTAACAAAGCCAACTCCCTGGCTCAGCTAAACAGGTTTGAAGATGCCATCAACGTGTACAGGGAAACATTTAAATACGAAGAACAGGAGCCAATGACTTACTATTATATTGGCGAGTGTTTTGAGAACCTGAACCGTTTTGAAGAAGCTCTTGTGAACTACAACAAGTGTGTAAAGCTTGATCCCGCCAATGCCGACGCCTGGCTGGGCATTGGTGTTGTGCTGGACGCCATGAACCGTTTAACGGAAGGCGTGCACTATATTAAAAAAGCCATTGAGATCAATCCGAACGAACCCGAATACTGGTATGTATTTGCTGAAGTACAGGAAAAACTGGGATTTATTGAAGAGGCCGCGATGGCTTACCAGCGTGTTATAGAACTCGACTACCCGGATTACGATGTATGGCTCGACTATTCAAAATTATTGCACCTCAATGGTTATATTGACGATGCGATCAATAATCTGAACGAAGGCATTAAAAAATTTCCGGATGTAGCTGAATTATATTACCGCCTTGGGATCATTCTGCTCGACAAACACCGCCGTAAAGAATCTCTCGATATTCTCGCCAGAGCAATGGATATGGATTATGCGAAACATGACGAAATCTTTGAATACGCGCCTATTTTAAAAAACGACAAGGAAATTTTAAATTTAATCTCCGGCTTTAAAAAATAACTATGACAGATCAATATAATTTTAATTTACCTCATTTACCCGAACGCACCAGCAAGCCTCGTAAAAATGGCGTCACCATGGTAATGGATAAAGGCATCAGCCTGCGGCAGGCAGAAGATTTTGTGAGCGTATCGGCCGACTTTGTTGATTTTGTAAAATTAGGCTTTGGAACTTCCCTGATAACAAAAAATGTAAAGGAAAAAGTGAAACTATACAAAGACGCAGGTATGAAGGTATTTGTTGGCGGAACATTATTTGAAGCTTTTGTTGCCCGGGGAAAATTTGACGATTATTTAAAATATATTTCCGACCTGGGAATGGATTGCGCGGAAGTAAGTGATGGAAGTGTGGAGCTGAACCACGATAAAAAATGTGAATACATTAACAGGCTGGCAAAAGAATATACTGTACTAAGTGAAGTGGGAAGCAAGGAGGAAGGTGTTATTATCCACCCTGCGCGCTGGATAAATATGATGTTGAGCGAATTGCAGGCAGGCTCTTTTAAAGTAATTGCCGAAGCCCGCGAGAGTGGCACGGTTGGTATTTTTCATAAGAACGGCAGTGCACATACAATGCTGATCAACAGGATCGTTAACAAAGTGAAAATTGAAAATATTATCTGGGAAACGCCACAGAAAAGCCAGCAGGTCTATTTCCTTAAATTATTCGGATGCGATGTGAATGTAGGCAATATTGGAGTAGATGATGTTATCCCGCTGGAAACCCTGCGTTTAGGCCTCCGCGGCGACACCTTCTTTACCTTTTTACCTGAAGAAATGAAACAACCTCTTTAAAATTTAATAAATCACGAGCGATGAAAGAAATTACAGTACAAGAGTTAAAAAAACTGATCGACGACAAAGCCGATTTTCAATTAATAGATGTTCGGGAAGAACATGAATTTGATGAAACCAATATTAACGGGCTCTTAATTCCCATGGGTGAAGCCATGGAACGCGTGGGAGAATTTTCAAAAGACAAACAGGTGGTAGTACATTGCCGCAGTGGTAAGCGCAGCGCAACTGTGATCAACGCGCTGGAAAGCCAGCATGGGTTTACGAACCTGTATAATTTAAAAGGCGGCATCCTGGCATACATCGATGAGATCGGCCTTTAGAATTTTCCTGATCCTGTAAAATATAAACCACATACCCCCTACTTTTATTTATGATAGAATTATTTAAACACTTAATGCCGCTTGATTTTCAATGGATCATGCTTAACTACGGAGGTATTATTTACTCTGTTTTGTTTCTGGTGATCTTTATTGAAACCGGATTAGTTGCCATGCCTTTTTTACCGGGCGATTCCCTACTTTTTATGGCGGGTCTGTTTGCCCGTTCCGGTGAACTGAACCTGGCTTATTTATTTCTTTTGTTATTTATCGCGGCCGTTTTAGGAGACAATTGCAATTATTGGGTGGGAAGAAAAATTGGTCTGAAGGTCTTTACCTTAAAATTCCGTGGAAAACCCTTGGTAAAAAAAGAATACCTGGATAAAACTCATGTGTTTTTCGAAAAACATGGTACCAAAGCCATCATCATGGCGCGTTTTGTTCCTTTTGTAAGGACCTTTGCTCCCTTTGCGGCCGGCATCGCTGAAATGAGCTATAAAAAATACCTTGCGTTTGACCTGCTTGGCGGCGCTCTGTGGATTGGAAGTTTGACTACGGCGGGTTACCTGCTCGGTGAAGTGACGTTTATCAGGAAACATGTTGACCTGGTTTGCCTCGGAATTATTTTAGTGTCGGTGCTTCCTATTATCTTCTCTGCTTTTAAAAGCAGGATGGCTAAGAAGGCGGCTTAATGTATATTTTTGGGTAAAACAAAAAGCTACGCAGTTGCTGGCTTTTTATACCACCTGCTGAGATAAAGCGTTTGTCAATGATAGCGGAACCGGGACATGAGCATGTCCGCCTGGCCGAGATGTTATCGACTGGAAATGACGGATAAATTTCTTTTATAAGATTTCTCTTACATACATCGTTCGGAAATAAAACCTCCGTGCCCCTGAGCCTCTGAGACCTCTGTGTTGAATCATGCACAATGTCACCCTGAGCGGAGTCGAAGGGTGTCATTTTGAAGGATTATTCCATACCGTAAAATCAATAAAAGTGACGCTCCAGGATCCTCCGCTAACCGGATATCAACTCAATTTCTTCTCCTTTTTGATCTCTGCCAATTCTACCTTCAATCCACGCAGCATATTCATAATGCTGTCCAGGTTAAGTTCTTCGTTCTGGTATTGGTTCATATTGATGCAGCAGGTGTATTCCCATATCTCCAATACGTCTTCGGCCTTTACTTTAAAAGGCTGATACAATTTATTGTCGGAGTGCATTTCGAACGCCGCTTCTTTTTTATGGTAAGCCATAATACGCTTGTACATTAAACCATCGTCCTTTGTAACCACCACATACGTTTGCCCGAACTTTACTTCATCAAAACGCTCCAGGTATTTGCCAATTACAAACGAACCTTCTTTTATAGGAGGCATACTATCGCCTTTAATAGGGAAAGCCCTGTGTTTACCGGTTGGCAAAAAAGGCAGGCGCATCTGCGGCAGGCGCTCAATGTATTCAGGATCTGCATACCCCCGCACATAACCAGCCGAAGCTTTCAGCGGAATTAATTCCACCATGTTATTGCCATCGGGATCTAAGAGTATAGGGAATAAAATACGGTTCTTGCCAATCTTCATTAAGCCGTCCAGGTTGGTCTTTTTAAGATCACCTCTTACAAGGGCATCAATGGCTATATGAAAATACTCAGACAGGCGGATCAGCAGATCGATCGGGGGCTCGTTACGCGCTTCTTCATAACCTCCAATACGTGAACGGGTAACCTTTAGTTCATCGGCTAATTGTTCTTGTGACAGGCCTTTTAACTGGCGTAAAAAACGGATGTTGGAAGATATTTTGCTCATTGCTATAATTTATAGTTTAAAATTACTATTAATTATAGTTATTTGCAAGGGCTATTTTTAAAGAATTTACTGTTTAAAAATCTCGTTTTGACACCCATTTCACGAATACGAAATGAGGATTCCCTTAATGAATGCTTCTTTTAATAAGAAAAGGATTCGTGAAATCTGTGAAATTCATGTCCTTAAGCCGGTACAAAATTATTCTCAAGCGCATAAAGCCATTTTACAGCATCTTTTTCAGAATTAAAGATCCGGCTTGGTTTTCGTGGACGGCTGATCCTGAGATATAAATTGGCGGTAATCCGCTGCGCGGTTGATTTAACCACCATTGCATCTGCAATTGTATAAAGCAGTCCTTCATCACTTGCCGAAAAATCCATGGCTTCTTTATCAAACTGCGTCATCTCATCCGCCAGCATTAATACAAGAGTTTCTTTTCCTTTTGTAAGGATACCAATGGCATCATTCATTTCTTTTGCTTCCTTTAAACCAATGGTCGACATACCGGAAATTTCTATACGTACCAGTTTTGAATCCAATAACTGTACTTTTGAATGACTGAATTTTATCTCTTGTATCAATTGCATACACGAATATAACTAATAATTTTTCCCTTAAATCTAAAACCTCAGGCTAAATTGTTTTAGATTAAAAACAGGCTCTGAAACCCTCGCCTTAAAAGGATTTAGGGATTTTTTTCAGAGATATTTTAGCCACTTTATTTGCCGGTTTTTAGCCTTGTATTTTCCATACCAGGCGCAGAGTGGATACATCAAAATTACCAGGCAAAACCAATACACGTAAATATAGGGAAGTTCGATGCCAACACCAGAAACAGGCCTTCCAAACTGCATGACACCAAATGGCATATCCTTCCATTCCACTCCCTGAACGATCAGCATTACAAACATGGAAAGATGCACGACATACCAATGCAGGATGTAAAAAAACATAGGAACCTTTCCATACACACTAAAAATACGGGTAAACCACGAGTCTTTATTATCTGCCAGGTAAAGAACAAAAAACATGATTCCCAAAGTAACGCATGTATACAATAAGGAAGGTGGATATTTGGTAAGACTGATAAATGAAAAGAAGGAATAAAGCAAAGAAGGCTGAAGCGACCACTTCCCCCGGTCTCCGTATAAATTAAAAAAGCGAAGCGTAATAAAAACAACAAAGGCGATACAACCCGCCATTAATAAAATTTTCTTACGTTCAGGTGCATTCATCATAAATACCTTTCCAAACCCGAATCCCAATAACAGGATCCCCAGCCAGGGAACAACGGGATACCCGATCATTAAAGCCCTGTCCTCAGCAAGACTAAAGAACCCCCGGTCAAATAATAAGGTCCACACAAAACCTAAGGGAGTTTCTTTGCTTACCTGCACAAGCGGGGTCAGGTTATGAAGAACGATAATACACAGCCCTGTAATGCCCAGAATTTTCGCGGGGACTTTCAGAAGAAAAGATAAAATAAAAAAGCCTGCCCCTATGGCGAAAATAACCTGGAATAAAAACGTCCTGAAATAAATGTCGCTAAAAATTCCAAAACCAATTACTGTTACTTCTAAACACATGAGTAATATTCCACGGCTCCTTAAAAACCACCTCGTTTTTGAAAGATCATTTTGATTTACCATGCTGAGATAGGCGGAAGCGCCTCCAAGAAAAACAAACACAGGTGCACACAGATGGGTGATCCAGCGGGTCATGAACAAGGCAGGGGTGGTTGTGGACAGATCAAGTGGGTCTCCGCTCAAAGAAGCGGTATGTAAAAGGTCACGGATATGATCAATAGCCATGATCACGATCACAAGACCACGCATAAAATCGATCGATTGGATCCTTGATGATAAAGAAGTACCCTGATTTTCGTCCATACTTTCAGATGTCTGCAATTTCAAAAATTAAATGTATGCATTAAAATACAAATTCTATTTTAAGATCCGGGGTGATTTATTAAAAAGCATTCCTTACATTTAAAATACTATTATCAAAATCGAATGCGCCCATCAGATGATAAACGTTTTTCTTTCTTCTTAAAAGGCAAGTCAGAATACAGCCTTGGGCTTTACGACCATTTTATAACGGAATATCAAAAAATCGGGAATATCACCCTGCACCCCACAAAAACAATGATAGCTGTTTCAAATGGCGAACGCCGTGCCGCCTGGGTAACACAGATCGGTAAAAACTTTATTCATGTAGTTTTTCCATTAAAAAAAGCGTATCCGGATAATTTATGTTTTCAAAAAGTAGGCCAGGTTCCTGGAGCGACGCAATTTAATCATCATTTCAGGATGCTTTTTAAAGAAGATATAAATGAAGAGATCTTGAAATTTATGAGGATTGCCTGGAGCCATGAAAAATAATCCTTCTCAGCTCATTAGTTTTTTCAGGTCTTCTTTTGATCTATTGATCCACGTCGCGGAAGTTCCTTTTTCGCGGCGGTTCATATTTTCCCCTTCCTGCACAATATCGTAGAACACCAGCCCGGCATCTTCCTTTCGTTTGAGCTTCAAAAGTAAATGTCCGTAATAATACCTTGCCTCATAATTGTCGTAACGATGATTCATGGCCTGGTATTGTTTCTCAGCCTGGTCCATCCGGCCAATATTTTC
>Ga0208492_1000819_pt1 | contig 23485 bp, 17 predicted proteins | sample Subbioar_CSW14AB_FD_184820 | JGI IMG/M metagenome (GOLD analysis project Ga0208492, IMG submission 184820) | Serpentinite rock and fluid subsurface biosphere microbial communities from McLaughlin Reserve, California, USA - CR12Mar_CSW14AB (SPAdes) | ecosystem: Environmental > Terrestrial > Deep... | reverse complement strand
GACATAGTTGAGCGCGGCGGAGCGCGGCGACACATTGCCGGACGCATCGACGGCCGCCACCGTGTAGGTGATCGCCGCCGTCGCGGGAACGTTGTCATGCATGAACGTATTCGCCTTCACCACCCCGAGCGGCAAGGCACCGAGGTAGACGCGGTAGGCCACCACGTCGCTGGCGGTGGACGCGGTCCAGGTCAACGTCACCCGCCGCAGCGTGGCACTGTAGGTGGCGCGCAGGCCGCCAGGCGCGGGGGGCGCCACGGTATCGGCACGGCTGGTCGCGGGCGGCGGACTCTGGCTGCTGTCGCGTGGCGCTTTGACGGTCAACGCTTGCACGCGCAACGTCTTGCCGCCGGCACCGGAGCATTCGAGTCGAACCTCGCCGCTGGCGTTGAGCGGCCCCAGCGAGTGGCTGCCGCTGACGGGCTTGCTGCCGGACCACAGACCGCTGGCCTGGCAACTGCTGGCATTGCTCGCCTCCCAACTGACATCGACCGTGGACTGCGGTGCGACGACGTTGGCCGAGACACTCAGCGTCACTTCCGGCGGGCGCGCAGTGGCGGAGGTCAGACCGCCCACGGGCGCGTCGGTCGCCAGCACCATCTGGTCCAGATAGACCGCCGAACTCGTGCAGTTGCCGTAGGTGCCGCCACGGAAGATGTTCAGCCACACCAGGCGGTTGTGAAGCAGGTCATGGCCTTCCTTGCGGAACGGCACGTTGGTCTTCTCGAACGCCAGGTGGCCATCCACCCAGCCGCGGATCACGCCGTCATTCTGACCGGGCGTATTCATCGTGGTTTGGATTTCGATCTGATACCAGCGATCGGGCTCGAGTACGCCATGGTCCTCCTTGCCGCAATACAGATTGCTGGGGTTGGTCTCGCAGGTGCCGCCGCCGCCGCGACTCGGGCCCCAGTCATCGTTGTCCCAATAACCGGCATCGCCGGTCGCGCCCGCCTGTTCGGCGTAATAGAGATAGGAGCCGAAGCGCGTGATGGCGTGGGGTTTGGTCGAACACGCCATGCCGTCGGTGCTGGAGCAGTCGCGATAGTGGCTGCGCATGGACCAGCAGTTGATGCCGTCCGATGCATTACCGCCGTTGCCGCACTGGCCGCCCTTGTCGGCCCAGGTACGCACGTCCGCGGGACCGGGAAATTTACCGCCGGAACCGACCACAGTCCCCGCCGCATTGCACATCTTCGGGTCCCAGTTGGGCGCGAGCTTGAGGTAATAGCGCATGTACAAAGTGCGCGGTGCGAGGCCGGCGTTGCGCAAGGGCCAATAGGCGCTGAGGGAGTTCAGCGCGTCTTTCTGCGTGCTGACTTCCAGACACTTGCCGGACAGACAGCCGCTGGTGATCACGCGGGTATTCTTGACGGTGTCGGCGACCGCCGGACGCGGCGCCGCGACGATGGGATCGCTCAGATAGCCGCGTGTCCACCAGTCGCTGGTCTCCCACGGTTCGCAGAACACGATGTCGCTTCGTCCGCGCACGCCGCTCTCGCTGGCGCAGTCACCGAGCGGCAGTCCGCTCGGTGCATCGGCAAGTCGGATGTCCACGGCAGTACTGCGTGCGCTTTCGTTGCCGACCGAATCGACCGCCGATATCGCATAGCTGTGGCGACTGCCGGGCGCGAGATCCATCTCCTTGTAATCGAGCGCGTTGCGCTCGATAAGCAGCGTGCCGTTGTGATAGATGCGGTAATTGGCGACGCCAACGTTGTCATCGGTGGCAGACCAGCGCAGCGCGATGCCGCCCGGGTAGGGTGAAGTCACACTGAGATTGGCGGGTACCGATGGCGCGGTGCTGTCAGTGATACCGACCATGGGACGGAAGGTGTAGGCATTCTGGCTGGTGGTGTTGTAAACCACGAACGCGCCCAGATCCGGCGCGTAGGACCAGCGACCGAAAGTGCCCTGCGTGGGCTGCGGACCAGGGCCGCCTTTGAAAGCGGTGCCTTCCCAGGTCAGGGTGTCGGGGTTGAGATCGTATACCCGCCCATCGCCGGTCCAGGCCACCATGCGATCGCGACGTTCGTCATAGGCCAGACCGATGGCCTGTGAATTGAGAAACTCGACATCGCCCACCAGCGGCGGATCGCTGCGCTCATAACCCGACGCGGGATTCAGGTTGTAGATCACGAACTGACCCGAACCGATCACCACATAACGACGATGCACGGGATCGATGGCGGCGTTGAGCGTCAGACCGAGCGGCGATCTGGCATTCAAGCGGCGATAGACTCCGCCCGCGCTATTGGACTGATAGCTGTACAGGCCGGTGCGATCATGCACGTAGATCAGACCGGTGACGGGATCGTAGGCCGAAGTGCCGCCGACCATCGCCGCCGGGATATCACCGCTCGCGTTCTGCTTCTGCCAGCGCGCCGTCGAGGGATCGAACAGCCAGGTGAGCCTGTCGCTGCTGGTCGCCGCGGCGCCGGCCAGCGCGCCACTGAATGCCCATACCCGATCGACGTTGGCCATATAGGTAAAGCCGTCGTAGGTGTGGCGTGAATTCGGTTGCGTGCCGTTGTACGGTTCGAGTTCACTCTGGCGCGGCGCCACCGTGCGACTCGCCGGACGCGCCGGATCGGTCAGACGTCGCGTGGTCTGGTTGACGAGGTCCACCGCATAGACTTCGTTGCCGTAGTAATCGTCGTGTCCGCCACCCCACACATAAAGCCGATTCCGAACGCTGTCGTAGGTGCCGGTATTCCACGCCAGCGTGACCGCCTTGCAGCGCGCCGGATAATCGTAACCATAGCCACCGAAATTCTTCGGCGGACAGACCGGCGCGACCGCTGTGTTGGGCAGTTCATGCCAGCCGTAGTCTTGCGGAGCGGCGCTCGCAAGTGCCGCCTGTGTGGGCATGGGAATCACGGAACACACACTGATGGCCGCCATCAGGCGGATCGAGACGCGTCGAAGTTGGGAGATGAAAAGCATGGATGGTCGCCGCTCGTGAAAATATCGAAATCAAGTCGCTCAGCACGAATATCGTGACTGCGCATTTTTATGACAGTGGCTGATTGCTCCTTACAATCGGTATCTCTCGGTCACGCGCGCTTCCCTGCGACGACATCGGAATGTCAATGCGAAGACGCCCTGTCAGAGGCGGGCAAGTGTAAAACATGGTGAAGTCGAAAATGGGCACTGGTCTGCACAAAGCAGACTCAGAACGCGCCGTGGCGACGAAGTTTGTGATGTCGTCGAGCCCCGGTCAATGAGCAGGAAACTTGAGTGCGGCGTGTGCGCCTTATACGAGAATTTCGTTGGGAAGCGGATGACTCAGAAACAGATGCGGACTGGCCGTGTAACCATAGGCGCCGGATTGCAGCACCACCACGAGATCGTTCAACGCCGGCGCGGGAATGGAGATTCTATCGGCGACGATGTCGAGCGGCGTGCACAGCGGACCGACGATGGAGACTGTTGTCGTGGTGTCTTCGCCCATGCGGTTGCCAAGCAGCACGGGGTAATTCTTGCGCAAAACCTGGCCGAAATTGCCGGAATTCGCCAGGTGATGATGCAAGCCGCCATCGACCATGACGAAGGTCTGACCTTGTGAATCCTTGATGTCCGTGACGCGCATGACGTAATAGCCGGCTTCGCCGACCAGGTAACGACCCAGCTCGACGACGAACTCGGTCGTGGGCAGCGTGCCCGCGTAACGCGTCAGCGAATCGCTCAAAGCGCTACCGACCGACGCGAGATCGAGATCCTGTTCGCCCGGGAAATAGGGGATGCCATAACCACCGCCGATGTTGACCTGCGGGAAAGCGATGCCGCTCTCGTCGGCGAGACGCGCAGCGAGTTGCAGCGTGAGTGCATTGGCTTCGATGATTGACTCGGGTTTGAGATTCTGTGAGCCGCAGAAGATGTGCAGGCCCGCACACGGGATACCGCGTTCGACCATGGAACGCAGCAGCGCGGGCACGCGCGCGACGTCGATGCCGAACTGGCGAGGGCTGCCCGCCATCTTCATTCCCGAGCCTTTCAATTCGAAATCGGGGTTGACGCGCAAGGCCACGCGCGGCGCGACGCCGAGTGCTTCGCCGTGGGCGACAATCCGCGCGAGTTCCGTTTCTGATTCGCAGTTCACACAGATGCCGGCGGCGACCGCCGCGCGCAGTTCGACGTCCTGCTTGGCGGGTCCCGCGAAGCTGATTTCGCGGGCCGGCATGCCACTGTCGAGAGCGGTCAGCATTTCGCGATGGGACGCCACATCGAAGCCGTCGACCAGCGGCCGCATGTGTGCCACCACCGCCGGCATGGGATTGGCCTTGATCGCATAGTGCAGCTTGATGCGCGGCGGCAAGGCCGCGCGCAGTGCCGCTACACGCGCGCTCAAGGCCGCGCGATCGTAGACATAGAACGGTGTGCGACCGACGCGTTCAACCAGTAACGACAGGCGTTCGCCGTTGATCAGCAGTTCGCTGCCGGCGGCGCTGATGTGGGCGAGACGTGCGTGGATGGTTTTGTCCATGATTACGATGCTGTGCTGGCGCTGCTGGAGGCGTCGAAAAGATTGGCGTAATCGCTCTGCAATTGCTGCCGGTTGAGTTTGCCGTTCGGGTTGTGCGGCATTTCGTCACGAAACACGATGCGCGCCGGGTGCATGAAATTGGGCAGGGCGCGGCGACAGGCGAGCGCGATGTCGCTGTCACTGATGCTGCTTTCAGGCAGACGGCGTACCACCAGCACCACGGCCTGGCCGAGATCGGCATGGGGCACGCCGATGGCGGCGACGGTTTCGACGCCGCCCATTGCATATACCACTTCTTCCACTTCCTCGGGACTGACGCGGTAGCCGGAAGTCTTGATCATGCCGTCATTGCGACCGACGAAATACAGATAACCATCCTCGTCCATGCGCACGGTGTCGCCTGACCATACCGCCATTTCTTTCAGCGGAATACCGGCGGGCTGGCCGGGCGCGGGCTTGTAGCGCGCAGCCGTGCGCTCCGCATCGTTCCAGTAGCCGAGCGCGACCAGCGCGCCACGATGGACGAGTTCGCCCGGTTCATTGACCGCGGCCGGGGTGCCATCGGCGCGCACGACCATGATTTCGGCATTGGGTATGGCCTTGCCTATCGAGCCTTTGCGCTCGTCGATCTTTTCGGGCGGCAGGTAAGTTGAACGAAATGCCTCGGTCAGTCCGTACATGAGGTAAGGGCGCGTGTTCGGCAGGTTCTGGCGCAGCCGCGCCAGCACGCCATCGGGCATGGCGCCGCCCGAATTGGTGATGTAGCGCAGCGTGGATTTCACCGCCTCGGGCCAGGCGAGCGGCGCGAGCTGTGCCCACAGCGGCGGCACGGCACCGAGCCCCGTGATGCGATGACGTTCGAGCGCCTTGAGGACGTCCTTGGGTAACAGATAGTCCAGCAGCACGCAGGTCGCGCCCTGCAACACAGCGCTGGTCAACTGGTTCAAGCCGTAGTCGAAACTGAAAGGCAGCACGGCGAGCAGGCGATCGGCGTGGGTGATCTCGAGATACTGGGAAACGCTGCGCGCGCCTTCGACGATGTTGCGATGGGAGATCACCACGCCCTTGGGCCGGCCGGTGCTGCCCGAGGTGTAGAGGATGGCGACCATGTCGTTATCGACGCGGGGCGGGGCGGTGAAGTCGCCAACCGTGCCTTCTTCCTGCCAGACCGACACCGGCACGCTGCTGCCGACCTCGCTGCTGGACGCCTCGCTCAACAGCACGTGATGGAGGTTGCGACAATTGGGCAGCACCTCCTGCAACAAGGCCAGTCGGTCGGGACTCGTGATCAGCACGCGGGCGTCGCAATCGTTGAGGATATGCTCGACCTGCGCCGGCTTGAGGATGGGATTGACCGGCACGAACACGCCGCCGGCCGCGCTGGTGGCGTAGAACGCGTAGGCGGTCAGCGGCAGCTTCGGCAGATAGACGGCGACGCGGTCATCGGCGCGCACCCCGCGCTTGGCCAGAGCGGCGGCCAATGACTGCGTCGCCTGGAGAAATGCGCCGGCACTGGTCGCGCCATGCTTGTCATGTTCGATGAGCGTGCTGTGGGGCGCGCGCGCGGCGGTTTCCGCGAGGGTCTGGTGCAGGAGATATGCCATGGCTCAGTGTGGGTCAGTCATCCAGGGAGTCGGGGTCAGCGTGCTGCCGACCGTGGTGCGCTCGTCGCGATCTTATGCATGTCGTGGCCCGATTGCGAAAGGCGGAATCCAGGCACGGTATCGGCATCGCCTGCCCATCCCTGCAATGGCGACACGGTTGCCGGGCGTGTGGACCTGGAACAGGCCGTCGCGATTCAGCGCTGCTCCAGCAGTTCCCGCAGGTAGCGCACCGGCACCGCATAGGTGATGTTGCTCGGGTCGCGCAGCACGTCTTCCTTTTTGCCCTTCACGAACACGCGATTGATGATACCGACCACCTGGCCGCTGTCGCGGCTGAAGACCGGACTGCCGCTGTTGCCGGGATAGGCGGTCGCATCGAGCTGAATGATCTGGAACGGGTCGCGCAGGCCGGCGATTTTTTCCGGCGTCAGTTGTCGCGCATTGGCCGCTGGCAGGGCCAATGGCGTCAAGGCCGAGACGATGCCGTGATGCGTGACCGCCTGCAGGCCGAGGACCGCGCCAATCGGAAAACCGGTGAACGCGATGTCATCACCTTCGCGGATGGCGGCGGCGGCTTCCAGCGCGAGGGCCGGCAGGGCCGCGCCGGCAATCTCGAGCAAGGCCAGATCGTGGTGCCGGTCGATGCCGGCCGGTACCGCCGCGCGGTATTCGACCTGGGTGCCGTGGCCGATGAAGATCACCAGGCGCTCGCGGTGCGCGTCATCCAGCTTGCGGTCGATGACGTGGAAGTTGGTCGCGACCACACGACCATCTCCCACCGCGAAGCCCGAGCCGAGCAAGTGCGCGGCCGGACTGCGGGTGGCTGCATAGGTGCCAACGCCCACAACCGCCGGTTTGATGCGTTCGATGAGCTTGACCAGTTGCTCATCGGCGAGTGCGGTGCAACTCGCGACGAGGGTCAGCAGCGCCACGACGCCGAATACGGGTGCCTGGCGTCGGCCCATGGCTCAGGGCGAGGCGTCGCCCGCGTCGCGAGCGGCAAGCTTGGCTTCCCAGTCCAGCGAGGTCTGCACGATTTCATCGAGGCTGTCGTGACGCGGACGCCAAGCCAACACCTGCTTGATGCGCTCCGCTGCGGCTATCAGCAGCGGCGGATCACCGGCACGACGTTCCGTCTCGATGATGGTGAAGGGCCCGCCAAGTCGCCGGACCGTATCCAGCACTTCGCGCACGCTGTAGCCGTGGCCATAGCCGCAGTTGAGCGTGACCGTGGCGCCGCCGTCGTTCAGATAGCGCAGCGCATCCAGATGGGCCTGTGCAAGGTCGGTGACGTGGATATAGTCACGGATGCCGGTGCCGTCGGCGGTCGGGTAATCGGTACCGAAGATGCTGACGTGTGGACGTTTGCCGTAGATGGCCTCGGCTGCGACCTTGATCAACAAGGTCGAGCCGGGCGTCGACTGCCCGATTTCGCCCTCCGGATCGCTGCCCGCGACATTGAAATAACGCAGCATGACCGCGCGCATGCCATGCGCCCGACATACGTCACCGAGCATGAGCTCGCTCATGAGCTTGGACTGGCCATAGGGATTGATCGGCGCGGTCGGTGAGTCCTCGGCGCAGATGCCGTCGCCGGGCATGCCATAGACCGCGGCCGTCGACGAGAATACGAACTGATGGACGCCGGCCTCGACACAGCATTCGAGCAGATTGCGCGTCGAGCTGGTGTTGTTGGCGTAGTACTTGAGGGGCCGGGCGACCGATTCGGGCACGATGGTGAACGCCGCGAAATGCATGACAGTGTCGATCGCATGTTCGCGCAGGACCCGCAATACCAGTTCCCGATCGCCGGTATCGCCGACGATCAGCGGACCGTACAGCACGGACTCCGCGCGGCCCTTGCTGAGATTGTCCAGCGTGACCGGGCTGTAGCCGGCGCATCCCAGCAGTTTGACGACGTGGCTGCCGATATAACCGGCCCCGCCGGTGACGAGAATATTTTTCATGTGTGCGCGTTTCGTGTGCTGCGAATGAAAACCTTGCATCCGTTTCGAAGGCCGGCGTAATGACCGTTGGTGGCTGCCTGGCTCAGCGTCGCCGGTAGACGCCGAGCAGGCAATTCTCCGGATAGTGCAGACCAAGCCCGTGCAATACGGTGCGCAGGGTCAGCTCCATGACGTTCAGCGGCCGGAATCGCTGCAGGCTGCGACAGTCGTCCAGATGCCAGAATCCGGCTTCATCGAAACCGCTGTTGGCAAACAGTTGGCGGAGCGTGTCGCGCGTGTTCATCTTGTAGGTGGTCGGGAACGTGTCTTTTGCTTCTGTGCGCCACAACACGCGCTTGATCGGCTGATGCCAGGAGAACGGCGTCAGCGCCGTCACCAGCGGTACCGGACTCCAGCGATTGATGGTGTACACCACCACATGGCCGCCACTCACGACGAGGCGGGCCAGCGTATCCAGCAGGTCGCATGGCTCGGCAACGTGTTCGGCCACCATACGCAATGTCACGAGGTCAAAATGCGAATCGGCGGGCAAATCCTGCACCATGCCCTGCACCTTCTGATGCACGAAGGCGTTTTCATGAATGGTGGCGTCCGGATCGACCCCGACCAGCAGCGCGCAACGGTCCGAGAGCTGGCGCGCGAGCGTGCGATTGCTGGGAAAGATGTCGCGACCGCAGCCCACTTCCAGCCAGCGCGTGCTGTCGCTCACCAGGCGGCGCACCAATGCTTCGTAGTAGTCGTCCGGATTGAAATAATTGAAGCGCAGCCGGCGCGCGGGGTCGCTGCCCAGTTGGCCATTGCCGCGGTACTTGAGATCGAAAAGCTCAAGCAGTTCGGCGTGGGTGAAGTCGGCCATGGGCGCGGTAGTGGTCATCATCGTATTGCTGGCTCGTCTTGCTGTCCGGCGGATTGAATAGGCATGTCGGCCCGCGTCGTTACCGGCGCCGGCCGGTCTGCTAAGCGGGGCGCACCGGCGCCTGGCCGCTCTGGCGCGTGGTGTCGCGCGCAATCTGCAGGCCGGCTATCAGCAAGGCTAGCATCCACAACTGGACCTCGGCCTTGATGTAGTTCGTAAACATGCCCGAAACGAAAATCGCGGTGAGCGAGGAGCAGATCGCGGCCCGCAACACCCCCAATTCCTGATTATCGGCGCGCAAGGGGATGCGGTTGAACTCCAGCATCATGCGGATGATGGTGGCAACGGCGGCCAGGGCCAGCAGGATACCGGGGATGCCCTGGTCGACCAGCATGCTCATCAATGTATTGTGCGAGGCACGCGCGCCGTGGGTGGCCTTGTCCAGGCCGCGACGCACGGTCAGCCATTCGGTGTCCAGATAGTCCCGGCTCAGATACGACGTGGTGTCGAAGCCGAGGCCGAAAGGGTGGGCCTTGAACATCTGCCATTGCGCCTCGATCAATACCAACCTCGATTCGGCGCTGTGATCGCGCTGCGCCGTTTCCTCATTGGATTTGATGGTGCCCATGCGCTCCCAGTAGGTCGTCGGCGCATAGGCGGCCAGGACGAAGAGACTGAGCGCACCCAGCGAGACGATGAGCTTGCGGTGCGCTTTTGGCGCGGACAGGTAGTACACCAGGCCACCGCAGGCGATGCCGAGAAACGCACCGCGACTTTCGGTCTGCACCAGGCAGTTGGCCATCGCCGGTACCATGAGCGCAATGCCCCAGCGCCGCCAGCCGCGCTGCGACAACAGCAAGGAGCCTGCGAAGAACAAACCGGTGGAGACATGCATGCCGAGCGTGTTGGAGTCCTTCACACCGGGGCCGCCGAGCAGTTCGAGCCGGCCTTCGCCCGACGCACCGAGCGCCAGCATGCCGAAGTAAAAGCAGCCGATGACATGGGCCAGGGAGAAGTTCACCAGGCTTTCACGGTCGTTGACCAGCCGATAGATGACGTAGAGCAGCACCACGTATTTGGTCAGCAACAGCACGCCTTCGAAGTGCTGCGGGTTCGCCCACGGGAATTGCATCCACATCCAGATGACATAGACGATGACGATCTTGGTCAGGCGGTGGGCGGTCCACGGCACTGCCGAGGGGGGTACTTTTGATCCGAGCAGGGCGAGCAGTGTCACGATCGATGCCACCAACGACCAACGCAGATCGGGCAGCGAGGCACCCCACCAGCGAATGGGGGGATGGAGATAGAAGACCGCCACATAGGTATACAGGCCGAAGCGCGGATGCTTGGCGAATGCCGCCAGCAGGCCGACGGCATAGCTGAGCAGGAAAAGCAGACCGGTGACGGACATGGGCGTCAGGAGGGGGCGCGGATGATCGCGGTCAGGGATCGCGCAATGTGCCACCCGCACGGCGCGATGCCACGCGTTTCGCCCGCGTTCAACGGTGGCGGCAGCACAGCGTAGGGCGGTCGCATTGGTGCCGGTGCCCTGCTAGCATCTGGCCTCAGGAGGTCGGCACCATGAAAAAAATTCTTCCCGCCTTGATGCTCATCTGCGCTCCCGCGCTGGTCCGGGCAGATGACTACCCTACATTGGAACGCGTGGATCATGTCTTGACCTGCATGCGGACGAATGGCGGCCAGAACGTCGATAATCTTTATGCCTGCTCCTGCGAGATCGACATTATCGCACAGCAACTCGGATTCGATGAGTTCAGCGAAGCCCGCACCTTCGAGATCTACAAGCGTATGCCCGGCGAAAAGGGCGGGCTGTTCCGCGACAGCGCGCGCGCCAAAGAGGTCGTCGGCAAACTCGATCAGGCCCGCGCAGATGCCAAGAAGCGCTGTTTCGTCGGTAAGAAAGTGCCGCATCAGGAGATCTCCAAGACCGCGCCCGATGGCGCTGCCGCAGCAGCTGCGCCGGCCACGCCGACTGCGCCGCCCGCGGGGCCGTGACAGGCGATTTCATGCCCTTTCGAGCCAGCCTCAAAGCGGTTGCCGCCTAGGAAAATATCCCTATAATTGGCCCCAACATGGGCCATCACGGTGCATCCGTCGCAGTCCATGTTCGACAATAAAGCAGCGCCTCGTGAGATGGTGTGGACACGAGAACGCGAATCGCAGACCCGCTGGGCAGCGCGGCTTGCGAAGCGACAAAGTATCGCGAACTGTCGCATGCACCGTCCCGGCCGGTCTTCATTCCGACCTGTGGCGGCCAGTGCGACCAGAGGGGTGGACCACCATTGGGCGAAAACTCGTTTTCGTGCACTTCTTCCGGCTCGCTCAAGCGGGCCGACGCTCGACTCCGCCTCGTCTCCAGCCATTCGGCACCGTATCCAAAAGTCCAATCATCCGCTTTCCAATGCTCTGAATCGGCTTATCGATCTCGGGTCGTTCCGGAGCTAAAACAACAAGAGATCTATGACGTGATTGTTAACAAGAAAGTGTGAAGGAGGAGGTCATGAGACTAGCATCGTTAAAGCGATGGCTCATTGCGGCAGCCTCTCTGGTAGCGTTCACCAGTACCGCCCAGGTACTGGCTAACGAAGGACTCGAGAAGCTGATGAAGGATCCGAACTACTGGGTGACCCCCAGTGGTGATTACTGGAACTGGCGTTATTCGAAGTTGGATCAAATCAACAATACGAATGCGCAAAAGCTCCAGGCTGCGTGGACGTTCTCCACCGGCGTGCTGCGCGGACACGAAGGTGGTCCGCTGGTGCTGCCGGCTTCGGCCACGGGCTTGAAGAATGACACGCTCTATATCCATGCCGCGTTCCCGAACAACGTATTCGCGATCGACCTCGATACCCTCGAGGTGTTGTGGGAATACGTACCGGTTCAGGATTACGATCAAACCGTTCCCGTCATGTGCTGTGACACGGTCAACCGTGGTCTCGGTTTTGGCGACGGCAAGATCCTGCTGCAACAGGCTGACACCACGCTGGTCGCGCTGAACGCGAAGACCGGTGAAAAAGTGTGGTCGGTCAAGAACGGCGATCCGAAGCTGGGTCAGACCAACACCAACGCACCGCATGTCATGAAGGACAAGGTCATCACCGGTATGTCGGGCGCCGAATTCGGCGTGCGCTGCTGGATCAATGCCTACTCCCTCAAGGACGGCAAGCGCGTGTGGCGTGCCTACAGCATGGGTCCCGACGCGGACATGCTGGTCGATCCCGCCAAGACCACTTCCCTCGGTCAGCCGATCGGCCCCGATTCCTCGCTGAAGACCTGGAAGGGCGATCAGTGGAAGATCGGCGGTGGCTCGGTGTGGGGCTGGTGGCCGTATGACAAGGAGCGCAATGCTCTGTACTACGGTACCGGTAATCCCTCGACCTGGAACCCGGTCGTCCGTCCGGGCGACAACAAGTGGTCGATGTCGATCTTCTCGCGCGATGTCGATACCGGTATGGCCCACTGGGTCTACCAGATGACTCCGCATGATGAGTGGGACTACGACGGCATCAATGAAATGATCCTGGCCGATATGAAGGTCAAGGGTCAGGACACCAAGGCCCTCGTGCATTTCGACCGCAATGGCTTCGGCTACACCCTCGACCGCACCAACGGCGCCCTGCTGGTCGCTGAGAAGTTCGATCCGGCGGTCAACTGGGCCACCCACGTCGATATGAAGACCGGCCGTCCGGAAGTGGTTGCCAAGTACAGCACCCATCACAACGGCGAAGACGTCAACAGCACCAACATCTGCCCGGCGGCGCTTGGTTCCAAAGACCAGCAGCCGGCGGCGTACAGCCCCAAGACTGGCCTGTTCTATGTGCCGACGAACCACGTCTGCATGAACTACGAGCCGGTCAGCGGTGGTGAATACGTCGCGGGTCAGCCCTATGTCAACGCGGTGCTGAGCATGTTCCCGGCGGGCCGGGTCTCACCTGGCGCCGAGTTCGGCAACAACGCCGACAACAACAACCTCGGCAACTTCATTGCCTGGGATGCGGACAAGGGCAAGATCGTGTGGTCGATTCCGGAGCGTTTTTCGGTCTGGTCGGGCGCCCTGGCAACCGCGGGTGATGTCGTGTTCTACGGCACTCTCGAAGGTTACCTGAAGGCGATCGATTCCAAGACGGGCAAGCTGCTTTGGAAGTTCAAGACGCCCTCCGGCATCATCGGCAACGTCAATACCTGGGGTCACGGCGGCAAGCAATATGTCGGCGTGCTGTCAGGTGTCGGCGGTTGGGCCGGTATCGGCATGGCGGCGGGCCTGATCAACGCAACCGACGGTCTGGGCGCCGTGGGTGCGTACAAGGGCCTCTCCAGCTACACCCGCTTGGGCGGTGTGCTGAGCGTGTTCAGTCTGCCCTGAGGCAGATTGACCGCGTGGCGGCTCGATTCCTGATCTGAGTCGTTGAACCTGGAACCCGGCGCTCCGCAATGAGCGCCGGGTTTTTTTTGGAACTCGGGCGGTCGGCTTGTGTCCCTGAAATGTCGTGGCAGCGGCGAACCATGCGTGGCAGCACCGGATATCCAAGCGGGCGAGAGACCGGCAATACGCGAGTTCGATCCGCGTCACCTGCTGGTGTCGTAACAGGCCCGAGCGGCGTACAGGTCGCGTCGCGACTGCGGTTGACTCGCCAACGAACTCTGGGTTACACAGGCGCCGCGAAATTCAGTACGGATTCACGGCATCATTCATAGTTTCACCCTCCAGGCGGACATTGGCCGCAGTTTCAATTCAACTCACGGGGAGTTCAGATCTCATGATTAAGGACATGGTCGTTATTGGCGTTGGCGCAATGCTGCTGGCGACGGGTTCGGTGGCGCTGGCCGAGGAGCACGTCGTGCAGGGCGTGATTACGCAATGGCGCCCGATGGTGACCTTCGCCAAGCCCGGTGACACCATTCGCTTCAAAGGCATGGCGGGCCACGATTCGCAAACCGTCGAAGGCATGATCCCCGAAGGCGCGACACCCTGGCACGCCAAGCTCGGTGAAGAAGGCTTTGTGGCGACCGTCGACAAGGAAGGCGCCTGGATCTTCAAATGCAATCCGCACATGACAACGGGCATGGTCGGTGTGGTGGTGGTGGGCGACGCCCGCCCGCCGGTCAATCGCGCCGCGCTCGATGCGTCCCTGCCGCAAGTCAAAGTCGGCAAGAACATGGTGCAGCGCGCCATCAAGAAGATGGATCAGGCGTTGCAGTCCGGCGCCAGTCCGGAATAGGCGGCCGCCATGCAGCTCCACACCGCGGTTCAGCACGGCCTTCGCCATGGAGGCCGTCCTGCGAGATTGGCCGCGGTGCTGCTGTTTTCGGCATGTGTGTCGCTGGTCGCGCGTGCCGACCCGCCCTCGCAGACGACAGCGCCTCGCACGGCACTCAAGATATGTGCCGATCCCTATAGCCTGCCTTCCTCCAACAAGGAACTGCAGGGCTACGAGAACAGGATTGCCGAATTGTTCGGTCGCAAGCTCGGATTGCCGGTCGCCTATGAGTGGTTTCCGCAGCGCGTCGGCTTCATTCGCAACACCTTGACCAATAACGATAGCGAGGATGGGACCTACCGCTGCGATCTGGTGTTGAGCGTGGTCGAGCACTTCGATATGGCGGCGACCACGCGCCCCTATATGCGCTCAGCGTGGGCACTGGTTTATGTGAAGGGGCGCGGCCTCGATTACATAAAGTCGCAGGACGATCTGGCCAACAGTACGCCTGAGCAACGCGCCGCACTGCGCATCGGCATCTGGGACAAGGGTCCGGCGACGGAATGGCTGGCCCAGAACGAACTCATGGAGCACGCGACGCCCTATCAGAGCATGAGTGGCGACGCGACGGAGAATCCCGGAAAGATCATCGAGCGGGATCTGGTGCAGGACAAGATCAATCTGACTTTCGTGTGGGGGCCGATCGCCGGCTATTACGCCAAGCAGATCAAAAACGCCGAAGTCGTCGTCATCCCGATGCACAACGAACCCGGGCGGCGCTTTGACTTCCAGATTGCGATGGCAGTACGTTTTGCGGACAAGGCCTGGAAAGCCGAGGTCAATCAGCTCTTGAAGGACAATCAGGCGGAAATCGACGGGATATTGACAGACTATGGCGTACCGCTCATGCCGCTCGTGGTCCGGGAATCGAATGGTGACGACGATGATTAGATTGCTGATGCTCGCCTGCCTCATGCTGGCGATCGCGTTGCCGGCCTCGGCTGCGGACGCGCAGGCCGCGGCCGAGGCCGACGTGAAGTTCTCGGAAGCCGAGACGCGCATGTGGATGACCAATCAGCTCCGCGGCGTCACCCAACCGCTCGAGTTGCACTATGAATTCCACAAGACCGGCAGCCTGGAGCCGGAATTCAACTTCAATGACAAAGTCGATCTCAAGATCGAGAAAATCAACGCCGATGGTAGCAAGGACGGCAGCATCGCGTTCTTCAGCGGCGAACACAGTTTTCCCGCCCCGCCGATGGAGAGCTCGATGGTCAATCCCGTGCTCGGTCACTACCTGTATGGTGACGTCATGCAGATGAATCGCCTCACCGATCCGAATGGCGAGGCTCGCGAGCGTTGGCGTTACTTTCAACGGCGCATCAAGTTCGCGCTGTCAAAGAACGCGGTGGTCAAGCCGGTCAGCTTCGATTTCGACGGACGCAGTTGGAAGGGCTATGAGATCAGTTTCACGCCCTATGTGAATGACCCCAAGCGCAACCTGTTCGAGAAGTTCGCCGCGAAGCGCTACACGGTGACGGTCAGCGATGAACTGCCGGGCTATCTGTACAGCATCGAGACCATCATTCCCGACGCAAAGCCGGAACAGCCGCCTCTCGTCCACGAAGTGCTGAAGCTGACGGCGGCCAGACCGCGCAGCTAGCGAGCCGGCGCTTCAGGCGCCCGCCTAGATCGTGGCGGCGACCAGAATCTCGCCCTTGCCGCCGTATCCCAGGTCGCCGCTCCAGCGCCGCGCGCGGCTGAATCTCGCAAGGCGTTTTGCAAACCCCGGGTGAAAGCCGGCCAGATAGTGACGCATGAGCGTCATGATGCCGAGTTCGAACTCTCCACAATCGCTGAAGCCCGCGTCGGCGAACTGCGGCGCATGGCCGAGCAACAGCGTGCCGCGTCGCATGCCGAAGCCGGCGTGCGCGGCGGTGCGGCCAAAAACCGCGATGGTGCCGGCCAGCATGCGATCGCCGAGATATTCGCCGGCGTCACCGCCTACCACCACGAAGCCGCGGCGCATGCGTTCGCCGCAGCGCGCGCCGGCATTGCCGGCCACCACCAGCACGCCGCCGTTCATGCCACGGGTCGCACCGGGCGTGAGACCACCGAGTGCGTCGCCGGCCGATCCGTTGATTTGAATATAGCCGCCGAGCATGCCCATGCCGGCCCCGGCCCCGGCATGGCCGCTGATGCGGATCTCACCGCCGCGCATCTCGCGTCCGAGTTCATCGCCCACGCGTCCCGTCACTTCCATGCGACCTTCGCGCATGCCACGTCCGACACGATGGCAGGCGGCATGCAGTCCGACCAGCCGCAGGCAGCTCGCATCGTCGCCACTGACCTCGAACAGATCGCCGAGCGCAATCTGGCGATTGCCCGCCGGTATCCTCAGGCGCCGCAGCGCCGTGGTTTTCAAGCCGAGCAGTGCCGCGGGTGTCAGCACGCTCAAGTCCAGTGCGCCGGCCGAGGCATCGGCGAGCGTCAAAGTCAGCGCGCTCATTCCAGGATGGTCCGCAGTTTGAAGTGGAAAGGGCCAAGACTGCCGCCGTAGTTGCCGGCGCTGATGCGCAGCACGCCGTGTTTGCGCCCGCGGCAGGCGGCCACGATGCCGACCCGCGTTGCCTCCGAGATGGACTCGGCATCGAGGCCGTCAATGACGATTTCGAGCACCGCGCCGACCTCGGCGGTCAGTTCGCTTTTCACTGCGCCCTTCAAGGTCGGGCAGAACAGATGATTGGTCGACGCGGGCAGGGTCTTGTATCTGGAGCCGACCTTGGAGCCCGAGCGCACCACGCCACCGGGAAAGGGCATGATGACGCCGGGCACCTTCTGCATCGCGACGATGGCGCGTTCGCTGGCGGCCAGCGCGCTGTCCTGGTCGGTGGCGAGGATCAGGAAATTGCCACCGCCGATGGCCTTCACCACGCGCGTGTTTTCCTCGCACACGAATTCGCCATCCATGACCGGCACTCGCCAGTAGCGCTTGGTGCCGAGCTTCTTGGACAACTGCCAGCCGTCGCCGAAAAAGCGCAGATTCTTGCCGAGTGGTATCGGATCACCCTGCTCGAGACCGGCGAAGCAGGCGCTGGTCGGCGAAGTCAGCACGCATTGACCGACGCGGTTCTGCACCTGTTTGATGAGTTCCTTGTTGCTCATGGTGAACAACAGCACCGCCGCGCCGGGCCGCCCGTCGGGTGTTTCACCAGCCCTCAGACGTCGTTCGATGCCGGCCTCGCAACCGCAGGCGATGACCGAGGTCGCGAAGCCGGTCATGGCGCGCACGGCGTGTTCGACCCAGGTCTCATTGCGCGCGGTCACGATGATGCGCGTGGCCTTCATCGGAAAGGCCTCGGCAAAGGTGTCGTCGATGGCGACGCCGTTGATCTTCATGACGGCTGTGTCGCATGCACCTCGAGTGCGCCGCGCCCGCCATCGCGGACTTCATCGTCCGCCAGTCGTTGGTTGTCCTTGCGCACCGTCATGTAACGCTCGAAGTACTGGTCCAGTTCGTGTTCGATGGCGTGGTCATAGTCGGGATGCACGACGTGGGTAGTACCCCACACTTCCTCCACCACGCGTCCTTCACGCACCATGATCTGGCCATTCTTGAAAACCAGTTCCGGCGTGCTGAACATCTTTTCGCGATCGGCATCGTCACGGTACACAGTGATGTGTGCCGGCGCGCCGACGGCCAGTGAGCCGAAACCGTCGAGACCCAGGGAGCGGGCCGGTGCGGAGCGGGTCAGGATGGCGATTTCGTACAGCGAGTATTCGCGATCCAGCGCGGCAAGGGTGCTGGCGGCGGCCGCTTCCGGGTTGATGGTCGCCAGCATGTCGTTGCGAAAGCTCTTGTCCATCAACAGCCTTATCAAATGCGGGTAGCTGGTGAAGGGCGCGCCGTTGGGATGATCGGTGGTGAGGAAAATGCGCCACGGATCATCAACCGTCAGAAACAGTTCGAGGCCGATGGCCCATTGCAGCGCATTGACGAAGTTCTGGTTCTTGTAGCGGAACGGCACCACACCACAACCGGCGTCACACTCGATATCCATGCCGACCCATTTCCTGGGATCGGCGAAGGCGCTGCCCGCGAATTGCCGCATGCTGTCGCCGGACTCGGTGACGGTGCGCCCGAACATGACCTGACCGACATCCAGCGAAATATTGGCATGACGATTCACCGCTTCGGCGATCTGCGCCGCGCCCGAGGAGAACTTGCGATCGCCTTCCGTGCCGTAGCTGTGGAATTGCACATGGGTGAGATGGGCACGCAGACCTTCGAGTGCGTGAATCGTATTGAGCGTGGTTTCGAAATTGCCCGGCACGCCCAGGTTGCAACCGTGTATGTGCAAGGGGTGGGCGAGGCCAAGCTCGCGCACGGCATTGGCCAGGGCCAACAGGATGTCGCGGGGCGTGACGCCGTAACCGCTGTTCTGTTCGTCCAGATCGAGTTTGCGCTGATTGAACTTGAATGCATTGATGCCGCCGGGGTTGACGACCTTGATGGCCAGTGCCTGGGCGGCGTTCAAAGTCCAGGCCACGTAATCGCGGATGAAAGCCGGGTCGCGCTTGTCGCGCAGCGCGCGCAACAGGAAATCGTCGTTGCCGAGCAGCACGTAAGCGCCTTTGTCGACCATTGGCATGTCGGCCATTTCCATATGGGCCTGGCGCGCATTGGCTGGCAGCATGGCGGGCTCGAAGCAGGCCACATAGCCCATCTCGGCGTAGCGATAGCCGGCGGTACGGGTGGCGGGCGCGGCATGGCCGCATCCGGCGTGGGGATGTCGCTCGCCGCTGACCAGCGACGCGGCATGGTCCTCGGGCAGCATCATGCGCGCGATGTTGACCTTGCCGCCGCCGATGTGGGTGTGCAAATCAATGGCGCCGGCCATGACCACACGACCCTTGAGATCGAATTCCTGATCGGCGGGGCGGCCATCCCGCGGCGCGGCGACCAGACGACCCTGCTCGATATAGAGATCACGCACGTCGCCGTTGACGCCGTTGGTCGGGTCGTAGATGCGCGCGCCGCTCAGTTTGACGAGCCTGCTCACAACGCCGCCTCGAACGCTTTCAGGACGGTGGCGACCGCCGGCAGACCACTGTCCCGTTGCGCCGCCAGTGGCAGCGAGACCACGGCATCGGTGCGCACCAGACGCGCGGCATGATCGAGGCCGGGCGTGCCCACCGGTATGAACACGGCGGCCGATTGACTGCGCGGATTGCTGCTCGCCCCGAGCACGATGCTGTGCTCGAGGCGCGCGCCCTCCGGCAATTCGCCGAGTCGACCGTAGGCATCTATCCACAGCAAGGCGTCGGCGCCGCCGTCGGCAAGCAGCTGGGCGGTGGCATTGCTGTGCGGTTGATAGTCGATGTTGACGCCATGCCGGATCCGCAACGGATAGCCGGTCAGCCAGGCGCAGGTGCTGACCGCAGTCTGGCCGCCGTCATCGCCACCGAGGGGCACCAGCGCGGCGCGTCCGGTGCGATTGAGTTCGTCAACGATTTCGCACAACAGCGCGAGGGCCGGGTCACGGGGCGCGGGCAGGCGCGCCGGCGCGAAGGCGATGGCGCTGTAGCGGGCCGCACGCAGATGATCAGCAAGCGCTTGTATCCTGTCGGCGGCGAGCCCGCCGGGGCGTGTGCCGGCAAGGGGCTGCTGCTTGAGCACGGCGAGCACGGCGCGCAGCACATCGACCATCGCTTCGCTGCTGCACTTCAATGCTTCGCAACCCGCCACCAATGCGCCGGGCGGCGTCGCGCCGAGATACACGATGCGGCGAGCGGCGAGGGTGTCGGCATCCAAGGCCTGTGCGGGACGCAGACAACGCCGCGCGAGATTCTCATAGCGATCGGCCAGATCGACGCCGACCAGCAGGATCATATCCGCGCGATTGCGCAGCTCGGACAGTGTGGCCGCGTACCAGCCGCGGGTCTGCAGCAGACGTGCCATCGCGGCCAGCGGTTCACCGTGGGCATGATCGAGTGTGGCGCCGCATCGTTCGGCCAGATCGACCACCGCGCGCATGCCGTCCACATCCGTGGCGAGTCCGCCGAACAGTGGCTGCCGTGCACGCTTCAAGAGGCGCGCGGCGGCCTTGACCGCGGCGTCGAGGCTGGTCTCGCGACCGCCCACACGCGGCATGTTGGGTAGCGGCGCGCGGGCGAAATCCTGCTTCGCGCGTCGGCAACCATTGCGCGTAATGCTGAAAGCGAGATTCGACTTCCGGGCCAGTACGAGGTCGTCGCATAGAATTGCGCAGAACGGACAGACAGCCGGCTGGGCTGCGGGTGGCGTCGTGCTGTCAGTGAATGGCTGGCTTTCGCTCACGCTGTGGAATCCCGCTTGACGGACACCGTTCCTGTTCGATGCGGTCTCACCATGAAGCGCGCACTGACAGCGCGCGCCGAATCTCGAGACGGCTTGCAGCGATGTCCATGCTTGCCATCGCCATGGACGCTCCCCGCGCGCAAAACTAACACAGCTCGCGATGACGCTCTAGGCTTGGCATCGATTGCATCACAGCCTGTCTGCCCCTGTCCGAAGTTTCGCATCGCGCCCTATAATCCAGGGCATTCCACTAGCCGCATATCGAGCGATGGCGACAACATCCCGCACCACGCGTATTGAAGCGCCGGCACGACTGCATCTCGGGTTCCTCGACCCGAGCGCAAGTCGTGGTCGGCGCTTCGGTAGCATCGGTCTGGCGCTGGACAACATCGCGACCATCGTCAATGCGGCACCGTATGCTGAATTCCAGGTCAATGGCGACAGCAGCGAACGCGCGCGTGAACACGCCGCCAAGGTCATCGCGCACTATGGCTTGCACGACGCCGTGCGCATCGATGTCGAACGGGCGATTCCTTCCCACGTCGGTCTCGGTTCCGGCACGCAGCTCGCGCTGGCGGTCGGCACGGCGCTGCTCGCGGCCCATGGTCGTGTGGTGGGCGCGCCGGAACTGGCCCGCTTGCTTGGCCGCGGCAAGCGCTCCGGTATCGGTCTCAGCCTCTTTGAACAGGGCGGCTTGATCGTCGATGGTGGGCATGGTGCGCTGACCCGCAGTCCGCCCGTCGTCGCGCGTCTGTCCTTTCCCGAGTCGTGGCGCGTCGTTCTGATTTTCGATCAGGCCGATGAGGGCTTGAGCGGGCGCGCCGAGAGCGCGGCTTTCGGTGCACTTACGCCTCTGCCGCAAGCCGAGGCCGCGCGCATCTGCCATACGACCCTGATGGGTTTGCTGCCGGCGCTGGTCGAGCAGGACTTCCCGGGCTTCAGCCAGGCCATCGCCGAAGTGCAGGGCATCGTCGGCAATCATTTCGCGGCCGTCCAGGCCGCCGGCCCATACACCAGCGCCCGTGTCCGCCGCGCGGTCGAATACGTGCAGCGTGCCTGTGGACTGCACGGCGTCGGGCAGAGCAGTTGGGGGCCGACGGCCTTTGTGTTTGTCGAAACGCAGGCCATGGCCGAAACGCTGGTCAAGGAACTGCACGCGCGATTCCGTGACGAGGAGGGACTCTCCTTCATGATTTCCGCCGCCCGCAATCGCGGCGCGGTCATCGATCGCGACGACCGGGCGGCACCGCCGCGTATCGCCCTGGCCTGAACGAGGGGCACGCGCCGTGCTTCGATTCACGCTCATCCCTGAGAGGAGGCGCCATGCAACATCCCCATCTGCTGCACATCTTCAGTCCCACCAAGTACGTCAGCCCGTTTGATATCAACATGGCCTACGAGGCCAAGTTCGATGCGGTGATTCCCTACTGCAATGTCGAACTCAGCGAAATCCAGGCACTGACCCAGGACACCATTTTCTCGCGCAGTCCGGAAGGCGTCCGGCGCACCGGCATCTTCATCGGCGGTCGTGAATTCGATCTCGCGCTCGAGATGCTGGCGGCGGCGCGCGCGGCCATGGTGCCGCCCTTCACGGTCTCGGTGATGGCCGATCCGAGCGGCGCCATTACCACGGCCGCGGCCATGGTCGCGCTGGCCGAACACTGGGCGGTGAAGACCGCCGGCGGCGATCTCGGCGGTCGACGTGTGTGTGTGTTCGGAGGTACGGGTCCGGTCGGCGTATGTACCGCCCTGCTCGCCGCGCGCTGCGGTGCGCAGGTCGCCATCGTCAGCCATCAGGGACGGGGCGCGGCGATGGTGGCGGCCGATCGCCTGAGTCGCGCCCACGATGTGACGCTCGATGGCGTGGATGGCAGTTCGCCGGCGAGCATACGCGGCTGGCTGCCGGAGATGGACATCCTGTTCAGTGCCGCGCGCGCCGGTGTCGAAGTGGTCGATGCCGAGACCTTGGCGGTGGCCGCGCAACTGAAAGTGATAGCGGACGCCAATGCCGTGCCGCCGGCCGGTATTGCCGGCGTCGGTGTAAAGGACAAGGGCAAGCCGCTGGCCCTGGCGGACGATCATGCGGCCAGCGCTCTCGGCGCGCTCGCCATCGGTGACATCAAGTACAAGGTGCATACCGCGCTGCTGCAGCAGATGTACGAGACCTCGAATCCGGTATTCCTGTCCCACGAGGAAGCCTTCGCGACCGCGCGTGAGATTGTCGCCCGTCAAAAGAAATAAGCTGCTGCTGGTTGCCCGCACCGCGCGGCCACTCGCGCAGATGGCGCGCGAGGCGGGCTACGAGGCGCATGCCATCGACCTCTTTGGTGACGAGGACACGCGCGCGGCGGCCCGCGCCACCACGGCGCTGACACCCAATCGCCATTTCGATTTCTGTGCCGAGGAATTGCTGGGCGCGATTGCCGCCCAGCAAGCGTTGCGCGGCCCCATGCCCGTGATCTGTGGCAGCGCTTTCGAATGTGCACCCGCCCCGCTCGACGAACTGGCGCGGCACTATCAGCTGCTCGGTTGTACGGCCGAGGTCTATCGACGCCTGCGCGTTCTGCCGGACTTGTTCGACGCGCTGCGTCGTGACGGCATCGCGACGCCGCGTACGCATTGGCATGCGCCCGCGCGCGCGCAAGGCTGGTTACGCAAGCGTGTCGGCGGCAGTGGTGGTTATCACGTCGCGCCGGCGCAGGGCGTGGCGCGGGTCAGCCGCGGGCATTATTTTCAGCAGCGCGCCGGCGGCACGAGCCGCTCGGCGCTGTTCATTGCCAATGGCCGCGAGTGTCGTTTCTACGGCTGCGCGGAGCATCTGCGCTGGCATACGAATCCGGGCTTCCGCTATGAAGGCGCACGCCGCGTCGTGCGAGTGCCGGTCGGACTGCGTCATCGCCTCGAACGCATCGGCGCCATTCTCACCGCGCGCCTCGGCTTGCGCGGCTGCTTCGGTATCGACTTTCTTCTCCACCACGACAGCGAACCCGTCCTCGTCGACATCAACCCC
>Ga0208492_1000818_pt1 | contig 23523 bp, 17 predicted proteins | sample Subbioar_CSW14AB_FD_184820 | JGI IMG/M metagenome (GOLD analysis project Ga0208492, IMG submission 184820) | Serpentinite rock and fluid subsurface biosphere microbial communities from McLaughlin Reserve, California, USA - CR12Mar_CSW14AB (SPAdes) | ecosystem: Environmental > Terrestrial > Deep... | reverse complement strand
AGCGGGAGGGACTTCGCCCGCCGGTTCTTGCTGAGCCATCCCTCCCAGATCCGCACCATGTACCGCACGACACGGTACGGCATGAGTCGGTCGACCTCACTCTGGTGCTCGAGCAACAGATAGACGAATGCCCGTCGGCGCCCGATCTTGGCCGAGAACAGCATGTCGGAGTGACGCTCCTTCAACCACTCGTCGACGAAGCTGCCCGGCACCCTGACGAGCGAGGAGAAGTCGATCCGCCGGACCAACCCCGCGGGCAAGACGCTACGGATCTCGCCGGCCGCATGCTCGACCCGATGGAGTCAGGGCGAATCGGTGCTGACAAGGAATGTCCACCTCGTCCTCGAACGGCCTCACGTCCGGCGTCGCGCAGGCGCGACCTCGTGCACCACCTCGGCCCAGCGCGACGTGGAGGATCAGGCCTACTTGGTAGGCCTACTCTCCCCCATCTTCCCTGGAACGACTGTGGGGAGTGGCCCCGGCATCAGCTCGTCGCGAGGAACCCTGCTTGAATGCTCGGGCTCTTCGGACCGACAATGACAGACCACTCATCAGGTCAAACCATGCAGTCTTTGATTGTCATTGCGCCTCAGACCTTGACCTTCGGGGGGCTCGCTGCCGCAGTGAAGGCCAGGTACCCATCCGCACGACGGTCCGAAGAGAGATGCATCGTCGAGGAGGGTGCGGCCCACGCGTACCTCGAGCGTGACCCCTTCATTCCCGATGAGCTGGAACCGGACGTGCTTGCGCGAATCTCGCACGAGATACCCAACCCGCACTTCTTCACCCTCGACTTCACGGACCTCGACCTGTGCAAGGCCATCGTCGTTGCGATCGCGGATCGCGACGACGTGTTGGTCTGTGACGACCACGGCAACATCCGCCGTGGCTCGAAGTTCGTGGAGCAGATTCGTATGTCCCCTTCGTGGGACTGGAGGTAGGAAGCGCTGACGCAGCCGGACAGGGTTCCTCGCCGCTCTGCAGCAGCTCGCGCAGTCGCTGCACATCGCTCGTTGCGTCCCCATCGACGTACAGCCGGATCCGCCGGGTGCTGTTTCCCGCGCCCTTCGCGCCCGGCTCGCGGCGGATCTTGGCTTGGGCGCTGCTGATCAACTTGCGGACTTCGTCGACGCCGAGGGGAGGAGGGGTTTGGCCTTCGACCAGGCGGCGAGGGCCCACTGCGTGTCGATCCAACGGGTCGAGCCCTTGGGGGTTCCCTCGAGGTAGCGGAGGCGGTTCACGCGCTCTTCGTCGAGGACGCCGCCCTCTTCGGTGACGTCAGCGTCGGCCGCGATCACCCAGCCGAGATCGAGGAGCGAGACGGTGCGAGGCTCGAAGGTGCCCTCGATGCGAAGGCCACCGCGGGCGGCGGCGCCGACGATGCGGGCGCGGGGGCCGCCGGGTTCTTCGATCCAGCGCTGGTCTTCGGGGAGGGCGAGGAGCGCGTCGCAGGTCTCTTGGGCGCGCGAGAGCATGCCTTCGGGGAGGGTGACGACGCGGGTGCGGATCGGCTCGACCCACAGGCCGTCGGGGCTGGCGAAGAAGCGGACCTCGAAGCTCGTTCCCGGCTGACCGGGCTTCACATGCTGGGCGACCCATAGAGCTGGGGCGACCCGGGTCGTGACGGACGATGTTCGCGCACTTCGTGCTGACCTCCGACGTCAGCGCACTTTCGTCGGCTCGGACGACTCCCGTGGCTCGGCCCGACGCCATGCCGCGAGGCGGGCAGGGTTGATCTGGGTCAAGCGTGCCCAATGGACCGGGACCACTCCTGCGTGCTGGGGTCATGACGCGCTGCGCGAACATGCGACGGATATTGTCGCAGCGTGGCCGAGGCCGAGGTGGAGGCAATGGAAAGACGAGTCGAACGGGTAACCTGGTTCGCAAGGTTGCCGGGGCCAACAGGCTTGACGTACCGATTGGCAGCCTGTCTAGTCATGAATCGGCTCGCGGGTATGCAGGCGACCAGTCCTGGATCGCGGCTCGCGACGGCAAGCGAGAGGGGTTCCTTCCATGAGATCGTGGTTCGCGACGGCGACGTGCGCTGCAGTATGTCTCGGGACCCTGGAAGCGGCCGCGGACATGATGTGGGTCGACAGGGAGCAGGCGGTCACTGGTTGCATCGACGGGGTCGCTTCACCGACGGTGTCTCCCGACAAAGCCGGCAAGACTCTGCGGCTGGGGTCTGGCTGCGCTGATCCAGGCGCCACCGGCGCGTCACACGAGATTGGCTACTTCGTTGGACCCGAAACGCCCGCGGCCCCTGCACGAGTGGTCGTGCGATTGACGACGCAATCCGCGATTCTTCGGCTTCCTGCACTCCCGTCGTTCGTGGGCGAGACCGCGAGCGTCGTCTTCTACAGCAAGGCGAAGTCGGTGGGTTCGCCGATAGCTTTGCGGAAGGTGAATGGCGTCCTTCAGGCGGTCATTACGGGCGCTCTGCCGCCTGTTGGTTCCGGGGTCGTCATCGTCAGCAACAATGCGATGGCGTCGGCACTGACGGAGCCACCGACCAAGCAGCAGAAGGTCATCCCAGTTGACTTCGAGGTTGTAGATGACAGCCCAAGCGCCCAGGATCCACTCGCCAATGTCATCGGAAGCGACGGCTCGTTCTCCGTCGGCTTGCTCGAGAGCGCTCTGGATCTCGGATCCGTGACGTGCGGCCCTCTCAACTCGATTCGCTGTTGGGAGAAAGGAAACGTTGTCGTCCCGGACGTGGTCACCGACAGAGAAGTGCCGGTGTACGCCAAGCTTCGAGACGGCTTTGCCTGGGCTGCAGGCGCGACGACGAGCAGCGTTCGCCGTTTCACCACTCTCAGGCGGCTCGTGTCATGGAAGGCCGCCGTTCCGTTGCCGCTCGCCGCCGAAGACGTCCGCGCAGTGGTGACGCTCAACGTCCCATCTGCTGCCGCCTGCTCACTGCTGCACAATTTCTCTTACGCGTTGACGTGTGCTGCCGGGGCGCCGTCGCCATTCCAGGTTACGGCGTCCGATTTCGACGACAAGGCGAGCATCTGCAAAGTCAGTCTCGCCGCGTCCTCGGTCCCCCAGGCCTGCGACGGTGCTCGGTTGGTTGTCGCGCCGGCCACAGGCGCGCGCTCGGAGGTGAACATCCCTGTGAGCGTGATTCCGAAGCCGACGGGCCTCCGCGCGACGGAGGTCTGCTACCGAAATCAGCCGTGCACCCTCGCGGCGGTTTCCCTCCCCTCGGGGACGATCACCCCGCAAACCGGCGCCCGACTCCCCCAGGACGGCACCGAAGTCGCCGTGGACGGCAGACTTCAGTCCGGCACGACATCTGGGCTATGGCGCGGAGTCTTGTCGGTAGCCTTGCAAAGCTTCTATACGCCCAAGGCGCTCGTCGGTCGACTCGTGTGCGACGACACATCACTACGCCGAGATACCGAGGAGCGCATGCAGGTGTATGCATTCAAGGAGTGTCGCGTGACTGTCGCTCGGCCGGCCGATGCTCCCGCCACCGTACCGATCAGAGCCTGCGTGACGACCAAGGTGAATGGTCTGCCCGCCTCGGTCGCCTCCGTGGATATACTCACCGGCGTCAACACCGGCGAGATCTCGTCGGTGACCCATTTGTTCGAGCTGAGCGGAGGAGACCTGAAGACGCTGAAGGCTGGCGACGATATCGTCATTCGCGTGGCCCCATCATCCTCGGCAGGAGTGTGTGACTCGGTGAACGGTGGATCGGCAGATCCGACCATCGCTCGCGTCGAGTTGGTCGGAGGGTTTCCGTACCTCCCCGTTCTCGATCTCTCGATCGCTGTCGGGCTCGGTGGTGCCTACCGAACGACTACTCCTGAGAAGGTCGCGGATCGATTCTCTCCGTACACCGACGCTGCGCTGCGCGTGATGCTCCGTCCGCTTTGGAAGCTGGACGTACCGCTCGAACTGGGTCTCAACGTCGGGGCTGCCTTGCAGTCGAGTGCGGTGTCGACCCCGCTTGCTCCGACCGAAGGCGCCAAGACCGAAGAGGCCAAGAGCAACGCCGCCACTACGGTGTTCGGTGGGCTGCTACTCAAGGTCCCGTTTACGGGCGAGAACGGCCCGGTGGGGGCGTCCTTTGCGATAAACCGTGGGCTGGCTGGAGACTGGAAGGGGAGCACTTTCTACGTTCTCTACTTCGATCTGAACGTCGTGAGTCCTGCCCGATTCCAGAAGTGGCTGGTCAAGTGAGGTCTCGCTGCTCGAGGAGCCGATCGCTGGGTGAATGCAGCTAGGTCACGCGTGACGATGCCGCGTGGGGCGCAGGAGGAACCGCATGATCGACGCATTCGACAACCTTTACGTCGTCTCCGATCTCCATCTCGGAGGGCGCCAAGATGCTGCGGTCTTTGACTCGAGCGCGCAGCTTGCCGCCTTGATCAGGTGGGCTGCTCTGCGAGCCCAGGACAGCCGGACGGCGTTCGTGATCGCGGGCGACATCGTCGACTTCCTCGCGTTTCCCGGCGCCGCCTACTTCAACGGCGCCACTGCATCGGAGTCGCTTCTGTCGCTCGACGAGGAGGACGTTCCGACGCGAGCGGTCTTCGACGCGCTCCGCCTCTTCACCGCGTGCGCGCAAGCCACGCTGGTGTTGATGGTGGGAAACCACGACATCGAGTTGGCACTGCCTGAACCACGACAGGTGCTCCTCGACCTGGTCGCAAGCGACTCCGCCGCCCTGGGCCGAGTACGGCTCGTGACGGACGGCAGCGGCTACACGTGCGCCATTGGAGGCCGCCGGATCGTCTGCGTTCATGGGAATGAGCGTGACGACTGGAACGTGATCGATCACGCGGCACTGCGTCGGCAGATCCGAGACACGAACCTCGGCCGGCGCGTTGCGCCTTGGGAGCCGAACGCTGGTACCCGGCTTGTGATCGACGTGATGAACCCGGTCAAGCGCTCGCTCCCCTTCGTCGACCTCCTGAAGCCCGAAGACGAGGCGGTACCCAACATCCTTCTCGCGCTCGACAAGGAACGACGTGGACTCGGTGTGGGACAGGCTGTTCGTCACGGCATTGCCATCGTCCATCGGAAGCTGGTCGACGCGCGTCGGATCAAGTCGAACGTGCTTGGTGGCGACGCGACGGACGGTGTCCCGGAGGACGACGAGCTCGACGTGGCCGCCCTCCGCGAAGTAGACCCGGGCGACCGCGAGCGACTCTACGAGGCTGTCGAGACGGCTTGGGAAGACGACCGTGTGCCAATGGAGCTCGTTCCGCAGGAGCAGGCACGCCTCGATGCGATCAACACGATGGCATTGTCGATGGGCATCGGGGTGCGATCGAACCTGCGTTCGGCGCTACGAGACATCGCGATCTTCGATCAGGGCTTCGATCCCTCCGCACCCGATCCGACGTTCCGTGCGCTCGATAGTTGGGTCGGGCGCGATGTCGACGTACTGATCGCAGGACACACCCATCTCGAGCGTCATCTGGTCAACACGCCGAACCGCCCGGGCGGCATTTACCTGAATACGGGCACTTGGATTCGACTCATCCAGCTCCAACCCGAGTTCATCGAGGAGCCGTTCTTCGACGACCTGCTCGATGCGCTCACCGCACCCTCGATGGCGGCGCTCGACGCTGCTTCGATCAACGGCAAGAAGCTGGTTGTTCGCCGCAGGACTGTCGCCTGCATAGAGCGAACTGGAGACTCTGTGACAGCTGGACTGCGCCACGTACGCGATGACGCAGTCGATCGCGAGCCGTTCGAGACGGGCGTGCCTCGTCCGCATTCTCGCTTCACCGTTGCGCATCGCGAGGCCGCTCGATGATCACCACCATCACGCTCGAGCTGGTCCGTCACGGACCGCTTCACAACCAGCTCCTCTCGCCGCTCACTCCATATATTGCCCTTGCGGGAAACCGGCCGGCAGAGACGGTGCATGTTCCGGTCGAACATGCGCAGATGATGGCGAAGCTGCGTCGCCTCCGGCATGTATGGGACGACGCCGCCGAGCTCCGTGCCGCACGGGATTTCCGCGCCGTCGCGGACATCCGTGAAGCCTCGCAAGTGGTCACGCGGTTCCTGGAATCCATCCACGGGCTCTCGGAAGCGATCGCCGAACGGCTCGGTGCCGGAGGCGATGAGGGCGAAGCCGACGTTGACCCAGCGACGACCCGTCCCTTACGAGGGCCAGCGACGGACGGAATCATCCACCTGAGGCTCATCGTGTCGGCGAACGAGCTGTCGATGCTGCCGTTCGAGTTGGCGCAGGGCCCATTGGCGTTCGGCGGTAGTGACATGCTGAGCGCTCTCCGTCCTCCGCTCGTCGTGATCACGCGCGAATCCAGGCGATCGGGCGTCCACCAGTTCAAGTCTCGATCTGCCGAAATGTACCGGGTCCTCGTCGTCGCCGCTGACCCTGAACGACGCGGCCTTCCCCTGGAGGCGTGCCTGCTCGCACTCCGATACGCGGTGCCCCTTCACCTTCACGATACCAGGGGCGGCTCAGCCACGCCCGCAGACCTGTTCCGAGAAAATGTCGAGGTGCTCGTTGATGCCAGCCTCGACGACATCCGTCAGGCCCTTGCTGCGGAGGACTATTCGCATGTGCTCGTCCTCGCGCATGGGCGGATGCCCGAGTCACTCGACGGTCGACCGACGATCCTTTTCCACGCGAACGCGCGCCGACACGAAACTGACGCGGTCTCGGGTGAACGCCTGGCTGCTGCGCTGTGCCCCCCACGCGCCGAGAACACGGTCAGACACCGCAAGCCCATGTTCGTGAGCCTGATGGTCTGCGACTCGGGAAACCCGAGTCAGACCGTGCTCTTCGCGGGTGGCAGCATCGCCCATACCATCCACGAGGCGGGGGTTCCGTTCGTGGTGGCCTCGCAATTCCCACTGACCTTCGCGGGGGCAGTGCTCGTCACCGAGGTCCTGTTCGAGCGCCTGATGCACAACCAGCATCCGATCGCGGCGATCGCCGAGGCGCGTCAGAGGCTCTTCACCGAGCTGGGAACGAGTCACGACTGGGCAGCTCTGGTCGCCTACGCGACCCTGCCGGACGACACCACGCTGCAGGAACGCGTTCGCCAAGACGAATCTCAGGCGCTCACCACAACGCTCGCGCAGGCCATGGATGCTGTCGACGCTGCGGAGCGGGCAGCTGCGCGCGCCCAGGTCACGGGGGAGGGCGCGACGGTTTCGGTCGAAGCCGTCAGCGGTCATAGGGCTTTGGGCGTTGAAGAGGTCACGGAGGACTTCGAGGAGGCACTATTTGAGTTGCGCGCCTTCTTCGACGCGAAATACGAGGCCGCCCGTCACGAGCCTTCGGAGACGGAGGACTACGACCGGCGCTCGATCCAGCAGGGCCACGCCGAAAACCACGCGCGCGAGGCCGCGATCATTGCGAACGCCTTTCTCCGATACGCGCGGCTACTCGCTCGCCGTCGAGGTCTGCTTGTCTACCATGAGCTCGGTCAACAGACTGGGATCCTAGAGCAGGATCGCGCCGCGCTTCCCGGCGGACGTGGACTCCCGGCCTCCGTCCGTGATGCCATCGTTGCCTCGGAGTACTACGCGCGTGCCCACATGTTCTTCGGTGGGAGATCGCTCTCCGCCTACACGCTCCGAGCCAGCGCGCTCGAATGTCTGGGCCGGGGCGGTGACCTTCGTGGCGCGCGAAAGTGGTGGGACGTCGTTGACTGGTTCTTCTCTGATCGACAGCTCAGCGATCCGCAGAGCAACTCGATCTACTTCCGTGGCTCGCTACTGTTTCACTTGCTCGTCGGTGTGCAGATGGGGGTCCCAGATCTCGACCGCCGCATCGACGAGTGCGCCGACCACGTGGCGGAAATTCACAGCGCGCATGGTTCGCACGCCTCGCACCAGACATTCCGATGGGTCCTGCGCCGCCTGAGCCGATACCGCGAGGACTGGTGGGGACCAGACTCCCCCGCGTCGCGGCGATCGCTCGCAGTCGAGGAGCGATGGCGCGGAACCAGACCGTGAAAGTGATCGGGTTCCTTCGGGGCGACGCTTGGTCGAGACACTGCCTTGGCGGGCTGGGCGGCTCGCCGTGGGTGCGGAGGAGGTCGATGAGGGCGACGCGTTCGGCGTGGGTGTGATCCCAATCAGGTCGTACAAGGCTGAGGAGAGTATCCGTGCGAGCCTCGACCAGGCGAAGCCTGGAATCGCGTTGGCCGTCTCCCGCTGAGCGCGCCAGTACGCGAGGCGTTCCTATAAAGGCCCGCGAAAGCCTCAGGTGCGAAGGAGTGAGCGCGGCTGCTCACGCGTCGCCGAGGACCTCGGCGAGCGTCTTGGCGACGAGCACACGCTCGGCCCACCCCTCGATCTCCTCGACCGCCGCGGCGCCGACGCGTGCGGTGACCGTTGCGGGAAGCTGACCGAAGCGCGCGGTCAGCATCCGCAGCAGCATGGTGCGCTCGCCCTCGAGCCTGCCCTCCTGTCGGCCTTCACGTCGACCCTCCTCACGCAGTCTATCGGCAGCAGTCGTCATCGCGTCCCTCACCTCTTCACCGACTTTGGCGAGTATGGTCTCTTGCAGCTCTTCCATGCGGATGTCGGAGACCTCCGAAATGTAGCGGAAGAGGGCGCTCAGCGCAGCGACGCCGTTGGGTGCCCGCGCGACCTCGCGCACCACCTCGGCCCAGCGCTCGAGCTTGCGCAGGACTTCGCCTGGCGTGCGCCCGTCACGGAGGCACCAGAGCACGGCCCGGCCGAGTGCGGTCATCGCGCGCGACTGAGCGGATCGACGCTGCTCTGGTGCTCGAACAGCAGTTAGAGAAGCGCCGGGCGCCCTGCGAGCTCGGCGGAGAAGAGAACATCGCTGTGTCGTTCGCGGAGAGTCTCGTCGACGAAGGTGCCTGGAACCGCCGTGAGCGTGGCGAAGTCGATGCGCGAGGACAGCGCCGTGGGCAATACGTGACGCAACTCGCCGGCCGCGTCCTCGACTTTGCGAGAATGCGAACTTGAAGAGAGCGTCGTGCGGTGTCTTCGGTTTCGACATGGGACGCGTCGCGGCAGCCGAGCTGCGGCCACCTCGATCCGTAATGCCGATTCCCGGGAAGGCCACGACGCGGTGACGGACAATGTCCGGCCGACGCTCTACGTGCCCGTCTGCAGGAGCTCGCGAAGACGAGCAACGTCCCGTGTGGCGTCACCCTCGACGAAGAGCCTGATTCGTCGCGTGTTGTTGCCCGCCCCCTTCGGCTCCGGCTCGCGGCCGATCTTGGCTTGGGCGCTCCTGATCAACTTGCGGACCTCGTCGATGCCAAGGGGAGGAGGGGTTTGGCCTTTGACCACGCGGCGAGGGCCCATTGGGTGTCGATCCAGCGGGTCGAGCCCTTGGGGGTTCCCTCGAGGTAGCGGAGGCGGTTCACGGGTTCTTCGTCGAGGACGCCGCCCTCTTCGGTGACGTCGGTGTCGGCGGCGATCACCCAGCCGAGATCGAGGAGCGAGACGGTGCGGGGCTCGAAGGTGCCTTCGATGCGCAGGCCACTGCGTGCGGCGGCGCCGACGACCGGGCATTTGTCGCGGATGGCGAAGGCGAGGTCGTTGTGGGCGACCCAGGCGGGGGGGGGGGGCTCGGTGAAGTCCTTCATCGGGCTTGTGTGATCGTCACGGGCGGAACTTCATGGCGTCGCGACGATGCTGCCTGGTCCCATGTTCCGGTGGGTCGTGCCGTCACGCCGCAGCTCGACAACGCAACAGCAATCGGGGAATCCTTCGACGCGCGGCTGCCGTGGACCACTCCGCCCGGCAACGTCCAGTTGCGAACGCGCGGCGCGCTGCGGGTTCACGCCCTGATCGGCGTAGGCCCGAGGCAGGCCGGTCAGGAGCAACTCCGGCGAGCGGGCGAGGAGGAACTGCGCGCCCTCGTCAGCTTCGAATCGAGGAAGGCGCTGCGATGCGAACGGGGTCGCGACATCGATCACGTCGCCAAGTCCACGCGCGTGGTCCGTGTGCGGATGGGTGAGGACGATGATGCTCGGGCGTGCGCTGTAATGCTCCAGCAGCTTCGCGCCGTAGCCCACACCGTTGCCGCTGCAGCCGTCGACAATCAGCCAGTCGTCTGGCGGCGCACGGACCGCGACGAGCTCACCGGTCCCCGGGCCGAATGTGAATACATAGAGACTGTCGGGTGACAGATCAGGAAGCATTACGCAGGTAGCGGTCGGGGTTCGGGAACAGCTTGGGGAGTGCGCCGTCTTGGAACCCTGTCAGCCGATACGTGAGGATGCGCTGCTGACCGTCGAGGTAGGTGAGCCACTCGATGTATGTGCCGGCGCGCGGAGTCTCGTGCTGGCCAGCGAGGGCGCGATACTCCGTGAGCTCGACGTCGCGCCACTCCAAACCGTCTGGCCCGCCCATCCGCAGGTGGACTTCGGAGTCGACGGCGGAGACACGGCCGGCCATCCACGAGCGGACACGCAAGCGCTCTTCATCCGAGACGAGGTGCGGACCGCTCCAGCGTTCGTCGAGAGGAATGCTCGGCGGGAACACCACCTCGTCACGTTCGGCCTCGCGCAGCATGGTGAGCAGGCGCGTGAGCGCATCGCACCAGGGCTCCCGCCGGAACCTGTGTGGCACGTCTTCGAGTACCTGTTCCGCGAAATCGAGGCGCCCGCGATGGAGCAGGAGGCGAGCGACCTCGCCGTGCAGCTCGCGGTAGACGTCGGGCGTCACGGCGGGCCCGCCGCCGAACAGCTCGGCGAGGGCCGCGTCCCATCCAGCCCGCGCCTCGCGAATGCGACCACGGGTGGCCAGAAACGAGATGAATCGCCCCTGGTACCACGCATGTTCCGGTCGCAGCTCGCGGGCACGCCGGTAGCCCGCCTCGACGTAGGAGGCCTCGCGACCGAGGACGTCGAGGTTCCAGGCCCGATAGTGGTGCGCGTAATCGTCGGTGTCGTCGAACGCGATTGCCCGGCCGTAGGCTGTAATGGCATCGTCGTACTTCTTGCCGAGGCTCAGCGCGCGGCCCAGCGCGTCGTATTGCTCGACGAACCACAGCGAGCGCTCGAGAAGCGTGCGAGCGTCGCGGGCCTCGGTGAGGTGGTGGATCTCTTCCATCTCGTGCCGGGTCGCGTCGTTGACGTGACGATCCGCGTTGTGTCGCTGGAAACGAAGATGGTGCCAGTCGGCAAGCAGGCGATGCGCAGCCGTCGGCTCGTCGAGCCATTCGCTGGCGCGGGCGCTGTGCGCGATCGTCTCGTGCAGGCGCAGATCGTCGTCGTCGCCGAAGATCAGTCCCGCGCGAAGGGCGATCTGCTGGTCCGCCGGGAGCGCATCGAAGCCGATCCGCTCGAGCAGGCTTGCATCGAACCCCGTTCGGACGAGAGCGAGTCGGCCCAGGGTCGTGCGGACGCGAGCCGAATTGCGCAGTCGATCCAACCAGCGTCGGACCGCGTCGTGCGGCGCGATGCGAAGAGTGGCTGCCTCGCGCGCGGGCATTCCGACCGAGACCAACAACACGCGCAATCGCAAATCGAGCGGCGAGAAGTCGACGAACGAGCCCGCGTGCTGGGAGAGCGCCGTCGCGGCGTCGGCGAGCATGCCCCAGCGTTCGGGGGCGAGCAGCGTGGCCGGGTCGTCATGGGTGGACACCGTCACGACGAAGTCCTCGGAGCCCACCGCTGCGTTGCCCGCGACCACGCGCGCGGTCGCTGAGGCGATCAACTCGTCGACGAGCTCACGAGCACGTCGCGTGAACACGCTGGTGATGAAGCTCGGCTCGCTCGGGAGGTGATGGTCGATGAGGACGACGGTGCCCGCGGCTTGCGCGCGCATGGTGTCGAGCGCGGCGTCGAGCTTGGCGCGCCAGGGATTCGATGGCTCGCGCATGGTGGCGAGCAGCTTGCCGGATGGGTCGAGTTGCGCGGCGAGTTGGGACAGACCGATAGCAGCTGCGTCGTCGCCCTCGGGCGGCGCGATCAGCACGAACCGTTTGCCGTCGACAGGGCTCTGCGACAGTGCCCGCAGCAATGTCGAGCGGCCGGCGCCGATGCGGCCGCGCAGAGCGATACGGGGCTGGTCTTGGAGAAGCGTGTGCAGACGCTCGACCGCGTCCTCAACCCGGGGCAGCTGTACATCTAGCTGCTGCATGGGTCTGCTTGTAGCACGATCTTGCGTCTTTCTCACGACGGAGCGGCGTCCTCTCGCTCGCGGGCGCCTCCTCGTGCACCGACGCACCATCGACGCCCGCCCTCTGCGAGCTGATTGATCGTACGAGCTCGATCCTCGCGCCGCAGATGCTCAGGCGTCGCCGAGGACCTCGGCGAGGGTCTTGGCCACGAGGACACGCTCGGCCCACGCCTCGACCTCGTCGACCGTCGCGATGCCGATGCGTGCGGTCACGGTGGGAGGGAGCTGACCGAAGCGCGCGGTCAGCATCCGCAGCAGCATGGCGCGCTCGCCCTCGAGCCGGCCTTCCCGTCGCCCCTCTTCACGCAGTCTATCGGCAGCAGTCGTCATCGCGTCCCTCACCTCTTCACCGACCTCGGCGAGTATCGTCTCTTGCAGCTCTTCCGTGCGGATGTCGGAGACCTCCGAAATGTAGCGGAAGAGGGCGCTCAGTGCAGCGACGCCGTTGGGGGCGCGCGCGACCTCGCGCACCACCTCGGCCCAGCGCTCGAGCTTGCGTAGGATTTCGCCGGGTGTGCGCCCGTCGCGCAGGCACCAGAGCACAGCGCGGCCGAGTGCGGTCATGGCGCGCGAATGGAGCGCTTCGTCACTTTGTTGGGAGACGTCGTCGAGCACGAACTGTAGGCGGGGCACGTGCGGCCCGAGCGCGGCGAGCACCTCGCTCTCGACGTCGAGGATGTCCTCGAGCGCGACCGCGGCGGTCCAGCCGGTGTCGCTGTGATGAACGACGATGGGCACGATGAGCGGAAGCGACTGCGGCGGGTCCTTCTGCGTGGACAGCCACTTGTCCCAGATCCTCACCATGTAGCTCAAGACGCGGAACGGCATGAGCGCAACGACGGTGCTTTGGTGCTCGAACAACAGGTAGAGAAGCGCTGGGCGTCCTGCGAGCTCGGCGGAGAAGAGGAGGTCGCTGTGTCGTTCGCGGAGAGCCTCGTCGACGAAGCTGCCTGGCACCGCCGTGAGCGTGGCGAAGTCGATGCGTGACGATAGCGCGGCGGGCAACACGTGGCGCAACTCGCCGGCGGCTTCCTCGACTTGCGAGAACGCGAACTTGAAGAGAGCGTCGTGCGGGGTGTTCGGTTTCGACATGGGGACGCGTCGCGGCAGTGGAGCTGCAGCACGTCCAATCGCTAATCCCGATTCGCGGAAAGGCCACGAGGGCGTGACGGACAATGTCCGCCGGGCCCGCTACAGCAGCCCCGCCCTCTTCAGCCACCGATAACCCCGTCGACGGCACCACCCCCGCCGCCTCACACGCGTGGCGGTCAGGCCGGGCGAGCTCGTTCGCAGCCCTCACCTCGGACGAGTTCCGTCTCGCGGTGCCGCTCTTCACCTTGCTGGGTGAGGCGCAGGACGTCGCGCACTACTTCCGTGAGTACTACAAGGCCGACAAGAAGGCCGGGATGCCGGGCCTCGCCGACGGCGGGCTCGAGGCGAACGTCGCCGACGAGATCGAGTCGCTGATCAAGGAGGCCTCGGCGGCCTCGACCCAGTACTGGCTCACGGTCGATCCGAAGGCCGACGTCACCAAGATCGAGCGGGCTCGGTTCATCGTCGACGAGATTGGCGCGGTGATGGAGTACTTCCTCGACGACGGGGTCGACGACGAGGACGACAAGCGGCTCGCCAACGTGGTCGCCGCCCACAAGGATGCACCCGAGACCGCCGACGCGCTCGCGCTCGCGCTCGAGGGGTACGCGGCGCTCGCCGAGATGCACGCGAAGGACATCGACGGGCTCGGTGGGTTCGATGCGAAGATGATCGCCGAGGCGAAGACGCTCGCGACCGAGCTCCGCGAGGCTCCGAGCGCACCGCCGTCGCCCGCGTCGACCACCGCGCTCGCGGTTCGCAATCGGGTGCTGCAACTGCTCGACCGCCGCGTGCGCAGCGTGCGTGCGGCGGCGAAGTTCGTGTTCCGCGCGCAGCCGAAGCTCGCCCGCGGTGCCGCGAGCGCGTTCGAGCGCAAGCGCCGCGTTCTGCAGAAGAGCGCTGCCACGCGGAAGAAGAACGGCAAGACGCAGCCCGCGCCGACGCCCGCGCCCAACGCGTGATCGGACGGGAACGCCGAGAAGGCCGAGGAGGACGACCATGAGCGCGGCAATCGAGATGGAGCGCGGCGTCGACTGGACGCGCGTGATGCGAGAGGCGCGACGCTTCGGCGTCGAGCGGTTCCGACCCGGGCAGCGTGAGCTGATCGAGGCGGTGCTCGGCGGGCGCGACGCGATCGGCGTGATGCCCACCGGGGGGGGCAAATCGCTCTGCTATCAATTGCCCGCGCTCTTGTTGCCCAAGCCGACGGTGGTGGTCTCACCGCTGCTCGCCTTGGTGCAAGACCAGGTCGCCCACCTCGACGCCTGGCGGCTCGAGTCCTCGCGGCTCGACTCGTCGCTGTCGTCGGCGGAGGAGGAGCACAACGAGGACGAGATCCGCACCGGGATCTCGCCGCTGATCTACGTCACGCCGGAGCGGCTGCAGACCTCTGATTGCCTCGCGCTCCTCCGTCGCAACGGCGTGTCCCGCCTGGTCGTCGACGAGGCGCACTGCGCGTCGGATTGGGGGCACGACTTCCGGCCTGCGTACCTCGGGATCGCCGAGGCCGCGCGCCGGCTCGGTCGTCCCCCGATCCTCGCGGTGACCGCGACCGCCACCGCGGAGACGACGCGGGACCTGGCGGCACAGCTCGCGATGCACAGGCCGGTGATCGTGCGGCCGGGGCTCGCGCGGAAGAACCTCGCTTTTCGGGTGGTGCGGACGGTGAACGAAGACCGCAAGCGGGAGGCGCTGCGGGCGTTGCTCGCGCGGGAGAAGGGGCCGGGGATCGTCTACGTCGCGACGATCGCGCTCGCCGAGGAGGTGCACGCGTTTCTCGAGAGCGAAGGCGTCGCCGCCGGGCTCTATCACGGCAAACGTCCGATGCACGAACGCGTGGAGACGCAGCAGCGGTTCATGAGCGACTCGCTCGGGATCATGGTCGCGACCAAGGCGTTCGGGCTCGGGGTCGACAAGCCGGACGTGCGGTTCGTGGTGCACTGGACGTTCCCCGACTCGCTCGAGTCGTATGCCCAGGAGGCGGGGCGGGCGGGGCGCGATGGGAAGCCGGCGGAGGCGGTGCTGTTCTATCGGCTCGAGGATCGACGGATTCAGTCGTACTTCCTCGGGACGAAGTATCCGCGGCCGGCCGAGTGTCAGCGGCTGTGCGCGGTGTTGCCGACGGTGGGGGCGCGGGTCTCGATCGAGGGGCTCGCGGACGCGGTGGCGATGCCGGTGCGTCGGCTCCGGGTGGTGCTGACCCATCTCGAACGCGATGGCGTCGTGCGGGTGAGCGACGACTCGGTGGAGGTGGTGGCAGCGAAGGAGGCGCCGCGGAGCCTCGGCGAGATCGTGGCGAGCTACGCGCGGCGGCGGGCGGGTGACAGCGCGCGGCTCGAGGCGATGATGCAGTACGCGCAGAGCGTGTCGTGCCGGGCGGCGCGGATTCTCGGGTACTTCGGGGAGAAGGCCGCCGCGTGTGGGGTGTGCGACGTGTGCACGGGAGGTGCGTCGTGAGCGCGGGGTATTGCGCGTTCGCGGGGGCGTTCACCACCGCGGGGACGTCGCCCGATGGGGACACGATTCGGTTCAAGCCTGATCATCGGAGAAAATCCCCCGGACTCAAGTCCGGGGCACCGACTGCAAGACGAAGCCCTCCGGGCTGGCGAAGACATCGAACGAGGAAGTGCAAGTCTTCGCTCACGAACGGTGACTGCGGATCGGCACGATTTTCCGCGGCTGCGACACCACGTCCGGTTTGCGGCGACAACCTCGATCCAGCTCAGCGAGTCGCGGCGCTCCGCGCGGCGGCGCGGACGCGGTTGTTGCAGTTGCTCGGGTTTCCGCGGATGGAGCTGTTTGCCGATTGGGTGCAGTCGACCGACGAGCGGCGCGGGTGGATCGTCGCGCGCTCGGTCGACGTGCGCGGGCGGGTGGTCGGGTTCGCGCATCGGGCGCTCGCGTGCGACGAGGATGGGCCGATCGCGCTCGGTCGCGGGGTGATCCGCGCGTCGGCGAACGCGGCGATGCTCGCGGGGGGCGCGGCGTATCCGCTTTCGTACGCGAGCCTCGAGGGGGACGTGCGGCGGCAGTTGATCGCGATCGCGCGGGAGGCGCGGGACGCCGGGCGCGGGGTGTGGTCGGACGATGCGACGCGGCGGTTTCCGCTGCGGGGGATCGGATCGATCGGGGCGCGGGGGGCGCTCGTGTTTCCCAAGCTGTTTCGGCGGTGCGTGGCGTTTTGCCGGGAGGGGGCGGAGCCGAGCGCGCGGGCTTTTGTCGCGTGGCTGCGGGGGGCCGCCGAGCATGACGACCTGGTGGAGGTCGGGAGGCGGCGGGTGAGGTTGAGCGCGCTGCTCACGGCGGGGCGCGGGGTGGTGCGGTGTGAGGGCGATCCGATGGGGATGGTGTTCGTGCCGCGGTGACTTCCCGTCGATCGGGTTTGGGTTCTTTGGGGCCAGCGCGTGTTCCGCGTGGGCCAGCGGGTGTTCTGGGTGGGCCAGCGCCTGTTTCGTCTCGTCCAGAGTCTGTTCTGCGGGGGCCAGCCCCCGTTCTTCTGGGTCCAGCAACTGTTCTTCACGCTCCAGACGGACTGGAGCTCCTGAGACGCACCATGGCCTCTTCGCTCAAGCTTCCGTGCTCGTTGTTGCAGTTCCTGGCGGACGCCGATCGGGTTGCGGCGATGCTTGACCGGGATGGGGACCGGCTGGCTGCGGTGACGGGAGGGCGGGTGCATCGGGGGATGGCCGAGGAGATCCGTCAGCTCGTGGCGGAGGTGCGGCGGATCGAGGCGGAGAGGGAGCGGCCGCGGGTGGGGTTGGCGGAGCCGTTGAAGCGGGAGGCGCGGGCGTTGGTGGCGAGGGTGTCGGCGGCGGCGCGGTGGGCGGGGGAGGGGAACCCGGTGTTGATGGCGCGGTTCGAGAAGCTCAGGAAGGAGTGTCCTGTGCGCAGCGTATCCGTTGTTGCGCTCGCAAGTGCACTTTCGGTCTGGGCGGCGCTGGTGCGGGAGCACGCGCGGGAGCTCGACCCTCTACGCAGCGGTGCCGCCGAGCGGATGGAAACCATCGCGCAGAACCTCGTGCAGCTACGGGAGACGCGCGCCCGCCAAGCCGCAACGGGCACTAGTCTCGTTGCGGCAAGGAACGTCGCGATTGAGCGAGTCCGCTGTGCGTTGGGCCAGGTTCACTGCGCACGCGCGCTCGTCGTTCCAGTCCGAGCCCGAGCGTCGGTCTTCTCACGCTGCTAACACGGGTTCAAGCTTGCAACGCCCACCGCTTCGGAGCGATGAACCTGCTCTGCGCCGTCGGCCCACCACGAGCCAGGCCATCGAATTCTCGCAAGCGGCGATCTGTCGGTCGAGGTCTTCAACGTGCGAAAGCCGACGTGACCCTTCGCCCATCTGCTCAGGCAAATCATCTGCTCAGGCAAATCGCACCCGCGAACCGGGAAAGCGTGGTGTCGTCGTCGGACGACCACGCGCCAAAATCCGCGGGGAGAATGCGCCAAAATCCCCGTCGAGAAAGGGGTCGGCTTGAGCGATCGTGCTAGTATTCGGCTGAAACTCAGCGTGGGAGGCAATAGAGAATGGGCGTGCCGTCTTTCATTGACATACTCGTCAAAAACTACCGGTGTTTCGAGGATCGCGACCCGCTAAAATTGCGGATTTACCCCGGCCGTTTCACGGCCCTTGTGGGCGCTAACAATGCCGGAAAGTCAGCTGCACTCCGGCTCCTTTACGAACTACGACCCATTTTACAGTTCTTCGTGCCCCGTCACACTGAGTTGATTCTCGGGGTCAACCTCGGACAGGCTCCCGCCTTGGGGGTCGACGAACCGGGTGAAATTCTCTGCGATCGCAACGAGAGGCCGTTGATGGTCGAATTCGCAGTCGGTGACACACCGTTGGTCATGAATCTGACGGTTAGACGAGACGGATGGTGGCAGTTTGGTGTTACCGTGGACGAGACACGTTTGTTGCATGAAAAGGCGGGCAGGCTGACGGGCACCGTACTCGCATATCAAGGTCGTCACATTGACCTTCTGCCGGCGTTCGATGCGATGCAACTACTATCAGAGGCGCTGTACATTGGCCCGTTTCGGAATGCACTCAACAGTGGTGACGGCTCGCATTACGATATTCAGGCTGGTACAGCCTTCGCTGAGGCATGGTCAAAGTGGAAGACCGGCGATACGAAGCGGGCTGCGGCAAAGGCAGAGCGCGTGCGGGCGGATATCGAGCGCATTTTTCGGCTTCAGAATCTCGAGATCAACGTTTCACCGGACCGCAAGACAATAAAGCTCGTTGTTGATGGTCGTCCATACCGTCTCAGCGAGATGGGTGCCGGCTTGGCACAGTTCATTGTCGTGCTTGCAAATTGTGCAATGAAGGAGCCGTCCCTTATCCTGATCGACGAGCCGGAGCTCAATCTTCACCCCGCCCTGCAAGGGGAGTTTCTTAGGGCGCTGGCTGGATACTCGAAGCACGGCGGCGTGGTATATGCAACGCACTCATACGGCCTCTCGCGCTCGCTCGCTGACCCAATCTACGCGTTCCATAGGTCGGATGGGCGCACGACTTGCCGACCTCTCAGTGCACTGCGGAACTACTCCGAATTCGTGGGCGAGCTTCAGTTTTCTGCGTTTCAAGAACTCGGCTTCGAAGGCATTGTGCTGGTTGAGGGCGTAACCGACGTGCGGCTAGTTCAACAGTTCCTCCGCATGTTTCGATGCGATCATCGCTACGTTTTGATTCCGCTCGGCGGCAGTGCTCTGGCTGGCGGAGATCGAGAGCACGAATTGAAAGAACTGCTCCGAATTTCGCCGAACGTTCATGCGATTGTCGACAGCGAACGTGAAGGTGCAGACCTCGCCCCACAGACGGCGCGTAGAGAGTTCGCGGCAACGTGCGTGAAGGTTGGAATTAATGTTCTGGTAACGAAGCGCCGGGCGCTAGATAATTACCTAACCAAGTCGGCGATTCAGGCGGTGTTGGGGCCGAAGTACAGTGACCTTGGAGGCTTTGGACGACTAAAGGGAAACCCGATCGGCTGGGACAAAAACGACAATTGGAAGATCGCCCAGCACATGACGCGTGAAGATCTGGAAGATACAGACGTCGGCGAGTTCTTCTCTGCACTCGCCAGAACAACCGTCGCGGCGGAGAAAGTCGCCAAATCTGCGCAAAGGAAGACGCAGCGGTCCGCGGCTAAGGCCAGGCAGCCTCGGTAGATCGACGCATCTGCCGTACCCGGTGCTCCACGGCCAGGCGAACCCCGCGCGTTTGCGGTGGTTCGGTCTCGCGGTAACCAAAGGCAAGAAGTAAGTGGGCAACCGCTCGTCGAAGGTCCGAGGTCCGAGCGACCTCGACCGTGCCCTCACGGGTAGCGGAGTTCGTCACATCCAGATCGCTTGACCCAGCACGTTCCGAATCCGTGCAACGTGTGCCGAACCGACCATCGGCAATGCGTCGAGCTGCGCATCGGTCATTTCAGCGAGATCGCCAACGGTTCGAACATTTGCGTTCATCAGAATATTAATCTTGTGGTCGGTCAATCCGTAGGGGTAAACCTTTGATATACGCAGTATTTCTATCGATTGACCAAAAATTCCGAGGTCGGCACTGTCGGGGAGGGTTGGAAGAGGCAATGTCGCCAGCTGACTCGTTCGCTGGAATTGCACGGCCTCCTCACGAGGACTTGCGGTCCAGCGCTCGAGTAGTTCGCGCGTGAGTCGCGCTCCTGGAGTCTGTTCGAGAAGCGTGCATAGGTTCAGAGCATACCGTGCTCCTCGACCACCCGACTTCAGCGCACGCGAGGCCTCGCGCTTCGTGATGAAACCAGCGTACTCGAGAATCTGGAGCGCCTTCGAAAGGCGTTCGTCGAGCTCTCGGTGTACGATGATGTCACGCGGGTTTCGAGACTTCTGCCCGACCTCGAGAAACACGTGCGAGGCGATCTCCTGAGCAAACGGGATCATGGCTTCGTATTTGCCGAGCTTAGGTCGAATTTCATCGAGCAGCGGCCAGTAGTAGTTTGCCGCCAGAGAAATGAGCGCTTCGTTCAGCTCGCTGACACCGACACTGCCATCCCCGCAGTGATCCTTGAGGGCCTTGCTCGCGAAGATGAAGCCGCGCATGTTACCCAGGACGGCCTGTGCGAGGAACCCAGCAACCATTGACTTTGGTAGGCTACGACTTCCACTTGTCTCAAAATCATGCGGAAAGCGAGCATTCATCACCGCGGAAAAGGTCTCATTGAAGCCTGGTAGTTCTTCACTGCGTAGCAAATCGACGACAGTCGCGTCGTTGTAGACGTCGAAACGGGTCCCAAATCGGGTCACACCTGGGTAGATTGCCGCCTTGCACGAAACTGAGCTGCCCGAAAGAGTTCGATAGATGTCGAAGAACTCCTCGAGTGAGGCCTCGCGACCGAGGTGTGCGGCATCATCGAAGAAGAGCACGATACGCTTGCCCAGCTTGTTCGCGAGCTTCGATAGCGCGTACTGAACGTCTCCCACATTGAGATCGGGCTGAAAGCCTTGGCTCCGCATCCCCAACGTGTCCTTGACGCTTCGGATAATGATCTCACAAAGCAGCCTTCCGTAGGTGTCACCAGTGCTCTTAAGCAGTGGTGCATGTCTTAGGCTCATATAGACGCCGACTGCGCTGGACGTCGGCACCAACGGGTCGAGACGGCGAGACGCCGCGATCATGAACGCGCTCTTTCCCGTGCCTCGTCCGCCGCGAAGAAGAACCGGTCCGTGAGCCTCGAGCGCCAGAAGCACACGGAGATCGTTGCGGCTGGTAAACCTGTGCAAAGAATCGAAGTCCTCGGGCGCACAATCCTCAGCAGCGAGGATTAGCTCGGACTCGCCTCCGTTATCGGCATGGCTCACGTGACCACCTCGCAACCCTCAACAGCCAGGAAGAGCCGAAGGGCCTCGCTACCCGAGAGCGTCCCGGGCGTGTGACCTACGAAATGAGACACCACGGCGAGTTCGGCCACGTGTCGGAGCGCACCCGTCAGAAGGTTGACGACGGTCGTACCGTCAAGCTTCGACCCGGGGGGAACAACGAACTCGTGATGAATTCCCTTCGAGAACGCAGAGTACAGTTGGCCGAGCCTCTCCCTTCGCTCGGGGATGAAGCCTTTCGGATCCTTTGCGAGCATTTCAGTTAGCCAATACGAGCCCGAATTCGATGTGTTAAATTCTGCGAGCCGTTGCAGCGCGGGTTGCCACAGTAACGCGTCATAGTGGGCTCCCAGCAGTGCTTTAGAGAGCTTCTCATACTCAAGTTGCTCCGCACCAAGCGCTGTCGGATTTTCCACCTTCGGCGCGAGTACGTCACCTTGCCAGCGGAGCGACACTTTCCAGACCTTGTTGATGTCGTAGTCACTTCGCTCTTGGACATCACGCACTATCAGGAGTCGGACAGGGTCGAATCGACCACACAGGACAGTCGCCACCACCTCCAGTAAAGAACGCCCCAGAAATGGTCCGTAGTCCGTCAGACGGCGCGGATCCTTCGTACTCAGCTCGCTCAGGGATTCCATCAGCGCTTCGATGGAGCGCCGGAGATGGAGCAGGATCTCGCCGAGGCGGTTGTTCTCCGGATTTCCGCATACCAGCTCCCCAATAGCGTGCGACAATGGCTTGTTCCTTTACAGGATAGAAGTAGACCCGACCGTCGTCTCTGGTTCAAGTGTGTCGCGCGACAAAGTTGCGGTCAGGTCGTCTCGCGACCATACACGCGGAAATCTCGAACAGTGTCGATGAGGTGGCAGCCAAGCGCACTTTGCGCACCCCGGAGGGGATCGTCGGGGTGGCTGCACTGCTTGATGGGTATCCTGCCATATTCGTTCCCTAACGCACCGTATGTCCGGCGACCGCTGTCTTGGTCCCGCCACCGTGCTGGGTGAAGCGCGGGCGTACCATCACCTTCTGCGGCCGCTGCGTGAACCGCTGATCGGTCGACCTCTGCGCCCACACCAGGGCCTCGCCTGGCCTTAGCGCGGCGACATGGCCTTCCGTCACGCTCTCCAGCGCGGTGATCGCGCTCTTGAGGTGCTTCAGCCACTGCGGGGAGGTCATTCGGTGAAGCAGCAAGATTGACGTAAGCTCCACAACCGCACGCGGAACTGAGAGCGGATCCTGGCTCGCTATCACTACGCTCGTAGCTTGGTGGCGCATCTCACGGATCGTCTCGACCACCTGGCCGATCAAATCGCTCTCCGTGATGTACTTGTGGGCTTCATCGAAGACCACGAGCTTGTTGAACTCCCGGCCTTCATGCCGGCTCGCGGCGAAGATCCTAAGCATCACGACGAAGAGCCCGAGCGCCTCGTCCTTCTCGATCCACTCGTCGCGCAAGTCGACAATCACGGTCCGACCGGGGCGCAGCAAGTCGCTCAATCGCGCAGTGTCGTCGATGTAGGGTTGGGCGAAGGTCAACCGAGTGTCCGCCAGATTTCGCGAAGCCGGAGGCAGACTCGAGTTTGCGATTTCCTGGCGGAGCACGTCGAGTGTCAGACCTGCACGGTGCTGGCGCATGATCTGAACCATCTGCCGGACGTAGATCGAGTCGTTGCCGTAGGCGCCCAGGAGGAACTTCCAACTTTCTGCGCCAAGCTCGCCAGAGCTGAACTTGATCGGGAGAACCGTGATGCTGGGGAACTCGCGTTGGCGATCAGCCACCCGTGCCTCGGGTGTCAACAGCACGACGTCGTCGAGTCCAGCCGGATTTGCGCCGTACTCCTCGCGAAGGAGCTCAATCTCGCGGTTCTTGCGATTTGGGGCCACTGCAGATGCGTACTCGGGCGCGTAGGCGTCAGACTTGTGATAGTGGAAGATCACGGTCGCGAGCGGCGCGGGCAGCACGTTGATGCCGGCGACCGCCTTCGTGGCCATCTCGGAGATCACGCCGAGCGTGTAGGACTTCCCGAAGCCCTGAACGCCGAAGAGGCTGATGGTGTTACAGCCGTTCAGGTCGAGCGCGACGGAGGCGGACCCGAAACGCCCAAGAATGCCGTACTGACTACTGAGCTCGGTGGCGCCCAGGAGCAGGTCAGGCGCGACGGCAGGCGCGTTATACGGAGCTGGCACCGCTGAATCCCGGATCTGCCCGACTTCCGCTTGGCCACTCTCTGAATAGGGCAGGGCCCCGCTCAACTGCTTCGCAGAGAGCTCCACGGGCACCGACGCGCCCTGCGGCGTGACGGATGGCCGGGTGGGCTCTGGCTGCGCGCTCGGCGTCGAAGGCGTGATGGAAGTTGTCGTGGGAGAAACGACTCCAGTGGGTCTTGGCCCGGGGCCCGCGGTCGGCCCAGATGCGGTTCCCCCGGTTGAGGCCCTCGCCGCGCGCCCGGGCGCGCGGCGAGG
>Ga0208492_1000817_pt1 | contig 23561 bp, 32 predicted proteins | sample Subbioar_CSW14AB_FD_184820 | JGI IMG/M metagenome (GOLD analysis project Ga0208492, IMG submission 184820) | Serpentinite rock and fluid subsurface biosphere microbial communities from McLaughlin Reserve, California, USA - CR12Mar_CSW14AB (SPAdes) | ecosystem: Environmental > Terrestrial > Deep... | reverse complement strand
TGACGATACCGTTCAGGCATTGGCAGCTACAGCTGACAAAGTCGTAATCCACGGCAGTGGAAGTTATGTGTGGTAAATAAAAACAGAATAAGAGGATGGTGTAAGTACACCATCCTCTTATTTCATTCTAATATAAATGTGGTACAGGAATTACTGGATATATAATATCAGTTCGTCTATCTTTTGCTATATCTTGTTCATCATCAAATCTTAAATCGACATTTTTACGTTTTGGAAGTAGTCCGGGATATTTGTCTTTAAAGTTTCTAATTTCACTCCCATGATTATCTAATGCAACGAATTGCCAATCTCCTGTTTTAAAAGATTTTTTAATTGCTATTTTATATTTTCCTTCCATTTCTATTGATGCTTCATGTGGGGATAATTCAATATCTTCATCTCTAATTAATTTGGAAGCTCTATTTAAAAATCTTTCTTCATCATTATCTTCTCTATATTTCTTTTTCTTTTTATCCTTTTTATCATTATCTTTTTTATCACTATCCGAGAATTTATTCTTCCCAGAATTATTCATTAATTGGGGAAAGGCTCTTGTTATTAGAGCAATGTTTTTATTCTTTTCGTTACTTTCTCCGCTTTCTTTCTGTTTCTTCAGTTCCAATTCGATTCTTATCTTTTGCAGATCTCCCATGGCTCTTGCATTCATTGATCTATTATTGAATAATGCACTTTTTGTGGAAAATAAGTCTTTTAACATTATAGCCCTATTACGAGCCCTAGATTCTTTTGTTTCTTCTATCAATTTATCTATATCTTGAAGTGTTTTATCTACGTCTATGATTGTTTGACGCATTAATGTTAATGGTTCTTCAAATTTCTTTTCAAAAATCTTTTTGTCTTTCTCTTCTCTTTTCTTATCATCATCGTCATCATCTTTATTAGATTTCCCATCTTTAGATTTAGACGTTACACCATCAAATTTGGAATCTTTATCTTTCTTATCTTTATGGAATTTATCTTTATATTCCTCGATAGCTCCAAGAAGTATTCTGGAAGACTCAGGTAAATTTTTAAGTTTCTTTTTATCTTTCTTTCTTTTTTTCTTTTCTTTTTTACTTAAATTTTTTTCTTCTTTTTCCTTTAAAGTTTTTTGAATTTCTTCTATTTCTTTTCTTTGCTTTTTAAGATATTCTAACTCGCGTTGTTTTTCTTCTATTTTATCATCTACATTATTATTTAGAAAATTAACTGTTTTGCTATTTAAATTAACTTTAATAAAACCATTATACCCTCTGCTATCTTCATAAAAATCTTTTTTAAATCCAGCTTGTTTTATTTCGTCGTTAGAAATTCTAAATGTATCTTTCTTTGTAGTCATTTTAAAAACCTCCCAATATTATTATCATTAATAAATACATTTAAATGACTATATGTGTTCATTCAAATGTTTGAGATATATAATTTTAAGCAATATGAAACACTTTTATATATAAAAAGGAAGGTGATGTTTACAAATGTTACCAAAACCATTGCTTAGCAATGTAGAACAGAATGCTGATATACTAATACTTAATACTCAATATGTAAGACCGACTAAAACTAATACTGGAGAATATACTCCAGATTATTTATATATAGTATACAGGGATTTTAAAGATAATAAGAAAAAACTTCAAATAATAACTAATCCAACTACTGATATTTATATGACTAAACCAAATCATATGAACGATTTCAATACACCGAGAGAATTTCTTTCCTTAAATAAATTAAATAAATTCTCCGTTCAATTTAAAGACAGAGAAAAATTTCTATATAAGAAGTTAAAAGAGAATCTATTGAGCGATAGAGATAAACTGATTAAAGATTCTATAGATAAAGCAATTCAATTAGGAAAATATCGAGGTCGTAATGAAGTACATAAATGGCGACATGCGTATTATTCCGATTACGATATTCAAGATTATGTATATACGACTGCTAATCTACACTATAAACCATCTAAGTATACTTTAACTAAATCATATTTGGATATTGAAGTAGATATTGTTAAAGCACCTCAGCATGATTTTGAAACTGGAAAATGTCCTATTACTGCTATCACCGTAATATATGATTATGCTTATGATTTAAATAAACAATATAAACCTAAAGTATTTACATATTTACTACGAAATTATAAGAAATATAAACAACAAGAAGAATTTGAAATAGATTTAGATGTATTCAAGGAAAAACTGCATAGAGAATTTGACAATAAATATGGGAATGCTGATTATAATATTTTATTCTTCGATAATGAAGAAGATTTGATATACAATATGTTTAAAATTCAGCATTTAATGAAACCTGATTTTACATCAATATGGAATATGTCTTTTGATATATTATATATACAAAAAAGAGCTGATAATTTAAAACTTCCTAGTGAAGTATTATTTTGTCATCCTGATTTCAAAAATAATTATTTTTCATATTACTTGGATACAAAATATGCAAATGATTTTAAGAACAGAGGCGATACTTTTAATTGTCTTTCATACACTAAATATATGGATCAGATGTTATCATATGCAGCAAAACGTAAGGGTGGTCAAGATTATGGTTCCAATTCATTAGATAATATTGCAAGTATAGAAATAAAAGCAAAAAAGAGGAAATTTAAACGCGGAATAACTGTTATAAATGCCGTATATAAAGACTATGAAAATTTTGTACTATATAATATAAATGACGTCTGGCTTCAAGCAGGAATAGAACGTAAATGTGAAGATATAGATGATATATTTTTAAAAGGTTACGATTCTGGAACAAGAATAGATAAGGCTAATAAACAGACTATTTCATTAAAAAATCTATGGGCATTATCACATTTTGAACAAGGATATGCATTAGGAAATAATCTAAATATAGATAATTTTAATTACGAAGATTCAAATATTGATGGTGATTATGATGAAACATTAAAAGGTGCTCTGGTTGGAGATCCGACCAATATTAATAAAACCGGAGCCAGGATATTTGGAAATAAAAGAAGTGATAGATTATTTTTAAATTGTATTGATTTGGATGCAACTGCAATGTATCCTTCGATAAAATTAGTTAATAATATTGCTCGGTCTTCACAGTATGGTAGGCTTATCATTTCTAATAAAGTATCTCCACTAGAATATAGTGTTAATCAACATCTTAGAGGTGGAGAATTTATCGATGATTATGAAACCGAAGATTATATTAAACTAGGTATAAAATGGTTCAATCTAGATAGAACTAATAATTATATAAAAGAATTTAACAAATATGAACCATCATCGAGATGGGTAGTTAAATTTAAAAAGCCTAAGAAATTGGGTGAATTTTTCAAACTATGGTATAGTAAAATGTATAGTGTTTTATGTGTATTATACCCTGATAAGAAAGAGCTTATAAAATCATTCTTAAAACACATATTCGTACGAGATTGTGAAGATACAAATTGTAAAATATACAATAATTACGAAGATATAGAATATGAAACAACCTTACTGTCTGTGATAGACTTCATCGTTGAAGCAAAACCAATACTGACGGAATCCGGAACTATGTTTAAAAGACATGAAGAATGTGAGATTAGTCCTGGTCTTTATACAGTCGATAAACTAATCAAAAAACGTAGTAGTATGAAGAAGATTGAATTAGAATATGAAAAGGTAGGAAATAAAGAAGAAGCTAAAATATATAACCTGAAACAAAATCGTCTTAAACGCTATGTAAATAGTGACTATGGAGTGTCTGGAGCTCCAAGTTCCTTCTCATATAATTTTCATTTAGCTCAATCAGTAACATCTAAAGGTCAGACTATGATTTCATTAGCTATGACATCATTTGAAGATTTTATGTCTGATACAATACAATTTTATGATATGGATGAATTATTACATTTCTGCGATAATATAACCTCTGAACCTCAGAAATTTAAAGATTGGGAAATCTTGAATGCTGATAAATCAATATCTCAAGTAAAAGAAAGATTACTTAGGAAATGTAAAGAAATATATTCACACGTTAAAGCCGATGAAGATATATTAGACAAGTATTTATCTAATGTATCACAATCTGTACTAAATCGTATATACTATAAATCCAATATATATGAATTTATAAATGATAATACTAAAATACAGGAATTAATTAAGCAATTCTCTGTTAATACTACATCATTCCTAGATCCTAATGAACCTCCAAAAAGCGGTATTAAATATCTAAAGAAATTAACTGATATTATTCTTGAATATTGTCAATATAATCATCCTTATTATGGAAGGGTAGATAGATTAATTAATATAAAAAGAAATTCTGTACTTATAATGGATACTGATAGTACTATTATATGTGTAGATGACTTAAAAAATACTCTTCAGAACTATATGGAAAAAATGAAGCCTAATCAAATATTCCTCAAAGAAAAGACGAATAAACATAAAGAAAGTAGAAAGATTAAAGCCATTAATACTATTGCATATATCTTAACTGAAATAATAGATAGAACATTGGTTAAGTTTAAACATATATCCAATGCGACAAATCACCCATTTGGTGTATATAAATTTAAGAATGAATTTTATTATGAAGCAATATTGATGGCTATTGAAGGTAAGAAGAGGTATATTGGTGGTATTCGAATTCGTGAAGGCAGATATCTGCCACAGGTTAAGAGAGATATTAAAGGATTCGATTTTATAAAGATAAGTGCCGCACCAAAATTCGTAAGAGATAATATAGAAGACATTTTGTTTGATTATATAGTTACCGAGGATATTGATATTTCTAAAGCTTTGAAAGAATTCATTAAATTAGAGAACACTATACGAGATTCATTATCTTCAGGGGATAGAGAATTGCTAAGTCAAGCAAAAGTTGGAACTATCGAATCATATAAAGATCCAATGAGTACAGGAACTTTTAAAGCTGTCTATATTTATAATAAATTATATCCAGAAAATGAAATATCATTACCTAACAGTGTAAATCTTATTAAAATAAGTATTAAATCTTCTAAAGATATAGCTAAATTGGCATTGATTAATAGAGAAATGTTTGATAAAATAACAGAACTATTAAAAGATCCAAATATGAAAACTGGCATTACTCAGATAGCAATTCCTTTGGATCTGGAAGAAATACCTCAATGGATATTAGAGTTTATGGATATCGAGATAATGGTTAACAAATACATGAAATTAGTACAACCTTTACTTGAAGGTTTAGGTATTATTGGTGTGTATAAAAAGAAATCAGATAAATATTTATCCAATATAATTTCTATTGCTTAAATAATATAAGAGAGGGCCAATCAAATGATGTTACCCTTAAAGAGCTCAAGAATCTTTTTAACATCATATCTCATTTTTGGTATTCGGAAGGTAGTAATTAATAGTGTTTGCTGAATATAATCTTGTATTAAAATCATAAATATATAGATGCAACCTAGTTTTCTAGGTTGCATCTTTTTCATTTAAATTCTTGAGTCTTATTATCTTGTGCACCTTCTTGAAGAGGTCGTATGTTGATATCTTGTGTTTCTTTTTTCTTAAAAAAAGATGGTGGATTAGTCGATTTTATATATATCTGTCCAGAAATACTTGCAACTAAGAACGAATTAAATAAACTTAATATATATACTTTCCAGCTCTGCATATCTGCACCATTTGCACAGTTGACTAAAACTAATATAAAATAAGTAACAATAACTGCATATACATCTGTTGGCATCCATCTTATAAATTTATCTACCAGAGTCTTTGTGTGTTGTACAACAAGATAGATCAATAGTGATAAACTACCCACTGTCGATAGTCCTTCCCATGAAAATAATTGATAACTAGATTCCATATACTACATCTCCAATCTTTCACTATTAATAATTATTAAAATGTTTCTAATTAGTCATATATTTAAGTATATATTATATATCAGAAAGGAGGGGTTGAATATATTAAAATACACATATTAACACACTATTAAATTATAAAAAAGGAGTTGTTATTAAATGCCTCAATTCAATAATGAAAAATCCAATCAAATAAACAGCAATAGTTTCGGCTTTACAAGTCGGAACTATACTTCTATGACAGCATTAGCTGTTAATTATTTTAACAACATGGCAATATTATCTATTCATCTTCCAGATGAAAGTTCTAAAAAAGAATATCCAAGTTTTAATTATAATGAAGGTATTAAATCTTACCTTTCAGCCAAAGATGCTAAACTTCTCTATAAAATGGGCAAAAAAGCCTTTAAGAAATTTGAAGAAAATGGAGAATTTGAAGAATTCGGTCTACCTCTGAAGAGAGGACTGATTCAAATTGCTCAGGCAAAAGACTTGAAAAAGAAACTGAAATCTCTGAAGGGAGATATCGACCCGTCAGATATCTGCATCGTTATATATACTGATTTGGATGATAGCAAGAAAACTGATAAATACTTGATACATGTATTCAATGAAGATTCTGTTGTCAGAGGATATTCCCCGGACAATGGAGAATATGCATTAGAAAAAAATAGTGTGGAATTTGAATATTTCCTTGATGCGCTAAATGAGTTTGCAAAAGCAATGACCAATGGATATGCTCATGCTCAAAAGCATGACTCACGGTTTGACCGGAAGAAATGGGAACGTATGGCATACGAACTTGCGACAAGTTTGGGTGTAGATCTTTCCAAACCATCTAAACCAAGTAAACCTACAGTAAGTTGGGTAAATGAATCATCCGGTTCTTCTGTAGGCTCAAGAGCAGACGTTGCAAGCGAAGCGCGCATAGTGGAAGTAGATGAAGAAAATATTGATGCCATTATCCAGCAAATGGTCCATTAAATAGATATAAATAGGAGGGAAATAGGGGTTGAAAACCAAAGATCTTACTAAAAATCATCATTGGTCGTGCATACAACCAAATGTTCTTAAATCTCAGATAAGTGAAAGTGAATGGGATATAGGAAATAAAATCGGATTCCTTAGAAGTGATAAGAAGTCTGTATTGCAAGATTGGGTAACGGATAGATGTTCTATTAGAATGCAAGGCACATTACTTTCAGCCATTAGAGGCTGTGATGGTGTTGCCAAAGAGGATATATCAAAAAAATTTGTAAGAGCTCTGAGATATAATGTATTAAATAGTCCAGTTGGTTATCCAACGCGATTTTTATATTTCGATATAAAAGAAGAAGATATTGTAAGACTTTTAGATCATCCTGATCAATATGAACTCCATTGGCTGTTGCATTTCATGCAAGCAGCTGAAGTTATTGGATGGATGCATCCTGATATAAAAATATCTCTCTGGTGGCATTCTCTTTACACCAAAATTGTTAATATGCTACACCTAAATCCAGAGAAATATGAACAATTTTGTAGTCGTCTTCACGATGACGATAAAGGCGATACACTTATGGAATATGCAAACAATATAAAACACACACAGGTTGAGGAGTCATCTGGGCCATAGATTAATTTTGCTGGTCGGCAAATAGATGATATTGCTGAATGCAGAATAGAATTTCTAATTAATAAAAATGTTCACAATAAATTCAAGATGCCTATATTGGGACGAATGCGAGATAATAAAGAATATAAGCTATTAATTTTTAATGATTTTATGCTTTTTAGTGGAAACATCCTTCATGGTGTAAATATCATATAGATAATCTTGACTGAAAGGGTAATTGAGGTATCTTTATGAACTCAATATTGAATACTAATAACGAAAATATATTATTTCTTAATTATAACACTATATTATTTCAAAGTATGGGATTTATAGAATTAATGCGACCTGACTTAGAGAGTAATGAATTTTACTCTCTAAGTCAAGAAAAAATAATGAATATATTATTAAATATAACTTTAAAGAATCCAACTAAATTAATAGATTCAACAATTACTGATGAAGATTATTTTAATTTCATAAATAAGAAATTTAGCAGTATATCTTATATATCCCCTGTAACTAATCTATATTCAATAGCTACCATACTATCGAGACAAATTTTCACTAACAAGGTCCATATTGCATCACCTTCAAGTTTTGGGGGTGATCATATTTATAATAATTGTATTCATTCTTTTTTTGATATCTTCAATGCATCTAAAATAAAAGAATTTATCAATAAAAATAATATAACTACAGTATTTTTACATGATATATCCCTGGTATACGACTTAATCTTTAATCATAATACAGACGTAAAAGGAATGACATTTGTTATATCTAGATTAGGTTATAATTTCGGAAAAATAGATAATGTAATTGAGAGTTTATATCCTAAACTGTCAGAAGCTCAAAATAAATTAAAATTTGATCTTGCATATATTAACCTTTTTGAAACCGAAAATCCTGATTCAAAACTATTTTCACAATAAAAGGAGGATTTACTTAGTGGATAGGCAATATTTTAAAATGAATGTGGCCCCTTCAAATCTGTTTCACAATACTGTAGCTCATGTATTAGACATCGTTTCACAGACAGTCGGTAGCACATTTGGCCCTGGAGGAACAGTTAATCTGTTTCTTAATGGTCCTGATATAAAAGCGTCTAAGGACGGTCTAGAAAATCTTACAATGATGAAGATGAATGGAACCATTTCAAGAACGATACATCAGATGTTGATAGATATCGCATCTAAACAAGCCAATAACGTTGGCGATGGTACTACAAGTGCTATTTTGATAACAGCGGCTGTATATCATCATCTGATGAATAATAAAGAATTATGGAAACGATATACCGCTTCTGAGATTCATAGTGCAATGCAAGATATTCAAAATGAAATTATCAAAAGATTAGAGATGTTCTCTATCAAAGTATCCGAGGATAGTGAAATTAAGGATCTTATTTACACATCAACCGATGCTAATAAGAAGCTGACAGAACTTCTTTTTAATGTATATAAAGAAGTGAAAGATATTCAGAGTAAGAACATTATTCTTGATTACAGTAATACAGAAGAAGGTTATTTTAAAACTGTACGAGGTATAGAAGTCGATGGTCGACTAATGAGCAGAGCATTCGGCAATAAGAATGAAACCGAATGTGTGTTGAGAAACGCCGAGATATTGATTGTAGATGGTAAAGTTAATATTATGAACGATATCCTAAATTATGTTAACAAATTAAAACTTCACAATAAATCATTGTTAATAATATGCAGCGGAGTTAATGAGAATTTCTATAGATTTATTGAAACTATGTCACAGAATCAACCTGAAATGTTAACAAATTTCTGTGTCGTATATAGTAAGATTAATACTGTTATGGATAAAGACTCATTCTATGATGTTTGTAGATTGATAGATAGCGTAGGTTTAGAAGAGAATATTGAAATATCTTCAGAATCTATCGAAAATTTCAAACGGGGGACAGCATCTAATGTTTCGATTAAAAATACTCGTATGACATTAGGTGGGTTCAGAGAATCTGACGGTTTTGAAAGACATATGGGAGTATTAGCTAAAGAGTTAGAAATGTATCAAGATCAACTTGATTCGGATAAATTAGAAGGCGAAGATAAGATTGACATTACTCTCAAAAGAGATAAACTCTTAACAAGATATTACAGACTAAAAGATGGTGTTACTACAATATATGTAGGAGGAGAGACTCCTCAGAGAAAACATATAAATTATCGGTTGGTTGAAGATGGTTTAAAAGCACTTCAATCAACTCTTAAATATGGGTTCTTCCTTGGATGCAATACAATAGTTCCAAATACATTGGTATACATGATACGTGAACAAATGATGCTTACTAAAAATGAAGATATATCTATATATCAAGAATTAGAAATGACTATTCTCAAAGCATATATCGATGTATACAGAAAACTTATATCTAATAGAATGACTCTTTCAAAGAGAGATATTATGGAGCTTATTATGGGACCCAATTTTGAACAATCATATGACGACCAAACCGGATATGTTAAAATCGTTAATGATGCTGCATTATTCTATCCGGTAAATTTACGTGATGAAGAACAACAAATTATTAATCCTGCAAAAACAGATATACTTATAGTCCAGAGAGCATTATCTACGGCTTTGGTTCTGGCAACTTCTAATACTATAATGACAGATGAATTAGAGTTCGAGGCTACATTATAATATTATGGGCGAGGTAAGATCATTTTACAGTGATCCTATAATAATGAGTCCTTCTCAAATCATTACAACTATCAAAATATCCAAGTCGCCTAATTCATTTTTAGATAAATTAAAAAATAACAAACCTTTATATGTTATGAAAGATGATGATATAAAAGCCGTTGTAATAACCGTTGACGATTATCGCAGACTCTTAGTAAGAGAATTTAATACACCTAATTAAATCTGATGCAATAAATATGCCCATAGCAATACAAAATGCTATGGGCATATTATAATAAATCAGAAGGGAATGATACTAATAAATGGAATTAACTCTTAAACAATATCTCGAAAACCCGACAGGTAAAGGTTCAGCCGTATCATATATTAAATTGATAAAAAACGAATATGATCCAAAATATGAGGCTTTATTGGATCTTCATAAGGAATTCGATACAAGCATATATTTTGTTAAAGATTCGTATTATATACATATTAAAATTCCTTCAGAAACAGTAAAAAATGTTTTATATGATGTAGTCATAAAATTTGAAAAAAAAAGATATAGTTCTTCTAATAATATTAAAGACTGGCCTATTAGAGTTGTGTGTAATTCACCATCATTCGTATACACCTATACAAATGTATTTAGAAAAAACAAACTACTCATAGAAGAACTTAAATATATTTTACCCAAAAAAGCTATCGATGAACCAGCGGTCGTTCGTAATCCATATGGAAACGTCGGCTTTGAAAAAACTATCTATTATGCATGTCAATATATCAAAGATAACTTCTCTTCTGTTAGTATACTGGACAATATTGCAGATAAATCTGGTTTAAAAGAACTTAAATCAGAATTAATAGAATTTGACGTTATAATGGCTCTAATTAAGAAAGAGAAAAGTGAAGAAAAAATCAAAAATGCTAGAAAACGTAAAGAAAAAGAAAAAAGAAAAAGATTAACAAATACTAATTCATTTGTTAATAAACAATCTATTAACACTATTGTTCCAAAAATCTCTGCCATTAATATTATTAATGGTATAAGTAAAACTAATAAAGTTAAGTCTATAAGCAGAGTTAAAATAGTTGGAAAAAAATAGGAATTATATATTATATTTTTACTATATAGATAATCAATAATTATGTATTAATAAACTCAAAGGAGATGAAGTCTTTATAATATGATAGCAGATGTTCATAAGCCGAAAAAGTACTTAGATATAAAAAGCACTATATTTCGTAAAGGCAAAAAAGATATTATAATATGCGACTTTGATCAAGTCTTTAACATTGAAAAGAAAAATCTAAATATATTCTACATATCACGACCGGCTTTTTATAATAAAGCATCGCTGATATGTGATACTCTTAATATTTTTATGAAGCATTATGATAAAGATAAAGAATTAATTACTTGTTACGTGAATATGAAAGCTATGTGTGATCTATCTAACTATAAATATTCATTTACAAGTTTCATGGACGACATTATAAATCGTCTATTCAGTAAATCAATGATAAAAAAGATAGAATTCTTTGTAGAGGATCAATATAGAATAAATCTTGAATCTTCTATCGAGAAAGATAAATATAAGGATAATCCTCAGCAATTTACCAATGAACATGGTAAAATACTAATGGCTATTAGCACAGCTATAAAAATATGTATTCCTATAGTTTCTCATTACTATTCAGTAAGAGAAGATATGGTGCAATCCCTGTCGTTAAAAAACTATCTTTACACATGTTTCTACAGTTTATTCCCTCTATTTGAAAAGAACTCTAACATTTATAACAAAATATACGCTACAGTAGATAATGCTATAAACACTTCAACATTCAGCGACTCAGGAATGTGGAAAAGAAATAAAAATAAAGGTATAACTCCATCAATCGCAAAAAACAGGATAACCAAAATGGTTATCCAAGATCTGATGTATAAATATACTTTCAATGCAATAATGATAAACCTGAATTATGCAGGGATAAGAAAAGCTTTAAAATACCTAGTTGAGGGTAAAGACACTCACGACTATGTAGATATCAATACCAAAAGATCTAATAATAAAATGTCAGGACTAGAGCAATTGGAAATGAATGCCGCTAGAGTTGATGAAAGAGATATTATAATATCTAGTCATGGCAGTAAAAGTAAAGTTAAACGATTATCATCAAAATATAATGTCGAAATAAAAGAAGAAGATATAGACTTTTATAAAGATAATATAGAACTAAACGGTTTTCAAACCAGTATAATACTTCAATTCTTTGCCGAGGACTTTAAAGGTATGGAAAATATGAAGTTTATCAAAAGAAAAGATTTTTATAAATTATTGATAATAATGAAAACACATTTAAAAAGAAAAGGATTTAAGATGTTACCGGAATTATTATCCGGCAACACCTCAAAGAAAATAAAAGGGCGGCGGATTGGCAGTAAAAAACTTGCAAAAATAAAACAATCACCAAGGTATATTAATCTGTTGGAACAATATTCAGATGTAAAAGATGTTGTAACAGAAAATCTGATATTGAAGCATATTTCTGTATTCATCAACACCCCTATGACATATGTAGATCATGAAAAGAAAGAATTGCTAGGAGAAGAAATAAAAATAAATGAAGATATTGTGTCCGATGAAGTCATAAGATTAATCGAGTTATTTTAAATAGAATAAAAGTATAGGAGAAAATAATTCTCCTATACTTTATTTTTAGAAATAATATAAATTAGATATAAAAATACTTTGTAATATATTGGAGGGTGATTCTTGTGTATATATCTGAGATACTTAGACAATTAGAAAAAATCAAAAATGGACATGGTGATATGGAAGTTAGAGTGCCTGATCTATGTGCTCCTTTAATTCATCCGCATCATGGTAGTGATCCTATAGAGATGTTATATGTAGATGAACAAAATAAAATATGTATGATTTCTAGAGGGTATTTTTTAATAAGAAGTTAATGCTCTCCTACTCTTTATCTTTTAAAAAATAAATCAGTTATAATTATAAGGAGTGTGTATGACCGATGGTGTTGGATATGAATGAAAAGATAAAAGATAAAAAAACTTATTGATACTGGTAATATAGTGATAAAATTCTTTAAAGAAAACGAACAACGTTACGAATCATTTAAAACGTTTAGACAATATTTTATGGATATTTTTACATTACAATTAAATGATATTGTAATTTCGAATTCACCAGATAATGCGGCAGAATATGTAGATGATCCAATAGACGCATTTGAACATGATGTTGTATTTGCCATGTTATATACGTCATTGATTATATTTATACAGAAGTTTTTCAATATAGAAAACATATCAAATATGACATTTGAACAAATGGAACAATCACTGATGAAATTTGAAAATAAGAAACATAGTGAAATCGCTAGAAAAGTCATATATCTATTAAAATATATAGATCAATCTTCTAATATATAATAAATTCTGTTATGAAAAAAGTAAACAAACAAAAATTCCAATAATATGCGAAAGGGGAATGTGACTCAATGATATTCGATATAAGAGGAAAAATACAGGATAAAAAAGTTATAGATGCTGCTAATATCATAGCACAGTTTTTTATAGAAAATGATAAATGTTATCAAAGTTATGATAAGTTCCAAGTATCTTGGATGGAAATGTTGATATTACAATTAAAGCAGTCAATAGTAATAAATGAATCGGATAATACCATCCACTGTGAAGAAGATATGGTGGATACTTTTGAACATGATATAACACTGGCTATGTTGTGTGTATCATTAGCTATATTTATACGAAAATTTTTCAATCTAAGGAGTCTGACAGATATGACATTTGAACAAATGTTGGAGACGGTAGATAAATTTGATATTGAAGATCCTCAATATAGTAAATATAATGAGGTAGCACGAAAAGCGGTAGATTTATTCAAACATATAAGTCAATCTTCTAAAGAATAATAAATTATGGAGGCATTTTAAATGAAAAAATATACTGTTAATATGGACATTAATGATGTTAAAGATAGAATTCAACGACTGTTAATAGCTATTTATGGGAGAGCAAAAAATAAGAAAGATAATAAAGATATAATTTTCTACCCGGCATATAAATTCATGGATATAGATGCTTATTATCTAGATGTGACTATCGTTATTAGAAAAGTCACAAATACAAAGACAATAATTATTGCTGACTATAATGTTCAAACTAGCAAAGATAATTGGAGACATGAGATCTTACAAAGAGTTTACGATAAAATAATAGAATATATACCTAAAGCTATAGATATATGATTATAATAAGTGAGGTTAATTATCATGAATATAAACGAAATTAAACAGAAATTAGATAAAATAAATGTTGAATATATTGATAGGGATGATTATCTAGTCATCCCTATCTTTAACTTAGAATTGCTTTATCTGTTAAGAAGTACACATATTCAATATAATAATTGGACATATGTTCTTAAAAAAGACAGTATAGAAGTTAGAAAAGCTACTTATTGTAATAGATGTGGTAATACAAAAATAATCAACCAAATTGATTATGAAAATAATGCACGAGCCTATATAGATAAGGAAGTATGTAATAGTGATATAGCAAAAATCGTGAGAGAAGAATATGATCCTGAATATGAACGTATATTTAGGGTTACTGGAGCAGGGCTTTTTACTATTTGCCCAGGATATAAAGAAAAAATATGAAAGAGGTGTAATTATGTTCGAGAAGATTATGGCTGAGGGTTCGTCATTAATAATACCTTCTGCAATGATATTGATAGCCTATGTAATAGGCTATGCTATTGGAAGTCTTAAAATTGTAAAGCGACTTAAGAAAATTCTACATGAAACTGATCATCATTTACAAATACAAGCAATATATGAATTTTTATATAACGATAGCATTATTGGTGCTGCAATGCAGGAATATATTAATCATGCGGATAAAAATGTTAAATCAGACACAGTAAATAATATTGAAAGAGGACGTTATTAATATGGGAGATACGATATCAAAAATGGATAGAGCTATTCAACATGCAGAAAATATTGTACAATCTTATCAACATACTACTCCAGATTGTAGAATAGCACAAGAAAATAAAAAAATAGCTCTATGGTTAAAGCAATTAAAAAATTATAAAAATAAAGATAAGAAGTTTAAAGAAACTTTTCAGAGAATTCCAGAGTTATTTAGTGAAGTAATTGAAATATATTTAGCATATAAAACCATCCTTGAATTTGATGATCAAATAGCTAAAGAAATGGCAATTAAAGATATATTTAATGATTGGAAAGATATGTTTGAACGAATACTGGAAGAAGATGATATAATAGATAATAATCATGATAAACAAAAGGGGGCTGATACTAATGACCAGTGAGACTAAAGTAACTAGTGATATGATACTTAAATGTAAACTTAAAGGAACGGATGAATGCCCATATAATCTTAAAAACGGTAAGATACCTAAAACAAGACCAAAATGCTTTACGATGATACACAATAAACCAAGTTGTGAACACTTTAAGGCTTAATATATGAATAATCGAAATTTAGATTATTTCAAAGGAAAAATTACATTTAATAGTCATTTTAAATCATATATTAGAGTAATTAATTATGTTAGTGATATGAATTGGACTTTTGTTTTATGTACATCAGATGGAATTACAATGAGTGAAGTTATGAATGCTGTAAATCCAGCAACTACATTTATCTGGCAAGATGTTGAAAAAGAAATGGAAGGTATAAAATGAAATTCATTTTATATTTTAGCACAGTATTGTTATTGATAACTTTATCTTTAATATTTCTAACGCATTATAAACTGATATGATATGTAAATTAGAAGAGATTAAGAAAGGACGGATTGAATTTTATGGCAAGAGAAAGGACTACAGATGAAATAAAAGAGGATTTATTAGAATATATCGTAGCATTGATTAATGAGTGGACTACATTTCCAAATAGGACAATTGAAGAACGATTGACCGGATTGGCATATTCAATTCTAAGTACATTGGATGGTGAATCCTTGAGTTTTCCGAAATTTATTGTTGCTCCAGATCCAAATAGGGAAGATAAGCAATATCATATTAATAGAAATAAAGATTATTATCCAGAAAATTTTGATAGTAATGTAAAGTGTGACATATCAGGTAGTCTACATGAAAATCTTCATTCTAAAAAAAGGCGTGTTAACAATGCAAAAAATGATAGCTAAACTCCATCATAAAATATGACTAATTAGTGGATAAAAGAATTGATAAAATACTTGTTAATATAGATAGATTTACACAATTCACGTATATGGTAGTTATTAAATAATATAAGGAGATGGTAATCAATGATTAGTTTAACAAAATCATATGAATTACACACATACATGGGGTGTTATGTGTGATATATAGGAGGGATATTATATGTGGGTTGTTGGTATAGATAAACCGTATTATCCAGAAATATATTTTCATAATGATTATGCTGAAGCTAAGAAAAAATATGATATGCTGATTGAAATGTTTAGTGAAAATGGTTCAAATAAATCAACTGTTTTTATTGCTGAAGTTAATCAATCTATTAAAGTTATGACAGATTAATAGGTGTAATAAATATAAATAAAAGGATGGTTATTTATGAAATATAAAATAATCCCAAAGAAATTGGGTAAAAAATTAATTAAGATGTTAAAAGACTCTAAGTCAAAAAAATCTAAGAAGATAGACGATATTAAAATTGAAAAGAAGGATAATAGGCAATCTTTATTCGATAAATTAATGAAAGATTATAAGAAATATAAACCTTCTATTAAATCTGAAAAATTCCAATCCCCAAATGCAAATACATTCATCATATATGATGAGAATAGTAATGAGATATATCGACATAGAGGAACTATACCTAAGAAGAAATTAAATAAAATTGCTAGTCGATATAGTGATGCTACTGTCATGGTGGATCTAGGCAGAGGATTGTACAAACGAATTTCAATCAGCGTATTTAAGAAATTAACCCAGATTAAATATATACAATTCGAAAGAGATTATGAATTTCTTACTCCTGATGGATATGAACCAGACGGGTTTAATTGGTATGTACCACCAGTTGTAATTGATCATATATATTCTATAAATCAGTTACTTAAAGTATTATTACTGGAAGATGCTTTTGATAAAGCTAATGATGTTTATCTTTCAGCCAAATTTTATCTATTAAGCGGTATAGATAAGAAATGTAAGATATTATTTAAGAATAAACAAACAAGAAAGTTGAAATATAAGAAATTTTTAAAGGAATTCGAGTTAGAAGAAAAAGAAAAACTATTAGAAAAGAGAAAATAAAAAAAGTAAATAAATAAGCTATTTTTTAGCTTATTTATTTTTTATTAAAAAGGATGGTGTATAAATATGACAAACGTCAATGAAAGAAAATATCAAATTACCGTTACTGATCAACGCAGTATTGGTTCTATTATGAAACAACTTACAGAAGTAGAATGTGAACATCCTTGTTCAAAAGATATAAGAACTGTTAATATTAAAAATATGCTTATTAAAAAAGTATATACAAATAAAAACCTTCCAAAATGTGCATATCCAGTATTTTTATATCTTTTAACTGTATTAAATTCTGATTATCCTATAATGATTAAACAGACAGAGATATATAATAAAATAGGTTATGATAAGTCTAATATATCTAAAGCTATTAAAGCTCTAATAGCTGAGGAAATAATAGAAAAAAGAAAAACTGCTAATAGAAAAAAAGGTTATATATTATCATTATAGATAATAAGATATAGAAAGGATCGGTTATTAAACATTAGTTAAAATATAGGGAGGTTGAATTTAATAATGCAAGTAAAAACCGAAGATTTATATTCTAGTCTGGTGGACTTTGTTAATGAACACCCAGATCTCGACATGGATATCGATAGATATCAGAAAATACCATTCTATATAAATGATAGTGAAGCTATGCAAAAAGTTATCGATACGTGTAAATTTAAAGATATTGGAAGTATTTATGAATATCAAGATGAATTACCACAACCTGATATTCATGATGGATATAGTGTGTCATTAAACTTTAACAAATATCAAAGGATTTTGGTTTCTAAAAAGTTCAATTCAGTAGCGTTATATACATATGGAGATTTTGTTTTCTATTGTGTATTTCTGATGGATGTTAAGAAAATAAAGAAATTCTTTAAAATCTGTAAAGGTATTTTAGAACAAGATGTTTCGGATGATAATATGTTTCAAAATGTCGATTTTAAATGTAAACCTGGAACTTATGTTGAAATTACAAGAACTATCGATCACAAGAGAATGAAACCAATAAATACATCTAAGAAGACTGTATCGAATGAGAATCTTGTTTTTGATAAAGATTCTTCATTATCTGATATTATAAATGATATATCAACTTTCTTTAAGAAAGATACACAAGAACTATATAAGAAAATGCAGATTGCATATAAGCGTGGGGTTATATTATATGGTAATCCCGGAAATGGGAAAAGTGCTGTCATACGTGAGATAATCAGAAGAATCGGTCCAGATGTTAATAAAATTGTGATAAATCCTAATGTTTCATACGAGATCACAACTGTCTTATCATCATTAATACATTCATTAAAAGGTGCTCCGACGATAATAATTATGGAAGATTTTGATTCTTTCTTATCGAGAGGAGATAATCGTTCTGAATTTTTAAATATTTTAGATGGAATAAATATGAGATCTGGTGTATATTTTATCGGGACTACAAATTATCCAGAAAAGATAGATCCTGCATTTATAAATAGATCAGGAAGATTTGATCAAACATACAGAATTGATAATCCTGCAAAGAAAACGAGAGAACTATTCTTTAAGAGTCGTGACATCGCTGGTCTATTACGGAATTACAATAATCCAAACAATGAGGATATTAATGATATATTTGTTAGATATAGTAAAGATCTTTCTATGGCTGATTTGAAGGAAATTATCACAAGTACAACTTATCTATTAATTGACAACCCGAGCTTAGCCATTGAAGAAGCTGTTAAAAAAGCTTGTAATAAATTAAAATTTGAAAAATTAGATCACTTACAAAAACATATGTCCCATATAGCATCTGTTAGTAATAAAAATAATGTAGTGATGCCAGTCACAATGAAGTTTTATCCGTATTCTCGTTCAATTACTGGCCATGTGCGTATAATCCCAAAAACAAACTCAACAATACAGGAGGATTGATCTTTGGTTACTTTGGTGATTTGGAAAGGACATGTTAAGAAACGAGAAGAACATCCGACAATTGATGATGCAATATGTACTGCTCAGATATATTTTGACGACGGTACTGGAAGTCCTCTGCATATTGAGGATAAAGATGGAAATTTAATTCTTAGTGAAGATAAATTATATAATAAATTAAGATAGATCCATATACCATAAGGAGTTGATATTATATGAAGGGTAATGATATCATTCTTGATATTTTACTCCAACAAGACAGAGCTAGATATAATTTAGATAAATCTTATATCTACATGCGCTGTCCCTTCTGCGATGACGGCGGCTATAAAAGGACAGCGCCTAGTTTCAATATAAAAGTTCCCGACGAAGAAAATCCTAGATGGCTTTATAATTGTTTTCGTGCTATGTGTGGTGCTAAAGGATACATCACACCCGACTTTTTAAGAATGATAGACCATAACAATTATGAAGCTAATGTTTATCTGAATAAAATAAATAAATTATCCAAGAAAGAAAAAAGATTTAGGGAAAAAGCGAAAAGGTATATAGAAAATTTTCCTAGTCCTGACGATAAATTATCAAGAGCCAAATTAGCTTATGTTAATAATCGTTTAGGACTAGATTTATCTTTTAAAGATTTAATTAAATTGAAAATACATACTTCATTCGAAGATTTATATAAATATAATGAAATTGAGTTTCCTAAGAAGAAATTCAAATACTATAAAAAACTTTCATTATATGGTGTAGCATTCATAAGCACATATAATGATTATCTAATCGTCAGGAACGCTACAAAAGATGAATCAATTCGGAGATATTCGATTGTCGATATAGATGAATTTAGTGCCGGTATTGATAAATTTAAATTTTATACAATACCGACTAAAATAGATATATTAAACCCAGAACCTGTAGTAATAAATATTGCTGAAGGTACATTTGATATTTTATCAGTTTATTACAATTTAGATATAGATAGAGAATATAAGAATCAAATCTATAGTGCATTAGCTGGTGCTGGATACTTAAATACGTTAATACACTTCATAAGACAATACGGCTTAATTGATTGTATAATTAATATATTTTCTGATACGGACATGACGATAGATAGGTATGAGAAAATAAATAAGAAAATAAAGAAATATACAAATTCATTAGAAATGAAAGTATTTTATAATAAATTAGAAAAAGACTTTGGTTTTCCAAAGTCTAAAATAGAGCTTCAAGAAAATATAATATACTAGGAGGAAATATTATGGTGACTCAAATCTTACAAGCGTGTAACTCATGCAAACATTATTTTGGCAATCTTAATATAAAAGAGGAAAAATCGCTATTATATATTAGCTCTGATGTTCATATGTATGATAAAGAAATAATAGTTTATATACCGGAGAGATACTGGTGTGATAGTAATGATATTGTCTGTAGTTGTAAAATTTGGAAAGATGAATATACAAGCCTGATATATTTTGATTCAACTAACTTTAATAATTGTTTTATAAACGGTGTTGAAAGAACAGATAAAGATATGCCTTATTTTATAATAGAGCAGACGGAAATAAATAAATCTTATAAAGTTCAAGAATATCTAAGTGATGATTTTATTGTAGATGACAAAAAAATGACCAGAATAATAATAGAGGGTGGAATTCAAGTTATCGATCATCCTGGCGTTGCAGGTGAGATGTGTAAATGTAATAAAAATATAGCAATGTTTCATATACACATCTTTGATGTCATACATGCCTTATGTGGAGATTGTATGGCAATTTTGGGTAAGGGCATTATTGATGGATTAAAATAATGATATTGAGAATGGGGTAGGAATTATGAAGATTAAGAAGACGCAAACTGATAGAGGATCTAAGATAATTAATTTTAAAGATAGTTATGGGAAAGAATGCAGTATACAGAAATCTTCTTCAATTGGAGATAACATATGAATCGGGCTTTCACAAGCAGATATAAAATTCTTAGTAAAAGACTGTGGTGGGTTGATTATCCTATTAGTAAGGAAGTTATGGTGCAAACTAGAATGCATTTAGACAGGAAACAGGTGAAAAAATTACTTCCCATTCTTCAGAAATTTGTTGATACAGGTGATATTTGAAATGATCTAAATTATTAAATCCGATATGAATGTGAGGTTATGATATAATGAAAATTTTAATTGTTGATGATGATAGCTATAAAGTTGAAATGGTTTCTAAATATCTAAAATTACATCAAATTGAAACAGCAATAAGCTATAACTCGGCTATGAGAAAGATTATTGCTAATCAATATAATGGTATAATATTAGATATGGGATTCCCAAAATTTGATGATGGTTATAGATATAGTAAAGAACATGGATTGCTTATCTTATCTGAAATGAAAAGAAGAAATATCATTACTCCGGTAATGATATTTTCAGGTAATCGTTTTGATGTATCCGATTATATCAATGTGTACGAATATGTTATGAGCGATACTAATTATTTAAAAGAAAAAATAGAAAATTTTATATCTAAAATAGAAAAGGGGTTATAACAATGAGTGAAACTGATTCAAAATTGTTTAATCTTATGGAGAAAGCTAAAAAATGTCAGACAGTTGAAGAAAGAAAACTATTTTATAATTCGTTAACACAAGATGAAAAAGATTTATTAACTTCAATTTTCAATAATATGTGGGAAAGTATGAAGGTTTTATTGAATAGTATCTCTGATCCTATTAAAAATGGTTTTAAATCATGGTATGAAACTCTTTCATCAGACCAGGAAAGTTATTTAAGAAAGAAGATTAATGAACAATGACAGTTGATGGAAGGTGTATCAAAGAATTTGATTCAATTAACATATCTTTTTATAAAATAGACGCAGCATTACTTTGTATATCTATGCTTGAAAATGTCGATAACGAAATAAAAAAACAACATAGATGCCTCCGTTCTTGGAGTTCTGAACATGAACTAAGTGATATTGAAAAATTAGATATAGCTAAATTAGCAATACAAGTTGATCTAATATATAAATTAACTGACAATCTAACGAGAGTAGATACTGAAAATAAATTATCATATGACGAGATATTACTAATTAAATTTATCTTGATTAGATTCATTAATTTTAAATTAGATTTAAAAAATTTAGATATGAATTTACACGGAAAAGAAACCGTTTTTGATTCATCATTTTATGAACAACGTTATATTAATATACTTGAGGTATAAAATACGATAATAAGAAAGGGGTAAATTGCTATGTTTAATGAAATTGTGCAAAAAAAAGATCAATCTTGGATTGGAGTAGATCTAGACAGGACATTAGCTTTCTATGACGGGTATAAAGGCGTTGGTGTTATTGGGGAACCAATTCCTTTGATGGTCAATAGAGTAAAAGATTTTTTAAAAGAAGGTAAAAAAGTAAAGATACTTACAGCTAGAGCTAATAGCCGTAGTCAATATCGAAATGAAGAGATAGCAGCTATAAAAAGTTGGTGTATGAAAGTATTTGGTCAAGAGCTTGATGTCACATCTGAGAAAGACCATAATATGTGTCAGTTATATGATGATTTAGTTACTAAAGTTATTGCAAATACTGGTGTTATAGTTTCATAAATATAAACAAATCCTAATAAGGGGTTATTCAAATATAGAGACATGTTTGCTAAAGTTTTCGAAAAAAGTGCGTTACAAATAATTAATTATGATTTAACTATACATCAAATTAATAATTCATACATTACTGAAGGAGATCCATTTACTTGTATGAAGATGGAAAATGTGTTTTAGCAGATATGGAGAAAATTAATTAAGGGTATATATTTTATTTAACAATAGAAGAGAAAAGGTGAAATTTTAATGAGTACTATATATTGTAGTTGGATGTTATGTAAATTCAATTCTTCAAAAACCGTGGTATGTATGGAACATGTTGTTATGATTTAAATCATAATATTGCATTTAAAAATCATTATAGAGGAGAGCTGATATAATGAAAGAGTTTTGCCATAATATTAAACCGTTTCCTCAGCCTATACCATATATAAACCCTGCCGGGGATTGTTTTGCCTGTGCCTTAACAGCTACTCTACAGTTCTTATTCCCTGAGAACCCGCCAGAATTTCTAAAAGTTTGGAGTTATTTTCTAGGGGATGATGGTGATCTCAGTAATTCATGGATTGGAATGAGAATGGCACTATACAGAGCCAGTAATGATTATGATA
>Ga0208492_1000816_pt1 | contig 23565 bp, 16 predicted proteins | sample Subbioar_CSW14AB_FD_184820 | JGI IMG/M metagenome (GOLD analysis project Ga0208492, IMG submission 184820) | Serpentinite rock and fluid subsurface biosphere microbial communities from McLaughlin Reserve, California, USA - CR12Mar_CSW14AB (SPAdes) | ecosystem: Environmental > Terrestrial > Deep... | reverse complement strand
CCTCTACACCAGCGGCTCGACCGGCAAACCCAAGGGGATTCTCCACACGACCGCGGGTTATATCCTTGGGGCCGCATTCACGCACAAGCTGGTCTTCGATATCAAACCTGACGATGTTTACTGGTGCACCGCCGACGCGGGCTGGATCACCGGGCACACCTACCTCGTCTATGGTCCCTTGACCAACGGTTCGACCATCGTCATGTACGAGGGGGCTCCCAATCATCCGGCCGAAGACCGCTTCTGGGAGATCATCGCCAAGTACGGAGTGACGGTGTTTTACACCGCTCCCACCGCCATCCGCGCCTTCATGAAATGGGGCGACCGCTTTCCCCAAAAGCACAACCTCACCAGCCTGCGGCTGCTTGGCTCGGTCGGCGAACCGATCAATCCCGAAGCCTGGATCTGGTATCACGAAGTGATCGGCGGCGGCCGCTGCCCGATCGTCGATACCTGGTGGCAAACGGAAACCGGCTCGATCATGATCGCCCCGCTGCCCGGCGCGGTGCCGACCAAACCCGGATCGGCCACCCTGCCCTTGCCCGGGATCATCACCGAAATCGTCGACAGGTCGGGCAAACCGGTCAAGGAAAATGAAGGGGGTTTTCTGGTCATCAAGAAGCCCTGGCCCTCGATGCTGCGCACCCTCTGGAACGACGACGCGCGTTACCGCCAGGCCTACTGGGAGCAGATCCCCGGCGCCTTCTTCACCGCCGATGGCGCCCGCCAGGACCAGGATGGCTACCTCTGGATCATGGGCCGCGTCGATGACGTGCTCAATGTGTCGGGCCACCGCCTGAGCACGATGGAAGTCGAGTCGGCGCTGGTGCAGCACCCTTCCGTCGCCGAAGCCGCGGTCGTCGGCCGACCCGATGAAATCAAGGGGGAGGGAATCGCCTGCTTCGTCACGCTCAAGGCCGGCAAAGCGCCAAGCGATGCGCTCAAGGCGGAGCTACGCGACTTCGTTTCCAAGGCGATCGGAGCGCTGGCGCGCCCCGATGAAATTCGTTTCACCGATGGCCTTCCCAAAACTCGCAGCGGCAAGATCATGCGCCGGCTGTTGCGCGATATCGCCGGGGGCAAAGCAACCACGGGCGATACCACGACGCTCGAAGACCTGAGCGTGCTCGCCAGTTTGCGCGCCGACGAAGAGTGATTTCCAGGGCAGCCGAGGCTGCCAAAGCGGTTTCAGCGGGTTGGAAAAACGACAAAAGGCAGCGTCAACCGAGTTCCTTGCGAGCTCGGTTGGCCTCAACAATGATCTCGTGCAGGGCCTGACAATCGCCCGCATCGATCTTCCGGCGCCAGTCGGTCAATTCGTTCTGAAATCGATCGAGCGCTACCAGCAGCATGGCACGGTTGGAATGAAAAATGGGTCCCCAGATTTCTGGAGACCCGCCCGCGATGCGCGTGGTGTCTTTAAAACCGGTAGCCGCAAACGGACGCCAGGCCGCCGGCAATGACTTTGCCAGAGCGAAGGCAACCAGGTGGGGCAGATGACTCGTCTCTGCCAGGATCCGGTCATGCTCCACCGAATCGATCGATTCGGTGCGCGCGCCCAATCTTTCCCAAAGTTCGCGCAATAGGGCCATCTGGGCCGCGCTCGCGCTGACCTGGGTCAACAAGACCAGCTTGCCCACGAACAAAATGTCAGAGCATTGCTCCGGTCCGGTTTTTTCCGAACCGGCCAGGGGATGCGAGCCGGCATGAGCCACGCCCGCCGGTAGTTTCTCTTTCAAGGCGGCATCGATCTGGGTGCGGGCGCTGCCAAGGTCGGTGAGAATCGCGCCGGCGGATGCGTGCCGCGCGGCCTCCAGGAGCGACCCAACGATGTGATTGACCGGTGCGGCGCAGGCGACGATGTCGGCCCCTTGCACCGCCTCGGCAACCGACGAATAACCACGGCGGACAATCCCGGCCGATAAGGCCCAGGAACAGCGAGCCGAGACCGGATCGTAGGCGCGCACCGGGCCGAGGCCAAAGCGCTTCCACGCCGCGGCCAGGGAGGCGCCCATGAAGCCGAGCCCCAGGATCGCGAGTTCCTGGGGCTTGTGTTGAAAGGGGGTCATAAGCGAAAAGTGAGAGAGCCTTCTTGCGAATTCTACCTAATTGAGATCTTCGATGAGATCCTAATTATGGTTTCGGCCGATTGCCTTGAACCGTGTCGGCCATCTCCTGGCAGATGCGCGCGCGCAACGCGGCGTCAACGACACTGCCATGATCTCTCCCTTCGATCATTTCGACCGTCGCGGTTGGGTCAAGTTCGGCCAGGGCCTTTTTCATGAGCACCGCCGCGCCATCGAGCAAGAAGGTGTCGAGCGTGCCGCAGTACATGTTGATGCGGCCCTTGAGATCGGCGCCTTTCTTCGGCCATTCGCGCTTGATCTTCGCGACAATGTCGTAAGCGAGCCACGACTGGAACACCACGGGATCGATGGCGCCGTCGTCGTTCCAGAGCGGGATCGGGAAGCCGTCCGGTCCCTTGGGTCCAAAGACCGCCTGGAAGGTTTGGAGCTGGCCGCCGCGCTTCATTGGCAGCTCCATTTTCCAAAAGAGTTCGTAAGGCACATTGGCAAAGCCTCCTCGGCCCAGCGGGCGTGCGGCTCCTTTCGCGTCGCGGAAAATGTTGTTGCCGGGGGCGTAAAGGTCGACCAACTGAAAATCATGAAAGTCGGTCGGATCGGGCGCGGTCGACCAGGTGCCGCCAAAGATTGCGGGATACGAAGTCATCAGCCACATGCTGCTCCAACCGCCGGAAGAGTGGCCGGTGAGCAAGCGCCTGTGCTTTTGACCGCCACAGCGGAAGCGTGTTTCGATGGCAGGAATCAACTCTTCGACGAGCGCATCGCCTACCGGGCCGTTGTTGGCGGAATTGGCAAACGAGTGGTGTCCCAGCCGGCAATTGGGATCGAGCATGACGCAGACAAAGTCGACGCCACCGAAATTGGTGCCGTTTTTGCCCAGAAATTTGCGCGCGCCATTGTGGTCGCCGCCAAAACCGGGGATTTCAAAGAGTACGGGGTAAGCCTCGGCTCGCTTCGGGTCAAACGTTTCCGGCACGACCACGGCCGCTTGAAGATACTGGTCTTTTTTGTGGAAATCGCTGAGCAGGGTGCTGCGAATGCGTACCAGTTTCATCCGTTCCGATTCGGAGAACTCCGGCTGTTTGTAGACCTTGTCGAGCCTCACCTTGGCCACAAAACCTTTGGAGGCGTCCCACTCTTCGGCGGGGCCCCGGCCCCAAACATTTCCTTCGCTGGCCGCGAAGCTGATGCCACCGAGGTCTCGATCCATGACAGCAAAGAGCGCTCGCTTGCCGCCCTTGGGCAAACTGCCAAGTTCGGAAGGATAGCCCTTGGCGGTGGGACCAATTTTCAATGGCTCCCCCGCCTTCCAGTTTTTGACTTCCACATAGTGATGCGGGCTGGGCGATTGCCAATTGGGCATGCGCGGAAGGCCTGTCGTGCCGGGGTTCATCCACAACAAGTGCACTCGCCCGCTAAAAGGTCCGGCAAACGCCTCGGGAGCGTAGGTCAGTTCCACTTCGATCGCACCAGGACCCGAAGCCTGTGGGACCGGTTGCCGTGGGGACGCCGGCGCGGCTTCTGCCGCCTTTAAGGATGCGGGAAATGCCATCAAGAAAAAGGCGAACAGGCTAAACGCCCGCGATATCGATGCGATCATACCCTGGTCTCCTGCGATTTCTGCAACATCTGCAGTTCCGCCGAACTCGGTCGAAGATAAAGAGGCTCTGCAATATCCGAATCGTTCCACTCGCCCCGGCCGGCCCGAGCATGCACAAGCGCGGCAAATGCCGGCAGTTGCGGCTCGACAAGGGTCCCGGGGATTCCGCGCGCCGCCAATTCGCTCGAATCGGCGGCGTACAAGACCGCGGCGCGCTTCTCGCGCACCGCCTCCCATTGGGGGATGGTCTCGACCGCCAGCGGACGAACCGGCTGCCAAAGACCGTCGTCCTTGCGAGCGAACCCCTGATGGTACACCCAACCCTTGAGGGCGTCGGCCACGACCTCGGCCTTTGGAATGTCGCCCGTCGTTGCGCCCACCCCATTATGGGGCTCGTTCACGTTCGCAGGCGCCAAATCCGACTGCGCCAAGATTTCAAAGGTCGGCACGAGCACAAGATGGCAGTCGGTGGCAAATCGAAAAGCCAGGGCCGAAGCGATGCCGACACGCAAGCCGGTGTAGCTGCCTGGCCCCTGAGACACCGCCACGCAATCGACCTGATTGGCCCGAAGCCCCTGATTTTCGAGCAGGCTTCCGGCCGCGGGGGCCAGATCGCGCGCGTGCCGGCGCCCTTGCTCCAGCCGGATCGAGCCGAGAATTTGCGAATCGTCAATCAGGGCGACCCAACCCGACCGTCCTGATGTCTCGATGAGAAGCGCGAGCACTGAAAAAATCCGCTGAGTGTCGTTCCTCTATTTTATATTGATGGAACAGGTTTCATGGGTTGTCCAGGTCGGACGCTCTCTCCCATGAGCCCACTTGGACCTTCGAGGTTGGTCATGGCGGACTGGAAATTGAACACGGATGGCGGCTCTCGGGGCAATCCAGGCAAGGCTGCCTGGGCCTTCGTTTTGCGAGGTCCGGACGGGCAACTTCATGAACATGGCGGCCTTATGGATATGGCCACCAACAACTCCGCCGAATACGAGGGAGTGATCCAGGGACTGGCGTTCGCGCTTGCCGAGGGGATCAAAGATCTCGATGTCTACAGCGACAGCGAACTGATCGTCAAACAGATCAGGGGCGAGTACAAGGTGCGCCATGCCGACCTGGCGCAGTTGCACGGCGAAGTCAAAAAAATCCTCGACGATTTCTCGGGCAAAGTCACCTTCCACCATGTCCCGCGCGAACAGAACAAGGAAGCCGACAAGATCTGCAACCTGGTGATGGATGGAAAGTTCCGGCCGGCCCTTTCCTCATCAAAAGTTTCGCCCAAGCCCTCGCCCTTCGCGGCGCCTTCGCCCACTCCGTTGAGTCCGCTGGAAAAGCTGGCCAGCGCGGTGGGGCTGACGCAACCGGCGCGCCCTGCTGCCGCGGTGCGCCCTCCCGTTGAGGCCCCTCCCGAAGAAACACTTGCGGCCGTACGGGCGATTTTCAAGAAATTCGGCGCGACGATCAGTGAAGACCAGGCCGAAGAAGCGATCTTCATGATGAAGAAAGTGCTTGGCTACTAAACGGGAGAAAGCAGAACCAAGGCCAAAGCGCCCCTACTTCAGCGCTTCCGGCAAGCGAAAAAAACCATGGATCCTCACGACCGCCCCTTTCGGTTCCATCCTTTGCGCCTTGGGTCCCTTGCGCCTTTGCGTTGAGCTCCTCATCCTCACTGCCGTCCGCGCCTAGCGCGCCTTGAAGAGCGAAAAAACCACGTTGGCCACGTCGGAAAGCCAGAGAATGGCGATCACACCGAACATGAGCCCGAGGGTCCAAATCCAGACCCCAAGCTTGGGCGGTTCGTCGTTCGAGTCTTTGCCTGAACTCATGGCCCGAAGATCCTCCGCTTGATGTCGTTGAAAAACACAAAAGCAATCAGCAGCAACAATAACCCGAAACCGGTGCCCGTGACCACATCGATCAGGGTGCGCGGCGCGGGCCGGCCGCGCGCGCCTTCGTAGGCCAGAAACACCATGTGCCCGCCGTCAAGCGGAGGCAGGGGAAGGAAATTGACCACGGCAAGATTGATGCTGATCAGGCCGATCCACTGCAAAAGCATGATCAGGTCGTCGGCCGCGTTGAAGGTTTGCGCCGCGATTTCGATCGGCCCGCCCAGGTTCTCCATGGATAGATCCCCCCGGATCATTCCACCCAGGTTGCGGTAGATCAAAATGATCGAGCCGATCGTTTCTCTCCAGCCCATTTGCAACGACTCAAGCAGGGTTTCGGCCTTCACCAGGCGCGATTCGGTGGGCAAGAGCAAGCCGCGATCGGCCATGAAACGCCCCAAGTCCGGCTGAAGTTCAAGAATTAGCGGACCGCTCGCCTTTTCCTCGGCGGCGTCGCGCAGATAGCCCTCGCCGCGCCGCACGCGAATGCCAATTTCTTTTTCCTTGGAGGATTCCAAGTCCTGGGACAGGAAAGCCCACTGATCAAAATCGAGCCGGCCATCCTCGCGCTTCGTGCTGAGTTTTAGCCAGACATAGTCTTTCTCCCCTTTTTCGTTGACCGACCGGGTCAAACGCACTTCCTCGATCAGATCGCCCGGTTTGAGTCCAATGGTTTCGGCCGGGCTCCCGGGAATCACCGACTGGATCGTGCTTTGAATCTGATATCCCAACCCCAGTTGCACGATGGCAATCGGCGAGTAGGCCCTGATCGGCGTTTCCTCGCGCAGTTGCGCCGGATCGACGAAATCGACCGCGGCCAGGGTGACGCGAGACGCTTCTCGTGCAGTCTTGTCTTTGCGAAGCACGGTCAACTCGATCGATTTCCTTCCCTTGGCCAGGGCCAGGTCGGTCAACTGTTCCGGCAGTTGCACCGGATCGGGCTGGGCGAACTCCTTGATGACCTCCCCCTTCTCCCCCAGCACGCGCACCTGGGCGATGATGTCCCCCAGCCGTACGTCGGCGGTGGCCGCGGCCCCGCCCGCTCTAAGCGCCGTCACGGGTCCCATGCGCATGACCAGACCGGTGGAAAGCGGGTGGGCCGTGCCGCAAAGCACGAGGCGGTTCTTTCCCCCCAATGCGGGTTGCAGCTCGAACACCACCGGTTTCGACCTGAGGGCACGCATGCGCCTGCGGTATTCGACAAAATCGGGTTCCTCATTGGGTTCCAGGATTTTCAATTTTTCCAGGACGAACGGATCGTATTCGGTCTGCTCCGGCAGGCTCGTGGCCACCACGGTGTCGCCCGGAAGAATGCCGCCGGGCGGTAGATTCACTTCGCGGGTCTTGCCGTTTTCCCACAGGAACTTCAGATCGATCGTGGTTTCGGGTTCGGCGCTAAAAACCTCGGCAATTTCCGTCCATCCAGCCACTCCCGGCTTCGCCTTGACCCAGGGCCCATTCGATTTGCGCCACTCGATGAACTTCTCCCCTTCATGGTGAGGAACGGTGCGGGCAAACTGAGCGACACGCCCCTTGATGAATCCCGCTTCGGCCTTTTCCGATCCCCCGAGTTCTTTCAAGGACCTGGGCGGTGCAAATCCCAGCGAGGCGTCTTTGTCTCCGGGACCCTTGCGCGGCTTGACCTTCAGTTGTTTTTCCGTGCCGCTCGGTTCGACCATTTCGAGGTTCAGCGACCAGGTTCCCGCCGCCAACAGGGTTTCGATCTTGATGTTGCGAAAGCTCGGCTTCTTGATGCCATCAACAGAGACAAAGCGCGTGCCGGCGGGAAGATCGGCCTCCCAAATGGGTGAACCGACATCGGAGTGCCAGACGGTCGCCACCGGTTCCCGGACTCCATGCAGGAAAACGCCCATCAAGCAGGCGATGCCCAGGATGACATTCATGATCACGCCGGCCGACATGATGAGCATGCGCTGAGGCACCGATTTCATTTTGAACGAGCGAGGCGAATCGTCCCCCTCCTCGGCCTCGCCATTTTCGTTGCCTTCGCCAAGCATCTGCACGAAGCCGCCCAGGGGCAGCGCGCCGATCATGTACTTGGTTTCGCCCAATTGAAACGAACAGCCGGGCAAGGCCGGGCCAAATCCAATGCTGAATACGCGAACTTGAACCCCGCACCACTTCGCCGCCAAAAAGTGCCCCAGTTCATGGACGAAGATCACCAGCCCCAGGGCCAGGCCGACCATCCCGGCCTTGATCAGGCCATTGACACCAAACTTGGAATAGATCAGGACGATCGCCGCGCCCAGAATCACAAAGTAGACCAGGTTGGCCTTGAACCATTCCACCGGTCCCGGCGGCGGCGCCAGCGGATGCTCGGGGGGTTGTGACAAGGGAGGAGGAGAGCCTGCTGACATGGACGAAGTTCCGGCTTGGTGATTCATTCGATCATGACTCATATTACCCTGGCTCATAGGCTTGCTGCTTTCGCCCTGCTTGGTCTTTTCCATTTCATGGTTTCGCGCCGTGCCCAGGCATCGAGACGAGAAAGTTCCTCAAGGCCGGGGGAAGAATCGTGGGTGTGGTGGGCGAGAATTTCCGAGCAGGCCTGGGCGATATCCAGAAAGGCGATGTCCCCTTGCAGGAATCGGCCCACCGCCGCTTCGTTGGCCGCATTGAGCACCGCGCCTGCCGATCCGCCGACGCGTGCCACTTCAAACCCCAAATTGAGGGCCGGAAAATTGGTACGGTCAGGCGGCTCAAAACGCCACTGAAAGGCACGGCTCCAGTCGAATCGCCGTGTGGGCCCCGAGGGCCTTTCGGGCCAGAGGAGCGCCAGTTGAATGGGCAAGCGCATATCCGGCGGCGAGGCCTGGGCCATGACCGAGCCATCTTCAAATTCGACCAGCGAATGCACGATCGATTCGGGGTGAATGACCACTTCGAGCCGATCCGCGCCAATATCGAATAACCAGCGCGCCTCGATCAGTTCGAGTGCCTTGTTCATCAGAGTGGCCGAGTCGATGGTGATCTTTGGGCCCATTTTCCAGGTGGGATGCCTGAGGGCTTGTTCAAGCGTAACCTGTTCGAGCTGCAAAGGCGTGTGGCCGCGAAACGGACCGCCGCTGCCTGTCAGTATGAGCCTTTTCACCTGCGCCGGCTGGCCCGATAACAGCGCCTGGAATAAGGCGCTGTGTTCACTGTCCACGGGCATGATGCGCCCGCCGCGCCTCTTCGCCAGGTCCATGACCAGGGACCCAGCCATGACCAGCGTTTCCTTGTTGGCGACGGCGATATCCTTGCCCGCTTCGAGCGCGGCCCAGGTGCCGAGCAAGCCTGCCGAACCGACGATCGCCGCGACCACCACATCGACATCGGCGCCGGCAACCTTGCGTGCGAGTGCTTCCGGTCCCACGACGCATTCCACCCCGGGCGGAAGTTGACTTCGGTCCAGGGTGGCGGCGGCTTCCTTGTCGGTGATGGCAATCCATTCGGGCCGGTGGCAGCGCGCCTGCTCCAGAAGCTCGGCCACGCGCGAATGGGCCGACAGGCCGGTGATTTTGAGCCGCTCGGGAAAGTGCTTCACGACATCCAGCGTGCTTTTACCGATCGAACCGGTCGATCCCAGAAGGGCAACCCTGCGGCAACCGCTCGATTTCTCGCTTTGGGGTTTCCCGTCCAGCACGCGCGGCTCCACGATTCCGAAAGACATGCGCCGGCGCGTTCCTTGCGCGGCGTAACACTTGGACCCTACTCTGGCCGATTCCTGGCCCCGGCCCCATTCCAGCTTTATAGGAGCCGGCCCCCTCGGTGTTGCTTCAGGCTACGGTTTGCCGCTTGGGCGAGGCAAGCAACCGGGTCCATCCTGTATGTGCGGAAAGCGAAGTTGGGACGACAGCCTTTCCGCGAAAAGTAAGAAAAGTAATGCCAAACAAGGGATGAGGAACCGTGCCCGCGAGCAAGCCAGCCAAGGGGCGATCGTACTCTTTGGGCAGGACCCGGCGCAAGGATCGTCGCCGCCCTCTCTTGCTTTGGCCTTTCCATCTGCCATACTGCCAAGGGGGGCTCTCCCACCCAATTCTCGTGGCTAACGGCTCCTTCTTGGATCCCCGTCCCTTCTGGTACCACCACCATGGCCAAGTCTCCCGGTGAATTCACTGACCTTTTGGTTCGGGATGCCGTCCTTAGCAAGGACCAGCTCGACGAAGCCCGGGCAATGCAGGCGCAGACGGGCGCCAAGTTGCACGAGATGCTCGTGAAGCTCGGCTATTGCACCGTCGAACAGGCCATGAAGGCGGTCGCCGAATTCAATAACTTCGAATTTGTCGACCTCACCGAAAAGACGATTCCGCAAACGGTTGTGGAAATGGTTCCCGAGTCGGTCGCCCGGGAAAACCTGGTGTTCCCCCTGTCGATCGAAGGGAACACGCTGCGCATCTCGATGTCCGATCCGACCGATTTCGACACAGTCACCAAGCTGCAGTTCATTCTCAATAAAGACATCAATCCGGTGCTCGCTCCCAAGGAGCAGATCATCGAAGCGATCAACCGGCATTACGGTCAGAGCGAAACCGAATCGGTCGACTCGATGCTGGCCGAATTCACTGACACGGCGATCGACTTCACCGAAACGGAAGGCGCGGCCACCGCAGCTGACAGCGCCAAGGAAAATGACGCGCCTATTGTCAAACTGGTCAATCTGATTATTGCTGAAGCTATCGGCATGCGCGCGTCTGACATCCACATCGAGCCTTTTGCCGAGCGCATTCGCATTCGCTATCGAGTAGACGGTGTTCTGGTAGAGCGAGATAATCCACCGCGACGCATGCTGCTACCGCTGCTATCACGTATTAAGATCATGGGGTCGATCGATATTGCCGAAAAGCGGCGCTGCCAGGACGGCCGGATCAAAACCACCGTCAACGGCAAGCACTACGACATGCGCGTATCGATTTTGCCCACGGTGCAGGGCCAGTCGTGCGTCATGCGCATCCTCGATCGCTCGAACATTCAGGTCAACATCCGCGACCTGGGTTTTGCGGAAGACGACTATCAGCGCTTCCAGGCGATCATCAAGCGCCCCAACGGCATTTTCCTGGTGACTGGGCCGACCGGTTCGGGCAAGACGACCACGCTTTACGCGGCCTTGTCGGAGCAAAATCGGCCCGACAAGAAGATCATCACCGCCGAGGATCCGGTCGAATATTACCTGCCCGGAATCAATCAGTGCGAGGTGAAGCACAAGATCGGCCTCAACTTCGCCCGCATCATCCGCTCGATGTTGCGCCAGGCGCCCAACATCATCCTCGTGGGGGAAATTCGCGATCACGAAACGGCGGAAATCGCGATCCAGGCGTCACTTACGGGACACTTGGTTTTCAGCACCCTCCATACCAACGATGCACCGAGCGCCATCACGCGCCTCGTCGATATCGGCGTGCAACCGTTCCTCGTGGCCTCATCCGTGATTGCGATCATGGCCCAGCGGCTGGTGCGGCTGGTGTGCGCCAAGTGCAAGGTGCCCTATGAACCGCCCCTCAAAGAGATCAAGGCCGCGGGCATTACCGACGAACAACTTCGCGGCGCGACCTTCATGAAAGGCCGCGGCTGCCCCAACTGCAACAACACCGGGTACCGAGGCCGCCGCGGGATTTACGAACTTCTCAAGATGAATGGCGCCCTGCGCGAACTGACCTTTAAGGGCGCGCCCACCCAGGATCTACGCAAGGCCGCTCGCGCCACGGGAATGAGAACCTTGCTGGAAGACGGGGTGAATAAGGCGCTCAAGGGGATCACCACGCTCGACGAAGTGCTGAGCATTTGCCACCATGCCGATCCGATTCCCGAAATTCCGCCCAAGGCCGATGCGAAGGCCGAGGAAGGCAAGGATGCCGGCGCAGCCAAACCAGGTGCTCCCAAACCGCTCAAGCCCGACCCGAACAAAGCGCAGCCCAAGGCGCCCGCCCGCCATTAATTTCGGCAAGCGATGAGGTGTTCGCGATTGGGGGCCGTTCGGCAATGCGGAGAGGGCCGCCTCGCGTTGCGTCGTGTCCCCCGTGACCGCGCACTGAGAGTAAGAAGGTCACCAAAGTCTCGGATGGAATGGCCAATATCAACTCAAAAAGGGGCTTTTGGGGCCGCCCCGTTCCGGTGCCCCTCCTTCCTTCCATTTCCACCAAGAATTTTTCATTAAGGTTGGACAGCAAAGCGCTTGGATCAATAACCTTGCTATCAAGGAATAACCACCCGCCCTGTCGTGGGTGGTGTATTCTTTATGGATCACCGGTTGTCCCACGCTTGCGACTTGGGGATTCGAGTCCGTCCAAACCCTTGCTTTCATCCTAGTTTTGGGGAGTATTCGCCGTGGCCGGATCAACCATTCTCATCGATAAGCTTTTGACGACAGTCATCCAGCTCAAGGCGAACGACTTGCATATTGCCGTGGGCCAGCCCCCCGTCATCCGCCAGTCGGGCCGCATGCGCAAGCTCGACACCAAGAACCTCGACAACGACGACACCACGGCCCTGATGAAGTCGATCACGCCCGATCGTTGCCAGCAGGAGCTTGCGGAAAAGGGCGGCGCCGACTTCGCGATCGAATTCCTCAACGGGGTCCGCTTCCGCGTCGCCGTGTTCAAACAGCGCGGCAACGTCGGCATGGTGATGCGGCGGATTCCGTCGACCTTCCTTTCGTTTGAACAGATCGGCATGCCCGAGGCGATCAAGCGCCTCATCACCCGCCCTCGTGGGCTCTTGCTCGTGACCGGGCCGACCGGATCGGGCAAGACCACCTCGCTGGCCTCAATGCTCAATTTCATCAATCAAAACTACGACAAACATGTGATCACGCTCGAAGATCCGATCGAGTATTATCACAACCATCAAAAATGTACCTTCAATCAGCGTGAAATCGGCGTTGACGTGCCAAGCTTTAAAGAAGGAATTCGCCGCGCGCTGCGTATGGACCCCGACATCATCCTCGTCGGTGAAATGCGTGACCTCGAAACGATCCACGCGGCGATCGAGGCGGCCGAAACGGGCCACATCGTCTTCGGTACGTTGCACACCAACGGCGCCGCCTCGACGATCAACCGGATCATCGACGTGTTTCCGCAGGAACAACAAGATCAGATCCGCACGCAACTCTCGACGGCGCTCATCGGCGTGCTTTCCCAGGCACTCATGCCAAAGAAGCCCGACGGCATGTGCGCCGCCTACGAGATGATGGTGGTCACGCCGGCCATCGCGAACTTGATTCGCGAAAACAAGACCTACCGCATCGACTCGGCGATTCAGACCGGGCGGCGTGAAGGCATGTTTTTGCTCGACGAAAGCCTGTTCAAACTCTGGCAAAAAGGTCTTACCGCGAAGGAGGAATGCCTCATGCGCGCCTCCAAACCGGCGGAACTCGCCGCCCGCATCGCCCGGGCCGAGGCCGGCATGATGGAAGAAGAAGGAGACGAAGAGGGGGATGAAGAGGCCGAAGAGGAAGAAGACGAGGACGAAGATGAAGATGAGGAAGAAGACACCCGCGGCCGCGGTATGAGGCGTCGTTAATTCATCAGAGCGCGAAAGGGTTTTTGACGATCATGGCAACATCCGAGACTCCGAACTCCGGCGCCCCCCAAATCCCTCAGCGGCCGCAGGTCCCTCAAGGTACTCAAGGGGCTGGCGCACCCGGCGCGGTGCCCAACCCGGCCGCCCGGCCCGTTCAACCGGGTGCAGCGGCGCCCCGCCCGGCGCAACCCGGCGCGGCAGCCGGAGCAGGTGCGCCCGCGGGCGCACCCAGACCTGCTCAACCCGGTGCGCCCGGGGGCGCGCCAAGACCTGCTCAACCCGGCGCACCCACGGCCGCTGGCGCGGCCCGACCTGCTCAGCCGGGCGCTCCCGCGGCCGGAGCTCCTCGTCCCGCACAGCCGGGCGCACCGGGCGCGGCTCAGGGCGCGCCCCGTCCCGCGCAACCGGGTGCAGCCCCTGCCCCGGGCGCTCCTCGACCCGCTCAACCCGGCGCCACGGCCCCTGCAGGGGCGAAACCTGCGGTGGCACCTGGCGCGGCAGCGGCCAAACCCGCCGCACCCGGCGCTGCCCCCGCAAAGCCAGGCGCTCCTGGCGCGGTTCCCGCAAAAGCGGGAGCTCCCGCCGGTGCCAAGCCAGCTGGCGCCAAGCCTGCCGCGGCACCCGCCGGCGCCAAGGGCGGCCAACCGCCGGCCAAGAGCGTGGACGACTTCGTCGATACCAAAGGGCCATCGACCGGCGGCCGGCGCAAACTGGGCCAGGTGCTCGTCGACCTCGGTTTTCTCGATGAAGACCAGCTCTGGGAAATCCTCGACGAAGCCCGCAACTCCGGCATTCAGCTCGGCCAGGTCGCGATCAATCGCGGCGTGCTCAATAGCGACCAGTTGTACCAGGCCCTGGCGGAACAACAGGGAATCAAGCTGGTCAACCTGGCCGAGACCAAGCCGACGGCCGAAGCGCTGACGCTTGTGCCCGAAACGATGGCGGCGGTCTACAAGGTCCTCCCCCTCAATTACAAGGACAAGGTGCTGACGATCGCGATCAGCGATCCGGCGCACATGGGCGCCTCCGACGATTTGCGCAACCTGCTGGGCTTGAACGAAGTCATTGTTTGGCTCGCCCACCCCGAAGCGATGCAGGAGGTGCTGACCAAGTGCTACGCCGGTAAGGAAGAATCGCTGGTCGACCTGATCAAGCAGCTCGAATCGAACACCGATATCGGCGGTCGCAAGGCGGAATCGTCGATCGACCTCGAATCGATGCTCGAACTCGCCGAGTCGGCCCCGGTGCGCAAGCTGATCAACATGGTGTTCCTCATGGGGATCAAGGACCGCGCGTCCGACATGCATTTCGAGCCGTTCGAAGACGAATACAAGCTGCGCATGAAATGCGACGGCGTGCTCTACGAACTGGTGCCCCCGCCGCGCCATCTCGCGACCGCGATTTCCAGCCGTATCAAAATTATGTCCAACCTGGACATCACCGAAAAGCGCCTTCCCCAGGACGGCCGTATCGAACTGACGGTGGGCGGTCAGCGCATCGATATGCGCGTCTCGGTGCTGCCGACCATGTTCGGCGAAAGCATCGTCATCCGGATCCTCGATAAATCCAACGTTAACCTGAGCCTCGACAACACAGGCATGCCGCCGCACCTGGTCGCGCAGTTCCGCGAGGTGATCCAGAAGCCCAACGGCATCGTGCTGGTGACCGGTCCGACCGGTTCGGGCAAAACCACCACGCTTTATTCGGCGCTTTCGGAACTCAATACGATCGAGGAGAAGATCATCACGACCGAAGACCCGGTCGAGTATGAAATCGAAGGTCTGATCCAGTGCCAGATCAACCATGAAATCGGCCTGGACTTCGCGTCGGCTCTGCGCGCCATCCTGCGGCAAGACCCCGACAAGGTCCTGGTTGGAGAGATCCGGGATCTGGAAACGGCGCAAATCGCGGTGCAGGCCGCTTTGACCGGACACATAGTTTTTTCCACCCTCCACACCAACGATGCGCCCTCCACGATCACGCGCATGCGGGATATGGGGCTTGAACCGTTCCTTATTACCGCTTCGGTCGAGGCCATTCTGGCCCAGCGGCTGGTGCGCAAGATCTGCTCCAACTGCCGTGAAGAGTTCCGGCCCTCGCCCGACATGCTGATGGAATTGGAATTACGGCCCGAGCAAGTGGTTAACGACAAGTTCTACTACGGCCGCGGCTGTGAGAAGTGCAACAACTCCGGTTACAAGGGTCGCATGGCCATCCACGAGCTGATGATGATGAACGATGCGCTGCGCGACCAGGTGTCCGCCGGGGCCAGTACCGATGCCCTGCGTAATTGCGCGATCGAGGTTGGGGGCATGGAAACCCTTAGAGAATGCGGGTTAAGGGCCATTCATCTGGGCCTGACAACCATCGAGGAAGTCGTTCGCGAAACCATCGTCGACGCTTAATTCCCAAATTTTGAGGTAGAATGGAGCACCCCCCATTTGGGGTGTGAAGCCGCCAGGAGGACCAATCCATGCCGACATTCAAATACCAGGCCATGGATAGCACCGGAAAAGAAGTCAAAGACCAGGTCGACGCGGCGAGCGAGGAAGAAGCCCAACAAAAAATCAAGAACATGGGTTACTTCGTGACCCAGCTCACCGAAGTCGCCAACAAGAAGGCCAAGGGGAAGAAGAAGGCGAAGGGGAAGAAGAAGGGCAAGTCCTTCACCATCGGCGGCGTGTCGATGAAGGCGCTTTGCACCTTCACCCGGCAGTTCTCCACCCTGCAAGACGCCGGTCTGCCGGTGTTGCGCTCGCTCAAGATTCTTGAAGGACAGATGAAGGGCGGCATTCTCAAGAACTCTCTCATCGATGTCATCGAGGATGTCGAATCGGGTTCCAGTCTGTCCGAAGCCTTCGGCAAGCACCCCAAATGCTTTGACCGGCTTTATGTGAACATGGTGAAAGCCGGCGAGGCCGGTGGTGCACTGGAAGTGATTCTGCGCCGTCTAGCTGAGTTCAAAGAGAAGAGCCAGCGCTTGAAAGGCCGAATCACGGGCGCCATGGTCTACCCCGTCGTGGTCATCCTCGTCGCGGTGGCGATCCTGTCGTTCATCATGATCTACATCATTCCGAAGTTTGAAAAGATCTTCAAAGACTTCGGTATGAAACTGCCCGACATCACTCAGTTTTTGATGGATACCTCCAAGTGGTTCGCCACTTACTGGTATGTCTTGCCCCTCTTCCCGATGGGGTGGTGGCTTTTCCTCAAACTGGTGCGGCTCAACAAAACCGGCAACTACATCCTCGATCGGTTGTATTTATACATCCCGATTGTGGGCCCTTTGATCGAGAAGATCTCGGTGGCGCGTACGATGCGAACGCTCGGTACGCTGATCGCCTCGGGTGTGCCGATTTTGGAATCGCTGTCGATCGTTCGAGAAACGTGTACCAACGCGGTGTTCGAACGGATGTATCAGCGCATTTACGAATCGATCCGTGAAGGTGACACGATCTGTCAGCCTTTGCGCGAAAGCCGGCTGGTTGACGACATGGTCGTCAATATGGTCGACGTCGGTGAAGAAACGGGCGACTTGGACACGATGTTGTACAAGATTGCCGACGTGTATGACGAAGAAGTCGACGTGATGGTGGAGGCCCTGCTCAGCTTGCTTGAGCCGATCATGATCGTGGTCCTCGGTCTGATCGTCGGTACGATCGTCATCGCGCTCTTCTATCCGCTGATTAACCTTCTGGAAACCCTGTCGAAGTAATCCGGCATTTTCGGTATTTGATTTTTTGGAGACAGCCATGAACGGCAGCTTGACACGATCTCGAAGCTTTTCACGAAGGCTGGCTCCCGCCGGAGCTTTGGCAACCGACCGCAATCGTCCCCGGGCTCCGGCCCGGGGCGGTTTCACGCTCATCGAAGTGATGGTGGTGATTGCCATCATCGCGATTTTGGCAACCTTGACGACGCTTGGCGTGAATAAGGCCGTTATCTATTCGCGGCAGGTCAACACAAAGACCGAAATGCACGTCATCGAACTGTCCCTAACCACTGCAGCAAGAGTCCTTGGGGATGTACCTTACATTCCCAGCAGAATTACGCTTTTTGAAGACTTGACCGATCCTGCGGCCATTGCCTCCGATCCGGCATCGGTCAACCTTTTGAGCAAGATGTTTCCCGGCTTTACGAGTATTGACTGGGATAACAATGGCTCAATTTCTAATACTTCAGCAACCGTGCTGGGGGCGGATAAAGCTTGGGTCTTTTTCTTGGGGGGGATGCAAGTCGGCGGGGTGCCGATCGGGTTTGCCAAGGGGGTTTCACCCAACGACTTGACGACAACAAATCGCAAAGGCCCCTTTTATGATTTCAAGCCGAACCGTCTGAATAAGAAAGGGACCTTCACCTACCTCGATTACTGGGAAAACGAAGCATTGATCGTTTACTCCAACATGTCCAAGGACCCGACCAGCGCAACTCTGAATGCCGACAATCCCAATCCGGCCAAATTTCCGTCCCGCTATTACAAGTCGAGCACCCCCGCTGTTTTGTTCAACAACAAAGGTTATCAGATTTTGAGCGCCGGCAAGGATGGCAGTTTTGCGACCGCCCAGAGCGGATTCGCATCGGGCACGACCCCTAATGTGTTTATAGGCTATGGCGATGTGGGCGTGGGAGCCGATGACCAGGCCAACTTCTCCGATTCACTCCTTGGCAAACCTATCGATTAAGGTGGATCATGAACCATTCAACGCGAATTGCCAGGTTCGAGCCTAAAAAAAAAGTGCGCAATAACACACTTTTAGGCCAAGCCTGTTTTTGCGAGATTACGGTACAGGATGGAATGTTTGGGATGGGGGCGAACGTACCCCGTCCAGCTTCCTTGGACCGTAAACGAAGGCGATCTGGATTTACGTTGGTTGAACTCCTGGTGGTCATCGTGATCATCGGAATCCTCGCGGCCGGGACGACCACGGCAGTGATGAAGGTGATTGAATCACAACGGACATCCAACACCCGATTACTAGTGAACACCATCAACGAAGGCTTGCGCACCCAGGCAAGCAAATTAACCGACCAGGCTCGCAAGAAAGTCGATCCGACCACGTCGGGAGATTATGATCAAGACGTGAAAAACCAAATCACCGCCGATTGGAATATCGTTTTCGTCGATAATTTGGCTGCCGCCTCCGCGGCACCCAACTACAAAGCGATGATGAAAAGTTACGGCATCACTTCCAAAAGCGACTTGATGTCGCTTACCCTGCCCAGCGGTGGAATCGTGGGTGGGTCGGGCAAGCGGGACCCCTCGGTCGATACGTTTGAAAAGTCGTTTTGCCTGTACATGGTGCTGAGAGGAAAATCCGCCGCGATCGAGGGGGATAGTATTGCTGGAGCGGTTCAGATGGCCAGCGGACCAGGGACAATCAAGATCCCTTTTATCGCCGATCAATGGGGTGACCCGATCACGTTCACCCCTGTGGCTGCGGGCGCCACCAAGTCTCCCACCGCTTCCAGCCCGAATCAATAGTCCGCATCATCCCTGGTTGGAAGAAAGGAGGCCACGAATGAACCATTTCCAGTACGTAAGGACTTCCAGGAAGGCGTACACCCTGGTTGAAATCCTCGTGGCCCTCGGCATCATCCTGTCCGTCATGGGACTGGTCGCTACTTATTATCCGAACTATTCGGAACGCGAGCAGCATAACCGGGCAGCGGACATCATTAAAAACACATTGATGCGCGCTCGTCAGTGGGCGATTCGCGACAAAACGTCAACCGGCATCTCCTTTGTCGCTCCTGGCCCGGGTGAATTTGAAGCGAAGATCCAGTTTTATCAAAACGCCCCGATTCTTTATGGAAACGTGGGGAATTTCACCTTTACCGGTACGGCCGGGGGCACCAGCATCACGTTGAATCCTCCCGCCATGGCCGGAAAGGTTTTGCTTGGAGACTATTTCATAGAGGATGGGGCCACCCAACCGGCACCTCATCAAGTGATCGCAAATGGAGATGCGACCACCGGAATCGTCAGCCTTAATTCTGGCCTGAGCATTTCTTCTACTGCCTCTTACAAATTTCGCCTGGTGCGTGGGCCTCGTCCGATGGAATCGGAACCGGCCGTATTGCTGCCTCGCAATATTTCCATTGAAGTGCGCGATTCGAGCAACACCGTTGTTTCAACCGCGCCTCAAATCATGTTCAATGCCCGTGGCCAGATCGAACCTTTTGCCACCGGCAAGTTTTCGATCATCGTCATTTTGAGCGAAACCGACGGCACGACCGAAGTCGACAGGATCCTCCTGACGATCGACGCCATCAATGGTATCACTCGGGGGAAATAGCCATGATCCATGTCCCGCAATCCAAAGCACCGTCGAGCGCGAAGGGACGTTCGGGCCTGACTCTGGTGGAAGTGCTCGCAACCATTTTCATCCTCGCCATTGGGATGGTGTCGGTCCTTGTGCTCTTTCCTGTCGGCGCTTTGAAGGTCAGGCAAGCGCTCATCAACGAGCGGATCGCGCTGGCCGCTTCGTCGGGCGAATCGGCATTTAAGATCCTTTTTGGAACCAATAAAGACGCGCTCGACTGGAGGCCTTCGGGAGGCACCATCATTGCTCCACTTTATACTACATTGGCCGATGGCACGAGCGTGGCCGTCATCGATCCACTCGCTTCGGGAAATACTTTCGCGGGCAGCATTCAGACGTTGTCGTTCACTTATTTAAGCGGCGTCCCCAAGTACCGGCGCATGTTTACCTTGCTTGATGACATCGAATGGGCGGCCAATGGCAGCCCCGAAGCCGCAGTCGTCGCCCGCGGCAACGGGTTTTCCTTTTCTCTGTTCGTGCGCAAAACGACCTTGAACGCCAAGGACACCTTTGAATTGACGACGCTGGTTTATCATGGCCGCAATTTGAATCTGCCCAACAATGTCAGTGAAGTCGATTTAACGCTCGCTGGCGCCGGTACCGATTTCAATGTGGTCAATTCTTCAGCGATTGAAGTCACCGTAAGGCCGACGCTCGCCGCCGAGGATTCCCGCACGCTGGACAAGGGCGGCTGGATCATGGACACAACTCAGGTGGACGGCAACGCCAGCAAGCAACAGCTTGAGTTTTACCAGGTACAAAATGTGATCGATTTGGGCGCTGGTCGTATCCGGCTCGAACTGGACAGGCCCATCATCAACCGATTTTCCTCAAACGCGGTCTATTCCATACAGAGCGCCAAATGGGTCGATCGTCTGGCGGGAGTCTTTTACAAGGGGGAGATTAACCTCCCCTAGAATCCGACCGGAAGAGCATCTCTCCTTGGAATGAAGAGAGATCGCTCTCCCAGGGAGCATCCAAATGAGCACCTTGCAATTCCCACGCTCCAGACCCACGCGAACCGCGTTCACCATCGTCGAACTTCTGGTGGCCCTGGCTCTGGTGATCTTCATCATGAGTCTCGTGAGTACGGTTTTCGTACTGGCAACCAAGTCGTTTCGCGACATGAAGGCCGCCGGCGATTTGACGGAGCAACTGCGCGCAACCGGACAATTGATCCGGAAAATGCTCAAGACGACACATCTCAGCAAAAACACCAATGACTTTCAGCTAAGCGACGGCGATCTATGGAAGCCGACTGACCCGTTGAAAGCGGGCCAGCGTTCTGAATACCGCTGGCGAAGCGGTTATTTTCGATTCGAACAAACCGATTCTGCCGATGCAACCGAAGGGAGCGATTTATCCGACGGGACTTTTTCTCTGTATCGATCGGCCCAGGCCGCCGATCACCGGCTTTCCATGTCGTGCATCATGCCCAATACCAGTTTGCCGCAGGATCTTTTTTCCGCATCTCGGCCAAGCAATTTCAACACGCTGTTTAGCACAACGCCACAAGACAAGTACTACGAAAACAGTGCGAAAAACAATTTGAATCGACGGCAAATGGAGATGGCGTTGTTTTTGGCGGCGCCTGATACAGCATCGCTGGATTCGACCAAGACCGGACTTCTTTCGAATAGCGTCCCAACCCGCGATCTATTTGCATTGCATCTCAAAACTTGGATCCTTAACGATCTTACGACCGACACGACCTCGGCGCCGAGCTCGGCGGACATTTTGGAATTGGGGAAGGTTCTTAGCGGCCGGATCTATGCTGGCAGCAACTGGACCTTCAATGGTTTGGACAAGGTGTCCGACAAAGAAAATCGTGCTGCGACAACCTTTTTCGCAACGGCCGATCCGACACGATACACTGCGACAGCCTACACGGCAAATCCGTCAGTATTGAATTCCAGTACGATCGTTTTACGCAATGTGGTGTCGTTTGAGGTGCGCCTTTTGAAGAAGTTTTTGCCAGGAAATCCCTCTGAATTCAATGAATCGACGGGTGCTTTCATTTTTGACACGGATGTTGCCGAACAAAGGCTTACGAACGACCCTTTTGATAAGGCTCCGAACCCGCTGCCCACGACTGTGGGCAGCAACGTCAAAATCTCCGCCATCAAAATCGTTCTGCGGGTTTATGACCCGGATAATGAAATCACGAGGCAGTTGACCATCATCGAGCCTCTCTAATTCACCAGGGTCGCCGCCAGGAAAGAGGTGGGCCATGTCGATCTCGCGAATCGGAAAAAAAGTCGGAAAGCGGCAGGGAATGATCCTGCTGGTCGTGCTTGCCATGCTGACCCTTTTGGCCATCATCGGCATCACCTTCGTCATGTACGCCTCATCGCTTGAGCAGTGCAGCGAGGCGGCCCTCGACGAGCAAAAGATCGACGCCAGGCCTCACTTCGACCCAGAAACAGCCCTGTCGGTGTTCCTGGGACAGTTTGTTTACGATGCCGAGGATGACGCCTCGGGACTTTACTCGGCGATCCGCGGCCATAGCCTGGCGCGCGATCTTTACGGATACACCCCGGCGGGTGCCGGCAACGCGGTCACCTTCCCGCTTGATCGGCCCTTCAGCGGTGCGGGATACGCCGATCCGAATTCTCCCAATTTCCAGGGGCAGTCCTCCCTGCTCAGCGGCCAGCCGAATATTCCCTACACCGCTCCCGATACTCGCCACTGGTATCTGGCCAAATTGGGCTACAACGCGCAGGGCCAGATGGCCGTGATCGAGCCCTCTTTTTGGCGCAATAGCGTGAGCGCCAACCCGGCCACCACCAAGAGCACTTTCCGGTATCGGCCAAACCAAGAGATGGCTTCGGGCTTCCCACCCTATCCCACCCAGGCACAACAATACGACGTGCAAAACTGGCCGATGGGCACGGCCAATGATTCCATCTGGATTGACATCAACGCTCCGGTGCAGACGCTGCCCAACGGCAAGAAATTCAAGATGCTCGTCGCGCCGCTCATCGTCGACCTGGATGGTCGGCTCAATCTGGCCATGGCTGGCAACAAGATGACGAGCTTCGGCGGCACCTGGTTCCACGGCAGCCACGAAGGTCATGGCCCCTGGGAAGCGAACATCGACCGGGTGACTAGCCTTCTGGCCGCGCAAGGCGATCCCGTGCTCACCAGCCTGGGCATGAACTCGATTCAGAGTACGGTGCTGGCGACCAAGTATGGCACCTACGGCATTCCCTACGGCATGATTCAGACCGGGGGCGGATCCGGTAGCGGTTCGAGCACCTATTCTCCCCGCGCGCACAACCAGGTCGATTTCAACGGCGGCGTCGATCCCAACCCGCAAGGTTTGACGGGCCCGGTTCCTTCGATGTTGCCCGGGTCGGTGGGCGGAGTGGCTCAACCTTCTCAGTCCTACCAGGCCTTCCCTTACTTTCATCCCGGAATGTATGGCAACTGGGCCTTCAACGAAACGACCGACAATGGCCAACTCGGGGGAAAGTATATTCATCCCAATGCTTATAACCCCTTGTTCCCAAATGGGGGAGCAAATATCTCATCCGACCCCAATGCAACCAACGTTGCCTTTGCGATTCGCGACATGGGCCCGCTCTTGCTCTGGCGCTCCGATAAAGATGCCTTTGCCAAGGACCAGAGCAATACCTTCTTCCCTGTCAAGCAGGGCTTGAATCCCCTGTTGAGCAACTATGGGGTCAGCGGAAGCCGCTCGAACTTCTTCGATCATGTGACCCTACTCAGCGTCGACTTCGACAAGCCCGGCATTGCGCCCTACGTCAGCGGCAACATGGCCATGACCGGCCTTGAGTGGGCAAGCCCTACAACCGCTCCGTACCGGCCCCGCCGCACGACGAATAATTTCACCCAGCCACCCACGAGCGAGCAAAACACTCTGGGATTGGCGACTCGCGCCTTGACCCGTTATGCCCGCGTCAACCTCGGCGTCTTTGGTCCCGACTATCCGCCAATCGAGCCGACCACCGGCCAGTATGCCGCTGGGACCGAACCCCAGACACTGGCCGCGACTCAGGGGCGTGCCCTTCTTGCGACCAAGGTTCTGCAAAGCCTGTGCGCCGCGACCGGCACCCCCGATATGCGTGAGATCAGCGATCCGACAAATCCGCAATACAGGGCTTGGGTGTGGCTGGCGCAGCTCGCGGTGAACATTG
>Ga0208492_1000815_pt1 | contig 23590 bp, 18 predicted proteins | sample Subbioar_CSW14AB_FD_184820 | JGI IMG/M metagenome (GOLD analysis project Ga0208492, IMG submission 184820) | Serpentinite rock and fluid subsurface biosphere microbial communities from McLaughlin Reserve, California, USA - CR12Mar_CSW14AB (SPAdes) | ecosystem: Environmental > Terrestrial > Deep... | reverse complement strand
CCGAAAGCGTCCCTCGGCGACGGCCGTTTCGAGATCCTGCTCGCAGGCCGCGATCACACGCACCGAGACCGGACGTTCGCGGCTGCCGCCCATGCGCAGTACCACCTGGTCCTGCATCAGACGCAACAGATGCACCTGCAGTTCCGGCGCCAGCGCACCGACCTGGTCAAGGAACAAGGTGCCGCCATCGGCTTCCTCGAACTTGCCGCCCTGACCCTTGGGCATCGCGCCATTGAAGGCGCCGCCCTCGTAGCCCAGCAACTCACTGGCGGCGAGTTCACGATTCAGCATATCGCAGTTGACCGCCACGAAAGGACCGCGGGCCCGCGCCGAGGCCTCGTGGATGGCGCGCGCCAGCGTCAGCTTGCCGCTGCCGGTTTCGCCCATGAACAACACCGGCGCGGCCGCGCGCGCAACCCGCAGGGCCTGGCGCTTGAGATCGGTCATGGTCGTGCTGTCGCCGACGATGCCGCGAAACTTGTCCGCCCATTCCGCCGGCGTGGCCGCCACGCCGCCACGCGCCGCGCCGTGAGCGGCGCGGCGGATGCCGTCCAGCACCAGCAGGCCGCCCTGCCATTCATTGCCGTTGCCATAGCCTTCCAGCGTCAGCGCGCGCAATTGCGCCGGCAGGCTGCGCAGGCAGTCGGCGGCGGTCGCGCCACGCTCGAGTTCCACCAGCGGCGTGCCGCGCTGCAGCCTGTCGAGCAGGGCGTGATCGCGGAACAGCGATTGCGCGTGACCATTGCTGGTGACGATGCGGCCCTTGCGGTCGAGCAGCATCAAGGCGTGATGGGACCAGCGCGGGAAATTCGATTGATACCACTGCATGAGCTGCACGTTGCGTGCGAGTTCGCGCGCATGCAGGGTTTGTTCGACCTGATGGGCCGCGGCGGTGGCCAGCGCCAGTGAATGACCATGCTGGGTGATGCCGAAAGTGGTGACGTCGATGACGCCAATCAGCGTACCGTCGACGCTGTCGCGCACCGGCACGGCGGCGCAGGCCCAGTCCCTGGCGATGGCACAGAAGTGTTCGACACTCTCGACTTCGGCGGCCTGACCTATCTCGATGGCCGTGCCGACCGCATTGGTGCCGGCGCCCGGCTCACTCCATTCATAGCCGGCGCGGACGAAAATCTCGGCGGCCTTTTCCTGCACGCTGGGGCTGCCGCACACATCCAGTATCACGCCTCGCGGATCGGTCACCAACAGCATGCCCTCGGTGCCATCGAGCAGGTCGGCCAGCAGCCGCCAGGTGTTCTGCGAAGCCAGCAGCAGTTCGTGGTTGAGTTCGCGCAGACCGTCGAGACGCGCTTCGTCATTGGCCGCGCAGGGCGGCAGCGTCGAGGCCGGGGCCACGCCGTGCTGCAGACAGCGTCGCCAGGAATCGACCACCAGGTCGCGCAAACCCTGATCGACCACTTGCCCGCTGCTCGCCATTTCCTCCCAGGCCCGTTCGACCTTGCTGCGATAAAGCTTGCTGGACTGGCGCCGGGTGCGCCCGAGATCGGCCTGGTGCATAGAGATTACCTGCGGCAGGTACGGTGTTGAAACGGTGGGACTCATGCGCATCCGCGACGTTTCGAGGATGCGGGGCAGTATGGTGTCCGCTGGAGGACGAGGCAACGCGGCGCAGCGTTCCGCCGCGGGACAATGTGCCAGATTGCGACACATTTTGTGTCAGGGCGCGACAGCCCGGGATGACCGCGCGCGCGCCGCCTTGCAGCGCGGCCGCACCGGAGTACGGTGCGCGCTCACTGGCCCCCGCGTATCCGCGTCCCCGCGACAGCCCGGTTCCCCGCCGCGAGGCCAGTTCCCACTCAACGCAATCACCTGGAGGATTAAACCATGGAAGTCGGAGCCTTTTACCTGCCGTCCGTCGGCCGTAAAGACGAAATCGTGGCCGGCATGGCCGGCAAGCGTACCGATCTCTATCAGCGCATGCTGGTCGAACTCACCGAACAGATGCGCTACATGGACAAGCATGGCTACTACGGCGCCGGCTTCACCGAACACCACTTCCACGTCGAAGGCGAGGAAGTATCGACCAATCCGGTCATGCTGGATCTCTACTTCGGCCTCAAGACCGAACGCATGAAATTCGGCCAACTCGGCAACGTGCTGCCCTCCCAGAACCCGATCAACCTCGCCGAGAACATCGCGATGCTGTCGCAGATGCTGGAAGGCCGCGTCTTCGCCGGCTTTGCCCGCGGCTATCAGCCGCGCTGGGTGAACGTGCTCGGCCAGCAGGTCGGTCTCGGCACACCGGGCACGGGTGAAGAGTACGAGGAACTCAAGCGTTCGCTGTTCGAGGAACACTTCGAGATCCTGCAGACCGCGTGGCAGAACGACACCTTCAGCTTCAAGGGCAAGCACTGGCAGATTCCGACGGCCAACATCAAATGGCCGGCCGCCGAAGTCACGCGCAAGTATGGCCAGGGCATCAACGCCAACGACGAGATCGAGGAAATCGGCATCGCACCGCCGACGTTCGAAAAGCGCATTCCGGATCTGTTCATGCCCTTCGCGACGTCCGAGCGGTCGATCAAGTGGGGCATGGAACGCGGCATCGTGCCGGTCACCATCATGACCCATCTCGACGTCGTGAAGCAGCACTTCATCGCCGGTATGGAAGCCGCCAATGCCGCCGGCAAGAACTACAAGTTCGGCCAGGGCATGGCCATGAGCCGCGAGATCATCGTGGCCGACACCGATGCCGAAGCCGAAGCCATCGCGCGCGAAGCGGGCAGCTTCATCTGGAACAACTTCTTCGTACCCTTCGGCTTCAACGCCGCGGTCGCGGCCCCGGGCGAAGGCCCGTTCGATCCGCCGGCGACCTTTGAGACCCTGTCCGAGCGCGGGCTGGTCATCCATGGCAGCCCGGACACCGTCAACCGCAAGCTCGAAGCCCTGCTCAAGGAACTGCCGGTCGATTATTTCTGGATGTTCATCTACAACCACATGCCGCAGGATGCGTGCATGCGCAGCCTCGAGCTGCTGACCGAAAAGGTGTGGCCGAACTTCACCGACAAGATCGGGGGCGGCTCGCGCCTGCAGCGCTCGGCCGGCTGAGGCGAGGGGCGGCGTTCGCGCCGCCCGTCTGGCGCGCCCATGGATGTCACGACGCCAGGATGGTTCACGACCGGGGTTTCAGCCACGCCTGCTTGATGCCCCACAGGCGCGAATGAATTCGCACCTGTGGGGCGCGGCTTCTTTTTGCAACATCTTCGCTACCGTGGGCGCGCTGCTGACGAACGCCCCGCCGCCAACCGCAAAGCCCTACAATCGCGCTGTGACAACGGCGGCGCCGTCGCGTCCGTCCGACGCGTCGTGCCTTCGGTCAATGTCTACACGAATGACCACCAGGCGGCCGCACGACCGGCACGACACGGGATTTTCAGGAAACGGGGAGCATGCGCAGCATCCTGCATCAACGATTGACGCGCAGCGCCCGCTTGCTGGCGCTCGCGCTCTTGCTGCCGCCGGTCGCCCACGCCGAAGACGTCATCGAGAAGCTCACGGTGAGCGGCTGGCGCGAGCCGCAGAGCGCGACGGCCCTGCCGAGCGAACTGCAGGTCGAGGGCCCGTTTGGCGCGAGCCGCCGACTCACGGACATCCCGCGCGCCGTCACCAGTCTCACGCCTGAACTCATGGAACGCTTTGGCGTGACGGATCTGCACGACCTCGCGCGCGTCGCGCCCAACCTTTACGGCGCCAATACCTTCGGCATGGCCAGCCTGCCCAGCATACGCGGCCAGCTCGGCGAGATTTTTTCCGATGGCCTGCGTCGCCAGAGTGGCAATAATGGCCTCGGCCTGCCGCTCTCTTTCAACGCCTATGAGCAGGTGAACGTGATCAAGGGGCCGCCGCCGGTGCTACTAGGCGCGACCCAGCGGGTCGGCGGCTTTCTCGAACTCGCGCCCAAGCGGCCCGATCTCGACGCGCGCCACGGCAGCGTGCGCGTGCAGGGCGGCAGCTGGGATCGCTTTCGCCAGCAGCTCGACTATTCGGCACCCATCGACGCCGGCCGCTCGGCGCTGCGCATCGCCATCGAGAATCGCAATGAAGACAGCTACTACGATCACGGCCGTTACGACAGTCAGGATTTCTACGCGGCCTATCGCCTGCGTCCCGACGCGCAAACGACGCTCGACGCAAACTTCGAATATTTCAACGTCAACTTCACCGACAACGCCGGCTGGAATCGCGCCACCCAGGATTTGATCGACCACGGCCGCTACATCACCGGCCAGGGCGTGCAGGCCAATGGCTCACGGGTGCCGGGCGCCGGCGCGGTGATAAGCCCGAGTGGCGTGGTCAAGCTGCCACGCAGTCGCGTACTCACCGACCCCGAGGACCGCAACGGCGCCGACAGTTATACGGCCAGCCTGCACCTGTCCCATCGCCTCGACAACGGCCTGCTGCTCGAGAACCGCACGCTCTATCAGCATCTCGCCCGCGAGGAAGTGGCGCAGAACAGCTTCGTGGAAATCATCGATGGCGCCGACACCGTGGAAGATCGCATCGAGCTGATCGCCGACTACGCCCTGCCCTTGTTCGGTCTCGAGACCCGCCAGCAGAGCGATATCGGCATCGACTTCCGCTTTCACGAGGTGCTGGGTTTCAGCCAGTTCGCCACCGAGGCCGACAACCCGATCGACTTGAGTGGCCCCTTGAACAATCGCCGCATCCCCTTGTCCGCCGCGCAGCGCGCCGCGCTGGTCGAGTTGCGGCCGCATGTGTTTGTGTCGCCCGGTGCGCAATACGATGTGAATGGCGACGGCAACGGCGATTTCCTGCTCTCCGACACCACCGATTCGAGCCACTATCAACTCGGCCTGTTCCTGCAGCAGGACATCCGGTTCACACCGCAGTGGCGGGCGCTGATCGGCGTGCGCGGCGACTGGTTCGCGGTGACGGCGCGCGACGCCGCGGCCCCGCCCGGCGTGGCACCCGCGCGCGACAGTGCGGCAGCGCTGCTCGCCAGCACCAACTTCAGTGTGCAGTATCAAGCGCATCCGGCGCTGAGCGCTTATTTCACCGTCAGCTACAGCGAGTCGACCTCCAACAGTCTGGGCGGAGGCTTCGTGCTCGGCGCCGACAATCGCATCGACCCGGCCAACTTCGCCACCGCCAGTGAACTGTTCGAACTCGGTTTCAAGCTCGCACCGCCCGGCAGCGCCTGGTATGCCGACGTGGCGCTGTTCGAGCAGAGCCGCAGCCTGCGCAATCGCGATGGCAGCAACAGCGGCATCCTGACGCGCGGCATCGAGAGTCAGCTCGCCTATCGGCCGGACCGCCATTTCCACGGCAGCCTCAGCGCCAGCTATCTCAACGCCCGCTTCGACGACGCCGCGGCCTTCCAGGACAGTCGCACGGTCAACGATGCGTTCGATGACTCACGCCCGGATCTCGTCGCCGGCACCGGCGTCGGCAGCCCGAGTTTCACCGCCTTCCCGCCCAATCGCCGACGCGTGCCCGGGCTGCCCAGCGTGTTGCTGTCGGGCCTCGTCAGCTACGAGTTCGACAATGGCATCGGCGCGAGCGTGAACGGCTATTACACCAATGCCTTTCGTCTCGATTTTCTCAACACGGTGCGCATCCGCGCGCAGTTCGGTATCAATGCCGCCGTGCATTACTACTGGCGCGCGATGCGCAGCGATGTGCGCGCCGAGATCTTCAATTTGACCGATGAAGAGAATTTCTCGCCGGTGTTCGATGGCGGCTATTTCGGCTCGACCGATGTGCTGCCCGAACTGCCGCGCAGTTTCATGATCAGCCTGGGTCATCAGTTCTGAGCATGAAGGCGCTGGCACTGCGCGGTGCACTGTCGGGACTGCTTGCGCTGTTGATGGCCTGCGGCGGCGCGCCGCCGCCGGACGTCGACCCGCGGACTTTGAGCTGGGCCGGCATCGAGCACGCCGCGCGAGGTCAGCAGGTCCATCTCGCGATGTGGACCGGCGATGCCGCCATCAATCGCTACATGCGCGAATTCATCGCGCCGCGTGTGCGTGAGCGCTACGACATCCGCCTCGAGATCGTGCCGGCCGCCGGCGACATTCCCGCGCTGCTTGCCAATGAACTCAGCGCCGGCCAGCCGCGCAGCCACCTCGATGTGGTGTGGATCAATGGCGAGACCTTCTACAAACTGCGCCAGTTGGATGCGCTGTTCGGGCCCTTCACCCGGCATCTGCCCAACGATGCACTTGTCGATTGGCACAATCCGCGCATCGCGCGGGATTTCCAGCAGGAGGTCGATGGCTATGAAGCGCCGTGGGGCACGGTACAACTGCTGCTCATCACCGATGGCGCGCGGGTGCCGCAGCCGCCACGTGACCCGGCCGCGCTCGCCGCGTGGATCATCGGCCATCCCGGGCGCTTTACCTTCGACACTGCCTTCACCGGTCTCGGCTTCATGAAGTCACTCATGATCGGATTGTCCGACGATCGCGCGGTACTCGACGGTCCGTTCGACGAAGCGCGCTATGTGGCGGCACGCGATCGTCTGTTCGACTGGCTGCGCGCGGTGCAGCCGGCGCTATGGCGGGCCGGCGAGACCTTCCCGCGGGATGTCGCGCAACTGCATCAGTTGTTCGCCAATGGCGAAGTCGATTTCACCATGAGCATGAACGATGGCGAAGTCGACAACAAAGTCGCGAGCGGCCTGTTTCCCGCCGCGGCCCACGCCTATGCGCTGGACAGCGGCACGCTCGCCAACAGTCATTACCTCGGCATCGTCGCGCGCGCGCCGCACAAGGCCGCGGCGATGGTGGTCATCAACGAACTGCAATCGGCCGAGGCCCAGTACGAGAAGCAGCGCCCCGCGGTGTGGGGTGATGGCACGGTGCTCGATATCGCCCGTCTGCCGGTGCCGTGGCCGGCGCGCTTCGCGACGCTGCCGGGCCGCGAACGCGCACCATCGCGCGAGGACTTGGCGAGCCGCGCGCTGGCTGAACCGAGTCCGCAGGTGATGATTCGTCTGGAACGGGATTTCCGTGCGCGCTTCCTCGCCGACTGAGGGTCGCCTGTGGTTGGGCATCTACACACTGGCATGCGGTGGCAGTGTCGCCCTGGCGCTGCTGCTGGCCCTGGCACGCAGCGTCGGCGCGTTGAGCTGGCCACCCCGCGCCACGTTCGACGGGTCGGGATGGTCGACACTTTTCTCGAGTGACGGCTGGTGGCTGACGCTGGCCTACAGCTTCGCGCTGACGGCCATCACCTTGTGTCTCGCGCTGGCGCTCGCCCTGCTGCTGCTCATCGCCCTCGGACCACGACTGCGGCGTGGCTGGCTGGCGCGCGCGCTGTTCCTGCCGCTCGCCGTGCCCCCGGTGGTGGCGGCCTTGATGGGCTTCGTGCTCCTGAGTGACAGCGGCCTGCTGTCCCGCGTCAGCCATGCAATCGGCTGGACGCACATGCCGGCGCAATTCCCATCTCTCGTCTTCGATCCGGCCGGACGCGGCATCGTGCTGACCCACCTCGCCATGACCACGCCGCTGTTCCTGCTGCTCTTCGATCGGCTGAGCGATCATCTGCGCCTGCCACTGCTCATGTCGCAGGCCACGGCCCTCGGCGCGACACGCCGTCAGGCCTGGTTACGGGTCGGCCTGCCGCTGCTGCTGCATCAGGCACGCGCGGTGATTGGAGTCTATGGCCTTGCGCTGCTCGGCGCCTATGAACTGCCACTGCTGCTGGGTGCATCCCACCCAAGCATGCTGTCGGTGACCATACAAAGGGCGGTCGCGGGTTACGATCTCGCGCAACAACCGTTCGGCTATGCGATGACGGCCTCCTATCTTCTACTGCTGCTCACGGGCTGGGCGTGGTACAGCCTGCGCTTGGGCCGCGCTGCAGTGCGACCGTGATGGGCGAGCGCCTGCGCGCGATCCTCGGGCATGGCCTCGGCCTGCTGGTGATGCTGCCGTTCGCCGCGCTGCTCGTGCTGTCGCTGGCGCGCAGCTGGCCTTATCCGCAACTGTGGCCAGCCGTCTGGCAGTTCGATCAGTGGCTGCTGTTCGGCGCGCAATGGTCGACGCTCGCGCCCGCCGCATTGCGCTCGCTGTCCTTGGCCTTGCTGGTCGGCCTGCTCGCCACCGGCGCCGGCTTTCTCACCAGTCGAGTGCTGGCGCGACGTTCGCGTGGCTGGCTGACACTCGCGCTGCTGCCTTTCGCGGTGCCACCGGTCGTCTACGCCGTGAGTCTCGGCCAGGCCTATGCCGCACTCGGGCTGAATGGTCATTACGGCGGCGTGCTGCTTGCGCAACTGCCGTTCGCCTATGCCTATGCGGTGTTGCTGTGCCGCGGATACTGGACGCGCACACGCCTGGAACTCGGCGAACTCGCGCTGTCCCTGGGCGCGCGGCCGGCGCAGCTATGGTGGCGCGTGCATGGGCCGCTGGCGCGTGGTCTCCTCGGCGTGTGTCTGTTTCAGACCGCGCTCATGTCATGGTTTGATTTCGCGCTGGTGCGCTTCATCGGCGCGGGGCATGTCGAGACGCTGAGCTTGCGGGTCTTCGACACTCTCAACGCGGGGGATCTGCGGCAAGCCGCCGCCGCCGCGCTCATCATGCTGGCGCCGCCCTGCCTCGCGCTGTTGATCAATCCGCGCCTGTTGTGGCCGGCGCTGACGAGGGCCGTCGCGCCATGACGGCGACGGCCGCTTCGCCCTGGCTGTGCGTCCGCCATCTGGCCAAGCGTCATGGCGCCACGGCGGTCTTCAGCGCGCTCAATCTGGAACTCAATGCCGGCGAAACGCTGGCCGTGATCGGCGCTTCGGGCTGCGGCAAGACCACGCTGCTGCGCATTCTCGCCGGACTCGACTACGCCGATGCCGGCAGCATCACCATCAACGGCCGGGACAGCGGCCGCGACACGCCCCACGCCCGCGGCGCGGTCTATCTCTACCAGGAACCCTTGCTGTTTCCCCATCTCGATGTCTACGAGAACATCGCCTTCGGCCTGCGCCTGCGCAACATGGCGGACGATGCCTTGCGCGGCGAAGTGCATGGGATGCTCGATGCGCTGGCGTTGCGCGCGCTCGCCCATCGCGACCCGGCCAGCCTGTCCGGCGGTCAACGTCAACGCGTGGCCTTTGGTCGCGCATTGATGGTCAAGCCCGCGCTGCTGCTGCTCGACGAGCCCTTCAGCAATCTCGACCCGCAAGCCCGCGCCGACATGCAGACATTGTGCAAGACCATGACCCGCCATCATGGCTGCACGGTGGTATTCGTCACCCACGATGTGAAGGAGGCCTTGATCATGGGTGATCGCCATGGACGACTGGCCGACGGGCATTACCTCGCCTACGCCGACCGCGCCGCGTTCTGCGCCGACCCGGCCAGCGGCGTGCAGGCCGAGCGCGCCTTCTGGCGCGACGCCCTGCCATGAACATCGCCCTCATCCACAGCGGCGTGGCGGGCACCGAGGACGGCTATCGCGACGATGGCAGGCATCGCTATCGCATCGAGCGCATACACCGCGCCTGGCAACCCTGCTTCGATGGCGACGACGTGGTGCTGGTGCCGAACGGCGCCAACCATGTCGCCTTGTTGTCGGCCCGCGAGCGCCTGCAGGCCTTCGTCGCGCGCGGTGGCGCGCTGTTGTGCTTCTGCGGATTCTTCACGCCCTGGGTGCCGGGCTATCTGTGGCGACACGACTATCGCCGGCCCTTGCGCGATCTGCGTTATCACATCGACCAGGACCCATTGCAGCTATGCGACGGCGTCGAGGCCGAGCGTCTGTGCGTCGATGCCCATGGCCTGCGCGGTGGCTGGGCCTGCGGCGAAATCGTCGGCGCCGAGGGCGAGGTGCTGCACGATCACGTGGTGTTGCGCGACAATCACGGTCGCGCGCTGATGGTGGCTGACCGCGACACCCGCGCCGGCCTCGTCATCGCCACTGCCAGCGGCCCGCTGTCCGATGACAATCCCGACGCCGCCGACGATCAGGGCGCGCGACGTCTCTATCGCAATATCCTGCGCGCCTGTCGCGCTCATCACGAGGCCCGTCATGGCGGCTGAACGCATCGGCATGATCTACAACGGCGTGTGGTCGCAGCAAGTGGTCGCGAGCGCCCCCAAGTATCGCGATTTCATCGACCTGCTGTACGTGCATGAATTGACGACCACGGCACTGCAGCGCTATCAGGCCCTCATCGTGCCGTTCCAGAACGATCACCAGGCCCTGGCCCACCAGCGTGACGCGCTCTACGCCCTGCTCGCGCGCGGCGGGCATATCGCGGTGTTCGGCGACACCGCCGTCTGGCTGGATGCGCGCTGGGTAGCACGCCCGCTGGACAACCACTGGTGGAAATCCCATCCCCACACACCGCCGGTCGCCCATACGCGTTTCGATCATCCGCTGTTCGCGGGTCTCACGCCGCGCGAGGCCGGCTTCCATCATCACGGCGTGTATCTCGCGTTGCCGCCGCGCGCCGAGGTCCTGCAGCGCAGCGCGCAGGGAGAAGTCATCACCTGGCAGACCGACGTCTATGGCGGCATGCTGCTGGCCTCGACCATGGATCCCATCGTCGAGCACGGCGTGCAGCAGATCAGGCACCTCGATGCCCTGGTCGATCAGCTCATCGAATGGTTGTGCGGGCGCCGACCGGCGGCCACCCCGATGTGCGCGGCCTAGGCCACGCCGGACGGCTTGATGGCATGTTCGATGGCGCGCAACAGTTCCGGGATCGCGACCGGCTTGTGCAGCAACGCACTGATGGCCAGCGCCTCCATCCGTTCGACCGCCATCGCATCGGCACTGCCCGAGTACATCACGATGGGGAGACGTAATCCGGCGCCGCGTAGCGCGACGGCCAGTTCCTCGCCGGTCAGTTCCGGCATGGTCATGTCGCAGATCAAGACATCGTAGTCGGTCGGCCGCGCCAGCAGTTCGTGCAGGCCATCGCTGGGCGAGACAAAACTGCGCGTCTCATGGCCGTAGCCACGCAAGGCTTCCGACAAGGGTTCGACCACCGCGCGCTCGTCGTCGACCAGCATCACGCGACGCGGCTGCACCGCCATGCCGAGCGCGGGCTCGCCATGCGCGCTCTCCGACTCGTCAGGCGTATCGGGCCGAGCGCGCGGAAACAACATGCGAAAGCAGGTGCCCTGGCCCAGCACCGAGTCGACCAGGATATGGCCCGAACTCTTGTGCACGATGCCATGCACCATGGCGAGTCCGAGGCCAGTGCCGCCGTGATCGCGCTTGGTGGTGAAGAACGGTTCAAAGATGCGCGACAGCGTCTCGGCGGCAATGCCCATGCCGCTGTCGGCGCAGGCAATCTCGGCGAACTCGCCGTTGAACAAGGTGCCGCAGGAAGCGCATACCTCGGCGCTGGCCTCGTGCCGACCGAGACTCAAGGCAATCTCACCGTGGACGGCGTTGGCGTCACGCGCGTTGATGACGAGATTGAACAGGACCTGCTGCAATTCGATGGGACTTACGGCGATCGGCCAGCTGCCGTCCTCGATCGCGACCTTGAGAGACATGCTTGCCGGCAACACCGCCTGCAGCAGTACACAGGCTTCATGCAAGGCTTCCTGCGCGACGATGACATGCTGCTGCTGGCCTTCCGGCGCGCTGCGGCTGAAGGCCAGCAGACGTTCGATCAATTCCTTGCCGCGCAACACCGCCGCTTCGACGTTGACCAGATAGGCGTCGAGGGTGGCTTGATCGGCGATGCCGAGGCGTTTGCGCGTCAGCCCGGCGTAGCCAAGGATGCTGGCCAGGATATTGTTGAAGTCATGGGCGATACCGCCGGTGAAAGCGCCGAGGGCCTCCATCTTCTGCGCCTGGCTGAGACGGTCTTCGAGATCGCGCAGATTGGAGATGTTCTCGACTGTGCCGACGAAGCCGATGCGTCGTCCGTTCTCGACGATGGGCGCGGCGCTGGTGCGCAAGGTTTCAAAGCCGCCCGTCAGATTGCGCAGGTGATATTCAACAAGGAAATTCGTTTCTTCGCTGACGCAGAAATTGCGCCACGCGGCCGCCACGCGCGGAACATCGACCGGCGCCAGCAGCGCAAACCAGCCATCGCCGAGCAACTCGTCAGGCACGCTGCCGTAGCGCCGTGTCAACGGATCGCTGACGAAAGTCAAGGTGCCGTAGATGTCGGCCATGAACACACCCACCGGTGCGTTGTTGACCAGCGTGCGCAAGCGCGCCTCGCTCTCCTTGAGCCGACGGTGATCGTCCGAACGCAGGATGGCCGCCGCGGCCTTGACCGCCGCCACCAGCAGCAGCGCGCTCTCGGTTTCCGATTCGCTGCTCGAGCGCCCGTCCTGGACATACAACACGCCGAAAGGCTGGCCATCCTGTTCGCGTAACGGCACACCGTAGTAGGTCAATGCGCCGGCGACGAGAAAGTCCCCCGCCGCGGGGTAGGCATCGCAAACCCGCTCCACCACATGCACCGATGGCGCGCTGCTGGCCAGGGTCTCCGCCAGCGGCGTGCCGGCCAGGGCATAGTGCTCGCGCGGTGTCATGTCGCCCGGGCGCCATTCACCCAGTACGTCGGCACGCTCGGCGTTGCGCGCGCAGCGCACGATGCCGACGCTCAGGGCATGCAGCGCGCCGGCGATGGCGGCCGCGATGCCGGTGAACGGTGCGGCCGAGTCGGCTAGCACCAAGGCTTCGAGGCCCGCGCGCAGTTCGACCTGACGCGTGACCTCGGTGCGCAATGACAGATAGCGTACCGTCTCGCCGCGCGCATTCTGCAGCGGCATGATGGTCGACTGCACCCAGTAGTTCTCGCCGGTTTTGCGTCGATTGCAGATGAGGCCGTCCCAGATGTTGCCCTTTTTCAAGGTGCGCCACAGGTCGGCGTAGAAATCCGGCGGATGGACGCCCGATTTCAGCAGGCGATGGTTGCGGCCCAGGAGTTCCGTGCGGCTGTAGCCACTGACGGCGCAGAAACGTTCGTTGGCGTACATGATGTCGCCGGCGAGATCCGTCACCGACATCAAGGCATGGGCGGCCAGCGCCCGTTCCAGTTGGGGAAGATCGAGAACGGCGGTCACACACTCTCCTGCCTGTTCGGATTACATCCGCGCATAGCTTCGCCATGCACGTGCGGCAACGTGCCGCGCGATGGAGAACGCTATGCCGTAACAGCGCGAGAGCGAATCATCGTTCTTATTGCAGGCCGGTGGTTCCCATGAAGTCCCAACCCCGGCCGCGACTGATCGCGCCTCACGCGCGAGTACGACGAGTATGTTTGATCAGCCGCGCGCGAGTAATCAGGCGCGCTACCGCGCTGCTGTCATCGCTTTCATGGCGCGCTGTAGGCATGCACTTACATATGCTCAATCGATGAGGTCATGTTCCAGGCAGTAGCGGGTCAATTCGGCGGTGCTGCCGAGGCCGAGCTTGTGCAGCAGACGACTGCGGTAGGTGCTGACGGTCTTGCTGCTGATGAACAGTTGCGCGGCGATGTCGCCGGGACTGCGGCCACGGGCCAGTTCGCGCAGGACGCGGAACTCACGCGGCGATAGGACTTCATGCAGGGGCTGGCGACCGGCGCCAAAGGCGCGACCCGCGAGCGCCTCGGCCACTTCGGGACTGATGTAGCGCCCGCCCGCCATGATCCTGCGTACCGCGTGGATGATGTCTTCCGGCGCGCGATCCTTGGTCAGATAACCATCGGCACCGAGTTCCAGTGCGCGCAGTGCGAAGCGCTCTTCGGCGTGCATGCTCAACACCAGCACCTTGAGCGCGCGCTCGGGCTTGCGCTCGTGGATCTCGGCCAGACAATCGAGGCCATGGCGGTCCGGCAAGGACAAATCGAGTATCACCAGATCAATCGGCTCGCGCCGCAGAGTCGCCATGAGGCCGGCCACGTCCTGCGCCTCGTGGACCACGGCATCCTGCAGCGATTCCTGCAGGATTTCCTTGATGCCACGGCGCACCAGGGGATGATCGTCAGTCAGTACGATGTTCATGCGGGACGTCTCCGTGGCGGCAAGGGCAAGGTCAAGGCGAGGCGTACCCCACGACCTGACGGCGAATCGATATTCAGACTTCCGCCCAGTTGATGAGCGCGTTCATGCATGCCTATCAGGCCCAGATGCTGACGCTCGCCCATCTCGGCAGGCATGCCGCGGCCGTTGTCCTCGACCTCGAGATGCACAGTATTGCTGCGCGCGAACAGCCGAACCGTGACTTGCGTCGCGTCGCTGTGGCGTATGACATTGGTCATCGCTTCCTGGAAGACACGAAACACCGCCAGCTTCTGCGCGGCCGGCACACGTTTGTGGGGCTGCAACTCGAGCACGCAGGCAATCGCGGTGCGCGCCTTGAACTGCACGCAGTAGTCCTCGATGGCGGCGGCGAGACCCAGCGTCTCGATGACCTGCGGCCGCAGCTCCGAGCTGAGCGCACGCACTTCGAATATGGTGTCGTCGATGAGCTCCATCATGCCGTCGAGCCGCGCGGTCCAACGCTCGTGCACCGGCGACTGCTCGCCGAGTTGCGCGGCCAACCAGCGCACATCAAGCTTGAGCGCGGTCAGCCGCTGGCCGAGTTCATCATGCAGCTCGCGCGCGATGTGGGCGCGCTCCTGTTCGATGGCCGCGTCGAGATGCTGCACGTAGGCGCGCAGACCCTCGCGCGAAATGGCGAGCGCAAGCTCAGCGGCGCGCCACGAGCTTGGCGAGGGGGCGGCTCCTTCCGCATCGGGGGGAACAGAGCTGGCCATGAAGCAGGATCCTGCGTATATGCACCATGAGTATAGTCAAGAGGGCGGCGACTCGGTGTGTGCCAATGCACTTTGCACAGCGCGAAAGCGTTGGCCCATGGTGAACACGATGGCAGCGGCGAACAGCAGGCTCCACAGCACCAGATGTGTAGGCGCAAGACTCATGATGCTGAGAAAGATGAAACCTTCGGTGCGCTCGGCCAGCCCCGGCGCGTAGTGGAAGGATTTGTCTGAACTGTTGTCGAGCGCCGCACCTATCGACAGGAACAAGGACATCGCCACCACGATGACCGCCGTCAGCAACAGGAGCACGAAACGTGCGTCGGGAAAGCGCCACGCCAATGCCAGTATCACGGCCACTTCAACCACACGGTCAAAGGTGACGTCCATGATCGCACCGAGCGCGCTCGGACGCGTGAGACGCGCGAGCGTGCCATCGGCGGCATCGAGCAGACCCGACAGCCACAGCACCGCCACGCCGCACAGCGGCGCACCGAGCAGGATCAGCAGCGCGGCCAGCAAGCCGACGGCGAGGCCGGCCAAGGTCAATGCGTTGGCCGAGATACCGCGGCGCAGGCAGTGGCGCGCGATCAGATTCAGCAGCGGCTGGATGAATTTGTGGCTGTGGGTATCGAGCATCGCGCTCGGAGCATAGGAACGAAACCCGCGTGCGGCAAGCGCACGCCGGGGCGCTGCCTACCAGCTTTCGCCAAAGGGCCGCAGCTCGACGTTGAAGGACCAGGCCGAGCGGTCCTGCTGCAACACATGCCAGATTTCTTCGGCGATGGCCGCAGGCTTGATGAAGAACGCATCGTCGCGCCCGGCGAAGCGCTCGCGCGTCCAGGCCAGGTCGATGACCGCGTCGATCACCACATAGGCGACATGCACGCCCTTGGGGCCGAGCTCCCGTGCGATGGCTTCGGCGAGGATGCGCTGCGCGGCCTTGCTCGGCGCGAAGCCGGCGAATTGCGCCTTGCCGCGCAGGGCCGACGTATTGCCGGTGGTGATGATCGCACCCTGGCCGGCGGCAATCATGGCCGGCGCCAGTCGCTGGGCGAGATGCAGCAGCGCCATGGCGTTGACCTGGAAGTTGCGTTCCAGAACCGCGGCCTCGATCTCGAGGAAGTTGCCGAAGGCGCCGCCGACCGCGTTGTGGATGAGCACTTCGGGTTCACCCATCTCGGCGCGCAGCCTGGCCAGGGTGGCATCGATCTGTGGGGTGTCGGTGACATCGCAGACATAGGCGCGACTGTGGGGGATCTCATCCGCCAGCGCGGCCAGGCGTTCACCGTTACGGGCCAGCATCGCGACCGCGTAGCCGCCGCTGGCGAGACGGCGCGCGATGGCCGCGCCGGTACCCGGTCCGACGCCGGTGACGAGGGCGACCGGCAGGGGCTTGTTCATGGCGTGATCCTCACAGTCGGACATCGGCATCGATTTCGAGCCGCGCCAGGTGCGGTTCGAGATCGGGTGCAAACGCGTCATGGCCACGCAATCGCGTGAAGTGCGCCGCGGCACGCGGGTAGCGCACGGCGAAGTCATCGGCGACCACCTGCTCATCGCCGCGCTCGCGCAACCACGCCCGGTGCGGGCGCTCATACCACAACATGGTCAGCTCACAGGCAAAACAGATGTCGGCGAGACTGACACGCCCACTCACCAGGAAGTCCTGACCTGCTTTCAGTGCGCGCTCGATGCCACCGACATACGTCGCGAAGGCGGCGCGGGCCGTGCGCTGACACATGTCGTCCAGTTCACGCGCACGCAGCCCGAGCAGATAGGCTTGCGTGTCGCGCCCGAACACCAGACTCGCGTCGAGAAAGCTGTCGATGCGCGAAGCCTGATACACATCCTCGCCATACAGCGACACGGTCGCGGCGCCGAGACGCGCCACCGCCCGCGCAATGCTGTTCGACTCGAAGATGCCGGTTTCGCCATCAGCGCTGAACGCGGCCGGCACGGTGCCGAAGGGATGGGCGTCGAGAAACGCGGCGGTCTTGTACAAGGGCGTGCCGCCGAAACCGACGCGCCCGGTCTGACGGTGGGCCGGGTTGGCGCGCTCCTCGTCGCGCAGCGGTCGCGCGTCGAAATCCCACAGCCAGTCGACGAGTTCGGTCGGCGACGCGCCACGCACTTCGAGTTGCACGCCGTTCAGGCGCGCGGCGATGGTCGCCTTCCATACCCGCGGATTGGGTTGATAGGAAAAAATGCGCAGGGCGGTCATATCGAGATGCCGACTACGCGCCCGCGGCCGCCAGCACGGCGCGCGAATTGTGCTCCGCCTGCGCGGCCTGCATCTCATCGGCGAGGCGCAGGCGCACCGGCACATGCTTGTGATAAGGCGTGCCCGCGATCGGATCGCGCCACGCACTGTCGGTCAACCAGTTGATGGCCGGGCCGCACACGCGACGCTCACCGTCCACCGCGGGATAGGCCTGACCATATCCATGGGGCAACACCACATAGCCTCGCCGCAGCCCTTGATCGATGCGCGCCCGCACCACCAGTTCGCCGCGCGTCGACTCGACCACCAGCCATGCGCCTTCCTTCGCGCCGAGCCCACTCAGATCGTCACCATGGATGAACAATGCGCCATCGGGATCGCGCTTGCGGAAATCCGGCGAGCGGAAAATCTGATTGGCGTTCTGCGCGCGGCGCTGACCGGCCGACAACACGAAGGGATAGTCGGCGCGCGCCTGCGCCTCCTCGGGCACGAGGGCCTCGATGGCGGCGAGCAGCGCCGGGATGGCGAGACGAATCCTGCGATCGGCGGTCTCGACCAATTCCCACACCGAGTCATCGACACTGAAGGCCGTGCCCGATGGCGAGGCGACGATGTGGTCAAACAGGCGCGTGCCGAGTTCCTGGGGCGTCAGTTGTTCGGTGAGGGCCAGCGCCTTGGCCACCGATGGCGCGCGGGTGCGCGCCAGGCGTTGAGCCGCCGCCCACAGCGGCGCGGCGGCGGCGGTGCCGTCCGGCAGCACCGCGCCCAGGGTGTTGTAGAGCAGCAGTGGCGCAAGCGGTGCCGACTCGGGGTGGGCGGCGAGCAAGCGCTCGAAGCCGGCCGCGAAGGCCCCGTGGCCGAGCGCCGCGCGATCGACCAGTTCATCCAGCGCCGCCTGGGGCGGCAGCAGTTGCAGCGCCCGCGCGAGGCGGGTGTAAACCTCGGGTTCGGGCAGGCTGCCGGTGAGGGGCGGCAGGACCGCGCGGCGCACATGGAAGTAGTTGGTCGGATATTCGAAATTGAACAGCGTGTACTCGCACTTCTCGAACTGCGAGGAAGCCGGCAGCACGTAGTCGGCCAATGCGGCGGTTTCGGTCATTGCCACATCCACCGCCACCAGCAGGTCCAGTCTGTCCAGCGCCGCACGCACGCGCTGGGTATCGGCGGCGGTATTGACCGGATTGCTGCTGTCCACCCACAGCGCGCGCAGATGTTCAGGATGTGGACTCTCGATGGCATCGGCCAGGGCATTGGGCGGCAGCAGGCCGGCGATCACTTCGATGCCGAGCGGCGCGTAACGCTGGCCACGGCCGTTGCCCCACAGCGGTTGCAGCCAGCTGTGCAGGACATTGGTGCCCGGTCTGCCGAAATTGCCTGTGATGAGATAGAGCAGTTTCTCGAGATAGGAATTGAGCGTCGAATGCATGCCCTGCTGGATGCCGAGTTCGGCACGCACCACCATGGCCTTGGACTCGCCAATCATCTCGACCACTTTCTTGAGCGTCGCGAGCGGCACGTCGGCGGCGGCGGCAAAGCGCGCGATACGCACTTCCAGCAGCGTCGCTTTGACGTCCTCGAAGCCGGTGGTGTGTTCAGCGAGAAAGCGTTCGTCCACCTGATCCTGACGAATCAACATGGCCAACAGGGCGGCCATGAGATAAGCATCCGCACCCGGCCGCACCGCGATATGCAGATCGGCCTGCTCGGCGGTCTCGGTGCGACGCGGGTCGATGACGATGAGTTTGCGCGCCGGGTCGCGGGCGATGTCATTCAACTGCTGACGGGCATTGGCGAAACCGTGCGCCAGCCACGGATTGGCGCCGATCACGAGCAGCAGGTCGCAGTGCTCGATGTCTTCGGCGCTGTGACAGCTCTGCGCACCGAACAGATGACCGTTGACCCAGAAGTCGCCGGTCTTCTCCTGGGCCAGGGCGTTGAACACATGGCGCGAGCCCAGGCCGCGCATGAGCGCGGTGGCAAAGGCGCCGCCGGCGTGATTGCCCTGCCCGCCGCCGCCATACAGGGCCAGGGATTGCGGACCATGCTCATCGACGACGCTGCGCAGGCGCGCGGCAATCTCGCTGACGGCGGTATCCCATGAAATCGCCTCGTGGCTGCCGTCGGCGCGACGCCGCAGTGGCGTGGTGAGACGATCCCTGTGATGCACATAGCTGACGATGCCCTGCGCCTTGTTGCACAGATAGCCGCGCGATTTCGGATTGGCTTCGTCACCGCGCACCCGCGTGATGCGCGCGTCCGCGCCCTCGCCCATCACACCGACTTCGATACCGCAGTTCACATAGCACAGATTGCACGCGCTTTTGTGCCACTTCAGTTCACTCATTGCTTCACCTTTGAGACTGGGGCGTCGTCGACGCCATTGAGTTGCGCGAGCGCGCCGTCGATGAGGGTATGCAGCGCGGCCACCTGGGGCAGACCGAGTTTGTCGTTGAGCCGCAGTTGCGCACGCTTCCAATAGGTCTTGGCCTCGGCCTGCTTGGCGCGGCCGGCGTCGGTGATGGCGAGGCGCCGGCTGCGGGTGTCCGTGCCCGGCCCCTGGCTGACCCAGCCCTGCTGGATCAGCAGTTGCACATTGCGGGTCAGGGTCGAGGCGTCCATGCCCATGTGCCGCGCCAGTTCGCCCGGCGCGACCGGCCCGAGACCGACCAGATGGGAGAGCAGCGAGAACTGTGTGGTCTTGAGTCCGGCGCGGGCCAGCTCGGCGTCATACAGGCGCGACACCCCGCGCAGCAACTGGCGCAGTTTGAAGTTGGTGCAACCGCGCGGGGTATTGGAGGAGGTCGTCATGTTTTGATTGTAGCTGCAACCATTGCAGATACAAGCATGACAGACAGTGGTGTTACTCGCCGATGATCTTGACCAGCACCCGCTTGCGCCGCCGGCCGTCGAATTCGCCGTAGAAGATCTGCTCCCAGGGTCCGAAGTCGAGCCGTCCCGCCGTGATGGCGACCACCACCTCGCGGCCCATCACCTGGCGCTTCATGTGGGCGTCGGCATTGTCCTCGCCGGTGTCGTTGTGCCGGTACTGGTCGATGGGGGCATGGGGCGCCAGGCGTTCCAGCCACGCGCCATAGTCATGATGCAGGCCGCGCTCGTCGTCGTTGATGAAGACCGACGCCGTGATGTGCATGGCGTTGACCAGCAGCAGGCCCTCGCGCACACCGCTCTCGGCGAGGCATTGCTCGACCTGCGTCGTGATGTTCTTAAAGCTGAGCCGCGTCGCGGTCTCGAACCAGAGTTCCTTCCGATAGCTTTTCATGGTGCTCCTGTGGCGATGCCGGATGGCAGGCAGCCATGATGGCGATCGCGCAGCGCCGGCACTAGCGGAATGCGAAAGCCGTCATGCAGCGCTCGACCATGAGGTGCGCCATGCGCGCCGACCCACGGGTGCTCAGGTGATGATCATCGCGCATGAGCAGACGGCCCTCGTCGTCGACGAACTGCAGGCGCCCAGCGCGCAGCAACAGCTCCGATTGGCGAAACACGCAGATGTCATCGCGCGCGGCGAGGTGGGCGTCGAACAGACCGACAAAGGGCTGACGGTCGCGCAGACTCGCCTCCGGCGCGTGACAGTCGCTGCCGGCATCGCTCAGCCAGGTGCTGAACGGGCGCGGCAGGCAATCGCGCGCGGGCATGCGCGCAAAGGGCATGTCGTAGCTCAGCACCACGCGCTTGCCGGCGGCGCGCAGCAAGCGGATATCGGCGTCGAGCAAGGACGCGAAGGCTTGAAAGCGCTGCGCGTTGCTTGCGCCCGGCGCCACGCCGGGCAGGCCCCAGTAGCGCAGGTCGCGGGCAAACAGTCCCAGCACCACGACCTCGATGCTGGGACTGGCGGCAACGCGTTCGAGCGCGCGTTGTGTGCCGGCGATGCAATCGAGTCCGGGCTTCCAGCGCGCACTTGGCAACAGGCCGCGCACCGGCGGGCAGGCATGACTGCCGACATGCACGAGGCCATGGCCATGGGCCGCCGCCCAGGCGCCGAGCCCAGGCGCGAGGGAATTGGCGGTGCTGTCGCCGAGCAGCGCGACCCGCGGCAGCGCGACGTCGCCGACCCCGAAACAGAAGTTCATGCGCGCACCCCAGTGGTGAGCGCAGTCCGGTGTATGGCTGAGATCCCAATTCAACAGGGCGGCATTGGCGGCATTGCCGACCACCATGGCCCGCGCCGGAAGACCGCCGGCGGCAAGCGTGGCATAGCCCAGCACGCCCACCGCCGCCATCGAGGCCAGCAACAGCGTGGCCGGCGCGCCGCCCCGCAGGCGATAGCGCAGCGGCCGTTCGAGCAGCCGACAGGTCAGCCACGCCAGCAGCATCGCCACAGCCACGGCCGCGAGGCTCACGCCCACGCCCGGCGCCCGATTGCCGATGATGCGTGCATAGGCCAGCAAGGGCCAATGCCATAGATAGAGCGGATAGCTGATGAGCCCGACAGCGACCATCCACGGCGCGCGCAACAACACGCGATTGGGCCAGGCCTGCGGCCCGGCGCCGATCACCAGCACCGTGCCGAGCACCGGCAGCAAGGCCCAGGCGCCAGGAAAGGCGCGCGTGTCGTCGACGAGGTAGAGACTGGCCATGATCAACGCGACGCCGAGCAGACTCGCGCCGCGCAGCGATGCAGTGAAATGCCCGTCGCGCGTGCCGCAGGCCAGGAGCGCGCCGGCAAACAGCTCCCAGCAGCGTGTCTGCGGAGCGTAGAAGGCCGCCACCGCATCGCGCTCGACCAGCATGAGATTGGCACCGAAGGACACCAAGGCCAGGGCGCCGATCACGCCCGCCAATGACCAGCGCCTGCGCACCGCCACCCACAACAGCCACGGCCACAGCAGATAGAACTGCTCCTCGATACCGAGACTCCACAGATGCAGCAGCGGCTTGGTGTTCGAGGCGTTGTCGAAATAGCCGGCTTCGCGCCACAGCACGAGATTGGCGACGAAACCGGCGCCGCCGGCCACCTGTCCGCCGAGCTGACTGAACTCGTCGGCCAGCAGCACCTGCCAACCGAGGCCATAGCTGGCGGCCAGCACCAGCAGCAAGGCGGGAAAGATGCGCTTGACCCGGCGCGCGTAGAAATCGATGAAACTGAAACGCGCGGTCGTCAACTGCGCGACGATGAGGCGGGTGATGAGGAAACCCGAAATCACGAAGAACACATCGACGCCGACGAAGCCACCCGGCAACCACAGCGGCAGAGCGTGATAGACCACCACCGACATCACCGCCACGGCACGCAGTCCATCGATGTCGGGCCGATAGTCGGCGCTTTGCGCAGGGGCGGTGAACAGCTCCGTTTTCATTGCGCCATCCCTTGCACTGACGTCCCCCGCTTGCGGCCCGGCTGCGCGGCCATGGATGGCAACCACCGCCCGGACGCCGCCTGATTCGGCCGCCACCCTAGCGCCTGACCGCGCGGCACACCAGCCACCCGCGGCTTGCCACGCTGGCGCGGCCGCCGTCACCGGCCTTAGCATAGGTCCATTCCAGCCCGGGACCATCCCATGTCAGCCGTCGAACCCAGCCAGATTTCGCAACTGCCCCTGCCCCCCGCCGTGCCGTTGCTGGAGGGCTATCGACTGTTGCGGCGCAGCCCACCGGAGGCACTGCTCGAGGTCGCGCGCGACTATGGCGATGTGGTGCGCTGGCGCGGATTCCAGACCATCTACTGCCTCAACCATCCTGAATACGTGCGCCAGGTGCTGACCCAGTCCTGGCCGCGCTACAGCAAGGAAACCATCGACTACCGCGTGGTGGCGCGCACCCTCGGCAAAGGACTGGTGACCAATGACGGCCCCGACTGGGCCAAGCAGCGACGTTTGATGCAGCCGGTGTTCGCCAACCGCGCCATCGACAAGTTCGACGCCGTGATCAACGACATGACCGCGCAGCTTGCCGAGAGCTGGGCCGGCAAGCGCAGCGACGAGACCGTATGGCTGGAACGCGACATGAGCCGCATCACCTTTCAGGTGGTGAGCCGCACGCTGTTCGGCGCCGACATCGATGACGCCGCCGATGAGATGGCCGAGATCCTGCACACCGTCAACCAGCATCCGCTGCGACTCTCTTCACTGCTGACCCTCTATCCCTGGCTGCCGGTGCCGAGCAATCGGCGCTTCGCGCGCATCAAGGCGCGTCTCGACGCGATTGTCGATGGGCTGGTCGATCAGCGCCGCGCACAAGGCGATCAGGGACGCGGCGACATCGTCGATCGCCTGCTCGCGGCGCGCGATGCCGACACCGGCGAAGGCATGAGCCGCGAACAGATGCGCGACGAACTGATCACCCTGCTGCTGGCCGGCCACGAGACCTCGGCCACCGCCCTGGTGTGGACCTATCACCTGCTCGGCCAGCATCCCGACATCGAAGCGCGCCTGGTCGAGGAACTGGATCGCGCGGTCAAGGTGCCGGGACTGACCAACATCTGGGTGCCGCCGATCCGCAACCGCATCGACATGCTGGCCACAGGCATCAGGGGCCCGATCGGGGTCAAGATCGCGGGCAACAATCTCGCCGATATCGACCGCATCGCCCAGGACGTCGAGCGCATCGCCAGGGGCGTGCCCGGCGTCTCCTCGGCGCTGGCCGAACGGCTCACCGGCGGGCGCTTTTTGGATATCGACATCGACCGCGCCGCCGCAGCGCGTTACGGCCTCAACATC
>Ga0208492_1000814_pt1 | contig 23605 bp, 13 predicted proteins | sample Subbioar_CSW14AB_FD_184820 | JGI IMG/M metagenome (GOLD analysis project Ga0208492, IMG submission 184820) | Serpentinite rock and fluid subsurface biosphere microbial communities from McLaughlin Reserve, California, USA - CR12Mar_CSW14AB (SPAdes) | ecosystem: Environmental > Terrestrial > Deep... | reverse complement strand
GCGCGACACCTCCTTCGCGGAGCCGCTCCATGGCCTGGACCGCGCTCGCAGCCAGCACCACGCGGTATCCAGCGCGTTCGAGTCTCCGACGCTCGAGCGTCGCGACGCCGACGTCGTCCTCGACCACCATCACCAGCGGCGCTTCGTTCGATGCCATGAGTTCCCCCTCGTTCACACCGCCGGCGCGCTGACGATCTGCAGGAAGAGACCGAGTCGCTGCACCGCGGCCATGAAGTCCGTGTACGCGACTGGTTTGGTCACGAAGACGCTGCATCCGAGCCGATAGCAGCGGTCGATGTCACGCGCGTCGTCGGTCGTGGTCAGCACGATCACCGGGAGGTGCGAGGTCTCCGCGTCGGCTTTCAATTGCTCGAGAACCTCGAAACCATTCACGCGCGGCATGTTGAGGTCCAAGAGGAGCAAGAGCGGGCTCGCCGGCTGGCCCTCCCTTCGCGCACGTTTCGCCCGAACGAACTCGAGGGCCTCGTATCCGTCTCGAACGTGGATAAGCTCATTGCTCACGCCGGCACGCGCGAGGCTGCGCTGGATCAGCGTGGCATGCCCCTCGTCATCCTCCGCGAGCAGGATCGTCAGTCGACCTTCGTTCATCTCGCCTCCTCGCTGTCCTTCGCACGTTCGTCGGCTGCGCCAAGCGTTGACTCGTTCGCAGTTGTCGGCGGCACCACGGGTAGCTTCACGTGGAAGCAGCTCCCCTGCCCTTCAGTGGACTCGAGCCACGTGCTGCCACCGTGTCGCTCGACCACGCGACGCACGATCGCCAACCCGAGCCCCTCGCCCTTCGCGCGGTTCGGGTGGAGGCGCTGAAACGCCTGAAACGCCTTCCGCTGCAGCCCCGCCGGGATCCCGAGGCCATTGTCCTCGACGAAGTACGTCCGGAAGGCGGCATCGTCGGACGAGGCGCGGCTGCCGATTCGGATGACCAGAGGACGCGCCTCGTCGAGGTAGTTGAGTGCGTTCCCGATCAGATTCGCGAAGACCTGCTCGAGTGCCGTCGCGTCGCCGAACGCTGGCGGCAGCGCGGCGACGTCGATCCGGGCGCCACGCATGACGATCGTGCCGTGCATCGACTCGACGATCCGCAAGACCATCCGTTCGAGCTCCACGCGTTCACTTCGGTACTCGACCCGGCCCGCACGCGAGAGGCGCAAGAGCGCGTCGATGTGACCGCTCAACCGGCCGACGGCGGTCTGGATGAACTGGATCGACTCGCGCATGTCGACGTCGAGGAGGCGCGTCGCGCGCGAACGGGTAGGCGCGGGGACTACTTCGTCCTCGACTACCTCGCGGAGCTCCTTCGCCGAGAGCGCGAGCTCGGCGCTGAACCCCTCCAGGTTCACGAGCGGCGATCGAAGGTCGTGAGAGACGCTGAACACGAACGCCTCGTTCTCCTCGTTGGTCTTCGTGAGCTCCCGGTTCGCGGTCGCGAGCTCCACCGTTCGCGCCTGCACGCGCCGCTCGAGATCCTCGTTCAGCGCTCGGATCGTCTCCTCCGCCGAGCGCCGCTCGCTGGTCACCGCGCCGAGGATGAGTCCCGTTGCGGCGAGCACGCCGAGGAACGCCTGGAGCAGCATGAGGCTCGACGCTGTGCTCTCGCTCGTGAAGGGGCCGAGTCCACGGACGGTTCCGAAGATCGCGATTCCCGAAGCACCCACTGTAATCGTCGCAACGCCACGCTGGCCGAAGCGGAGCGCCGCACCAACGACGAAGGGAAATAGCCAATAGGAGTCGTCGAGAAGCCGCTTGTCGAAGGGACGGAGAAAGACCCACGCGCCGATGGAGACGAGGCCGAACCCGAGCAGGAGGGCCTCGATCCGCCCGCCTGGTGCGCGACTCGGGCGCGGCCTGGACCACGTGAGCAGGAGCGGCACGAGCACCAGATCGCCCATGCCGTCGCCGAGCCACCACTGCCACCAGAGCCGGCCGGCCATGTGCCACGGTGCAGAACGAACGAGACAGAGGCTCGCGACGCCGATTGTCGCGCTGATCGCGGTGCTGACGAGGGAGCCGAAGAAGACGAGCCGGAAGACGTCCTCGAGGCGCTCGAACGCCTTCCGGAACCCAGAGCGCTCGAGGAGATAGACGCCGGCAACCGCCTCCACCGTGTTGCCGATGGCAACCCCCAGAACGCCGGGCCAGGACACGGGCGTCAGGCCGTTGACGATCAACGCACCGAGGAAGACGCCCGGCCAATAGCTGCGGCCGAGGAGAAGCAGCGCCGACAGCGCCAAACCCGTCGGCGGCCAGACAGGTGAAACACTCCCGTGCTCGAACGCGAGCCAGAGACCAACTCTGCCCGCCACGACGTACGCGAGCGTGACCGCGGCGACACGCCCGAGGTACTGCGCCATCGTGGGGCGTTCGTCGAGAGTCGTTCGCAAGCCCTGAGCTTACGCGACGCCGCGCCATGGTCCAGCTGCGAGCTTGGCGATGCTCGCGGCGTGCGTGAACGCCGGATACGGATCGGGCGCGACTTGTGCACGACGCCAGAGCTGCACGAACACCGCCACCTTGGTCCGCAGGGCGTGAACGTCGAGGGGCATCATCAGGTCGACGGCACCTGCTTGGTAGCCGCGAAAGACCTGCGACGCGTCGGAGCCCCGGCATCGCCACATCGAGTAGGATGACGGCGAACTCGGACTCGTTCAGACGTGAGAGCGCTTCCCTGCCGCTCGCGGTAGAGACGAGCTCGTAGTCGTCGCGCGACAGCGCGGCCTCGGAGCGCGACGAGGTTCTCGCGTCGATCGTCGACGAGGAGAATTCTCGCGGCTTCGGCCGCGCTGGAGCTCTCGCTGCCTTCCACGTTCGCGGTTGGAAGCCGACCCATGCATGCCGTCGTGTCCGGTCGTCCAGGCGTCGCCCGTAAGCTCCTGCCGAACGAGCCCCCGTGACCTGGCCAGCTACGTGCGGGGTCGCTGCTCCACGCTCGAGGATACGAGTGCACGAAGCGTGGGCAGCGCCACAGGCTTGAACAGACACCTGCACTCCGTCTGGCTGAGAAAGAGCTGTGCTCGTTCGCTGAACGCCCCGCCGGTGAGGAACACGATCGATGAAACCCGCTCGGGCCATCGCTCCTTCGCCTGCTCGTAGAAGTCCATGCCGGTGAGGTCGGGCATCATCAGGTCGCACAAGACCAGGTCGAACTCGTCCTCGGCCAGGGCCGCCAAGCCCGCGCGTGCATCGCCGCACGCGGTGACTTCATGTGTCCGGAATGCGCGAACCAGCGCGGAGCGCATGTGATCATCATCGTCGATGACGAGCACCCGCGCGCGATCGGACGGCAGCGGGCGACGCGTGGGAACGACCTGCGGGCCTGCGCTCGGCAACTCCACCACGAACGAGCTTCCGCGTCCCATCGTGCTCTCGACGAGGATCCGCCCACCATGCGCCTCGACGATGCTCTTGCAGATCGAGAGCCCGAGCCCGCTTCCCGCGCCGAAGGTCTTCGTCGAGAAGAACGGATCGAAGATGCGCTCGAGGTCGCCAGCGGCGATGCCCGTCCCGCTGTCTTCGACCACGATGCGAGCAAGACCGAGGCGTTCGTCGACGCGTACCCGGACCTGGTTCTCTTGCGCCCGGCCCTCGGGAATGGCCTGGGCGGCGTTGACGAGGAGGTTCAACAGCACCTGTCCGAGCCTTCCCTGGTTGCCGACCACGCGGGGACGCCCGGCGATCTCCCTCACCACCCGGGCCCGATGTCGCAGCTCGTTACTCGCCGTCTGCAGCGCAGCGTCCACCACCTCGACGAGATCGACCGGCTCGTGCTCTTCGGGCCCGCGCGCCAGGTTGCCGAGGTCGAGGACGATCTGTTGGATGCGCGCCAGCGCCTGGTGCGCCTCCCGCGCGAGCTCCGCGGCAGAGGCTGCCCCCGACGCCGTGAGCTCCTCGACCAGCTGCTCGATGGTCAGCCGGGCGCAGCAGAGTGGGTTGTTGATCTCGTGGCCGACGCTGGCAGCCACACGCCCGATCGAGGCCATTCGCTCGGCGAGCACGAGGCGGTCGGCCGCCAACTTGCGTTCGTTCGTGACGTCCCGGAACGACCAGACACGGGTGCCCGGATCCCCGGCCGGAGTGCGGACGGGGCTGGTGTAGCGGTCCAGAATCCGCCCGTCCCGGAGTCTGAGCTCGTCGCGTCCGACGGCGTCAGGCTGCTCGTAGTACCCGCGAATCTTCGCCAGAAACGCGTCGGGATCCTCGAGCTGTGAGACGACGAGCTCGATGAGCTCCGCGTCGGAGCGCTCGCCCGCGGGCGACTCCGGAATGCGCCAGATCTCGAGGAAGCGCTTGTTGAACCCCAGGACTCGCTGCGCCTCGCCGACGATGAGGATCCCGTCGAGCGACGCCTCCTGTACGGCATCGGCGAGCGCAAGGCTTCGCTCGAGCAGCACCGCCTTCCGGGCGAGCTCGGTCTCGCTCCGCACGCGCAGCTCGTCGTAGAGCTGCGCCATCTCGGCAGAGGAGAGCTCGAAGGAGCGCTCGAGCGTGTATCGATCTCGATCGGCCTCCTGATAGGTCCGGCTGATTCGATCGAGCAACTCCTTCGGTAGCCCCGCTTCCTCGAGACCGAGTCTGCGGAGCTGGCGTCGGAGCAGGGGATGCATCAGGCCTCGGAGAGGGTCACGACGGTCATGGTCTGGTTGTGGAACTCGCAGCGTCCTTGCCCCTGTCGACCGATCTCGCCCCCCGAATAGAACCCGACCTGCACGCTGCCCGCGGGCAGCGCTTCGTGGGTTCCCTCGACCTCCTCTTCGGTTCGCTCGCCCAAGACCATTCGTCGTCCCACGCAGCTGATCGCAATAGCCAGCACAGGGGCGACTTCCGTGGAATCCGCGGCCTCTTCCGCAGCTTCCATCGCCCCGAGTATCAGGCGATCGGAGTTCGCGCGCATCAGCTGTGCGAGCCATCCCTCCGGCATCTCGGCGGCGAACCGCAGCGCGCGACGCTCCTCGTCGACCGCCAGGACCGAACGCACCAGGCGGGAATCCTCCCGCCCCGCTCGGATGGCGAGTGGGAACAACAGCGCTGCGGCCGGATCCTCGGCACGATCGCCGAGGTATTGTCGGTAGAGGTCGAGCGCCGGACGGCCGTCCAGCTCGAGCACGATGTTGCCTTCGGAGCGCGTGATGCGGCGCTCCAACCCGAATACGTCCCAGCCGCCCCTCGAGGCGCACCCGACCCGCAGGCGATCTCCATGGAAGCCGATCGCCAACGCGCGCTCACCCAGCACCCCAGCGCGCCCGTCGAAGACGACCGTTCGGCGAAAGCGCGGGCCGTCGGCGGCCATCCCACCGGCGATCTGGACCGACGCCGGCAACGACTCGCGAAGACCCCGTACGAGCCCAGTGCCGTTGACGTTGACGCCATGGCTGAGGACCAGGACGGCGCGAAGTTGGTCTTTGCGCAGCTCCTGGCCGAGCTCATGCCCCGCGCCCAGCGATGCTGCGTCACCGTGAATCGGCACGCACGCACGCGACGGCGTGACCGAGTCGAAACGGACGACGGTGACGACGATCGAGTCGTCGAACACCTCGCCCGCAACGATCTCGCCGCCGGTCGAGCACCCGCCGACGATGCTCGAGGGAAACGCCTCCGCGACGGCGTGCACGGGCGCCGGGGCATCGATGTAGCGCGGCGCGAAGAACACGAGGACCAGGGTCTGCGGAGAATCCAGCTCGCGGGGGAGCTCCGCCGACCAACCACCCCTGGCTTCGTACCGGATCACACGGACCTGCACTTCGATCATTACGGTCCGATCGAGCGCTCATTAAGGCCCTCCTCGCGAGTCGCGCCCGTCGGTCCTGCGAGCTCGACGGCGGGACGCGGCGCTGCACGTCACCAGCGGGCTGCATGTATCAGAGCGAGCGGACCAGGCCGGCCGGTCGCGAGTCGCACCTCGTCGGCACCGTGGCGCACGAGGTGCGGTCGCGTCGCAGCGCTGCCCACTCGAGCCGGTCTGGGCAAGGCGCGTGCTTGCAAGCGTAAGCGACTGCCGCATGCGGAATGACATCGCCATTGGGGCCTGGAATTCGCAGACTGGGGGCACGACAGCGTCCACTTCCCTTGCCAGGAAGCTCCATCGGAATCGCCCATGAACCGCGTCTTGCTGGTGGATGACAATCCATCGTTTCTCGTAGCCATGCGACGCATCGTCCACCGCCTCCGGCCGGAGGCAACCGTGGTCTATGCGGCCGATGTCGCTGCTGCCCAGTGGCGACTGCGTACCACCGATGTCTGCCTCGTCTTCACCGATATGCGCTTACCCTCGGGTGACCAAGACGGGCTACGCGTCGTGTCGGCGGCTCGAGAAGCCGGTGTCCCGGTCGCCGTTGTGAGCGGGGTGGATGGCTCGTGGCGGGCAGAGCTCGCCCAGCTGAACGTGACCGTCCTGCGGAAAGCAGAGCTGACCACCTCGGCAATCGGCGGCCTGATCGAGCGTCTGTCTTTGCCAACCCCGGTGTGAGCTCCGCCTGTCGGGGCCACTGCCTCGGATCGCTGCCGCACCCGCGGCGCAGCAAGCCGATGCGCCGCTCACGATTACAGAGCGCCGTCCGCCACCTGCAGGATGCTCTCGACGTTGCCGGACGACCCCGAGCACTCCTCGCTAGTGGGTAGGACGACGAGCAGCAACCGCGTGAGCAGATCGCGGTGCAACCGGCCCATCTCCACGAGCGACCAGGGCTCCTTGCGTGTCGCGGCGACGACTTGGACGCGAACGATGGGCTGCCCTCGAGGGCCGACTCGCAGGGTCTCGGGTGGAGCCGACAGGTCGAGCACCGACGTCTGCGCGTCGAGCGACAAGTGCTCGATGTTATCGAGGAACAGTGTGCCACCTGCAGCGAGGTCGAAGGCACGGGTCAACCATCCCTCGTCGGCGGTCGCAGAGAGCATGTTGCAGTCGACCTTGAGGAGCAGGCCATGCGCGTTCGACGATTGGCCGTGTAGCCGCTCGACCAGCGACCCCGCGCCGAGCCCCGAGAGGAAGATGCCCCGTGCGAAGGGGCCGAGACAGTCGAGCGCGCTCAGCAGATTGGCAGACCCGTCCCCTGCCTCGCCTGGATCGAGCGGGCTCGCGTCGACGAGTCGGAGGATCGACACGGCATCGCCGACCTCGAGCCGCGAGTCGGCTGGCCACTCGGCCGGCTCGCGGGGCGAAACCGGGAGGCCCTCCACCCGAGTACCGTTCGAGCTGGCGAGATCCTCGACGAGAGCCGTTGGTCCGAGGTGAAGGATGGCGTGCCGTCGCGAGACCGAGAGGCTCCGCAGCACCAGATCGTTGTCGAGCTCGCGACCGACCCTAATCGAGGCCTTGCGCGTAGCGAACACGCTGACGCCGTTGTCGTTGCTCTGGACGAAGAACACGCGGGTCGTCGAGTCGGTCATGGTTGCATCGGTTGGGCAGTCGGCGGCGCAGGCCGAACGCGAATGCGGTGGACACACCCACCAAGACTGGGGCGCGCCGAGCACTCGTGGTGTCTCACCGTCGTGCCCGGCCCCACGACCGAGGCCGCCACGATCTCGACCATCGCGAGCCATAATCGTCCCACCCACTCGTGCTCCCCCGGCCACGCGTCCACCACGACCTCGAGCTCGGACGGGCTCTGCCAGGCCACACGGACGCCACCAGAGTCGTGCAGCTGGTCCCACAGTCGTTGAAGCACCGTTTCAATGTCGTACGGTCCCGGGTCCGTCGGGAGCCGGTCGAGCACCCCCTCGGCCAGCTCGCGGAAGAACGTGCCGTGATCGCGTGGCAGCGTCTGGACGAACATCGCGCGCAGCAGGTACCCGAGCAGCAGGCTCGGATACCGCATGCCCGCATCGAGGCCGAACCCTGGCAGCGACGCATCGCCCATCCGGCGCAAGGCCGACGGCAAGCGACCGAAGGCCACGACCGCGCCTTCGTGACCATGGTCCTCGCTGTAACGCTCGACACACGCAAGCACGACCGCACCTCGCACGTCCAAAGCCTCCTGCCCAGAGCCTCGCGGCCGACGCGAATCGGCGGCTACCTCGTGGAGACGCGGGGCGATCGCTTCGCGTGCAGAGAAATCGTGCGTCTCAAAGAGAGCAGCGGCTCACGAGCCGAGCCATTCTCGTGCGAGCTCGAGGATCCGCGCGTTCTCGGGCACGTCGACGGTGAAGTGCGCCCGAAGCTCTCGATCCTCGATCAGGCTTGCGAGCGCCTCCACGCGGTCGCGCGCGTACTGGATTTCCCGCCCGGCTTCGGCTCGGTGGCCGGCAGCACGTAGCGTCTCGGCGTAGACCAAGAGGACGGCGGCCTCGTCATCTTCGACATCCCCGAGCTGACGAACGATGTCCCGCGCACGTTGCGCACACACGAGCGCTTCGACTTCCGCGCCTCGCCGCAGCATCGCACGTGCCAGCACGGCCAGCGCGTGCGCTTGCATCGGAGCGATCTGTGCCGTGAGCTCCACCGCCAGATGAGCCTCGCGTTCCGCCGCGGCGTCATCGTCTCCGCAGAGGAGAATCCACGCGAGGTACGCGCGGGCTGCGCCTTCGAGGCGTCGATCGCCCTGCGCCGCGAAGGCGTTCACCGCGGTCGTCTCGACGGCGATCGCCTCCTCGAGACGCCCGAGGCGCGCCAAAGCCAGCCCGAGGTTGTGCCTGGCCACTGCCAACACCGTCTCGAGCCCCATGCGCTCCGCGGTCGAGATCGCGGCCACCAGCGCTTCCAGCGCGGCGGCGTTGCATCCGAGCGCGAGGTTCGCGTACGCGACGTTCACCTCCTGGGTGCAGGCGTTTCGCAGGTCGCCAGCGGCACGAAAGCCGGTGGCGGCGAGCTCGGTGCGGTTCCTTCGTTCGACGAGGTCTCCCGCCGCGCTGGCACGCGCGACGCGCAGCTGTTCGAGTCGCGCGGCCACCGCAGGCTCATCGCGTGCCACCTCGTCGGCGACTCCCTCGACCCGCTCCATGATGGCCTCCGCCAGCTCCGGGTGGCCGTAATACACCAGCTGTGCAGCGATTCGCATCATGGCGACGAGGCGCTCCGCATCGCGCGGCACCGCCGCGGCGTCGAGGACTGCGCGGGCTGTCGCGACGAGCCGCGCGTCGTTGCCACGTCGGCCGCTCGTGAGCGCGACCTCTGCGGCCGCCCGACACCAGCTCATTCCCCCGGTTGGTAGGAGCGCGAGCGCTTCGCCACCACGCTCTTCGGCAAGGCCGATGTCACCGCGCCACCGCAAGGCCTCCGCCTGCAACAACAGCAACGTGCCCCTCTCCTCACCTGTAGCACCACGAGCCATGGCACAGTCGGCTCGCTCGATGGCCGCCATGAAATCGTTCGCCTCGAGGGCCTGCTCCGCGGCTCGGCGGTAGAACTGTCGCGCCCGCTCTGGTGTCTGGCCACGTTCGTAATGCTCCGCGATCACCAGGGCGTCGACCTCGCCCACCGACTCCAACCATTCGGCGGCCGCTCGGTGGCCGTCCACCCGATCGCCGTCGACCAACATCGAGTAGGCGGCGTCCCGCATCAGCGCGTGACAGAAGCTGACCTCACGCTCGGCGGGCCGCGCTGTGCGCCGCTCGCCCAAGATCTCCCGTGCGACCAGATCGTCGAGAATCGAATCGAGCTCCTGGCGCTCACCAAGGAGGGCCGCGGCCCCGCTGCTGCGGAACACGTGGCCGAAGATCGCGCCCGCCCGGAGCAAGCGCCTCGCTTCAGTCGGAAGTGATTCGAGCCGCGCTTGCAGCATCGCGAGGACGGTCTCGGGCAGCTGGTTGCCGTGACCATCCGCGACGGATCGAACGAGCTCCTCGAGATAGAAGGCGTTGCCCTCCGCTCGAGCGACGATGTCTTCGACGACCGATGCGTCAGCCGTTCCAAGGACGTGGCGGATCAAACTCTCGGCTGCGCCTCGGGTCAGCGCGGCAAGTCGGATCTCCTGGACCCCACGATCGACCCATACGCGCGGGAAGAGATCGTGGATCTCTGGTCGGGCAAAGGCGACGACCATGAAAGGCTGCCTTCGCGAGAGCCCCAACGCCGCATCGAGCAAGCGCACCGAGGGCAGATCGCCCCAGTGAAGATCGTCGAGGACGATCAACAAGGGCCTCGTCGCGCACTCGGCCGACACGAACTCCTGGAACGCGCGCCGAATCTGGTCACCGAGCAGCATCGGCTCGCGACGGGCTGTTCGGAGCTGCACGCTCTCGTCGTCGGGAAAGTGCGCGCCGACGATCTCACCGAGGAAGTGTGCGATTCGCTGCGTCTCGGCCTCGTCCCAGCCGGCGCTCTGCCGCGCGCGCTCCACGCGTGCGCGAACCTTTGCACAGCGGGCCTCGGCCGATTCGCCATCGACGATCTCTGCAATGCGCTTGAGGAAGGGCGCGATCATCGAGTATGGCGCGCCCGCGCTCATCGGATCGCCCTCGACCATCCAGACGTCGACGGCGGTGTCGCGACGCCCGACCCGCGCGACGAGCTCGTGGCAGAGTCGCGACTTGCCGTTGCCGGGCGCGCCGGTGACGAGGACTGCTCGCGCGACCGGCTCTGCGACGCACTCGTCGAGGAACGACTCGAGGTGACTCATCTCGCGCTCGCGCCCCACCAAGCGCGTCGGCTTTCCGAGGAGCGTCCGGATGGTTGCGCCGTCGGTCCTCGCGCCGATCAACGACCAACCACGGCTTCGGCGCTCGACCTCGAACCTCGTCTCGGTGAGACGGGCCGTGACCTGGTCGAGCAAGACCTCTCCACCCGAAGCCGATTCGAGCAAGGCAGTCGCGCGCCGCAACGTATCGCCGGTCCCCGAGCGAGTCGAGACGTCACCAAACCCCGTGACGATCGCGATCGACGGCGAGCCGAGCTCGTCACGAATGGCGAGCGCACACCGCACGGCACGCATCGCGAGATCGGAGACCTCCGGCACGGTGAAGGAGATGGTCACCAGGCCTTCGTTCGACTCGTCGAACGCGCCCCCGAACGTCGCTGCGATGCGGCGCAGCGGCTCGGGGTGGCCGCTTCGCAACGACGGGCGGACCGCCACCAACGCGAGCACGCGATGCTCCATCCGCGCGAGGTTTCCCCCGGCACGCGGACCCGTGCCCGAAGCGTGCGCCACGAAGGAACGCAGCTCCTCGCGAGTCGCCTTCGACGCGTAGGGTTCGAGCGCGCGCGCGAGCTCGAACGCAGCTCCGAACCGCGCCGAACGATCCTTCGACAGGCACCGCATCACGATACTCTGCAGATCCGCCGGGGCTTCCGGGCGAAGCAGGTAGAGGGGCTTCGGGTCTTCGGTGAGGATCGCGGCGAGGGTCTCCCCGAGCGACGCCCGCCGAAACGGAGCGATGCCCGCGAGGAGCTCGTACATGATCGAGCCGAGCGCCCAGACATCGGCGCGCGCATCGACGTCGCGCGACGCTCGCACCTGCTCGGGCGACATGTAGATGGGCGTGCCGAGCAACGAACGCGAGTGCGTGAGGGACGTCGCAGCCGAATCGAGCTCTTGCCCACGAATCTTCGACACCCCGAAATCGAGGACCTTGACGAGGAACGGCGCGAGCTCGTCCCGCGCGGGACTGTCGACGAGGAAGAGGTTCGCCGGCTTGAGATCGCGGTGGACGATCGATGCGTGGTGCGCCTCGCCGAGGCCCAAACACGCTTGGACCACCACGTCGACGGCTTCGAGCACACCGACTCGTCCCCGCTCGTGGAGGAAGGCTCGCGCGTCGCGGCCCTCGAGGTACTCCATGGCGAGGTACGGCTCCCCGGTCTCGAGCCTGGCGGCGTCGAGCACCCGGACGACATGGTCGTTCGCGACGCGAGCCGCCGTCTGTGCTTCGCGCACGAAGCGCGTGACGGCCTCATCCGACGTGAGCGCGCGCGGATGCAGCAGCTTGATGGCCACGTGACGGTCGAGCGTGAGGTGCGTGGCGAGCACCACGACCCCCATGCCACCTCCGCCAAGGATCCGGTCGATGCGGTATCGACCGTCGAGCGTTGCTCCCGCGGCGATGCGTTGCATGAACGTGAGCTCGGCCTCCCGGAGGCTCTCCGGCACGGCGGCATCCGTGAGGCCAAGGTCGGGCTTGCTCGCTGGCCCGCTCTCGTGCAACGAGCGCTGGGCACGGTGCAGCCGGGCGACCTCGGCGATGAGGATCCGACACGCGTCGCACTGGCCGAGGTGTTGGAGCCAGCTCGCGGCTTCGTCCTTGTCGAGTGTGCCGGAGGCGAAGCCGAGCGCGACGCTGTCGGTGAGGCACTGCATTGTCGGGCGGCCGTGTGAGTTCAGAGTAGCACGGGCAATCTGGCTGATGTAGTTGTGCGGGTGAATGGAGCCGACCGCCGTTCAGGTGTTCCTCGACGAGGTCGGCGAGGCGCGGAGCTCGGCGCTTCGCGCCGCAGGACTCGAGTTGCTCGAGCGGCGCCTCGAAGAAGTACACGCGCGCGCGATCGCTCGCTGTCCCGGCGTTCAACTCGAGCCTGACCGCTTCGCGCGCGCGCTCGCCGGAGGCTTGAGGGAGGGTGCGCCCCAGCTCTCGGACCTCGACGCGATCCACGCCGAGGAGCTCTTCCTCGCCACAGCGTGCGCAGCGGCCGATCAGCCAGCCCTTCTCCAATTCGAACGGGTCTACATGTCCGGAGTTCGGCCGGCGATCGCACGAATCATCCACGACCCCGACGAACAAAAGGAAGTCGCCCAACGCCTCCGCACGAAGCTCTTCGTTGCGTCCCAGGATCGCGCACCGAAGATCTCCGAGTACCGTGGCCAGGGGGCGCTCGCGGCCTGGCTTCGTGTCGCCGCGCTGAGAGAGGCGCTCGACTTGCGCCGCCAACGACGCGGCGATCCGAACGACGGGCTCGGCGTGCTTGCCGGTGACGAGCTTGCGCGGGAGGGCGAGGAGCGCGTCAAGGACCCTGAGCTCGCGCTCCTTCGCGCGAGGTACGGCGCCGACCTCCGGCGGATCCTCAACGAGGTCGTCGCATCCCTGCCGGCGGACGACCGCGCGATCCTTCGCTTGCACTACGCCGATGGCATCGAGATGGAGCTCCTCGGTCGCATGCTGGGTGTGCATCGCTCCACGATCTCGCGCAGGCTGGCGAGCATTCGCGAGGCAGTCTCGACGGGGACGCGAGCGCGGATCCGCGAGACGATGCGCGCGAGCACGAGCGAGGTCGAGAGCATCTTGCGCCTCGCGGACAGCAGCCTCGATCTCAGCCTGCACGAGATCTTTGGTGCCGCAGCGCCGCGCGGTGACCTCGAGTAGGTCAGTCGCGCGAAGGGCACACGAGCTGGGCATCCGACACGCCGCCGTCCGAACGAGGCAGGCAGATGTCGCCGCCGGGGTAGCACTGAAAGCCCTCCGGACAACGCTCGCACACGAGCGCGCAAACGAGGACGCCCCCGTCTGCACCGGGAACGTCGCTGGCGAGCGCCGAGCACGCGGCGGGACCAGCGTCGTTGTAGCAGTCGAGCACGCTCTTGCATGCCCGCGTGCAGTAACCGAAAGGGGCAGCATGATCGCGAGCGATGCAGATCGGCGCCGAGGCCGGGCACGCGACCGTGTCGTTGCAAACGTCGCCGAAGCTCCCGACCGTGGGGATGCACGCCGCGTCGGACGAGACCGCCGGCGCGCCACCGCTGCAGCCCCAAAGGGGCAGGAGCAGCGGTGGGAGCAGGAGCGCGCGGCGCATGGACAACCTCACTACGGGCAGCCGCCGCCGCAGTCGGCGGGGCAGGTCGTCGCGGTCTCGCCGATCTCGCACGTCGCGTTGCCGCAGGTGAACGCGTTCTTCCCGGTCTTCTTGCAATCACCCGGACAGCTGCCCGAGCTCTTCTCGCTGCAAGAGCAGATGGCGTCCCCGCAGTAGCCGCAGTTGGTATCGTTCGACGCCGTGCAGCCGGTCGGGCAACACGCGTCGCTCGTCTGGCTGCAGGTCGTGATGGTGGTCGTGGCGACGCAGCTGCCGGCGCCATTGCAGCGATCGCCGCTGGTGCACGCGTTGCTGTCGCTGCAGCTGATGTTCGTTGCGGGGTAATCGCACGTGCCCGCGGTCGAGCACGTCCCAGCGCAGGTCCCGGTACCGCTGCACGTGCCGCACGAGCCGCCGCAGCCGTCGCTGCCACATGTCTTTCCGGTGCAGTTCGGGGTGCACGCGACGCTGGGCTCCGCAAGGCGGGCGACGAACGATCGATTCGCCGGAACGGGCCCGCCAAAGACTTGGAAGTCCGTGGGATTGCTGCCCGTGACTCCCGCGAGCAGCACCGCGCCCGCGCCCGGACGGGTGTCCAGCGCGACGAGGCGCGCATGACCGCTGTCGAACGCGCGGGACCAGAGGTGAGCGCCTGTGGCGGCCACGTACTTGACCGCGAACGAGGAGCCGCTGCTCGCGCCGATGCTGCCCCCGCCGAGGTCGAACGGCGTGTTGAGAAGGCCAGCGACGATCGGGTTGCCGGCCGAATCGAAGGCAACGTCGAAGGGCGTGTTGGACCCGAGGTTCTTCGACCAGATCACGGTTCCGGTCGCCCCGGATCGCGCCTCCACAGACCAGTTGCCGAGGAGCACGAGCTTCCCGTCCTCGGCCGCGCCCAAGCCGTACACCTCCGGGGCCGACGTTCCGTTGCAAGCGACCTGGGTCGCCCATTGCTGGGCGCCGTTGGCGGCAGCGAGCTTGACGAGGAAGACATCGGAGTCGTCGTAGGTGCCGCAGGAGGACGGCGAGAGCGGCGAGCCCCCGAAGCTCACTGTGCCCTTGAGCTTGCCGGCGACATACACGTTTCCGCTGGCATCGATGGCGACTCCGCCAATCGTGGTCGCCTTGCCATCCGTGCCGCCAAAGCGTTTTGCCCAGACAAGCCCTCCATCGTCGCGACGGTATTTGGCCACGACGACATCGGTCGCCGTCGTCGTTCCAGCCACGAGCGGGCCGCCGCCCAGGTCCGTCGTTCCTGTCACGGTCAAACCGACGACGACCTCTGTGCCTCGCGTGGCCACGCGTGGACGGGCAGACGAGACGGTGGCGATCGTGCCGCCCGCCATTTGTTGCGTCCAGCGCGTGCCGAGGGCGGACGAGTAACGCATGAGGAACGTGTGATACGGGTCGAGATCGGCCCCGACCATGTATGCGTGGTTCGAGTCGTCCGTCGCGACCGACGTGACGCCACCGGAGGCCTTCAGCGTCCACTGCTGGTCGCCACTGGGGGTGAACGCCGTCGTCCAGGCCTGGGGGGTGCTCGACTGGACTGCCTGGAGGACGGTGCCGTCACTGGCGACCGCGAGCCCCGTGGCGAGCTCGCTGCTCGGCCCCACGTCCCGCGACCAATAGGTCGGAGACACGATGCCACCGCACACGTTGGGCGGAGCCCCGCCCCCTCCGCACGTCTGGGGCCACTCGGTGCACGTGCCGCAGCTCAACGTTCCACCGCAGCCGTCGGAGATCGTGCCGCAGTTCTTGCCTTGCACCGCACAGGTCGTCGGCGCGCAGCAGCTGCCCGCGTAGCCGCAGGTGCTGGGCGATGTGCAAGTGCCGCAATTGAGCGAGCGACCACAGCCATCGGGGATCGAGCCACAGCTCCTCCCCTGCGCCGAGCACGTGGTCGCTGTGCATGTGACCGCTGGATTCAACTGGAGCACGAACCCGCCGAGTCCTGTGCTCGGCGCCGGGGCACCATGGACCGACGATCCCGGCGAGACGTAGCCACCCAGGTAAACCTTGCCGCTGCCATCGAGGGCCAGGCTGTCCTGGTACGTGATGTTCGCGTCGTAGCCGCCAACCGCCCACTGGTACGCCCCGTTCGTGGTCGCGAAGCCAGCGACGAAGTACGCGTCGCAAGCGCAGGCAGCGTGCGGCAGGACGCCGCCGCCGAAGTCGAGGCCCGTAGTGCTCGTCCCACCGACGACGACCCTGTCGCTTCCGCTGAACGTCACGAACCGGCCCAAGTTGCTGCTCGCGTCGCCAAAGCGCCGGGCCCAGAGGTACGCGCCGGTGGCGCCGTCGAGGGACTCTACGAAGATGTCGGAGCTGCCAGCCGACGTCAGCGGTCCGCCGCCGAAGTCCACGACACCCCTGAAGTCGCCAGTGACGGCGACGACGCCAGCGCTGCTCACCGCGATGCCACTTCCGTGATCCGCGCCCGTGGAACCGAGACGTTTCGACCAGGTGTGCGCGCCGGCGCTCGTGAGCTTGGCGACGAAGATGTCGGCGTCACCCGCCGAGGCCAGCTTGGTCGCGGCCTTGGTCCCGAAGTTGATGGACCCACCGAACGACCCGGTCAGGAAGATGTTCCCCAGTCCGTCGGTAGCGATGGCGCTGGCGCTTCCATCAAAGGTCGTCGACCAAAGATGACTGCCGTTGCTGCCTTGGTAGCGCGCCACGAAGATGGACCCGGTGGAGGTGAGGGTCGCGCCACCAAGCGCGGCAGACCCCCAGAGCGTTCCGGTGACGACCACGCCTCCGGTGGGGTCGGTGGCTACCGCCGCCGCTCCCACGGAGTCCGTCCCAGTCGTCCCGTTGAAGCGGTTGGCCCACTGGTAGGCACCGTCGCTTCCTGCGTACTTCGCGACGAAGAGTCCGGCGGACGTCGAAGTGGTCGTGGTCATCCCGCCACCAAAGTCGCAGGAACCAAACGCAACGCCCGTGACGACGATGTCGCCGGCGCCGTCCAGCGCCAAGCCGGCGGGTGCGGTGGAGTAACCTCCCACGAACGATTTCACCCATAGCAGGCTGCCGGTCGGCGCGTACTTCGCGACGAAGATCCCGGTACCGGTGCTCACGGTCTTGTCGGGACTGAACGTCGTCGGCGCGAAGTAGCTCCCGGCGACGACGATGTTGCCACTCGTGTCGGCGGCGACTCGAATGTTACGGGTCCCGGCCATGAAAGCGGGCCAGGGCAGCGTGCAGGTATTGTTCGGCCCGCAGACGTTGGGAGCCACACAACTACCGCAGCTCAGTGTCCCGCCACAGCCATCCGCGACCGCGCCGCAGTTCGCGCCGACCTCGGCGCAGGTCTTGGGCTTACAGCCACAGACGTTCGCGCTGCCGCCGCCGCCGCACGTCTGGCCGCTCGAGCAGCTCCCGCAATCGAGGAGATGGCCGCAGCCATCGGCGATGGTGCCGCAGTTCTTGCCCTCCGTGACGCACGACTTCGGCATGCAGCACTGGTTGGCCGTCGCCAGATCCGCGCCGCAGACCGAGCCTGACGAGCACGTGCCGCAATCGAGCGTGCCCCCGCAGCCGTTTTCGAGGCTGCCGCAAGTGGCCGAGTGGGCCTCGCAGGTCTGCATGACGCACCCGCACACGCCAGGGCCAGCGCCGCCGCACACTTGCGGTGCGCTGCACGTACCGCACTCGATCAGATTGCCGCAGCCGTCGTCGACCGCGCCGCAGTTCTTGCCGAGCTGGGTGCACGTCTTGGCCACGCAGACACCGCAGACGTTGGGCGTGCCCCCACCGCCGCACGTGCCCGTCGCGCACGTACCGCAGTCGAGCACGCCGGCACAGCCGTCGGAGACCTTGCCGCAGTTCTTTCCGAGCTGTGCACACGTCTTCGGCGTACACGTCCCCGAGCCGCACGCGTTGGCGACGCCGCCGCCCCCGCACGTCAGGCCGCCGGAGCAAGTGCCACAACTGTAGACTTGATCGCAGCCGTTCTCGATCTGACCACAGCTCGCGCCGGCGCTCGCACAGCTCGTCGCCTTCTCGACGCAGCTATGGTTGTTCGCGCACGCCGTGTCGCTCGTCGGGCCGCCGGAACACGTGAGCACGCTCCCACAGCCATCGAGCTTCTGGCCGCAGTTCGCTCCCAAGGAGCTACACGTCGCGGGCGAGCAGCCGCATTTGTTGGGGCCGCCGACACCGCAGGTCTCGGGTCCCTGGCAGGTCCCGCACACGAGGGTGCCGCCGCAGCCATCGCTGATCGTTCCACACTCGGCGCCCGCGGCGGCGCAGCTGAGCGGCCTGCAGGGTCCGGTGGACGGCAAGCGTGAGAGAACGATCTGCGAATTGGTGCGCGGTCCGGTGAGCCAACCGCCGCCGAAGTTCACGGTGCTGACCGGGCGCGCTGCGAGGACGAGCTCACCGGTGGAGGCAATCGCGAGCCCGCGTCCGACGTCTTCAATGTCGTCGCCGCCGAGGCTCTTCGACCAGACGTGCGCGCCCGTCGCACCGTCGTACTCCGCGAGGAGGATGTCCTCGTACCCGAGGTAGGGCAGGAGGCCACCGCCCGCGTCGACCGGCCCGCGGCCGAGGACTCCCAAGGCGTACTGCGCAAGCAATACCACGTTGCCAGAGGCGGTGAACGCGATATCCCTTCCCCCGTCATAGGCCGCCGAGCCCATTCCGCGCGACCACACGTGGGTGCCCGCGCCGGTGAACTCGGCCGCAAAGATGTGCGGGAAATGACTCCCGAGGCTCGGCGAGTTGGTGTCGGGAAGGTCACTCCCGCCGAAGTTGGCCGAACCGCCGTAGAGTTCGTACTCACCCGTCACGGCGATATCACCGCTCGACGAGATCGCGAAGTCCGTAAGGCGCTCGTTTGCCGTTCCCCCGGCGCGCATCGACGACACATGCGCGCCCGCAGGGCTCAGCTTGGCGAGGAAGATGTCCATCCCGCCCGCGCTCGTGAGGGTCGATCCGCCGAAGCTCAATTGCGTATTGTAGTGCCCGCCGATGACGGCATTTCCGCTCGCGTCGACGCGAACCTGGATGCCATAGTCCTCGCCTCCTCCCGTCGAGCCGAAGCTTTTCGACCAGATGGGGCTCCCATCGGTCACCGACAGCCGCACGACGAAGATGTCTTTGCTTCCTGTACTGGTGAAGTTCGCGCCGCCAAAGTTGCCAGTGCCGGTGTAGTAGCCCGTGAGGTACAAGCCCGAGGACGAATCGGCCGCGATGCCGAACGAGTACTCGTCACCGGTGCTCCCGAAGCGCTTCGACCAGGCATGCGCCCCCGTCGCGGCCGCGAACTTCGCCACGAACACGTCGTTCGAGCCGGCGCTCGTGAAGCTCGAGCCGCCAAGGTTCGTCGTGCCGGTGAAGTTGCCGGTGACGTAGACGTTGCCGCTCCCATCCAGCGCGAGGGAGTGACCGCTCGTCGAGCCGGTGCTGCCGAGGCGGATCGACCACGCGTGGCGGCCGTGCGAGTCGTACCTGGCCAGCACGACGTTCTGGTTCGTGCCGATCGGCGCGAGGTCCGCGCCACCGATGTTCACCGTCACGGCGCTCACCGTCGTGAGCAGGTAGAGGTTGTCCGACGCGTCGAGCGCCGTGACGAGATCGAGCTGCGGCGGACGGTGCGTGAGATCCACCGAGCCGGCGTTGTACCCGAAGCGTCGCGACCAGGTGGAGCCACAATCGACCGTCGCGCTCGGCGTGCAGCCGCAGAAGTTGGGGGTGCCGCCGCCGCCGCACGAGGCAGGGGCCGCACAGCCGCCGCAGTCGATCGTGCCGCCACAGCCGTCGGGAATGACGCCGCATTGACCAGACTCGGCGCACGTACGGGGAACGCACGCGGGACCTGCGGCCGCACACCGAAAGCCGAGCCGCGGCGAGTGCGCGTCGGGCGCGAGCTGACTACGACGCGTCGTGCGCAGATGATCGAGCGTGTTGTCGTCGAGCGTGTCGCTGCCCGCGGAGAAGCTGCCGCCCCGGGTCACCTTCCAATGTCGATTGTACCAGGGGAAACGCTCGGCCTCTCCGGGCCCCGCCGGATCGCGAGCCGGCGCGTTGACCCGATAGTCCTGGTCGTACCAGTCGTGCACCCACTCGGCGACGTTTCCCGCCATGTCGAGCACACCGTAGGGGCTCGCGCCGGTCGGGTGGCTGCCGACCGCCTGGAACTTGGTGTTGCAGTTGTTCGCGTTCGCGAGGCTGCAGCTGGGCGGGAGACTGCCCCATGGGTACCTCCGGCCATCCAGCCCGCGAGCCGCCTTCTCCCACTCGGCCTCGGTCGGTAGCCGCTTGCCTGCCCACTTGCAGTACTGCGCAGCCTGGAACCAGGTGACATCGACCACTGGATGCTGCGGCATCGCGACGGCATCGAAGTACGAGGTGGTCGTGGCAGGCGCCGTACAGACCGCCGCGTCGATGCATTGCTTGTAGGCACTCTGCGTGACCTCGGTCCGATCGAGGAGGAACTCGCTGACCCAGGTCTGGACCGGCGCCTCCTCCCTGTAACACACCGACCGATCGCCGCAGCCGCTCCGAAACGTGCCGGCCGGAATGAGCACCATCGTCGCCGCGGCGCTCAGGACCGGAACGCCGCAAGTGCCCGCGCAGGAGGATTGGCTGCTCGCCGCAGGAACGGTCGCGGCCGCGACGAGCGGTTGCGCGGTGGCGATCGTGTTGCCTGCGTCGGCGCACCCGCGGGGGCTCGCAGTGAACGCCGCGCCGCCCACGGTGACGCCGAGCGTATACTCGCCTTGCGACGCGCCTGCGCCCGTGAAGCCCGTATCGGGTGATCCGGCGACCCAGACGTAGTAGCTGCCTGACGTGCCGGCGGTGACGTCGAGCGACTGATCCGCACCGAGGGTGTACGTACCCGAGGCAAGCGTTGCCCCGCCCGCGTCGGTCAGCCGCACGACCGGTTCGAGCGCGCTCTGCAAGACATCGCGCGCGTTGATGTCGACGTGAATGCTCTGCCCCGCAGCCGCCGCGACCGCATAGACGTCGACGTCGGCGGCGGCGCCGATGCGACCCGCGATTCGGCTCGAGGTGGCGGCGCAGATCGCCCCGACCTGCGCGCCGAACGCGGCGTTGCACGCCGTGCTCACCAGCTTGGGGTTGCAGTCGTCGCGGCCATCGCAATTCGCATCGCCACAAGGAGTGGGGCAGCGCGCGTCGGTCGTGGGGTTGGCGGTGCAGTCGTCTTTCCCGTCACAGTCGGCGTCTCCGCAGCAGAGCGACACAGCGACGCCGTTGCAGTCGTCCCGGCCGTCGCAGTCCCGATCGACCCCGCACGACGCGTTGGTGCCGTCGCTGTTCTTCAGACCCGCACGCAGGAGCCACTCCTCGAGTGCGCACCCGGAATCGAGCGAGTGTCCCGTGACGTCGAAGGGCACGCAGCAGCGTGCGACCATGCTCCGGCAAAAACCGGAGCAGGCCTCGCCGAGCGTGCAATCGGTCATGCAGTTGGTGAGCTCGTTGGCGCAGCCCACCTGGCCGATGAGCGCCTGCTTCGTCGCCTTCGATCCGCTGTCGGCCGGTGAGCTGCTGCAAGCCGCCCCGGTGAGCATCACGAGGAGCAACGACAAGAGGTTCGTCGCCGCAACCCGCTGGGTCAACGCCCGGCCGCGCCGGCGCCTCCTCGACGCGACGAGGCCGAGGACGACTAGAGCCCCTGGTGCCCAATCGCGATCGACTCGAGGCCCCGCCACCAGCGCCGCCGCCGCGCAAGAAGAAGCCCCGGCCGGCAATTCATCCGCGGCGGGACCTGCATAGGGCGGATCCGTCATGGGTGGCGATGGCCTGTTCGGACTGTTCGGTTTGGGTGGTGCCAACGGCGGCCCACAGTCGTCTCCGTCCCCCGGATCCATCTCGGGCACCGGGACCGGATCCATTGGCCGGGTAACATTCCAGCCCGGGCCCAGAGCTCGGAACCCGGGGTTCTCCCGCGTGGGGTCGAAGTAATGGTAGGCGTAATGAGGCTCGACAGATTTTCCCAGAAACGGCGGCGTGACGAAGCGTGATACCGGTCCTGTTGCCAAATCGTACGAGTTACCCACCATCCAGAAGTGAATGAGCCCCGGGACTACATCCTGCTGATTGACGTTGCAGCGGCCGCCGACGGGACAAGCGCCCCCAAAGTAGCTGACGTTGAGGCCGCTATAGGCGGAGAGGTTGGCTGCGCACGTGCCCGTTCCCCAGCTGTGGCACAGCACCGGGGAGGCGAACTCATTCACTGCGTCGACGAACTGCCGTGACTGCTCGAAGGTGCCCTTCATCCTCGCGAACGGGTCGCTGAGCTCCCACTTCGCTTGAAGGAAGCTCGGGCTCGCCGCGTCGGGCTCCGTCGCGTAGTGACAGCCGGGAAACCGCTTGCCTGAGGGTGAGAGGATGCCGCTGGCCGATCCGACACCCGCGATGTAGATCGGGCACACGCGCTGTTTGGTCGGCTCGCAGCCGATGAAGTACGAGCGGCCCAGCGTCGGCGCGTGCTCGAGGAGGTGGTCGCCGAGCTTCTTGCAGGGGTCGGGCACGCAAGCCCCACCCTTCTCCCACTGGTAGGTGTCAGGGTCGCAACACGCAGAGGCGCGCTTCGGCGCGAGCGCGATCGTCGCCGAGACCGCACCGAGCACCACAGCCAAGGGCCATCGTCGATTCATGTTCCCGCGTTCCCCCTCCGCGCCCCCGCGGCGCACGTCCACGATGGGAAGACGTTGGCCGTCGCGTGCGCGTGCGCGGAAAAGTGTTTGAGCGCAAATCAGCCGGTCGCTCGGGTCCTCGAGGACCTCTCGATGCGAGACCCCAATTGGGGGAATGGCGGAGACGCCACCAAACGGGCCCGACCATGATGCCCGCTGGCAACGCGTGCCGAGTGGGTGGGTGGCGGAGCGGAAGGCGAGCGGCGAGGCCGCGCGCAGGCTGAGGGCCTGCAGGTCAACCAGGTGCACTCCAGCAAGCGTCAAAAGCGTGACCGTCGCCTCGATGGCGAGGAATCCCTTCCTCGCCTCGACCGCCGGCGCGACGGACGGCGGCTTCATGTAGAAGAGGGAGTACACGCTGATGAACCCCATGGTCGCGATCTCGGCCACGCTGCTGACCAGGTAATACGACGTCGGCTTGCCCACGAAGAGCGTGGCCGACTGCACGACCGTCATGAAGGCGCCGGCGCCGATGTTGGGGATGCGCGACGCCTTCGGGTCGAGGGCCGTCGACAGGAACACCATCGACAGCGGCACCTCCATCAAGCACCCCCGGTTGCCGTCGCCCTTGCAGCCGTCGGAGAGCATCGCAAAGAAGTGGCGGATCTGCTCGAGCGGCTCGCGCTTGTCGTCACCGAAGGCCGCCTCGAGCGCGCCGTGCACGCCCCCGATGTAGAGGTCGATGGCTTGCAGGCCGAAGTCCTCTTTGCTCTCGAAGTGATGGTAGAAGGAGCCCTTGGGCACGCCGGCCGCCTCGTATCTGGCAGCGCATTCCCCTCGGCGTGTCGAGGCAGGTCAGCGTGCAGTGCGCCTGGGACCGCCGCTGCGAAATCGGTTCGCCTCGCTGAAGGCCTCTGTGGCGATGCCGCGCCTCGACAGAGCCCATCGGCGCCGACTACCCTTTGATGAGTCTACCAACCCGCGCCCACGCGAGGTGCCTCATGACGAGTTCGGTGCCAAGCACCCCACCAATCACGCCGACCGAAGACATCGAGAGATCGGCAACGCTCTTCGTTACATCCTCGCTGCAGCGAACGATGAGGAATTGTCGCGGCGCGCCCGCAGCGTTGGCACCTTCGCGCTGCAGCATGCACCGGCGGAGGACTCCACCGCGTTCGCCGATCTGAGGGCGAGTCATGGGCGCACCGGCGATTTGTTGCGGCTGATGCGCGAGCTGATGGGCCCGCGTCTGGCAACCCGAGAGCGCGTCGAGCTTCGGCCCATCGTGGAGCGCGTCAAGCGCTGGGCCACCGCGGGTGCGGCGCGCGACATA
>Ga0208492_1000813_pt1 | contig 23610 bp, 17 predicted proteins | sample Subbioar_CSW14AB_FD_184820 | JGI IMG/M metagenome (GOLD analysis project Ga0208492, IMG submission 184820) | Serpentinite rock and fluid subsurface biosphere microbial communities from McLaughlin Reserve, California, USA - CR12Mar_CSW14AB (SPAdes) | ecosystem: Environmental > Terrestrial > Deep... | reverse complement strand
GTGGGAGGAGTGGGCGTCGGGGGTGGGGGCGAAGAGCTGCTGCTGCGCGGGGATTGATTTGCCTGGCGGCTGCGGAGTAGTTCGGCTTCGCGTGCCTTGGCGACGGCACGGAGGATGGAGTTGGCGCTGCGGCGGGATTCGGAGTTGTGGTGGTCGAGCTGTTTGGTGGGGTAGGGCGGGGGGTTGAGTAAACGCGCGAGGGTTTCGAGGGCCTGGGCCTCCATGCGGGCGTAGGTGAGCTCCTTGTGGGCGCGGATGTACTGCGCGATGTCGGGGCGTTGGGAGAGGGCGATGAAGTCGAAGGGATCGGTCTGGGTGGAGTTGGAGGCGAGGAGAGGGTCGAAGTCGTTGTGAAGGAGGGCGTAGAGCAGGGCTTGGTCGCGGGTGGGGAGCGGGGGGAGGGGATCGGGGGAGGAGGAAGAAATTTCGGATTTCGGATTTGGGATTTCGGATTTGGGGGAGTGGGCGTTGATGGGGTTGCCGGTGGGCTCGGCTGGTTCCTGGTGGTCTTGTGGCGTGCGGGCGCACTCCATGATCGCTCCCATCATGGAGGAGATTTCGGAGTGGGGGCGCGCGGCGTCCTGGGACGTGTGAGTCGCTTGCATGGGTGAGGGCCTTTCGGTTGTCTTGTGAGCGGTGGTGGGGCGGTTTCAGCGAGGCGTGTGTGGTGGGGAACTGGGGTGGGAGGTTCGTGCGGGAGTGGTTTGGTGCTGCGGAGAAGTTACGTGGTGGGGTGGGGGTTGGGAAGGGGGAATCTGGGTATGTCCACGTTTTTGCGCACAGACGTGACCGTTACATTTGTAAGTGCTTGTGGGGACTGGGTTGGAAATCTTTTGTTGTGTGCGGAGTTTGACTTGGGCGCGGGTGGGTCCAGGCGCTGGCGGGGCGATTGGTATCCTGTACTGTGGCGCTCCCGTCAACCGATGTTCTGGACGGGTCGACGCCGCAGGCTCGAGAGACTTCTGGAGGCTCGTGATTGAAGCCGGACTTCGACGAAGCACTCCGAACACACGCGCGGGTATGCGGATTGCGCACACTCATGCACTTGTACCACACGTTGGCGGTAACGCGGCTCTACATCCCCGTGGCCGCGCCGCTGACGGAACTACGTCCTGGCGCGTTCGATGTTCCGGCCGTGTGTGTGCGCGGCGAGAACGGCAAGGGATACTTGCTGGCGTTCTCGACGGTCGACAACTTGCGCCGTTGGAAGCCGACTCACGATCAGTTTGTCACGTTCGTCGGGGCGCAGGTTGCCGAGATGGCGAAGGGGATGGACGACGTGGACGAGATCGCGGTGAACGTCGCCACCCCGGAGTCGCGTGGGAACATCCCTCGCGCTGACTTTGAGTTTCTGCAGTTGCCGCACGTCATCGTCAAAGCGGATGTCTGACAACAGCGAAACGAAGGCTTGTCGGGGCACCTCAGAGGACACCGCGACGAAGACACCCCCTGATGCGTCAAAGCACCACCGAGATGAAGACATCTCGGTGGCACGGTGGGTGGAGTTGTGAGGGTTACTTCTTTTCTGCTTCGAGGCCCAGGTGCTTGAGGAAGGAGTCGAGGCGCGGCTCGCGGCCGAGGTAGTCCTTCACCATGTCCATCGCATCCCGCGTGCCGCCGCGGCTGATGATCTTCCTGCGGTAGTACATGCCCGCCTCGGGGTCGAGCATGCCCAGCTCCTTGAAGCGCACGGCCATGTCGCTCGCGTACACCAGCGACCACATGTAGCCGTAGTAGCCCGCGGAGTAGTTCATGAGGTGACCGAACGCGGCCTGGTAGTACGTGTGCTCGGGCATCTTGCCGAACATCGTGACCTGGGGGTACAGCTTGTGCGCCGCGTTCGTCGTATCCACGATTCCATCGCTCGTCGACTCGTACACCTGGTCGGTGAGGCCGTAGAAGAACTGCGTTTCGGCGTCCATGCCGCTGCCGACGTTGCGGGCCTTGACCATCGACTCAACGAGCGTGGTGGGGATTGTCTCGCCGGTCTTGTAGTGCTTCGCGAAGGTGGCGAGGACGGTGGGGTCCCAGACCCACTCCTCGAACATCTGGCTGGGGGCTTCGACGAAGTCGAGCTCGACGTTGGTGCCGCTGAAGCGGTTGAACTTCGCCTCGCTCACGATGGTGTGGAGGCAATGGCCGAACTCGTGGAAGAAGGTGTCAACTTCTTCCTTGTGGGTGAGGAGGCTGGGCTTGCCCTCGGTGGGCTTGGTGAAGTTGCAGACCAGGGCCGCGAGGGGCTTGGTGACGCGCCCATCGGACCACACTTTGTGCTGCGAGAGACCCCACTGGGCGGCGTGGTTGTACTTGTTCTCGCGCGGGTGCAGGTCGAGGTAGAACTCGCCGATCACCTTGCCGCTCGCCTTGTCTGAGACTTCATAGAGCTTGACTTCGGGGTGCCACAGCGGCCGCTCGCTTGTCCCCGCGCGATCCGTCACGTCCTTGTAGGTGAGGCCGTAGAGCGACTGGGTGATGGAGAAGAGGCCGTCGATCACGCGATCCAGAGGGAAGTACTCGCGGACCTTCTCGCTGTCCACGGCGTACTTGGTCTTGAGGAGGTGGTTGTTGTAGAAGAAGTAGTCCCAGGGCTGGAGCGCCGCCTCGGAATCGCCGGTGTGCTCACGCTTGGCGGCGGTCAGCTCGGCGTGGTCCTTCTCCGCCTTCTTGCGGACCAGCGGGCGGAGCTTGGCGTAGAACTCCTTGATCGTGTCCACGTCCTTGGCCATGCGGATCTCGGCCTGGTACGCGGACTCGCTGTCGTAGCCGAGGAGCTGGGCGGCCTGGGCCTTGAGCTTGAGGGACTTCTCAAGGATGGCGACGTTCTTGGTCCCCGCGCGGCGTTTGTGGGCGAGCCACATCTTCTGGCGGGTGGTCTCCACCTCGCAGGATTCCTGGATTGGCATGTAGCTGGGGTTGGCAAGGCCGACGAGGAAGATGCCGTCCGCCTGCTTGAGGCCGTTGATGAAGTCCTCGGGCATGCCCTTCAGCTCGTCGCGGGTGAGAGGGACCGTGGTCTGGTCCTCGGCGATGTTCTTCGCGAACTCGATGTTGAGCTTGTTGATCTCCTTCTGGATCTCGGTCAGCTGGGCCCGCTTGTCGGCCGTGAGGCTCATGCCGTTGCGCTTGAAGTCGCGGAGCAGGAAGTCGAGGAGGCGCTTTTCTTCGCCCTCGAGTTCGGGTTTGGTCGCGGCGTAGGTCTGCACGGCTTTGTACAGGTCCTCGCGCTTGCCCAGGTCAATCAGCCAGTTGCCGTAACGCTCCTCGGTGGCCTGGGCCGCGTCGCGGATGGCCTGATCCGGGTGGACGTAGCCCATGAACTGGACCATGCTGGTCTCGTCTTCGAGGCGGGCGAGCAGGTCGTCGATTGCGCCGACGGTGTTCTGGAATGTGCGATTGGCGTCGGGGATCGCGACGATCGCGGCGACGGCGTCGTCGGCGCGCTTGAAGGCGGTGTCCACGTTCATGTCGGGGTGGGTCACGACGTCGCGGTCAAAGTTGGAGGCGTCAGTCGGCCCGCTGGAAACCAGCAGGACGGACGAGTTGCTGTCGGTGGAGAAACCGCAGCAGCGCTGGCCCGCCGCGTTGCTGACAAGGCCCGCAACGGCGATGAGGCCCGCCGTGCCGATCATTCCGCTCTTCACGCTCACTCGCATGGATCAGTTCTCCGGTTGAATCGCGCAACTGTAAGCCGCCACCCTGCGCACAAAAAGAACAGCCCCGACCGGAAGTCCGGTCGGGGCTGCGGAGAGATCAACGCTACAGGAGACGACGACTCAGCGGCGACGACGGAGCAGCGCGAGGCCGCCGAGGCCGGCGAGGGCCATCACGCCGGGGGCCGGGATGACGGTGGGGACCACGGTCATGCCGGTGATGATCGCACCACCGCCGACCTCATCGATCGGGGTGAACCCACCGGTGGTGGTGTTGATGGTGCCGAAGGTGGAGCGGGACTGGCCGGCGTTCACCATGGTGGCGAAGGCGGTGCCGGTGGAGCCGGATACGTCGAAGCCGCCGAGTTCGGTGGCGTCGAAGTTCAGACCGCCGACGTTGGTCCAGGTGCCCGCGTTGGGGTCCGTGAACCGCACGAGCTGGTCGCGGCCGGTGTCGATCGCGAAGAGCTGGGTGTTGGTGGAATCAAAGGTGTTGTTGCTGTAGGCCAGGTGGACGATGTTCGAGCCCGTCTCCGAGCCTTCGCCGGTGGAGGTGGGGCGGACATTGGGGTCCGCGGTGATCGACGCGTTGCCCGGGTTCACGCGCAGGTTCTGCTTCGCGTTGCTGACGATCCGCATCGTGTCGTTCGTCGGGTTGAAGTCCGTGCCGAAGTTGGAGCCGTTCAGCGCGGGGCTGAAGGGGGTCGTGCCAATCCGCGTGGCCTGACCGTTCATCATGTCAACCGTGTAGAGCCGACCGAAGCTGCCCAGGGCGTAGATTTCGCCCGTCGACGGGCGGGCATCGAGCCCGATCACAGTCTCGTTCTGTCCCATGCCCTGGATCGCAACACCCGTGAGGATGTTGGTGGGATCTGCGCTGTCCCAGCTGATCAGGAAGTTCTGGAACGTGCTCGCCACGATGATCTCGGCCTTGGCCTGAGCACCGATCGCACAGAGAGCCGCACATCCTACCAGCGTCGCCGCTGCCTTCGTCATACGCACCATTTGGTAATCTCCTTGAGAAACCGCCTCCTGCAGAAACCCCTTCTGCACAGGCGGAATAGGGAGCCCGGTTCTGAGCAGCGGGTGAATCTCCCCCGAGTAAAGCAAGGGGAACCTTGAGATGAGGGTTCATTCACCTGAGGCGGTCAGTCCGCCTCACTGCGTCGCGTCATGATCTTCACTTGGCACAAAACCGCGCCGGCCCACGAATGAACGACCACACCCCGACCACAAACCTCAAAGGCGCCCCTGCAGCGACTACGCAGCTCCCCCCAACAGCCGCCAAGCATGGCCGCTTCAACCCCATCGCGATGGTGGTTGGTTTCTACCGCGGGGCCCGGGACCTCGATCACGGGCGGGGGGACCGGCCCATCCTGCTGCTGCCACCGGCGCCGATCACGGCCCCATCGCTGGTCACGCTGGCGACGATCATCGCGGCGCTGCTGGTGCTGTATGTGGCGAAGGAGCTGCTGATCCCCATTGCGCTGGCCGCGTTTATCGCGATGCTGCTGCACCCGCTGGTGGAGCGGGTCAAGAAGGCGCGGGTCTCACATGGGTTCGCCGTGGTGCTTGTCAGCCTGCTGGCCCTGATCCCGGTGGTGCTGATCGGGTGGCTGGTGTTCCGCCAGTTCATGAACGTAGTGACGACGCTTCCGGAGTACACCGACAACATCCAGGCGAAGCTGCAGGCGATGAAGGGGCCGGCCGGGCGAGGGTTTGAGCGGTTTGCGGAGATGATGAAGCAACTCCAGCAGGGGCAGGCGGGCACAGTGACAGGGCCCGAGCCGCTTCCGGTGAGTTTCGTGGAGCCGCAGCCCGACACGCTGACGATGATCCGGCAGTACGCGGGGCCGATCCTGGGCCCGGTCGCGATGATCGGCATCACGCTGGTGTTCTCGGTGTTCATGCTGGCGCAGTGGGACGACCTGCGGGACCGTGTCATTCGCCTGGTGAGCGGGGGGCGGCTGACGACGACGACGGCGGCGCTCGATGAACTTTCGGCGCGGATCGGCAAGTTCCTGCGGATGCAGTTCATCGTGAACGCGATGAACGGGGTGTGCATCGGGATCGGGCTCTACATCATCGGCGTGCCCAATGCGCTGCTGTGGGGGTTCCTCGCGGGGGTGCTGCGGTACATCCCGTACATCGGCGCGATGACGGCGGCCATCCTGCCCCTGGCGCTGTCGATCGCGTCCTCAGATGGGTGGGCACAGCCCACGCAGGTGTTCATTTTTCTGGTCGTGTTCGAGCTCATCAGCAACAACTTCGTCGAGCCGTTCATGTACGGGTCCTCGACGGGCATCTCTGCGATGGCGCTGCTGCTGGCGGCGATCTTCTGGGGGTGGCTGTGGGGGATTCCGGGCATGCTGCTGGCCACGCCGCTTACCACGTGCCTGATCGTGGCGGGGCGGCATGTGTCTCAGTTGTCGTTCTTGAGCGTGATGCTGGGGGATCAGCCGGTGCTCGATCCACCGGTGAAGTTCTATCAGCGGCTGGTGGCGATGGACGCGGAGGAGGCGGGCGAGGTCGCGCTGCTCTACATGGACGACCACTCGCTGGCGCAGCTGTACGACGACGTGCTGCTCCCGGCGCTCCGCAGTGCTGATACAGAGCTGGAGGAGGGGCGGCTCGACAAGGCGCACTACGACTTTGTGCTGAAGGTCACCGCTGATGTGGTTGAGGACGCGGCGATGAAGGCGGCCCGGATCGAGCTTGCGAAGGAGGCGGCGACTACTCCGGCGGCGGTCCCGGTGGGCGAGGGGCAGCCCGCGGAGGGTGGGGTGGTGGTGCCCAAGTTGCAGCCGCCGCGGCTGGTGCATCCGGTCGAGCACATGCGGGTGCTGGTGATCCCCGCGCGGGACCAGGCGGATGCCATTGCGGGGTGCATGCTGGAGGTTCTGGCCGAGAAGATCGGCGTGGGCGTGCGGCCGCTGGATATCGATGACCTGGGGACGGACCTGGCATCGATCGTGGACGAGTACAAGCCCGACTACATCCTGGTGTCGTCGGTGCCGCCGCATGCTTCGACGCACGCGCGGGCGAGAGCGAAGATCGCGCGGCGGCGCGCGGCCGGTTTCCGCTACATCGGCGCGGTGTGGGGAGTGGTGGGTGAGACGACACTGCGGAGCCGTCTGGAAGCATCGGGGTTTGAGGCGGTGGTGGGGTCGATGGCGGAGGCGACGGAGTTCCTGAAGAACGCAAGGCCCATGGTCAAGCCTGCTCCCGACGCTGGTTCGCAGGGCCCGCAGGGTTCGGGGCGCGCTTCGGCCTGATGGCTTCGGCGGCCTCATCGAGGGTGAGCAGTTTGCGAAGGGAGTCGAGCGTGTCGGCGTCCTGGGGTGTCTTGTCGTCGCGGATGCGCGCGATGCGCGGGAAGCGGACGGCGACGCCGGAGCGGTGGCGGGGGGAGGGGTGGATCTCCTGGAAGGCGATCTCGAAGACCATCTTGGGTTCGAGAAAACGGACGGGGCCGCGGCGGTCAGTGGTGTGGCGGCGGACAAACGCGTCAACGCGGCGGATCTCCTCGTCGGTGAGGCCTGAGTAGGCCTTCGCGAAGGGGACGAGCGCGCCCTGATCCCAGACGGCAAAGGTGTAGTCGGAGTAGAGGCCGGCGCGGCGGCCGGAGCCGGGCTGGGCGTAGATCAGCACGGCGTCAACGGTGTAGGGGTCCACCTTCCACTTCCACCAGCCGGCGGTGCCGCCGACGCGGCCGACGTGGTAGATGGAGGCGCGGTGCTTGAGCATGAGGCCTTCGGAGATGCGGGTTTCGGCGGCGGATGCGCGGGCGTGGGCGAGGTCTTCCCAGGTGGTGTGGGGGATGAAGTCGGAGGCACGGATGGGCGTGCGGCGGTGGTGTCTGCGCGGAGCGACTTGACCGTTTGTTCGAGCGTCGCGCGTCTGAGTTCGAAGGGATCGCCCCGAAGGTCGCGGCCTTCGCTTTCGAGCTGATCGAAAGCCATGTAAACGACGATGGTTCGGTCGAAGAGGGAAGGTTGGAGGTCTTTGCGGCCCAAGCGGGTTTGCAGGCTTTTGAAGGGGCGGGGGCCTTCGGTGGTGGGGCTTTCGTGCCAGGCGAGGACTTCGCCGTCGAGGACGGTGCCGTCGGGCAGCGCGTCGCCGATGCGGACGATTTCGGGGAACTGGTCGCTGATGACGCCCTCGCCGCGGGACCAGAGGAAGGTGCGGCCCTGGCGGCGGATGAGTTGCGCGCGGACGCCGTCCCACTTCCACTCGGCGAGCCAGTCGCGGGCGTCGCCGAGGGTTGCGGGCGCTTCGTCGAGCTGGTGGGCGAGGCAGAAGGGGTAGGGGTGGCCGACGTCGTCCTTCTCGCTCCGGGCGGACATGAGCTCGCGGTAGGCGGTGGCGGTGGGTTCGAAGGCGCCGGTGAGGCGGTGGGCGATGGTGTTGGGCTCGATGCCCGCGGCTTCGGCGAGGGCGCGGACGACGAGGCCGCGGGCGACGCCGACGCGGAAGGTGCCGCTGATGAGCTTGTGGAAGATGAAGAGTTGGTCGCGGGGGAGGAGGTCCCAGGCGCGGCGGAGGAGGATGGATGCGCCGGCGGCGTCGGAGCCGCCCATGGGGATGATGAACTCCTCGAAGACTCTGTGCAGGGGTGTGTCGGGGTCGGTGCCGGGGGCGGGGAGGAGGAGGGTGGACATTTCGGACCAGTCACCCGCGGCGTCGTAGCACTCGCCGAGCATCCAGGAGGGGAAGCCGGTGACCTGGCTGAGAGAGTCGGCGAGGACGCGGATGCTGACGGTGCGCTTGAGGCGCTTGCCGGCGAGGCACATGAGGCCCCAGGCGGCGTCTTCGGCGGGGGTGTCTTCGAAGTAGCGGCGGAGGGCGGCGACTTTCTCTGACGTTTTGGTCGTCTGGTCGAGCTCCTGGTAGAGGCGGGCGAAGCGTTTCACTCGGGGGCCTCGGTTGACTTCTCGAGCGCGGCGGCGAGCTCGGGGGTTTCGCCGGATTCGCCCTCGTAGCGGGATTCGATGACGAAGGACTCGAGGCCTTGCTCGGTGAGCCAGCGGGAGACCTGTTCGGCGAAACCGTGGGTGACGCCGACGCGCTGTGCGCCGGTGGCGCGGATGGTGTCCATGAGGGCGGGCCAGTCGCAGTGGTCGCTGAGGACGAAGCCGCGGTCGACGTTGCGGCGGCGGCGGGCGCCGCGGACGCGCATCCAGCCGCTGACGAAGGCGGTGCTGACGCCTTCGGGGCCGGCGAGGCGGCGGAGCCAGGTGGTGGCGCTGGTGGAGGGCGGGGCGACGACGAGGCCGGTGCCTTGGAGGGCTTTGGCTTCGTCGCCGGTGGCGCGTTGGGTGTGGGGGAGTGGGACACCCGCGGCGAGGTAGGCCTGGTTGAGGCGCCAGATGGAGCCGTGGGCGCCGATGGGGCCGATGGCGGGGTCCAGGCCCGCGAGGACGCGCTGGGCTTTTCCCAGGGGCCAGGCGAAGACGACGCTGGTGCGGCCTTCGGCGGCGTTGGCGCGCCACCACTCGTTGATCTCGGCGATAACTTCGTCCTGCGGGGTCCAGCGGTAGATTGGGAGGCCAAAGGTGCTCTCGGTGATGAAGGTGTGGCACTTGACGAGTTCGAAGCCGCGGCAGGTGCGGTCGGGTTCGGTTTTGTAATCGCCGCTGATGACCCAGGTTTCGCCGGTGGCGGTGCTCTCGACTCGGATTTGTGCGGAGCCGAGGATGTGGCCGGCGGGGTGGAGGGAGACTTTGACGCCGGCGTGCTGGATGACCTGGCCGTAAGGGATGGCGGTGATGGGGGCGGTGTCGCCGAGGCGGACGCGGAGAACGCCTGCGCCTTCTTCGGCGCACAGGTAGGCGCTGCTGCCGGGGCGGGCGTGGTCGGAGTGGGCGTGGGTGATGACGGCGTGTTCGACGGGGGCCCAAGGGTCGATGTGGAAGCCGCCCTCCTCGCAGTACAGGCCTTGCGGGGTGGACTGGATGAGGGGCATGGGTGACTGTACGGGAGGCGCGTGCCGCGCTAGGGCCGGGGGTCGTCGAAGCTGCCGTAGAACTCGGAGACTTCCCACTCTTCGGGCTTGGTGGGGGTGTCGCCGCGGCGCCAGCGGTGGGGTTCGTGCTCGACCCGGCGCTGGGCGCCGATGGCGCGGAGGGGCTGGTCGACCTTTTCGGGGCGACGCCTCTGATCTTCGGAGGCGCGGTCTTCGTGGGACTTGTCGGACCAGCGTTCCATCGCGGGCTCCTTGTGAGAACGAGGGCATCGATCCCAAATGCGAATCCCCCGCTGCCGCACTCAAGCGGCAGCGGGGGGGAGAGAGGGAGAGAGCTTGTTATTCAGGTGCGCTTTCCATCGCGTGCTTGATGGCGGACACCTGATCGTGCGCGTTCTTGACCTTGGTGTAGTGCCTTGTCAGGATGACTTCGAGGTCTGGAGGGAGTGCATTTTCGTTCAGGGCCTTCTGGTAGGCCTCGACGGCGGCGTCCTCGCCGCGTTCGCACTCGTCGATGATGGCCTTCTCGCCGGTGGTGATGGCGGACTTGAGGTTGATCCAGCCGCGGTGGGCCGCGCCGGTGAGGTCGCCCTTTTTCTGGGCGTCGTCGCCGCGGCGCTCGATCTCGCTGCGGAGCTCATTGGCGCACTGCTCGCGCTCACGGCCGAACTGACGGAACATGTCGGCGTGGTGGGCGCGGACCTTGTCGGCGGCGAGCTCGAAGCCCTTCGCTCCGTCCATGCAGATCTGGAGGAGGTCGTGGAGCATTGGGGTCCACTTGGTGTCGGCCTCGCGGTCGGCGGCGCCGTGCTCAATGCGACGCCAGGCGTCCTTGGCGGCTTCCTTGGCGCGGTCCCAGGAGAGGGTGGAGAGGCCACGGTAGGTCTCCCAACGGGATTCAAGGTCGGGCTCGAGCTCTTCGAACTTGCGGCCCAGGCCCGCGTGCGAGGTGTACGCCTCCCAGCCGTAGCGGTAGGCGGGGGCATATTCCTCGTAGGTCGCGCCGGGCTCGACGTACGGGCGGTGCTGGTAGTTCGTACGCCAGTAGTCGAGCTCGAGGGTTGAGCTGACGGGGGGTTCCTGCTGTGAGGGTTGGACGCGGGCGGGGATTTCGTCGACCTTGTCACGCCCGAAGCGGTCGGCTTTTCCGGCGTCCTGCCGGGTGTCTCGTTCCTGATTCATAAACACCTCCTACTCGGGAACAAGCGTCGCCAGACGGAGTGAGTGGGGGGTGACTCATGCGTGAATGGGGCTCACGGGCGGGATCGGTGTGGCGTGATGTTCTCTCTTAGAATCTGCTTATGCGAGTCTGCCTTCTGAATGGACCACAGCCGTCGGTGAACTTCATGCATCGGGCGGCGGCGACGCTGGATGGGGAGGCGACGGTCACTGCGGCGCCGCTGCGGGAGTCAGCGAGGCTGCTGGACTTGGGCGGGGAGGAGCGGCCGGACCTGGTGGCGATCGCCGCGGGGGTTGACGCTGCGGCGCTGAAGGCGTTGACGGTCGCGGGGTACCACCTGCTGATCGAGACTCCGGTGATGGATGCGGAGCAGGCGGAGGACCTGGCGCGGTGTGCGAAGCAGTCGGGGAGCATCATCACCGTTGCGTGGCATGAGGGAGCGTTCCCCATGGCGCGAGGGGCGATGGGGTTGATACGGGACAAGAAGCTTGGGCCGGTGCATTCGGTGTTTGTGGAGTATCACTTGGCGCGGTCTGCTTCGGTGGCGGGGACGCATGTGGTGTCGATGCTGGCGGGGGCGGCGGAGAACCTGGTCGGCACGATTACGAACTTGAAGATGCGGGCCGTGTGCGCGGAGGTGGTGCTCAATCCGGTGACGCGGGCGCACGACGATGCGCAGGTGCTGCTGCGGTTTGAGGGTCACACGCGGGGGGTGATGACGCTGTCGCGGACGGGGGCGCGAGCGGGTTTTTCGGTTCGGGTGTACGGGGAGCTGGCGTCGCTCGCTTGGTCGAGCGAGGCGGCGGGGGAGCTGGAGTTCGCGCCGGTGGGGAAGGCGCGGCAGGTGTTGACGGCGGCGCATGCGGAGTCGGGGGTGTTGGCGGCGGAGGCGGCGCGGAACCCGGCGAGCCCGGAGGGGGCGACGGAGGCACTGGCGAACCTGTATCGCGGGACCTATGAGGCGATCCGGGCGAAGCGTGAGGGGCGGGCGCGAAAGGCGATGGGGCGGGACCTGCCGACGACGTCGGACCTGAGCCGTGCGTGCCGGTTTACGCAGGGGGTGATGGAGAGCGCGCGGGGTGGGGGGGGTTGGGCGGAGCTGTAGCGGCTGCGTGCGGGGGTTCAGCAGGTTCCGCCCGCGAGGACGCGGAAGAAGGCTTCGATGTCCTGGTCGGTGCCGGAGTCGCCGTCGCCGTTGAAGTCGGAGCCGCCGGGCCAGCAGGTTGAGCAGCAGTTGCCGGCGAGGCAGCCGAAGAAGGCCTCGATGTCGGCGTCGGTGCCGAAGTCGGTGTCGCCGTTGAAGTCTGAGGTGCCGCAGGTGGGGGCGGAACCGACGGTGAAGCGGACCCACACGATGTCGAACGCGCCGGGGGCGGTTGCGGGAACGTTGAACGTGTTCCCGCTGCTGGAGAAGCGCACGGAGACATCGGTGGGGGCGATGTTTGAGAACGCGACGACGACATTGGGGAAGTCCATCGCTCCGGCGATGCGGCTGGTGTCGTCGTCGGGGCAGGGCTGGTCATTGGCGAGGCTGCGGCGGGAGATGGCGAGGTAGTACGTGCCCGCGGTGAAGGTGCGGGTGAGCGTGTTGTTGCCGCCGTTGGAGAAGCCGGGGACGGGTTCGAGTGTGTCGCTGTAGACGGCCATGTCGAGGTCGGTGGTGTTGCCCTCGGCCGCGTTGATGGTGATGGGGCCGGGGGAGAGAACGCCCGGGGCATCGAGCGGGGTCACGACGTCGCGGGCGAGGGTCCAGCCGTAGGGCTGGGTTGTGGAGGAGGTGCCGGTGACGCGGAAGTAGAGCTGCTCCTCGCGGCCAAAGCCATACCACTGAAACATGCGGGGCGGGGTGGAGAGGCTGGTGGCGTTCTGCTGGGCGGAGTCGGAGCCGGGGTTGGGGATGCAGTTCGTGACCGTGATGCCGCGGATGGTGGTGGGGAAGTTCGCGGCGGAGGTGCTGACGAGGCGGTAGCGGTAGATGTTGAGGGGCATCGGCGCGGTTCTGACCAGGAAGTAATCGGCACTGGTGTTGCCGGCGGTGGTGGTGCTGCTGCCGGTGGAGGAGCCGGTGATGGTGTCGCCGGGGGCGACGCCGGTGATAGGGGTGGCGGTGGTCTTCGTGTTGTTGGGCTCGACCTCGGGGAAGGTGGTCTGGGCGGAGGCGGAGCCGCAGGCCAGGAGGAGGGCGAGGGCGGTGGCGGTGAGGGCGGGGTGGTTCATGAGGGGATTCTTTGCGGCGGGAGTGTTGATGGGTGGTGCTGGGCCGAGGTTTCCCGCGGTGTGGAGAGATTCCACCGGGGGAGGGCACCGGTTCCAATCGGCTTGGAGGTAGACTGTCGGCATGCCCACCCCAACGACCACCGTTCCGAACCTGATTGGCGGCCAACCGACGGCGGGGTCCGCAACTGCAACGCGGCCAGTGATCAATCCCGCGACGGGGGAAACTTTGGCGCAGGTCGCGATGGAGGACACGCGGGCCGCGGAGGCCGCGGTGCAGGCGGCGGTGATGGCGTTCCCGGCGTGGTCGGCGACGCCGGTGGGGGACCGGTGCCAGTTCATGTTCCGGTATAAGCAGGTGCTGGAGGAGCACTTCGAGGAGCTGGCGGGGCTCATCGTCAAGGAGCACGGGAAGACGATGGCGGAGGCGCGGGGGGACGTGCGGCGCGGGATTGATTGCGTCGAGTTCGCGTGCGCGGCGCCGACGCTGATGATGGGGAAGACGCTGCCGCAGATCGCGGTGAGTTCGTCGTTCTGCCGGACAGAGGACAAGTCGGGGGTGGGGATCGATTCGACGGTGGACCGCGTGCCGCTGGGGGTGTGCGTGGGGATCACGCCGTTCAACTTCCCGGTGATGGTGCCGCTGTGGATGTGGCCGATGGCGGTGGTGTGCGGGAACACGTTCGTGCTCAAGCCCAGCGAGAAGGTGCCGCTGTCGGCGGTGCGCGAGGTGGAACTCGCACATAAGGCGGGGCTGCCCGCGGGCGTGCTGAACCTGGTGATGGGCGGGGCGAAGGTGGTGGACCACCTGATCACGCACGAGGACGTGAAGGCGGTGTCGTTCGTGGGGTCCACGAAGGTGGCGCAGCACATCTACACCACGGCGACCGCGCACGGGAAGCGGGCGCAGTGCATGGGCGGGGCGAAGAACTACATGGTGATCATGCCGGACGCGAACCAGGACGCGGCGATCGAGGGGATCGTCGGGTCGGCGTTTGGGAACAGCGGGCAGCGGTGCCTGGCGGGGAGCGTGTGCGTGGCGGTGGGGGACACGCCCAGCTGGCTGATCCCGAAGTTGAAGGAGGCGGTCGCGAAGATCAAGGTGGCGAAGGGCGATGAGCCGGGGTGCGGGATGGGGCCGGTGATCGACGAGGCGAGCCGGCAGCGTATTCTGGGGTTCATCGAGAGCGGGAAGAAGGATGGGGCGGTGGTGGTGTGCGGGGGCGGGGCTAACCCGACGGCGGGGGCGGGGTGCTTCGTCGAGCCCACGATCTTCGATAATGTGCGTCCCGGGATGGGGATCCTCGAGGAGGAGATCTTCGGGCCGGTGCTGTCGATCGTGCGCGAGGACACGCTGGACGCGGCGGTGGCGACGATGAACCGCTCGCGGTACGGCAACATGGGCGTGATCTTCACAAGCAGCGGGTACGCCGCGCGGCGGTTCAAGACGCACGCGCAGGTGGGGATGGTGGGGATCAACGTGGGGGTGCCGGCGCCGATGGCCGTGTTCCCGTTCGCGGGGTGGAAGCAGAGCTTCTTCGGGGACCTGCACGCGAACGGCGAGGACGCGGCGAAGTTTTATACGGAGAGCAAGGTGGTGGTGAGCCGGTGGATGTGAAGCGCGGTCGGCGAGATGATGGGGGTCGGGCTGCGCACTTGGGAGGGTGGGTTGGCGGGGCGGTGTTTTTGGCCGCGGTGATCCCGTTCGGTCCGGCGTTGACGGCCGGGTTTGTGGGGCTCGATGACCACTCGGTGCTGCTGAATGTGACGGGGTACCGGGGGTTTGCGGCTGAGAACCTGCGGTGGATGTTCACGACGACGCACATGGGGCACTACCAGCCGCTGACGTGGCTGAGCTATGCGGTGGACCATGCGCTGTGGGGGATGGACCCGCGGGGGTATCACGCGACGAATGTGCTGATCCATGCGGTCAACGCGGTGCTGGTGTACGTGCTGGCGGGGCGGTTGATCGGCGCGGCGCGGCCGGGGTGGGGCGTGGGCCGGCGCGTGGGCGCGGCGGCGGCGGGGGCGGTGCTGTGGGCGGTACACCCGCTGCGCGTGGAGTCGGTCGCGTGGGTGACGGAGCGGCGGGATGTGCTGAGCACGATGTTCTTGCTGGGGGCGGCGTTGGCGTACGTGCGAGCGGTGGGGGCGGGAGGCGTCGGGGTGAGTTCGTGGCGGGCGTATGGGGTCGCGGTGGTGCTGTTGCTGCTGTCGCTGCTGTCGAAGGCGTGGGGGATGACGTTCTTTGTGGTGATGCTGGTGGTGGATGTGTACCCGCTGAGGCGGGTGGGTGTGGGCGCGATCGCTTCGCAGCGGGGGTTTCGGCTGGTGATGGAGAAGGCGCCTTTCGCGTTGCTCGGGCTGGTGTTTGTGGTGGTGGCGGGGTATGCCCAGCGGTCGACGGGCAAGGCGGTGGCGAGCCTGGATTCATGGACGGTGATGGACCGGGCGCTGCAGGGCGTGTATGGGCTGATGTTCTACGTGTGGAAGACCGTGGCGCCGACGGGGCTCACACCGATGTATGAGAAGCCGGCGCACATGGACCCGGCGAGCCCTGGGGTGATCGCGGCGATGGTGGTGGTTGTCGGTGTGGTGGCGGGGCTGGTGGCGGTGCGTCGGCGGGCGCCGGCGGCGGTCGCAGCGGCAGTTGCGTACCTGGTCATCGTGTCGCCGGTGCTGGGGGTGTTCCAGAGCGGGCCGCAGCTGGTGGCGGATCGGTACTCGTATGTCGCGATGATCGGGGTGTTCATTGCGATCGGCGGCGGGCTCGTGATGCTGATCGAGCGGCTGGGCGCGAGCGGGCGGCGGAGCGCGATCGCGGGGGCGGGGGTGGTAACGATGGTGCTGATCGGGGCGTCGTGGGCGCAGGCGGTGCTGTGGCGGGACAACGACCGGTTGCTGGGGCGCATCATCGAGAAGGGGCACGCGGGGCCGGCGGTGATGCTCTCGTACGCGGACGCGCTGGCGAACCGCGGCCAGCTGGAAGAGTCGATCCCGGTGTACCAGAAGATCCTCGAGCAGACCCCCGCGGCGGGGACAGTCTGGACGTCGCTGGGGCAGGTGCAGCGGAGATTGGGAAGGTTCGCGGAGGCGGAGGCGTCGCTGCGCCGGGGCCTGGAGAACAACCCCGAGGCGTGGCAGCCCGCGGTGGAGCTGGCCCTCATGTACCTCAAGGAGGATGAGCTCAACCGCCCCATGGACGCGCTCCTGGTGCTGAGGTTCGCGATCGAGGACGTGGAGAGGCCGGGGCGGCCGCCGGGGCTGACGCCTGGCGGGGGCGGGCGGCCGTACCTGCTGATGGCGATCGCGCTGGACCTGACGGGGAACGGGAAGGCGGGGCGGCCGATGCTGGAGAAGGCCGCGGAGTTCCCGGCGCTGCGGGAGGAGGCGACGCGGCTGCTGCGGGAGCTGGAGGGGCCGTGAGGGGATGAGCCGGTGGCCGCGGGGGCCGGGCAGCGCGGGGGCGCGGGGGGCATACGGTGACGCATGGCAGACGATGAACTTCCCGACGGCCGCCTCGACCTGCTCAAGACCCAGCTCATGAACATCCCGCAGGCGCAGCGGATGGGCTACCTCGCGGACCTCCCCCGCTCGCGGCGGGCGGAGTTCATGCGGCTGCTCTCCGTGGAGGACCGGGCGCGGCTGAACACGAGGCTGTCGGAGAAGTCCGCGGCGAACGCGCCGGCGGAACCTGTGCCGGCGGCGAAGGCGACGGGCAAGGGCGCGGCGAAGGCCCGGGTGGTGCGACCGGATGATGATCTGTGAGTTGATGGGTCGGGCGTGAAGCGATGAAGGGGCCTCGGGCGGTGCGGTGTGCTTGAGCGAAAGCCATAGCGACGAGGACGTCGCCATGGCACGCGGGGCATCGCTGCTGCGCCGGGTATCAGCAGGGGCCGCCGGCGAGGACTCGGAAGAAGGCTTCGATGTCGGCGTCGGTGCCGAAGTCGCCGTCGGCGTTGAAGTCTGATCCGCCGGGGAAGCACGTGGGGCAGCAGCTTCCGGCGAGGCAGGCGAAGAAGGACTCGATGTCCTGGTCGGTGCCGAAGTCGCCGTCGCCGTTGAAGTCGGAGTTGCCGCAGGCGGGGACGATGACCAGGTAAGCGCCTGTAGCGTCGTACATGACGTTGGCGGCGAGGCCGGGGGCGCCTTCGGAGGTGACGGAGGAGAAGGTGCCGGTGCGGGCGGATGAGTCAATGATGCGGAAGGTGGTGCCGACGCTTGGGGCGAAGCCGCCGCGGAAGCGGACGTTGAGTGCGCCGTTGAGGGAGGCCGCGGCGGTGACGGTGAGGCGGTCCCATTCGCCTGGGAGGGCGCCGCCGAGGTCGATCGCCATGGCTCCGCCCGCGGCCTGTGTGTAGGTGCCTTCGATGGTGAGGGTGCCGCTGCCTTCGCCGGCGCCGGGGGTGAGGGTGCCGGCGGAGTTGATGACGTTGGTATCGACGAGGCCGTTGCCGGTGAGGGTGCCGCCTTGGAGGAGGAAGGACCCGGAAACTTGGAGCTCGCCGTGGACGAGGGTTTCGCCAGCGGTCTGTGGGATGTCGCCGGGGGCGCGGTCGATGAGACGGCCGGCGTCAACGCGGAGCGTGCCGGCGTTGGTGAAGGGGCCGGTGACGATGCTGATGTTGCCGGTCTGCGCGGCGAGGGTGCCCGCGGCGTCGTTGACGAAGCCGGCGGCGGGCGGGTCGATGAAGATGCCGCTGGAGTGGGTGGAGAGGATGGTGCCGCGGTTGAGGATTCCGAGGGAGTTCTGGCCCATCTGGCAGGCGCCGCGGATGGTGACGCCCTGGATGGTGAGGACTTCGTTGGCGACGTTGGAGTCAAAGACGTTGTTCTGGGTGTTGGTGAGGTCGACGGTGCCGGTGCCGGTGAGCAGCACGTTGCCAGTGGTGCGGAAGTAGGTGCCGGCGCTGCTGCCGCTGAGGTGCATCGCGCCGTTGTTGGTGATGGTGCCCTGGAGGTAGGTGAGGTGGCCGTTGGGCACGGCGAGCGTGCCCTCGAGCAGGATGTTGTGGAGGATGGAGCTGTTGTAGGAGGAGAACGCGCCGCCGCCGCTGGTGCGGAGCGTGCCGCCGGTGATGCGGGCGCCGCTGAAGTTGATCACCCCCAGGGATTCGAGCAGCCCGTCGGCGTTGTCCATCGGGCCGTTGAGGACGGTGAAGCCGGACTCGGCGGCGGCGCGGATGACGCCGTTGTTATCGGTGGGGTGGGCATCGGGGATGTCGTGGGTGATTCCGCCGGAGCCCTGCGCTTCGACCAGGCCGTTGTTGATGAGGCGGAGCGAGTTCTGGCAGAGTTGCATGCTGCCGCGGATGGTCTGGTTATTGACGAGCCTCTGGCCGGTCACGGAGCAGTCGATGACGTTGTTCTGGGTGTTGCTGGTGACGACCTCACCCGAACCGGAGAGGGCGAACTCGGCGGTGTTGACGCGGAAGTGGGTGCCGGCGGAGGAGCCGTCGAGGCGGAGCGTGCCGTTGTTCGTGGCGGCGAGGTTGAGGTGGGTGAGGTGGCCGTTGGGCACTGCGAGAGTGCCGTCGAGGGTGATGCCCTGGATCGTCGAGTTATTGAAGGAGCTGAAGGCGCCGCCGACGCTGCGCAGCACGCCGCCGATGATGGCGGCGCCGTTGAGGTTGACAGTGGCGGCGCTCTCGACTTCGCCGTCGGTGTTGTTGAGGGTGCCGTTGAGGAACGTGAAGGATGAGTCAGCGGCGGCGCGGATGACGCCATTGTTGGTGGAACCCCCACCGGGGATGTCGAAGGTGATGCCGGCGGAGCCCACGGCCTCGACGAGCCCGTTGTTGAGGACGATGAGGCTGTTCTGGGCGAGCTGCATCGAGCCGCGGATGGTGGAGTTGTTGGTGAGCACCTGGTTGATGATGCTGGCGTCGATCACGTTGTTCTGGGTATTGGTGCTGGAGAGGACGCCCGGGCCGTTCAGGGTGATGTTGCCGACGGAGCGGAAGTGCGTTCCGGCAGAGCTGCCCGCGAGGGTCATGGTGCCGGCGTTGGTGGTGGTGCCCTGGAGGTGGGTGAGGTGGCCGTTGGGAACGGAGAGAGCCGTGCCAGAGGCGATGGTGACATCGGTGAGCGTGGAGCTGTTGTAGCTGCTGATAGATCCGCCCGCCGCGGCGGAGAGGGTGCCCCCGATGATGCCGCAGCCGTTGATCTGGCAGAGGCCGCCGGCCTCGGCGTTGATGGAGCCGGGGTTGGTGAAGGTGCCGTTGAGGAGTTGGAGCGTGGAGCCGGCGCGGGCCCAGAGCTGGCCGTTGTTCTGGAAGCCGCCGGAGGGCGCGTCGATGGTCATGCCGGCGGAGCCGTCGGCGGCGATGAAGGTGTTGTTGACAACGCGGAGACTGTTCTGGGTCAGCTGCATGCTGCCGGAGATACCGCCCGCGAGGTCGTTGGTCAGGACGAGGTTCGCGACTTGGGCGTCGATCACGTTGTTCTGTGTGTTGGTGGTGCGGATGCCGCCCTCGCCCGAGAGGGTCAGGTTGTTGAGGATGCGGATGTACGTGCCGGCGGAGGTGCCGCCCAGGCGGAGGAGGCCACTGGCACCGATGGTGCTGTCGTTATTGAGGTAGACGAGGTGGCCGTTGAGGATGTCGAGGGGGGCGTTGAAGGCGCAGGCGTGGAACTGGCTGCTGTTGTAGCCGCGGATGGAGCCGGTGGCGCCCGGCTCGGCGCGGATCTCGCCGGCGATGGTCACGGCACCGTTGAAGTCCACAATCGAGTTGGGCAGGTTGGAGAGGGTGATCTCACCGTCGGTATTGTCGAAGGTGCCGTTGAGGAGGTGGAGGTACCCGCCCTCGGCGCGCATGTCGCCGTTGTTGGTGTTGCCTCCGCTGGGGGCGTCCATGGTGAGCGCGGCGGGGTGGGTCGCGGCGATGACGCCGTGGTTGCGGATGCGGAGGGAGTTGGCGCCGAGCTGGCCCGCGCCCTCGATGCGGCCCTCGTTGTAGAGCATGGCGTTGGCGACGCTGGCGTCGACGTGGGCGTTGCCCGAAGAGGAGAGGATCATGACGGAGGGGTCGGGCTCGACGATGCTGCCGAAGATGGCCCAGCTGCCCGCGCCGCCGTTGAGGCGGAGGTAGGTACCGGCGGTGGTGGCGTTGACCTCGTATCGGCCGCCGCCGAAGAGGCCGGTGGTGCCGATGCCGTCGGTCATGGTCTGGATGCCGAGGACTTGGCCGTTATTGATCGCGATGGTGGCGAGGGGGTGATCGATGCCGATCTTGTCGACGAGGATGTTGGTGTCGAGGGTGACGCGGATGTGGCCGTGGAGGAGGGGGACCTCGCCGGCGACGTTGGGGACGTTGTTTCCCTGCCAGTTGAGCACGTTGTTCCAGTTGCTGGTGGCGGGGCCGATGTAATCGATGAAGGTCTGCTGACCGTGGGCGAGTGTTGGGAGGCCGGCGGCGCAGAGGGCGGCGCGGGTATAGAGGGAGAGGGCGCGGCGGGTGAGCGGAGTGGACATACAGAGGCCCCACGAGGCCGCGGTGCGCGGCGGTTGATAACGCCCGGGGGCAACGGCCTCCGGGCGCTAATAACCTGTAGAGGGGGAGTGGGGTAGCCCTGAAATGAAGTCGGGCACTCTGCGCGGGGAGCGGGTCGGTTTCGGAGTCGGGCGCGGTGGTTTATTGCTTGTGCTGGGAGGGCTTAGGGAGCGTGAGCGGCGGGGGCCGGGCCGCGAGAAATGAAAACGGCCCGGACGGGGGAGACCGCGTCCGGGCCGTACGAGTCGGGAGGTTGCCGCTCCCTGACAGTCGGGGAAACCTGGTTGGGAACAGATCAGCAGCTGCCGCCGCCCAGGACGCGGAAGAAGGCTTCGATGTCCTGGTCGGTGCCGAAGTCGCCGTCGCCGTTGAAGTCGCTGCCCTGGCAGAAGCAGGTGGCGCAGCAGTTGCCGCCGAGGCACGCGAAGAAGGCCTCGATGTCCTGGTCGGTGCCGAAGTCGCCGTCGCCGTTGAAGTCCTGATTACCGCACTCGTTGCCGGGGCAGGGGTTGGTTCCGCCCACGGTGAAGGTGGCGAAGTAGATGTCGTAGGCGCCGGGCTTGGAGGCGGGGAAGACCTGCGTGCCGCTCGCGTCGGTCACGGTGAACTGCATGTTGGCCGCGGCGGCGGTGCTGGAGTTGGTCATCGCGGCGGGGAAGTCCAGCACGTTGGCGGTGCGGAAGTCGTCGGTGGCGGGGCTGGGCTGGTTGTTGGCGGTGTTGTAGTTGGAGAGGGCGAGGTAGTAGGTGCCCGCGGCGTAAGTGCGGGTGAGGCGGCTCTGGGCGGTGTCGCCGCCGCCCTCGGCGGGGGTCTCATCGTCGTTGGAGTAGCCGGGGACGGGGTTGAAGTTGGCGTCGTAGACGAAGAGGTCGGTGTCGACCGTGTGGCCCTGGCCCGCGGTGGTGATGCTGATGGTGCCCTCGGCGAAGGTGCCCAGCGACACGGGCGTGACGGGCTCGGTGCTGAAGGTGGAGGTGTACTCGGCGGTGGAGGAGGTGGTGCCGGTGACGCGGTAGAAGATCGTCTCGCCCTTGCCGAAGCCGTACCACTGGTTGAAGCGGGCGGGAGAGGTGGTGGTGGAGGTGCCCTGGAGCTCGACGTCGCTGCCGGCGTTGATGGCGCCGGCGGACTGGGAGAGGCCGCGGATGGTGGCCGTGTTGCCCGCGGTGCTGGAGGTGAGGACGAGGCGGTTGCGGTAGATGCCCAGGGGCTGGGTCACGGTGGAGATCTTGAAGTAGTCGGCGGTGTTGTTGCCGGAGGCGGTGGTGCTGGTGCCGGTGGTCGTGCCGGTGATGGCCTGGCCCGCGGTGATGCCCGCGATCTGGTCGGCGCGGAGCTTGTTGTTGTTGTCCTCGGTCTCGGTGTAGACGCCGCCCGACGCGGCGAGCACATCGCCCGCCTCGGCGAGGGTGGCGGTGATGTCGCGCGTGGTGGAGCCGGAGGGGTTGGTGGCGGTGGCGGTGAGGGTGTAGGAGCCGGGCGGGGTCGCGCCGGAGGTGGGGACCACCGCGGTCCAGACGCGGTCGTTGGCGACGCCGTCGCCGTTGGTGCCGTCGTCGAACATGGTGATGGCCGCGCCGCCGCCCAGGCTGGTGGCGTCGAGCGTGACGCTGGAGGGCGTGCCGCAGGCGGCGGCCGTGGTGGTGACGATGATGCTGCTGCCGGGGTTCACCGCGGCGGCGGCGCCGGCGGTGAGGGTGGGGGCGGGGAGCGGGTCGGTTCCGGTGTTGAGCGTGACCTCGAGGGTCATGGTGCCCGTCTGCGAGCCCGCGGTGACGCCCCAGTTGGTGCCGGTAAACCCGGTGTTGTAGGGGGCGACGACGAGGTAGTAGTCACCGGCGGCGAGGCCACCATCGCGGCCGTCGAAGGCGGCGCCGGCGGCCTGGGTGCCTGCGCCGGGGTTGGCGCGGGTGGGGCAGACCATGCCGTAGGAGAGGGAGGAGCCGGTGCCCGGGCCGTCGTCATCGTCGGTGCTGGTGCCGGCGACGCCGGTGGCGTAGGTGCCGGTGGCGGTGTAGAGGCCGATCTCGGTGTCGGTGATGGCAGCACCGCTGGGGAGGGCGGTGCGGATGTCGAGGTAGACGCTGCCGGGGCCCGCGGCTCCGGCGGGGATCGCGGGGATCGTGATCTTGTACCAGAACAGCTGGGAACCGGAGAGCGCCACGTCACGGCTGACGGTGGTGCCGACGGGGAGAGCGCCGAGGTCTTCGGTGAGCGTGGGCTGGGCGTGCGCGAGAGTGGCGACGCCGCCGGCGCAGAGAACCACCGCTGCCAGACGATTACGTGTAGACATTCATCAACTCCTGGGTGTGCAACCTGGGCCCGGACCCGGACCCGCGACAGGAGAGATGCGGCAGAAACGCGTGCGTGCTGCCACGATGAAAAGAGAACAGGCGCGAAAGTGCAGATCACCGGAATTCCCTTGTCCCGGAGGTTGGGGAAGAGCTGGTGAGAGCGCGTTGAGTTTTCAAGGGAAGTCTGGGTTGCGTGCGCGGAAGTCGGCACACGCTAGTCACACGGTGCTCGATGCAGGCGTCGTCGTGGCTCAGGCTTTCCAGAGGGCGGGAACATCGCCGTGCTCGGCGCGGATAAGGGAGCGGATGCCGCCGCGGCCTTTCCAGTCGGTGCGGACGAGGAGCCAGGTGGGGTTCATGAGGCGGGCAAGGTCGTCGCGGATGCGATTGGTCACGGCCTCGTAGAAGATGCCCTCGTTGCGGAAGGACTGGTAGTAGAGCTTGAGGCTCTTGAGCTCGACGCAGGTGCCGCCGGCGCGTGCGGGGCGGGGCTCAAAGCGGATAGTGATGGTGCCGAAGTCCGGGTGGCCGGTCTTAGGGCAGTTGGAGGTGAACTCGTCGGCGATGTGCTCGATGACGAAGGGGGAGTCGGTGGGGGTGGGAAAGGCTTCGAGGAGGGTCGGGTCGGGCATGGGAGGCGATGGTAGGTGGAATGAAAAAGGCCCGCGCGGGCGGGCCTTCTGGAGTCTGGAGTTGAAGGGAATCGGCGCGCTGAGTTACCGCGGGGCCGGAGGATTGCTGGGGTTGGTGGGATTGTTGGGGTTCAGCGGGTCCGACGGCGGGGTCGTGGGCTGCGGGGGCTGGGTGGGGTTGT